>JGI12269J14319_10006593_pt1 | contig 10054 bp, 7 predicted proteins | sample PeaSoiSIISIP2007_FD_14319 | JGI IMG/M metagenome (IMG submission 14319) | reverse complement strand
CGTGCAAACCCGCGCTCAAACTGTACCGAAGTGTAAAGGATGTCTGGAGACAAACTGTAAAGGATGTCCGTGCACTTGACAGCGAGGCACCTGGGGCACCCAGCATTGGTGGTTGTACTCACTTTCACGGCACCTGCCTCTTCCCGAAGACTCGAAACGAACACGATCATCCAATGACGCATAAGTAATACAAAAGCAGAAAGTTAGCTTCCTCTTCGCGGAAATAGCGAGTTCGCTCCAGTTCATAGTCGTCGTAACTTGACGAGGCAAGCCGGACTGCTCCCGACTGCCGTTTTTAGGTTGAAGTTGATTCCATTCTGTCCCTGCGGAACTCCGGATGATTTTTGGGTATCGTCCACCCCGCGTTGAAACGCGAGTCTAATCACCACTGCGCCTACGGCGCGCCCCGCCCACTGCAACGGGTTTTCTGTTCCTCCTCGCACTCCTGCTCACATTTATTGCCTTGTCGCCGATACTTTCTACGTATGCCCGGCAGGAACCAGCCTTGGTCCCGGTTCGTATCCTGTCTTGAAGCACGGTTCACGGAAGTGCAGACGCTATCGTGGAAAGGACAAATTGAAACTTTTCTGATTCTGCGCTGTCTAATGAAGAAAAGTTGATACGAGGACACTCAATGCCAACCCGACCCGCTATTCCACTTCCACCTCCCTCCGAGAACCAGAATCCAGCGGTTCGTCGCGTTCCTGTCCTTCCCGTTCGCGATACCGTCCTTTTTCCCCATGCTGTCCTGCCGCTGACCGTTGGGCGCGAAAGCTCGATTCAACTGATTGAGTCGCTCGGCGAAGCCCGTTCGATTGTGGTGACCGCGCAGCTTGATCCCCGCCTCGACTCCCCCAAACCCAGCGATTTGCACAATGTAGGCACTTTGGCGACGGTGCATAAAGTCGTCCGCATGCCCAACCAGAGCCGCTTTGTCTTCACGGAAGGCACCGAGCGTGTGCGCCTGCTGCGCTACGTGCAGATTGAGCCGTTCATGGTGGCCGAAATCGAGGTTCTGGAAGATACAGAACCCGCCGTCACTCCGGCTGGGGAGGCGCTGGTTCGTAACGTGATCGGCCAGTTTCAGCAGATTGTCGCCGAGTCGCCCACCCTCTCGGATGAACTGCGCACCATTGTCGCCAATATCGACGAGCCGAGCCGTCTGGTGGATTTTGTCGCGTCTTCGTTGCCGTTTCTTACCACTGACGACAAGCAGACGCTGCTGAATACGCCCAGCATTCTGACCCGGCTGGAACTTCTCAATAGCCACCTGGCCAAGGAGATCGAGGTGCAGCAGTTGCGCACCAAGATTCAGACCGAAGTGCAGGATCAGGTGCAGCAGTCGCAGCGCGATTACTACCTGCGCGAGCAACTCAAGGCCATTCAGAAGGAACTGGGCGACGTTGACGAGGGCCAGCGCGAGACCGAGGAGCTGCGCCAGCGCATCGAAAACGCAGGGATGCCCGAAGACGTGAAGAAGGAGGCCCTGAAGGAACTGGCCCGCCTGTCGCGCATGTCGCCCATGGCGGCCGATTATTCGCTCACACGGAACTATATCGACTGGCTGGCCGTGCTGCCCTGGGCTAAGAGCTCAGGCTCCAAGGTGGATATCAGCAAGGCCCGCGAGACTCTGGACGAAGATCACTACGAGCTGAAGAAGGTCAAGGACCGCATCCTCGACTACCTGAGCGTCCTGGAACTCAAGCCGGATATGAAGGGGCCGATCCTGTGCTTTGTTGGGCCTCCGGGCGTGGGCAAGACCAGCCTGGGCCGCTCGATTGCGCGCGCTCTGGGACGCAAGTTCCAGCGGATCTCGCTGGGTGGAATGCACGACGAAGCCGAGATTCGCGGGCATCGTCGCACCTATATCGGCGCGCTTCCGGGCCAGATCATTCAGAGCATACGCCGCGCCGAGACGAACGATCCGGTCATCATGCTCGATGAGGTGGATAAGCTGGGCCGCGACTTCCGGGGCGATCCCGCATCCGCGCTGCTGGAAACTCTGGACCCCGAGCAGAACAACACATTTCGGGATAACTACCTTGATGTGCAGTTCGATCTTTCCAAGGTGCTGTTCATTTGCACCGCCAACATGCTCGATACTGTTCCGCCGCCGCTGGTGGATCGCATGGAGATCATCTTTCTCCAGGGGTACAGCGAGGAAGAGAAGGTACACATTGCCAATCGCTACCTGATTCCACGCCAGATCAAGGAGAACGGCATCACTCCCGGGCAGATCGAATTTCCCGAGGAGGCGGTGCGTTACCTGGTCCGCCACTATACCCGCGAGGCCGGGGTCAGAAAGCTCGAACAGGTGATTGGCACCGTGTGCCGCAAGGAGGCGCGGCGGGTGGTCGAGGGGAACTCGGACAAACTCGTCGTCTCCCGTGAGATCGTCAAGGAGTTTCTTGGCGGCATTCAGGTTCGCGTCGATACAGAGGTTGCCGAGCGCGTCAAGCGGCCTGGCGTCTGCGTTGGGCTGGCCTGGACTCCGGCGGGCGGCGACATTCTGTTCATCGAAGCCAACAAGATGAAGGGCAAGGGGAACTTCGCGATGACCGGCCAGATCGGCGAGGTCATGCAGGAGTCGATGCAGGCCGCACTGACCTGGGTGCGCTCCAATGCGCCGTTCCTGGGTCTCTCTGAGGACTTTACCAAGGAAATCGACCTGCACATTCACGTTCCCGCAGGCGCGACGCCCAAGGATGGTCCCTCGGCCGGCGTCACTATGGCGACGGTGCTGGTCTCGCTGCTCACCGATATTCCTTGCCGGCCACTGACCGCCATGACTGGCGAGATCACACTCAGCGGCAACGTGCTGCCGGTGGGCGGCATCAAGGAGAAATTCCTTGCTGCTCGTCGTGCCGGAGTGGAAACCATCATTCTGCCTGCCGATAACCGTCAGGACGTTGAAGAAGACCTTACGCCTGAACTGATCGGCGACGTTCAAATTCACTATGCCAACCGCATCGAGGACGTACTGGCTGTTGCGCTGCCGCAACTCGCGGATCGGCTCAGGAACCTGCCCGTGGAAGAGGAGAGCACGGTCAGCGGCGTCGCATAATCGGCCGCGCAGCAATATTGATCCGGCAAGAAAATGGTGACATGGCTTCCCACCCATTCCCGCAAAAGACGCGGGAATGGATGGGGCACCCAGACACCAGTGTTTATGGGCGGATCAATAAAGGCTACAGCTTCTTCTGGATTTGATCTGTAACTGTGGTGCTCAGGCTTGTTCTCGGAGAAAGAGCGGCGTCCTGCGGGCAGGGAGCTGTCTTATTGCGTGAAATATTTTTGAACGCAAAAGCGCACAATGGAAACAATGACTCATTCGACGGAACACTTGACGGCGATGGCGCACACGGCGGGGAACCGCTGTTTTGGCTGTGGCGATGCGAACCCGATCGGGCCGCAACTGGAGTTTTATCTGGCGGAGGACCGCTCGGTGGTTTGCCTGGCGACGATTACGGAGAATTTTGAAGGGCATCCGGGCTATGTGCATGGAGGCATCATCGCCACGCTGCTGGACGAGACGATGAGCAAGGCGGTGCGCGCCAAGGGGTTGACGTCGATGACGCGGCACATGGAGGTCGATTACCGGCTTCCGGTGCCATCGGGCGTGCCGATCCGCGTTGAGGCGAAGGTGGTGCGCGGCGAAGGGCGCAAGCATTGGACCGAGGGCACTATTCTGGACAGCCAGGGCCGTGCGCTGGCGCGCGGGAAGGGCTTGTTCATCGAGGTGAACGTGGGTGCCTGATGGCGTTGCCGTTTATTTTCTGAGTTCGATGGAAATTGCCTGGCCGTCGACGGATTTATCCGAACTCTCCGCAAATTGCACGCGCGCTTTCATGCCTTCGAGGCCGGTGCATGGATTCAAGGAGGCGGGCGGCGTGAAGTCGAGTACGGATAAATTCAGGTTGGAGTAATTGTTGTTATAGAGCGAGACGGATTTCCTGGCATTTTCCACGCGAAATTCGATGACTGAAGGATAACTGCAACTTACGCCGCGAATCACTCCGATTGCCTCATGCTTTGGACCGGTGGGCGCTTCGTTGGGATGCTTGGGGCCGTCGTCGATGCCGACGACTCCCTGCACGGTTTCCATTGTTGCCCGTGATTTGGCGATGGATTGCAGATGCTTGATCTGCGTGAGGCGCTGACGCGCGTCGGCGGCCACCGTGGCGGAATCTGAAACCTTGAGAAGATCGTTGAGGACCGCTTCGGCATCTGAAATTCGGTCCAGAGTCATCAGCGCGGAGGCTAACTGTTCGTAGGCTGGCGCGTAGCGCGGGTTGAGGCGAATGGCGGTGCGAAGATTGGCCTCTATTTCCTTCTGGTGCTGGTAGATTCCTTGCGACATGGCGTAATTGGCGCTGTAATAATAGGCTAGAAAATTTCGCGATCCAAGTTGGGTTGCCTCTTCATACCACTTTTGCGCGGCATCGAATTTACCGTCGCGGGCGGCAATGTAACCCATGGTCTCGTGCGCCTGCGCGTTGTATGGATCGGCCTTGAAGACGGTATCGATGAGGCTTCTGGCATCCTGGAGTCGGAGCACGTAGGCCATAAAATCGGCGCAGGCGGCGTCGGCCTCGGTTTGCTTGAGTATTCGGACCGAATAGGCGGATTCATCCAGCGGAGCGGCGGCGCTGGAGAGGACCAAGTGCCGGTATTCTCCGTGGCGAATGTACTCGTCGAGTTTCTTCTGCAACTGATTCAGGTCGCCGAAAGCCTTCTGCGCCGCTTCAACGGGATCGGTGTGATGGAGAACGAGCGCGTAATAATCGTCTGACTTGTGGGTGTGATGGACGCTGTCGGACAGGATGAGGTAATGAGTGAGCGCCCAGGATTCGGCGTAAAAGATGGAGCCTTTTTGCTCCTCGTGATAGTAGGGCGATTTCGCATCAATGCGAAACAGAACGTCGAGCGGGATGAGCTGGTTTTGGCGTAGAAAGAGGATATTATCCGTGCTTGGCTCGCCGAGCCAAACGTCTTTGCTGCGAATCTCGGTATTCTGCATGAATTCGGCCAAGCCCTCGTTGAGCCACAAGGGCAGCAAGGCGCTGTCGGCGCTGAATTGCAGGTGAGTATATTCGTGATAGACATTGGCGAAGGGATGCTCTTCGACGGCATCGAGGCGCAACAGGACATAGTTTTTGTCGAGCGAACGCATGAACAGACCGCCCAGCTTCACCTGTCCTTTTGCCAGGTAAGCCTCCGGCTCCAGCGCCTGAAAGCTCTTCTGATTTTTGGCGGCGATCACTACGATGGGCGCGACTGGATCGACATTCCTCTTGGGATAGAGGGTTTGAAACATCCAGCGCATGCGCTCGAACTGATCGGCGACCGCGCGGCCCTGCTGCTCGTTGGAGTCGGTCAGCACGGTGAAGTGGGGGCTGCGTACCTCAAGCCATTGCGGCGCGGAGGCCGATGCCGAAGCGCACAGTACGGTGAACAGAAGAAAGAGGAACGTGGAACGTTTTGTCATGCCCGATGCGCAATTCTAGCAAAGAACGCAATCGTCGGTTCGTCTCTGTTGCAAAATGGCGAATCTGGATTTGCCGGGGTGGTCGTCGAAGTTTGATATTTTGTGGAGTCGTTTACGGTTTGTGTATTTTCGATCTTTAGGCAAAAGCATGGTTGAATCGGTCCTCAAATCGTGTTGAGGTTTCCCACCCTTGCGCAAGAAAAAAGCGCAAGGATGGGGCACCCAGCTGCGAAGATGGGTTGAATGCAAGCAGAGTGGACAGGGGAAGATTAGTAGGGGCTGAACAGGCTGCGGAAAAAGGGCTGAATCTAAGCAGAGTGGGTTGGGAAAGATCAGCAGGGGCTGAAGCCCATCGTTTGTTTTCTTGCATTTGTGGCCCGGCTAAAGCCGTGCCCTTGGTACAAAGCCCCTAAAGAAGCAAGTTTTTCGGACCCATATTGAGTTTTTCCGGAGCCTGTAAAGCTCGTACCGTTCAAAAGGCCGACTTATTGAGGGGTTTCTTCACGTCATTTTCCGAATGCGCGCCGCACACCTTTATTGAATGCCAGCAGGCAGAAGACCAGCAGTTTGAGCGAGATGCTGGTAAACAGCGCGAGGAGGTGATCGCCGTGCAGAGGGAAGGCGTTCCACGCGGCCCCATCGGCCAGCACCGAGATTACGGTTCCCAGCGCGGTGGAAGAGGTGACGAGCAGGACTACCCAGCGCATCCAGTTCTGCAGACGGTACAGGAACCATCCCCCAACGGCCGACAATGCGCCGATGACGAAAAATGCGATGGGCAGCACCTCGCGATAAGCTCCTTCCATGCCGTAAATAGCCACCAGCGGCGGTGACAGCAGCCATGGCAGCATATTGAGAGTCCAAACATGAAGGGCCAACTGGTGGGATACGGAAGGAGAGACGGAGGCCAGATACATCAGCAGCGTCAAGAGCAAAAAAATTCCCGCGCGAAGGAAACACAACGCTACGATCAGCGAGACCGCCAAGGGGCGCTTGACCTGGCGGGGAGTTTCGATATGAACCGGAACTTGGAGGATCATGGGGCCCTTGGGCGCAGATTTCAGCGCGCGCCGTAACACTGGGTTAGTCTACTCTCTGGCCTACAAATCCTGAATATGGCCCATTTTTTCGTGCTTGGTGGAGAGGTAACGCTCGAAACTCTCCAACGGCTCAACCTGCGCGGAGATGCGCTCCACCACGCCGATTCCTGCCGACTCCAGGGCCGCCACCTTTTCAGGATTGTTGGTGATGAGGCGAACCTTGCTTACGCCGAGCAGCTTCAGCACTTCGGCGGGCAACTCGTAGGCGCGGCAATCGGCGGCAAAGCCCAGCTCGACGTTGGCTTCGACGGTATCCCGTCCATGATCTTGCAACTCATAGGCTTTCAGCTTGGCCATCAGACCGATGCCGCGGCCCTCCTGCTGCTCATAGAGCAGAATCCCCGCGCCCTCTTCGACGATGCGGCGCATGGCTAGTTCGAATTGCAGGCGGCAATCGCAGCGCAGCGAGCCAAACACGTCGCCGGTCAGGCACTGCGAGTGAATGCGCACCACCGGCGGCGCGCTGTGAATATCGCCCATGACCAAGGCCACCAGCCCCTCGACTTCGGCATTTTTATCGCAAGGATGCGGCTCGGACAGCACACCCTCAAAGCCAAAGATGCGGAAGGCACCCCAGCGGGTGGGGAAATCAGCCTCAGCGACCTTTTTTACACTCTCAAATCCCATGCAATCATTTTACTTTGCCCGGTGCTGGCCGGTCTGCCGACTGCTCGGGGAATGAGACGGGTTTCAGTCCGTACATGAAGGGTTTGAAAAGAAATGGGCTTTAGGTTTCGCGTGAAGAACCCGTACCCTGTTGCGAGAAGACCCCGTACCCTTCCGCGAGAAGCCCCCGTACTCTTCCGCGAGAAGCCCCCGTACTCTTTATTGCTTTCACGAAATTCAAATGCAATTCCTTTGGAGACGGGCACGCGCCATTCGCCGCGAGGTAGCGCCAAGCGTTAAAGTTGTGGGGTGACGGACAATCTGATTTTGATTTCGCTGTTGGTGAAACTGGGCGTCGCTGCGTCGGTGGCCAGCGTGTTGGCGCGCGTCAGCACCTTCCGCCGTCTCTTCTTCGCCGAACAGCGCCAACGCCGCCAGACGATGGCCCTGCTTGCATTTTTTCTGGTTCCGCTCACCATTGGCGTCTGGATTCGCATTGCCGTCCCCAACTTTCTGGCCGCCGATATCTCCTTCGAGACAACGATTCTGCTCGGCCTGCTCATTGGGCCGGTCTGGGCGCTGCTGGGCGGAATGGTGTTGGCCATGCCCGCTGTGCTACATCAGGAGTATCTGGCGCTGCCGGTCTATGCGCTGCTCGGACTGGGCGCGGGCCTGCTGGGACGCTTCGTCGAAAAAGAGGAGATTTGGTCCTTCACTCCTTTCATCGACCTCAGCCTCTATCGCTGGGTGCGCCGCAATCTCATCAAGCCGCGCATCGACCGCCAGTTCCTCATGCTCTTTCTGATTGTGGCCGCAGAGGGATGCCGCGACTGGCTGGCCCACGAGTTTCCTCATCGCCTGTTTGCGCTGCTGGCCAGCCAGCTATGGGTGCAGGCGCTGGTGATGCTCTGCGCACCTATCGTCGTCGGCATCGCGATCAAGGTATGGAACGCGTTGCGTATTGAACTCAAGCTGGAAGAGCAGAAGCGACTGCTGTTGGAGGCTCGCCTGGATGCGCTGCAACGCCAGATCAATCCCCACTTTCTGTTCAATACACTGAACTCGATTACCTCGCTGGTGCGCACCAAGCCGGAGCTGGCGCGGGTGATGACGGTGAAGCTGGCCAATATTCTGCGCGCCCTGCTTAAAGATCACGATACCTACGTGCCGCTGCGCGAGGAGCTGGATTTCACTGACGATTATCTGGATATTGAGGTCGTCCGCTTCGGCGCGGAAAAGCTCAAGGTGGAAAAGCAGATCGATCCCCGCACTCTGGACGTTTTGGTGCCCAGCATTCTGCTACAGCCGCTAATTGAAAACAGCATCAAGCATGGTCTGGAGCCGCGGTTGAAGGGCGGAACCGTGACCCTGCGCAGTCGGCTGGAAGGGGATTACGTGCTGATCGAAGTTGCCGACGACGGTGTGGGGATGGGTAACAGACCCGCCTCGGCTTTACGCCGCCATGGGGCGGGAATCGGCATGAAAAATGTGCAGGAGCGCCTGGACGTGCTTTATGGCAGCCAGGCGCGCTTTACTGTGACCAGCACGCCGGGACGCGGCACTCTCGTCTCCATTGAGATCCCCCAAAACCTGTTGGATGAGCATCATTGAGTTTCGCGAGCTGATGAGAAACGGGCGTGTACCGGGAGGTCGGCGCTACAGGCAGTGGCCAACGGTTGATGCAAATGCCTACAATGAACGAGTTCTAAAAATCCATGCTGCTCTCCATGAGGACACACAGATGAATCGAGTTTATTTCCGCACAATTTTGGGATCATTGGCATTGGGGACATTGCTGACCGCCTCCGCGCTTTGGGCGCAGCAGCCGACCGCCGCGCCGGAGTCCAAGGCCACCGAGACGAAAATCCCATGCGTTGCACCTAAGGCCCAAGAGCCTTCCGCCTGGCAAAAGGAGTTTGACCAGCGGATGATGCACGATTTTCCGTGGCTGGCAAAGTTCAAGGAGGCTGATTTGAAGTTGGCAGCGCCCGCAGAGGGCGAAACCCGCGTGGTCTTCATGGGCGATTCGATCACAGAGGGCTGGCATCTGGACCAGTCGTTTCCGGGCAAGCCTTATATCAACCGCGGCATCAGCGGGCAAACTACGCCGCAGATGGTGCTGCGCTTTCACCAGGACGTGATCGCCCTCAAGCCGAAGGCGGTTATCATCATGGCCGGCACCAACGATATTGCAGGAAACACAGGCCCCATCACCATTGAGGAGACCGAGACCAACCTGGCCTCGATGGCCGAGATGGCCATGGCAAACCACATTCGCGTGGTGCTCTGCTCGGTGACTCCGGCCTTTGATTATCCCTGGAAGCCGGGGCTGGAACCCGCGTCGAAGATCGTCACGCTGAATGCATGGCTCAAGCGCTACGCGGCGGAAAATGGTCACGTTTTTGTTGACTACCACTCCGCGATGAAGGATAGCCGCGATGGCTTGCCTGTCACCCTCAGCCACGACGGCGTTCACCCGCTGCCTACAGGCTACGTGGTCATGTCGCCGCTGGCCGAAGCGGGAATTGAACAGGCACTGGCCAAGTAGGTGTTGCAGCTGGGACGTCAGGCACCAATGAAAGCAGAATGCTCAACACTGGCAGGTGTGAAAAGATATTTTCCCTTGCCGGTGTCTGAGTTAGATGTGGTATTCAAACCTGAGGCGTGAGACGCAATAAAAACAATCGATAGAGCCTCTTGCAAAATTGACTTTTGTTAGCCGATAAGCGTCAGGGCATGACTTCAGTCGTGCCGCTTAGGTCTCAATCAAGCCCCCGGCTTTAGCCGCTGCGTAATTGCAATCGGCTGAAAACAAAGAGCCGCAGGGGCTAAAGCCCAACATCTTTTTGCTGATCTTTCG
>JGI12269J14319_10006590_pt1 | contig 10059 bp, 6 predicted proteins | sample PeaSoiSIISIP2007_FD_14319 | JGI IMG/M metagenome (IMG submission 14319) | reverse complement strand
AGTGGCGGCTGGCCCGCGCCCTGCATTATGGTTACGCTCGCAGAGTCCGGAAACGCTGCCTAGCAGCTAGGGCATTCGCAGGTGTCGCGTGGCTGGGCGCTCTTACCTGGAAAGGCCGTTTTCACATAGAGCCATCCCATTTGCGTTGGCAAAACTGTCCTTGCGGACCAGCTCTGCCGGCCAGCATTCGTGGCCATACGGGACATCCTGTAGTCATTCAAGCTTGACTGCACGTTTAGCTATCAGGGAGAAAGTGCATGACAGTTCCGGTTTGCCTGGCGCCCTGGCCGCGGGTGTCGGTCGTCATTCCCGCGCTGAATGAGGCACGTAATCTTCCGCACGTTTTCGCCCAGATTCCGGGTAATGTGCACGAGGTCATCCTGGTTGACGGCCACTCAGTAGACGATACGGTGGCGGTCGCCCGGCAGCTGCGGCCGGACGTGCGCGTGGTGACGCAGAGCCGCACCGGCAAGGGCAACGCCATGGCATGCGGTTTTGCCGTGGCCACCGGGGACATCATCGCGATGGTCGACGCCGACGGGTCCGCTGACCCACGGGAGATACCCCGGTTCGTGCGAGCGCTCATGGACGGTGCCGACTTCGCCAAGGGCACCCGGTCCGGTGACGGCGGCGGCAGCGACGACCTCACCCGGCTGCGTCAGACGGGGAACCGTCTGCTCAGCGGGTTGTTCAACCTCTGCTACCGGACGCGCTACTCCGACCTGTGCTACGGCTACAACGTCTTCTGGCGCAGCTGCCTGCCGGTGCTCAGCCTCGACAGCACCTCCGCGCCGCGCGACGGTGACGACGGTCGGCTGTGGGGCGACGGGTTTGAGATCGAGACGCTCATCCACATCCGCGTGGCCAAGTCCGGCCTGAAGGTCACCGAGGTGCCCAGCTTGGAGCACCACCGGATCCACGGCGTCAGCAACCTCAGCGCGTTCAGCGACGGCCTTCGCGTGCTGCGGACCATCTTCGCCGAGCGCCGGCGCTCGCGCGGCCTGCTCGCCGCCGACGTCACCGCGGCCCTGCCCAGCATCCCGCGTCCCGCCACCGCGCCCGACACCGCCATTCCGGCCCCCTCGGTCCCGGCCGCGCCGGTCCTGGCGGGCCGGGCTGACTAGTGGCCAGCGCACCGATCGGCCTGCGCTCCCGTCAGGCGACCCGGACGGCCCCGCCGGGGATCTCGTCCCTTCGCGCGGCCACCGCGGTCTGGACCCGGCATAGGGATCTGCTGCGCAATGCGGCCACGCTGCTCGCCACCACAGGCGTGACCTCAGTGCTCGGAGTCACCTTCTGGGCCTTCGCGGCCCGGAAGTTCAGTGAGCAGGCGGTCGGATACGGCTCGGCCGCGGTGTCGGCCATGACGCTGCTCGGCACGGTCGGCGTCTTCGGCTTGGGCACCGTGCTCATCGGCGAACTGCCGCGCCGGAACCCCCGGGCCGGACTGGTCTCGGCGGCCCTGCTCGCGTGCGGAATCGGCTCGCTCCTGCTCGGGCTGGCGTTCGCCGTCGGGGCCCCGCTGGCCAGCAACCGGTTCGAGGATCTCGTGGGCCAGCCGGCCGAGGCCGTGACGTTCGCGGTCGGCGTGGCGCTGACGGCGGTGACCTCGGTCTTCGACCAGGCGACGATCGGCCTGCTGCGCGGGGGAGTGCAACTGGCCAGGAACCTCGTGTTCGCGATCACCAAGATGGCGGTACTGCCGGCCACCGCCATCCTGCTGCACGATCAGTTCGGCGCCGGGATAACCGTGTCCTGGATAGCGGGGATCGCGGTGTCTATGGCCGGAAGCGCGATCTGGCTGCGCATCCGCGGCTGCCCGGTGCTGCCCCGGCCCGACTGGGGCGTCCTGCGTGCTCTCGGCAAGTCCACCCTCGCCCACAACTGGCTCAACCTCGCCATAGCGGTACCGGTCACACTGATACCGGTGCTGGTCACAGTGGTGGTGTCACCCGCGGCCAACGCCGCGTTCTACGTCGCGTGGATGGTGGCCAGCTTTCTGTTCGCGGTGCCCGTCCACCTGTCGACGGTCCTATTCGCGATAGCCTCCGCCGACCCGCGGATAATTTCCCGGAAGCTGCGCTTCGCCCTCAAAGTGTCGCTCTGGGTCGGGATACCCGGCGTACTCCTGCTCTGCCTCGGAGGACACTTCGCCCTGAGCCTGTTTGGGAGCGGCTACAGCCGCGAGGCCACGTTCCCGCTCCGGATACTCGCCTTTTCCTATGCCCCCGCGCTGCCGAAGATTTTCTACGTTGCGGTGTGCCGGGCCGAAGGAAAGGTGTCACGGGCGGCGGTCGTCCTGACCGCGTTCGCCGTCATCGAGATGGCCGCCGTGGTGGTGAGCGGCATGCTCGGCGGGCTGAGGGGATTGACGGTCGCGATCCTCATCGTGACCCTGGTCGAGGGCCTGGCGACGACCCCGGCGATCGTCCGGGCGGCCTGGAGTTACGGCCGTCACCGGCGCGTCGGCGCGCATCGCCGCACCAACGTAGCCGACCTGGCCTACCGCCCGGACCGTACCCTTCCGCTGTACGCCGGTTAGTCCGGGCTTTGCCCCAGGCCGACGGGCGGGCCTGGGGTAAAGCCGGTCAGCTCTCGATCCGGACCACCGGGAGCCGGGCCAGTCTGACCCGCACCCGGGCCCGCAGCACCTGCCGCTGCCCCGCAGACAGCACCCGCAGCACGCCGAACGGGTCGGTCAGCCGCTTGCCGCCGATCGTCCGGACCAGCACCGCCTGCTGCCACGGGCCGAGGCGGGGGCGCTCCGTGGTGCCCGTGAAGTGCCGGAGATAACCGAGCAGATCGTCCCGGCCCACGGGCCGGCCGAGCACGGCCAGCCCGTCATCTGCCTCAAACGGGAAGCTGCCCCACAGCTCGGCTTCCGCGTAGCTCGGACAGCGCCACAGAGCCAGGAGGTTTGCGATCAGAGCGGGACGAATAGCCTGGAGTTCGGCGAGGCTCATCTCCGACCCGGCCTTTACCACGGCGCGGCCCGCCACCTGGACGTAGCACCGGACGAGGGCCTGGTAGTCCGCCAGGCCCCATCGTGCCGTGACGCTGCCGCCGCCGGTGCCGAAACGGGGGATCCAGCGGTCACCGGCCCAGGCGTACCCGATCGTGGAGTCGCCGCTTCCCGCGCAGAAGCTTTCCATGAGATGGACCAGGGCCGGCCGTTGCTTCGGTTCCAGGCCGCGGGCGTCGATCAGGAAAGCCCGGCTGTCCCGGGGCGCTCGCTGCGAGCCCTGCCCGCACAGGCCGCCGGCGAAGTAGCAGCGCACCTGGGTCCCCTGGTCCGCGGCGACCGCGGCCAGCGACGCCGAGGCGTGGCCGAGCCATCCGATATCGACCAGCCCGACCCGGCGGCCGCCGAGCACTTTTTCTTGCCGCAGGTACCCGACCGTAGCCTCGTACGCCGCCGCCGCCCGCGATCTGGCCATCGACTGGACGAGGGGCGAAGCGGCCAGCGCGTCGATCAGCTCAGCCTGCCGGTCTCCGAGCGGTGCGTCCAGCGCGGCCCCGGGTACCGCGTCGGCCAGCGCCGCGTTCATGTCGTCCGCGCTGAGATCCAGCCGTGTCAGCAGTTCCCTCGGGGTGGCAGGTCCGGACGGGGTCAGCAGGGCCCGCAGCGCCGGGACGAAACCGGGGCCGTTCCTCAGGCTGAGCGCGGGCAGGTGCCAGGCCCGGCGGCTGCCGTACAGGTAGCGGCACTCGATGTCCGGCGCCAGGCCTAGTTCCCGCTGCAGCAGGTCCGCCGCGGCCAGCAGGATCTCCCCGTCCCGGGAGACGAAGTACAAGGTTCCGATGTCGTCGGCCTGGGCCGACAGCAACGCCCACGAGGCCGCGGCGAAGATCGCTGGGCCCGCCACGCCGGTGACCACCGAGAGCAGCGCCGCCGGGAAACGGCTCGATTCCTCCAGTCGCAGGACGCGGCCGGCGCCCGTCAGGCAGGCGCCAAGCAAACCGCCCGTCCCGGCCAGGCCGACGCCGGGCGGACCGCCCGGCCCGCCGCTCGTCACCGCGTCGAGGGTTCTTTCGTACCGGTTCGGGTTGGCCGCCAGCAGCGGCCCGAAGGCCACGCCGGCCACGGCACTTCCCGCACCGTCGCTCCTCAGGTCGTTGCCGATGTGCAGCATCTCGGCGCGCTGCACCCCGAAGCGTGCCATGGCCTCGCGGAACAGCGAGCCCGTGCCCTTCCTGCGGCCGAGATCCCCGGAGCTGAGCACCGGCCCGGGCGGGCAGTCCAGCCGGTACAGGCATTCCTCGATAAACGCGGCACGATGCGGCGTATCGGTCAGATAGCAGATAGTCGCCTGCCCTATTCCGGCGAGCAACGACCGCGCCGCCGGATTCACCGACAGGCCGCGTGCCTCGAATTCCTCCTCCAGGGCGGCCGCCTGCTCCTGCTGCCGCACATCCCAGCCGTACGCCGGACCCAGCTGTCCGTACACCGCCGCCAGCGTTATGTCTTCACCACCGCCCGCGGCCCGGGCATAATCCTCGGCTTGCGCTCGCATCCGCGCGAAATCGGCCGCGCCCGGCACGCCGGTAAGGCGCCGGGCCACCTCACGGCCGAGCAGCCGCCACAACGACTCCTGGGAAATGAAGTCGCGTATCAGGCAAGTGTCAAATACGTCCAAGGTGAGTAGATTGTAGCTTATGCCGAGGTCATGACCGGCCTTTACGCCTGATTCCCGCGGTCGGCTCATGTAAGTTCCCTTCGGATCCGGATGCTTCGCCGAAATGCGACATCGCTTAATGCCGATGTGATATAAAAAGCCGAATGGAGCGCGTTACTCAGACCACAATGTACCGGCGGATTGTCGATCCGGCACGCAGGGCGGTGCGACGCTGGACATTCGGCGATAGTGTCCACTTTGATCCGGGTCCGCCCTATCTTATTGCCAAATCTCCTTCTTATGCGCCTGCGCGGGTGGTCGTCCACATAGAAGGTGATCCGCCCGTTCGTGTCGGCCGTTATTCTTCGGTCAACGAGGCGGTAACGTTCCTGACCGGCGGTGAACACCGGACCGACTTTGTCACCACCTGGCCCCTGCCCTGCGGCGAACACCGGACCGACTGTGTCGACACCTGGTCCGAGGTCCTCTGGAATCGCGGGCCGATCGTCGTGGGCAATGACGTCTGGATCGGCCGCGAGGCCATGATCATGAGCGGGATTACCATCGGCGACGGCGCCGTCGTCGGGGCGCGCGCACTCGTCACCAAGGACGTTGCCCCGTATGAGATCGTCGGCGGTGTCCCCGCCCGTCACCTCCGCTGGCGGTTCAGCGAGGAGATCAGGGCCGGGCTGCTGGCCACGGCCTGGTGGGACTGGCCGACCGACAAGCTCATCGCCCACCGTCGCCAGCTGCAAAGCCCCGATGTCGCCGGCTTCGTCGCGCGGCACACAGGCCGACCAGGTCAGGCCTGTCCGGCCTGTCGGCTCGAGCCCCAGCCCCAGTCCCAGCCCCCGGCCGTGCTGGCCAACTCGCCCCGCCGCTCCGCGCCGTGAGCCGCTTGAGACGCTCTCGACACGGCACCGTTAAGTCTGGCCGTCCCAGCCGGACCTGACGGCCGGCTGGTCGGCTGACCCGGGGGTCGGGGCAGCCGAGGGTTGGCGTCGTCCGCTACGCGTCCGCCTAGTGCGTCTTCTTGGGCTTGTGCTTGCTCGTGCTCATGCCGATGGCCGGTGTCGGACTGGCCGTCGGCATATCCGCGGTGACGGCGTCCCGGAACAGGTAGGTGCCGTGGCTGGCGTAGACGACGTGCCAGTCCGGGCTCGCGATCATCAGGCTTCGCCACGCCTGCGCTTGGCTCAGGGTTTCCTGGCCGTAGTCAACGGAACCCTCCACCGACGCGGGTGACCACACGGCGTACAGCTCATTCGTCGCCCCGCCGATCCTCTGGGCGTACCGGAGGTAGTTGCTGGCCAGGTCGCCGACATCGGCCGCGTCGGGATGCCTGGCCAGGGCCTGCGCCGGCGCGACGATGTAGTTCCAGGCCACGGAACGGGGGTTCAGCGGGGAAAGGTTGATGCTCACCGGCAGGTTTCCGTAGGAAAGTACCAGCAGGAAACTGTCCGGGGCCGTCATGGCCTCGTAGGTACGCAGGGCCTGGAAGTCGGCCGGGCGGATCACGCTCGCGTTATCCAGGCCGAACGCCGCGACCAGGTACGTCCCGGTCAGCAGTACCGCCGTGGCCGCGTAGATGCCCGCTACCCATCGCCGCGCGCCGGGGGCCACCGCCCGCAACGTCATCGCGGCCAGCCAGGGGATGGCGAAAAGCGCGGCCCGGAAGATGCCCTCGTTGCCGTAGGGGTTCACCGTGATCAGGCCCAGTCCTACGCCGGCGCTGACCATGAAGGCCCACGCTGAGCGGTCCCTGATGGTCCGCACGAACCCGATGCTGGCCAGCGCGATGAGCACGAGGAGCCCGAGGGCCAGCGCGTCTGAGCTCTCGGCGACGATCGGCAGCCGTTCCAGGCCGGGCGCGACGGGCGCCGCAGGCACCTTGAAGTTCGACAGGTGCCACATGTCGGACAGGGAGATGAAGCCGGACAGGTCGTCCCGGTTCAGCAGGGCCCAGCCGATGGCCGGGAGCAGGATGGTGGCCGGCACGTACCACGGCCGGATCGTCCGGAAGATCACGAGCACCACGAGCACGCCGCCCACGATGTAGGGGCTGAGCTCGTGGGTGACGGCCAGGGCGCAGCCCGCCAGCACGAGCAGGATGATCCTCGCGCGCTCATCCAGGCCGGGCCAGCGCGATCCGGGGCCGCCCTGGCCCGGCTCGCGCTGGCCCGGCGAGGGCGGGCCGACCGCCAGGGCGAACACGCCCAGGCCGAGAGCGAACCCCACCGACTGCGGGGAGAAGTAGTCCTCGCCGATGGCGTTGACCAGGACGACCAGGGCGATGGCGGCCCAGCTCCGGTACGGCGATGAGGTCAGCCGCCCGAAGAAGAGCCGCAGCTCCGCCAGGGCGAGAAGACCGATCAGGAACGGCCAGTAGGTGGCGATGCCGGTCGGGTCGTGGATCCCGGCCAGGTCACACAGCCACGCCAGGCCGGAGAAGAACCCCGAGTACGCCTGGTAGATCCCGGCCCCGCGGTTCAGGAAGTGCGCCTGCAGGACCGTCTGCACCAGCTGAATATGCTTAGCCGCCGTCTGGTCCCTGGGCATGGCATACACCAGGGCCGGGGTGAGCGTGAGCGCGGCCAGCAAAGACAGCACGCCGGACGCCGCGTGCCACTCGCTGCGGCCGCGGGCCAGGACGATCCCGGCCAGCAGGCAGGCCAGGCCCGCGTACCAGAACACCGAGATCTTGGGCAGGAACCCCAGGACGCCGGGAATGACGTGCCCCGCGCGGACGGCGGCCGCGCACCAGAGCAGGTTCCCGGCCGCGATGCAGGCGATCGAGGCGCCGGAGCCGCTCCCCAGCCGGCCGCCCGGCCTGCTCCAGGGCCGGCCGAACAGCTCGCTCCAGGACTGCCGGGACAGCACGCGAGCGCAGGCCCAGGCGTGCACGGCCGCCGCGGCCGTGCCGATGACCGCCGCCGCGAGCACCGGGTGCCACCACGGCGTCAGCACCATCGCGCTGGCCACGACCAGCGGCACCGACATCCCCACCACCCCGGCGACCCCCAGCCGCAGGTCCAGGCGCGCGCGCCCGGAAAGCTGCAGCGGCGCCGTGCCGACCCCGAAGAACAGCGCGCCCGCCAGCCCGGCCGCCCGCACCGGGCCGGCCTGGCCGGCGCTGCCCGCCGCGTACAGCAGCAGCGACGCGCCGAACAGGGCACTGAGGGTCAGCCTCGCCCGGCCGTGGCCGGACGGCCGTTCATCTTCCGGACCGGATGTCGCCGCGTGCGCATCGTGACGCACTCCCGGCGCCGGGGGCACGTGCGTAGCGCGCGCTACGTCCGCAGTGTCCGTCATGCTGGGCCTCCATGTGCCGGGTACCGGGACGACCACGCCGCGTCCTTGCTGACCAAGCGACCGATCCACGGGAGGCGTCAGGCTGATCAGCCCGCGGCATGAAGAGCTGGCCGGCTGACCAACGCATTTATGCGTTCCTGAGCTAAACCACGCGGACGATAAGTCCCAATTGCGCGTCACCTAAAGAACGAGGCCCCCACGGGAAAGAACTTTACTCAGTCCATGTGGCGGCGTCTACTTATCGCCAGGCTGGGCGCTTTGTGCCGATAGCCACTTAATGATTTAATTAGGTCCATACCCGGCAGACAGCCGCCCCGTGCCGTTCGGAAAGAGAACGGCACGGGGCGGCTCACGCTGGCCCGGTGGCGGCTAAGACTGCGCCCAGATCTTCACCGACTTTACTTGCATGGTGCCGCTGCATCCCTGGGTGGACGTCAGGGCAGAGTCGGCCAGGGTGATGAGAAGGTACATCTGCTGGCTGGGGACATCCGAGCTGGTCGTCAGGACTTCCGTTCCGTCGAGCCACCAGGTCAGGCTGGTCGGCGTCCAGTCCAGCGTGAACGTGTGCCAGCCGGAAGCAAGGGCGGCGGCCGCCGAGGCCTGGACCGTGTCATAGTCGACGGGGTGGAAAGTGGCTGCGGTCTCGACGTCCGGCGGACCCCAGGTCTCTTCCATGTCTATCTCGGGCGGCCAGGTTTCGTTGGTCGGGAGGAGCCATACCCCAGACCACAGCCCGTAGGTTTGCGGAATATCGGCAACTACCTGGACTATGCCGTACTCGAAGTTGAAGCCCGGGTAGGTCGTCACCATGCCCGACCGGCAGCTGTAGGTTTCCGCGGCCCCGCTCGACGAATAGCCCGCGGTGGCTTCGTGCTGAGCCACCAGGTTCAGGTCTCCGCCCGAAACCTGATCCTGGGAGGGCAGGTACCACTCGAGTTCGCTGCCGTTACCGAAGTTCTGGCAGCCGGCCGCCGGGTTCGTAAACCAGGGATAACACGTCCCCCAGATGGACGTGTTCAGTGAACTTCCCGAGAAGTTCGAGCTGAAGGTGGGCGTGGTGGTCGGGTTCGGCACTGCGGTGCTGGTCGGGCTGGCCGTCGGGCTAGGCGTCACGCTGGGCGTCACGCTGGGCGTCACGCTGGGCGTCGGGCTGGGCGTCACGCTAGGCGTCGGGCTAGGCGTCGGGTGGCGCGGCGGGTGGGCCGGCGACGTGTCGAGCGCGACGTTCGAGCTTACGCTGGCGTCCAGGGCCACGGGTGTGAACTGGCCTTGCGAATATGCCGCTATAAGTCCCGTTGTGGCCACCGCGGCGGCAGCCAGAAATCGCATCTTCATCCCCTGATCTCCCCCATGCCCGCGTTAATAACTGGTTGGGGGCAGCCAGCTGTATAGCGCCCCTTCGCCACCTTGCGTAGCTTTTGATGTGCCCCGCAGTTATATCCGCAGGAAAAGGTGCTAAACCTCGGGCGCAAGCGGCGGCCCCGGCCGGCGGCCGTATCAGTCGTTACCGATTAGTGGGCGAATCGTTACATTGGCTGCCGGGCAAAACGGCCGGAATGCGCACGAGTGCCATCGGCCGAAAAAATGTCGATTCTCCGCCGGTGCGGGTCAGTTTCTTAGCCAGCGCGGCGAGATAGCCGGTCGGCCCGGGCGCGGCTCAGCCGCGCCGGATGACCAGGCCCAGCGAGGCGAACTGCTCGAACGGCCGGTGGTACCCGCGCTCGATGTGGTGGATCCCCCGGAGCGCCGAGGGCTGGTCGGCCACCGCCGCGGCCAGCACGGCGGAGAACCCGGCGCGCACGTCGGGCAGCGTGACGTCCGCGCCGCGCAGCTTCGACACCCCCCTGATCACCGCGGAATGCACGGCGTTCGTGTCGTGGAACCGGCAGGCAGGCCCGCCCAGGCACGCGGCGAAGGTCTCGATCTCGCACCCCATCTTCTGCAGCGCGGGGACGTAGACCAGCCGGTTCTCGAACACGGTCTCGTGCAGCACCGACATCCCCTCGGCCTGGGTGAACAGCACCATCAGCGGCTGCTGCCAGTCGGTCATGAACCCGGGGTGGCTGTCGGTGTGCACCGCGGCCGCGCGCAGCCCCTCCGGGGCCGACGCGGTGATCCAGTCGTCGGTGAT
>JGI12269J14319_10006589_pt1 | contig 10059 bp, 8 predicted proteins | sample PeaSoiSIISIP2007_FD_14319 | JGI IMG/M metagenome (IMG submission 14319) | reverse complement strand
CCAGCCGCGCGCCACCGGCTCGCAGCCGGCGCAGCCCCGCCAGCAGCACCTCACCAGCCGCCGCGCGACCGCCCCGCGTGGGATCGCCGAGGATGACGCCGACCAGAGGTCCGCTGCCGGCCGGCATCCGCTCGGACCAGGCCGCGGCGGCGTCCGCCAGCCGCTCGCCCGTGACGTCATGGAGGGCGGTGGCGACCTTGACCACATTCGGGCCGGAGATCGTGTCGTGCGCCATGGCGACGACCAGGTCGAATCTGTCCGCCGGCGCCAGCGGATCCTGGATCTGCACGGTCAGCGTCCGCCCCCCGCTCGCCTTGCGGATCGCCATCGAAAGCGCGGCCGTGCCGCGGCCGCAGCTGATCAGCACGTCGGGCCACGGCGGCGCGGGGCGGTCGCGCTTGGGATCGAGATGCTCGAGCGGTGCGGGCGTCCAGGCCGCCGGAAGGCGGTCCCATGGGGGCTTGAGCCCCGCCACCATCTCGCGCGGCGCGGCGAAGACGGCGTTGGCCAGGCTGCGCGCCTGGGTGCGGAACCCCGCTTCGCCCGTCGTCATGAACCAGCAAGACGCCGCAGAGGTCACGGAGGCCCTTCTGAAGGAACGCAGCGGCCCCAGCCTATAGCCAAAGGAATCGGGGTTGCGATATGGAGCCGGCATGGGATTCCTCGACATCGAGGCGCTTAAGCGCGCGCCGGCGAACGACGAACCGTTCGATTACCTTGTGCTGGAAGGCTTTGTTCGGGCCGACGCGCGGGCGGCGATCGCGGCCGACTATCCGCGCATCGACAAGCCTGGCTCGTTCGCGCTCGCGGATCTCGACGTGAAGGGGGCCGTGGCGGCGTTGATCGAGGAGATGAAGGGCGAGCCCTTCCGCCGGGCGATCGAGGAGAAGTTCTCCGTGCGGCTCGCCGACAAGCCCGTGACGTTCACGCTGCGCGGGATGTGCGGGGACAAGGACGGCTACATCCACACCGACTCGAAGAGCAAGATCATCACGATCCTGGTCTACCTGAACGAGGACTGGGCGCCCGACGGCGGGCGGCTGCGGCTGCTGCGCAACGGCCGCGATCTCGAGGACTATGCGGCGGAAGCCGCGCCCACCTTCGGCTCGCTCGTCGCCTTCAAGCGCTCCGATCGGTCGTGGCATGGCCACAAGCCGTTTCATGGGCCAAGGCGGGTCCTGCAGATGAACTGGGTGACCTCCGAAGGCGTCGCCCACTGGCAGCGGCTGAGGCACCGGCTTTCCGCCGCCATCAAACGCCTGACCCCAGCGCGCGCCGCGAGCGCGGCTTGAGCCCTGCCGGCGCGCAGAGCTTGCTGGCGAAGCCGCCACGCGCGCTCGTCATCTTCCTGCTTGCCGCCGCCGCCATCCATTTGGCGCTCGCGGGCGCGATCCCGCTCACCGAAGACGAGGCCTACTACCGGCTTTGGGCGCAGAGCCTGCAGCTGGGCTACTTCGACCACCCGCCGATGATCGCCTGGTGGATACGCGCCGGGATGACCGTCGCCGGCGACACGCCGCTAGGCGTGCGGCTGCTGCCGGTGCTCTCGTCGGTCCTCACCAGCTTCCTGGTCTTCGACTTGGCCATGCGGCTGGGGACCAGCGAGCGCACGGCGGTGCGCGCGGCGGTCTGGTTCAACGCCTCGGTGCTCGTGGCCGTGGGGGCCATCCTGGCCGTGCCGGACGCACCGAACATCCTGTTCTGGGCGCTGACGCTGTCCTGTCTGGCGCGGACCAGCGGACCCGGCGCTCGCGCATGGTGGCTGGCCGCGGGGCTGGCCGCCGGGCTGGCCGCGCTCTCGAAGTACTCCGCCCTCTTCCTTGCGCCCGGTATCGGCCTTTGGCTCGTCCTGAAGCCGGAGGGTTGGCGCACGCTGAGGAGTCCCTGGCCCTGGGCCGCGGCGCTGATCGCCTGCGCCGTGTTCGGCCTCAACGTCGCGTGGAACGCCGAGCACCACTGGGTGACCTTCGCCAAGCAGTTCGGCCGGCTGGTTCCGACTCAATTCGCTCCGATGAACCTCTTCTGGTTCATCGCCGGCCAGGAATTCCTCTTCAACATGTATGTCTCGTGGTTCCTGGGCAAAGGCGTGCTCGAAGCGTGGCGAGCCTGGCGGACAAAGACGACCCTCGGCGCCGACCTGCGCCTGCCGCTGGCGACGAGCCTGCCCTATTTCGCCTACCTCATCATCCACGCTCTCCACGATCGCGTCGAGGCGCACTGGCCGGCTCCGATCTACGCCGCGCTGGTCATCGTCGCCGCCTGCGGGGCGGATAACGTGCTCGAGCCAAGCTATGTGGCTGGTCTTCGCTGGCGGGCCGCGCCCATGGGCTGGTTCGCCTCGGCGATCATCCTGTTGCACATGCTCTGGCCTTCGACCGACGTCGGCCGCCATGATCCGGCGTTGAGCCTCCGCGGCTGGCCGCAGTTCACCGCCCGCATCGAGGCCGAGCGCAGCGCGCACAACGCCGCCTGGATCGGCACGCTGAGCTATGGAACCACCGGCGAGCTCGCGGCGGCGCGCAACATCGGCGCGCCAATCTTCGAACTGCGCGAACGCGAACGCTATCCCCCTTCCGACGCATCGTGGCGCGCCGACCTCAACCGGCCGGGGCTGGTGGTCGACCTGGCCGACCGCATGGCGGCCGCCCATCTCGAGCGCTGTTTCGCTTCCGTCGTTCCCCTGCCGCCGGAGACCCGCGGCGACCCCGGCAAGCCTGGAATCGCCTACGGGGTGGAGCTTGTCAGCGGCTCGCCGCCGCCGAACGGCGACTGCCAGCCGCGCATCGCGCCGGGCGTGCGCGTCAATTCGCCGACGGCCGAGTAAACTATCCAAGATGGCCGCCGATCTCGCGAGCACACCGACTGTTGGATGGCGCGACCTGGTGGCTGAGGGTCGGCTCCCCCGCTTCGCGCTCGTTTGCGCGGGAACCTGGCTTGCCGCCGCCGACGAGTTGGTCACAGCGACCGTCATGCCGAGCGCGGCGCGCGACATCGGCGGCTATTCGGCGTTCGGCTGGGCGGTGGCGATCTTCCTCCTGGGCTCGATCCTTGGCGGCGCGACCGCGGGCCGGCTCGCCTCGCGCTTGGGCCTGAAGCGTGCGATGGCCGTCGCGGGCGCCGCCTACGCCGTCGGTTGCACCGCGAGCGCGTCTGCGCCGGACATGGGTCTCTTTCTGGCTGGCCGGCTGGCGCAGGGGCTGGGCGGCGGCTCGGTGGTCGGCCTCTCCTACGTCGCCTCGACCAGCCTGTTCCCCGAAGCGCTTTGGTCCAGGGTCCTGAGCGGCCTGGCCGGCGTCTGGGGCGCGGCGACGTTGTTCGGCCCGCTGATCGGTGGAATCTTCGCCCAGGCCGGGTTCTGGCGGGGCGCCTTCTGGATCTTCGCCCTCCAAGGCGTGGGCTTCATCGCCGCCACTGCTGTCCTGGTGCCCAAGGGTGCAGGCGCCGGGGATGCGGGTCAAGCGCGGCTTCCGCTGGCGCAGATCCTGGTGCTGGCGGTCAGCGTCGCAGCGATCGGCGCGGCGGGGCTGGTTCCCTCGCCGCTCGAGAAGATCGCCTCGGCCCTGATCGGCCTCGTCTTGCTCGGTGTCTTTCTGCGCATCGACAGCCGAGCGCCTGCGAGCCTGTTGCCGCGCGAAGTCGCGCGAGCGGCGAGCGGGCCCGCGGCGGGACTCTTCATGATCTTCGCCCTCAGCGCCGGCACGACGGCCTTCTCAGTGTACGGCAGTGCGCTCATGCAGAAGCTCTACGGCGTTCCGCCAATCGTCGCAGGCTATGTGCTGGGCGGAGGCGCCATGGGCTGGACGCTGACGGCGCTCGGGGTCGCTGGCCGCGGCTTCGCGCGCGGCTTCATCCGCATCGGCGTCGCCATGATCACGCTCTGCCAGGCGGCGATGATGCTCGCCGTGCCGCACGGCTCGATCCCGGCCATCGTCCTGCTGGTATTCACCTCTGGCGCCGGATTTGGCCTGACCTGGGCCTTCGCGGCGGCGCGCATCGTCGCCAACACCACAGGAGCCGAACGAGCGCTGGCGTCGAGCTCGGTTCCAACCGCCTCGATGATCGGCGCGGCCGTGGCCGCGGCGGCGGCGGGTTCGATTGCGACGGCGCTTGGCGTCGGCCGCGGCATGAGCTTGGAAGAAGCGCGGGCGGCGGGGTTCTGGCTGTTCGCCGCATTCACGCCGTTGACGCTGGCCGCCTGCCTGAGCGCCTGGCGGCTGACCTCGACCCGTTTCGTCGAGCCAGCATGAAGCCCGGGCGACAACGTCCGCGTGTTAAGGAGATCGGAACCGGCGAGCCCGAATCTCCTTAGGCGCCGGAACGGGAGGAACGGAGCGGCCTTGGACGGAAAACGCGATCTCGATCCCGCCGACTGGCGCGCGGTTCGTGAACAGGGCCACCGCATGCTCGACGACCTGTTCGAGCACTTGGAGCACCTGCGGCGGACGCCTGTCTGGCTGCCGGTCCCCGCGGAGGTCAAGCGCCGCTTCCGCTCGCCCATCCCGGCCGAGCCGGGGTCGCTCGCCGAAGCCCACGCTATCTTCATGCGCGACGTGCTGCCCTACGCCGGCGGCAACCTGCACCCGGGCTTCATGGGTTGGGTGCAGGGGGCCGGCACGCCCGTGGGCATGCTGGCGGACATGCTTGCGGCCGGCTTGAACGCCAACCTGGGCGGGCGCGACCACATGCCGATCGAGGTCGAGCGCCAGGTGATCGGTTGGCTCCGCGAGTTGGTCGGTTTTCCCGACAACGCAGGCGGGATACTGCTCACCGGCGCCTCGATGGCCAACTTCGTGGGCGTCCTGGCGGCCCGCCAGCGCGCCCTCGGCGCCGAGGTCCGGCGCAAGGGCCTCGCAGGCGCGCGCTTGGCCGGCTACGCCTCAACCGCCACGCACGCCTGCGTGACGCGCGCCTTCGAGATGGCCGGCCTGGGCACCGAGGCGCTGCGCCTGGTCGGCGTCGGCCCCGATCACCGCATCGATACCGCCGCGCTCCGCGCCGCGATCGCGGCTGACCGGCGCGCCGGGCTCACGCCCTTCCTTCTGGTGGGTAACGCCGGGACGGTCGACGTCGGCGCGATCGACGACCTTGCGGCGCTTGCCGCGATCGCCCGCGCCGAGGGCCTGCACTTCCACATCGACGGCGCATTCGGCGCGCTCTGCGTGCTGACCCCGGCGCTCAAACCTTTGGTCGCAGGGCTCGAGCAAGCCGACTCGCTGGCCTTCGACCTGCACAAGTGGGCGCAAGTCCCCTACGACGCCGGCGTGATCCTGGTGCGCGACGCCGCGCTGCAGCGGGCGACCTTCGCCGGCGAGGCGGCCTATCTGCAGCGCGACCGGCGCGGACTCGCCGGTGGCGACTGGTGGCCGTGCGACGACGGGCCCGAGCTGTCGCGTGGGTTCCGCGCGCTCAAGGTCTGGTTCACGCTCAAGGTGCTGGGCGCCGACGCGATCGGCGCGGCGATCGAGCGCAGCTGCGCGCTCGCCAAGGACCTCGAGCGCCGCATCGCGGCCGCGCCCCAGCTGGAGCTTCTTGCGCCGGTCGCGCTCAACATCGTCTGCTTCCGCTACGCGTGCGACGACGCCGACCGGGTCAACCGAGCGATCGTGGCGGACCTGCAGGAGGCTGGCGAGGCGGCGCCGTCGCTTACGCGCATAGACGGCAAGGTCGCGATCCGCGCCGCCTTGTTCAACCATCGCAGCGACACCCGCGACCTCGATGCTCTGGTGCGCGGGGTGGTTGCGTTCGGCGACGCCGCCCGCAAGGGCGCCGCATGAGCGCGGATGCAGCGCCGCCCGCCGAGGTGATCGGCACCGCCAAGCTCGCGCGCATGGTCTTCGAAGGCGTTCCCGTCCAGCCGCTGTTCGAGCGCCTGCAGGCGCGCGCGCAGGCTGCGCCCGACGATGCCGGCGCGTTGATGGATCTTGCCACCCTGCTCCTTCTCTCTGGCCAGCAGGAAGCGGGCCTGGATCTGCAGGCGCATGCCCTGGCCATGCAGCGCGCCTATGTCCGCCGCGCCCGAACGCCGGCCGATCTCACTCTGCTCGCCATCGTGGCGCCCGGCGACCTCATGGCCAACACGCCGCTCGACTTCCTCATGGAGGAAGCCGCCATCGACCTGGTCAGCCTGTTTGCCGAGCCGGGCGGCGGGCTTCCCGACCCGCCGCCGCACGACAGAGCCTTTCTCGCGATCGGCGAGTCGGAGGCGAACCGCGCCGTGCTGTCGGGCGTCGCGCCGACGCTGGCGCGCTGGCCCAGGCCGGTGTTGAACGGCGATCCCGCCCGCATCCAGCGTCTCAGCCGCGACAGCGTGAGTGGGCTGATGGCCGACGCGCCAGGGGTGTGCGCACCCACGTCGCAGCGCGTGACGCGCGCGGCGCTCGAGGCGCTCGCCGCGGGCGCTTGTCCGCCGAGCCATTTCCCTCTGCTGGTCCGCCCGATCGCCTCGCACGCCGGCGCCGGGCTTGCGCGAATGGACGATCCGGCCGCGATCGCCCCCTACCTCGCCGAGCGGACCGAAGACCTGTTCTACCTCTGCCCGTTCGTCGACTATGCGAGCACCGATGGCCTCTACCGCAAGCAGCGCGTTGCGCTGATCCAGGGCCGCCCGTTCGTCTGCCACCTAGCGATCTCCGAGCACTGGATGGTGCACTATCTGAACGCCGGCATGGCGGAGAACCCCGCCCGTCGCGCCGAAGAGGCCGCTTTCATGGCCGCGTTCGACCAGGGCTTCGCCGCGCGACACGCGGGCGCGTTCGCCGCCCTGCATGAGCGGCTCGGGCTGGACTACATGGGCATCGACTGCGCCGAGCTCGAGGATGGGCGCCTGCTGCTGTTCGAGGCGGACACCGCGATGATCGTGCATGCGATGGATCCGCCCGATCCGTTTGCTTACAAGGCCGAACCCATGCGCAAACTGTTCGCTGCCTTCGAAGCGATGGTTCGCGCCGGCGCCTAGCGACAGCGGGGCTAGATCGCCGCCAACAGCACCGCCGCGCCGAGCGCACCACAGAGGGTCTAAAGGCTTAGCTCACGCTGTCGCTTCGCGGGAGCTTCTCCCCACCGATTCAGACTGCCCGGAAGCGGACTCTCGGANCGACCGCTAAGGGGGAAAGCGTACATTGCATCGCGTGTCAGCCGGAAAGCCGAACGGCGACGCTCCCGAGGGGGCCGTAGTCGGCGTGGAACACGTCGCCTGGGCGCGCCGAGATCGGACGAGTGAAAGAGCCGCATAGCAGGACTTCGCCGGCCTGAAGCTCCACGCCGTGCGCTGCGAGCTTGTTGGCGAGCCAGGCGATCCCGCGCACGCAGCGTTGTCCGAGATGCTGCCGAGTCCCTTCATCGTGGTTCGAGTCTCGGGGTCCACGGGTTGGACCCGCAGATCGATGACCTCGAGCGCCGGCGCGACGTCGTCGGTGGCGCCCATGGGCGCGATGAAGCGAGCGGCGGGCACTTCGGCGCCGTCGGCAAACACCATGTCGTCCAGCAGCACGCCGTAGTCGGGCTCGTCGATCTGGGCGTTCGTCTGCATGGCGCGTGAGGTCAGGCCGATCTTGTGACCGACCATGCGTCGGCCACGGCTGAGCTTGTTCGAGATCCAGGCTTCATGGACGGCGTAGGCGTCGTCGGCCGTCATGTCGGGGAAGGCTTTGGAGATTTGGCCGATGCGCCTCTTCGTCCGCTCCGCCTCATCGAGCCGGCGGGCGAGTTCGGCGACGGCGTCCTTCGGTAGGGGCAATGCGTTCTCCCGTGGCGATCATCTGACTGTAGTCAATTTCGAAAGCGGGCGCTCTGAGCTGCAAGTTCTCATGGAAAGGGAGTCCATGCCAACGACGGGGTGGATAATATATGAGTCTACTCATTTATGTTGACGCGGCGCGCGTGCGTCGCTAGGGGAGGCTCATGGCCCAAGCTGCGCTAAGCCGCCGAGAGCAAAACAAGGCCGAGAAGCGTGGCCGGATTATCGCCGCCGCACACGCCCTCTTCGCCCACAAGGGCTTCGAGGCGACCACCACACTGGAGATCGCCGAGGCGGCGGGCGTCGCGGCAGGAACACTCTTCCTCTATGCGAAGACAAAGGATGATCTGCTGATCCTTGTCTTCCGGGAGGAGATGACTGAGCTGGTCGAGCGCGCCTATGGCTTCGCCAAGCACGAGCAGGCGCTCATCGATCAGCTGATCGCCTTCTTCGGGACCTTTGTCGCCTACCACGAGCGCGACCTGCCGCTCGCCCGCGCACTGATGCGACAGCTCGGCTACGTCGCGAGCGGCGAACAGCGGGCCGAAGTCAACGAGCTCATGACCGGCCTCCTCCGTCGCCTGGCCCTCCTCATCGAGGCGGCCAAGGGGCGCGGCGAGGCCCGCGCGGACACACCGCTCATGGGCGGCGCCCAGGCGGTCTTTGGCATCTACTACCTCAACCTCGGCAAGCTGCTGAGCGGCTTCGTGAACCGCGAACAGTTCGACCGCGACTTGAAAGGCCAGCTCGCGTTGCTCTTGAGCGGGCTCTAGGCGCGGCCGGGTCCGGCGCTCCGGGCAGGACCGGCCATGCCTCAACAAGACAGACTAAGCGGCCAGGCCGCGAGGAGGAACAACCATGCCGGCCAGAACAGGACAGCAATTTCTCGATGGCCTAAAGGTGCCCCGCGATATCTGGGTGGGCGACGAGAGGGTCTCCGACGTTGCGGATCATCCGGCCTTCGCCGGCGCGGCCAGAGGATTGGCCGGCATCTTCGACCTCCAGCACAAACATGCTCCCGACTGCCTGATCCCCGACCCGGAGACCGGCGAGCCGATCAACGTCAGCTCNNANGNNCCCGCGCTCGAAGGCGGACGTCGGACGCCGCCATGTCGGCCTGGCGCGCATCGCCGAGTACACCGTGGGCGTCATGGGCCGCTCGCCGGACTACATGAACGTGACCTACGCCGGCTTTGCCGGCCGCGCCGATGAATGGGCCGCCAACGGCAACGAAGAGGGCGCCGAGAACCTGGTCAGCTACCAGAAGCACCTGCGCCGCAACGACATCTCGCTGACGCACACCATCATCCACCCCACCATCGACAAGGGGCTTGGGGACATGGTCAAGGTCGGCGACGACGTCCCCCTGCACAAGGTCGGCGAGACCGAGCACGGGATCGTCGTCCGCGGTGCGCGAATCCTTGCGACCCTCGCCCCCTTCGCAGACGATCTGGCCGTCTATCCCGGCCATCCTTTGCCGCCAGGCGCCGACGACTATGCGCTCGCTTTCTGCATCCCCATGACGACGCCAGGGCTGAAGTTCATCTGCCGAGACAGCTTCTCGAGCCCGCAGGACGCGCGCGACTTCCCCCTCTCCTCGCGCTTCGACGAGCAGGACGCCTTCGTTATCTTCGACGACGTCGAGGTGCCGCGCGAACGGCTGCACATCAACTGCAACCTCGCCGTCTACAACCAGGTCATGAGGACGGGCTGGGCCCCGAACATCATGCAGCAGACGATGATCCGGGCACAGACGAAGCTCGAGTTCGCCTGGGGGCTAGCCGCGCGCATGTGCGAGACGATCAACGCCGTTCAACCCCCGAACGCACAGATGCTGGGCGAGATCTGGACCTACGCGGAGATCGCTCGATCCTGCGTCCTGACCGCGGAAGACAATGCCCATGAGTTCGGCAATGGCGTGTGGTTCCCTGAAGGGGGGCCGCTGGTCGCGCTGCGCGCCAGCCTTCCGCAGTGGTTCCCCCGGGTGAACGAGATCATCCGACTGCTGGGGTCGCACAACCTCTTTGCCGCGCCGACGGCCGCCCAGTTCGCCGATCCCACGCTGCGCCCGCTGATCGACCAGTACTTGCGCGGGGCGGGCGACGTCGCCGCCGAAGAGCGCGCACGGATCTTCCGGCTGGCGTGGGATTTCGCCGGCAGCGCGCTCGCCAGCCGCGGCGAGCAGTATGAGCGTTTCTACCTCGCCTCCGGCGCGCGCAATCAGCAGATGGCCCATATGTTCGCGCCGCGCGATCGGGCCGATCGGCTTGTCGACCGCTTCCTCAAGGAGGGTGGCCCAGCCAGCCAGCCAGCGGCGGCGCCCC
>JGI12269J14319_10006588_pt1 | contig 10060 bp, 7 predicted proteins | sample PeaSoiSIISIP2007_FD_14319 | JGI IMG/M metagenome (IMG submission 14319) | reverse complement strand
CGACCTCGGCGTGACCGTCGTGCTCCGCAACACCGGCCCCCGGACCGGGCGGGAGATCGTCCAGGCCTACCTGGAGCCGCCGACGGCGGATCCCGGGCGCCCGGTGCGCGTGCTGGCGGCCTTCGCCGCGGTCACTGCGGCGCCCGGCGAGCACGCCGAGGCCAGGCTGACCGTGCCGGCCCGGGCCTTCGCCCGCTACGACGAGGCGGCCGGGAGGTCTGGGGCCTGGGTCCGCCCGTCGGGCGAGTTCACCATCCGCATCGGCCGGTCATCGGCTGACCTGCCTCTTCACCTGCGGGTTAAATCATTTTGAGGCCGAACGGACTCCGGTGGCAGCCCCGGCTCACGCTGGAGCACATCCCGGTAAAACTACGCACTAGCCGGGTATCAGAACCGCCATGGTTCCCTCTGTGTATCTGAAAGCTGTTTCCTCAGCCGATCTAAAGCGGATCAGCTGAGGTGCCGTCTCGCCGCGATGAAGCTCGGCGTTGATATTCCGGTTGAATTTGTCGCGGCCGGGACAATGGTGCGCGCGCGAGCCGCGCAAGTTGATCAAGGGGGAATTGATAGTGCCCAGTACTCCGAACCAGTATCATCTCCAGGGCGGGGGAATCTCCGTATCCTATTACCCGGACGGATTTGGTCCGCCTATCCTGGATCGCGGAAGCCTCATCTTCGTATATCAGGACGCGCACCGGTCACAGTCGTTTTTCAGCAACCAGGTGCGGACCGTCAAGGTAGACGACCTGGGCATGATCGTCAGCGTGACCCTCGTGGAGAGCGTGGACACGGGCGGCACGACGTTCAGCCTGCTCGTCCCGGACGTCCAGCTGCCCGCGGAGCAGACCTCGGTCTCCATCTGCACCGAGGGCATCACCACGGTCCACCGGGTGTTCGTCGCGCTGATCGGGCACCCGCAGAGCGAGACTTACACGGTCACCGCTCTCGACGGAACGGCGGCCGTCGGTCCGCTGCCCCTGTAGAGCCAGCACTGTAGAGCCCGCGCGGAGAAGGCCGGTCTGGCTCTGAAAGGAAGTCCTGAAGAGCCAGACCGGCCTGCTCCCGTTATTTGAGGGTGACGCTGGCGGTGAGCGGAAGGGTCGCCGAGGAGGAGCCCGCCGAGAGCGCGAACGTGCCTGCCTCGAGGGTCCAGCCGCCGTCGGACCAGTGCGCCAGGACCCGATCGGGGATCAGGATCCCGACGTTCACCGTCTCACCTGGGTCCGCGTCAACGGCGGCAAAGCCAGCCAGCCACTTGGCCGGACGCTCGACCGCCGAGTCGGGACGGGACGCGTAGATCTGGACGACCTCACGGCCGGACCGCGATCCGGTGTTCCGCACCTCGACGCAGACCGCGACGCCGGGAACGCCGGGCGGCTTCGGTACCTCGCAATCCACGGTGATCGACTCATAGGACCAGGTGGTGTAGCCGCGGCCGTGACCGAACGGGAACAGCGGCTCGCGGCCGTCCCGGTCGTAGCCCCGGTAGCCGATGAACAGGCCCTCGGAGTAGGAGAGCACGCCGTCGGCCGGCCGGGCGGACGGCAGGCCGTCCTGCGACATGGGCCAGGTGGTGGGCAGCCGCCCGCCCGGTTCGGCGTCCCCGAGCAGCACGTCGGCGAGCGCGTGACCGAACTCCTGGCCGCCGAACCAGGTCAGCAGCACCGCCGCCACGTCATCGACCCAGGGCAGCAGGACCGGGGCGCCAGAGTTCACCACGACCACGGTCCGCGGGTTGGCTGCTGCCACCCGGCGGACCAGTTCGTCCTGGCGCCCGGGCAGCGCCAGCGACGTGCGGTCGAAACCCTCGCTCTCCACCTGGGCGGTGGTGCCGACCACCACCACGGCCACGTCGCTCCCGGCAGCCACCTCGACCGCCGCCGCGATCTCCTCGTCATCGGTGCCGTGCGGCACCCCCAGGTCGAGCTCCAGGAACGTGCCGAAGGCCGCCATCGGCGAGGAGTGCACGTCGTGCTCGAGCCGTACGGTCACCACCTGGCCGGCGGCCAGGTCCACCGGAGCCAGCCGCTGCGGCGGCGCCATCAGGGCCTCCACTACGTCCGCGCCTTCGGGCAGCGACAGTGCCTCGTCGAAGACCTCGGCCCCGTCCAGCAGCAGGCGGAAACGGCCGAGCCCGGAGACGCCCACCCGGTAGGAGCCGGCGTCGGTGGCCCGGATCACGCAGTCGATCTCCAGCCGGGCGACCTGCTCGGGAGGCCCGGCCGATCCGAACCCGTTCATCCACATGAACGTGGCGGCGTCTCGCTGCTCGGAGCCGGCCAGCTCACCGGAGGGCGAGAAGAACCGGACCTGCGACCCGGGACCGGAGCCATCGGGCCGCAGCAGCCAGGGCGCGCGGGCCGCGGAGGTCCGCAGGTGGCCGAGTGTCCCGGGCGCGAACGCCACGTCGAGCCCGGCGGCGCGCAAGCCCTCGAGCGGGGAGATCGTGTAGGGCGGGAAGACGGTGGCGCTGCCGCCGCCGAGCGTGCGCGCGACCTCGGCGTTCGGGCCGATGACGGCGACGCGGCCCAGCCCGGAGCGTGACAGCGGCAGAAGCGAGCGCTCGTTCCGGGCCAGGACGAAGCTGGCCGCGGCCGTAGCGCGTAGCTCGCCTGGGATGTCCACCGGGACCGGTGAGGCCGAACGATGCTCGTAGGGCGCAGGGTGCTCATGGGGCGCAGAGGCTTCGTAGGCCGCAGAGGGTTCGTGGGGTGCCTGGGCTTCGGCGAGGCCGCCCACCCGGGCGGCCAGGCGCAGGATGCGGAGCACCTTGTCGTCGATCAGGGCCTCGTCGACCCGGCCCGCCTGCACCGCGTCCAGGAGAGCGTCACCCCACGGGCCGAACCGGCTCGCGGGCCCGGGCATGGCCAGGTCGAGGGCGGCCTGGGCGGCGGGCTCGGTGGACCGGGCGGCCGTCCAGTCGGACATGACCAGGCCGTCGTAACCCCACTCGTCGTGCAGGATGTCGCGCAGCAGCGGGCTTTCCGTCATCGTCACCCCGTTGACCCCGTTGTACGCGGCCATCACCGACCAGGCGCCCGCCTCGCGCACGATCGCCTCGAACGGGGCCAGGTACAGCTCGCGCAGCGTCCGCTCGTCGACGCGGACATCGACGGTCATCCGCTCGGTCTCGGAGTCGTTGGCGATGAAATGCTTGACCGTGGCCCCGACCCCGCAGTTCTGCAGGCCTCGCACGTAGGCGACGCCGATCCGCGCGGTGAGCAGCGGGTCCTCGGAGAAGCACTCGAAGTGCCTGCCGCCGAACGGGGTCCTGTGCAGGTTCACCGTCGGGGCGAGCAGCACGTCCACGCCCTTGCGCCGCGCCTCGTGAGCGAGCAGCCTGCCGATCGCCTCGACGCGCTCGCAGTCCCAGGTGGCGGCCAGCGCGGTCGGCGACGGCACGTTCGCCGAGGTATCGCGCTCGTCCCAGGTCTCGCCGCGGACCCCGGCCGGGCCGTCGGAGAGGACCACGCGGCGCAGGCCAACGGCGGGTTCGGGGTACAGCGCCCAGAAATCCGCCCCGGTCAGCAGCCGGACCTTCTGCTCCACCGAGAGCCGGGCGACGCGGCTCCGCAGGTCCGCCTCGTCCGTCATGGGGCGGCGGGCAGGTTGACCAGGGATGCCAGCGCAGCGCGATGCGCATCCGGCGTGCCGAACCCGATCGAGTCCGCCTTCGCGCGTTTCAGGTACAAGTGCGCCGTGTGTTCCCAGGTGAAGCCGATGCCGCCGTGCATCTGCACGCATTCCTGCGCGGCGTTCACCGCGACTTCGGAGCAGTAGGCCTTGGCCAGCGCCACCGCGACCCTCGCGTCAGGCGAACCGGACGCGAGGCACGCCGCCGCGTACCTGGACGCCGCGCGGGCCTGCGTGACCGCCACCCACAGGTCCGCCAGCCGGTGCTTTAGCCCCTGGAACGACCCTACCGGGCGGGCGAACTGACGGCGTTCCTTGACGTAGGCGACCGTCATGTCCAGGCAGCGCTGGGCCAGCCCGATCTGTTCGGCGGCCAGGATCCCGGCGCCCGCGCTCAGCGCCGCGTCCAGCGCCCGCGAGGCGGCCGGGCCGGACGCGATCAGCGTGCCCGGCGCGTCGTCGAACGACAGGTCGCACAGCTGCCTGGTCATGTCCAGCGAGGTCACCGGCGCCTTGGCCACTCCGGACGCCGACATGTCGACCAGGTAGAGCCCGTGCGGCACGCCGTCGGCCGGGACGAGCAGCACCCCGGCGGGCAGCGCGTCGGCGACCCCGGAGACCATCCCGCGCAGCCGGGCCACCCCGGTCGCGGCGTCGCCGGCCCGCGGCCCGGCCAGCCTGACCCCGGCCGGGAAGGCGGTGCTTCCCTGGGGCCCGGGCGCGGTGGCGAACGGGACCGCCAGCGCCGCGGTCACGCTGCCGTCCGCCATCCGGCCGAGCAGGTCGGCCGCGGTCTTGGCCGGCGTGAACGGGGTGCCCGAGGATACCGGGGCACCGGCGGCGATACTCAGCAGGGCGGCAGTGGCGACGACGGCGCTGCCGAGGAACGGGACCGGGGCGACGAAGCTGCCCAGCGCCTCGGCGGCGGCCGCGGCCTCCCGGTAGGAGGCGCCGGCTCCGCCGTCGCGTTCACCGATCAGCAGCCCGGCACAGCCCAGATCCGCGGCGACGGCCTGCCACAGCTTGTCGTCGTAGGTCTGGGCCGACTCGATGCGCGCCAGCGTCTTGTCCAGTCCGCCCCGGTCGGCAAGCAGGGAAACCAGACTGTCTGACAACGCCCGTTCGGTATCCGTATAAAGGAGATCGGGGAGTTCGTCCGCTGCGGTGCCCGGCCTTTCGCTCACCTGGGTAGGTCCTTCCATGGCACGTCCTTGTCGACGCGGGGTTCGGCGGGGAGGCCGAGCACCCGCTCGGCGACGATGTTGCGCAGGATTTCTGAGGTCCCGCCCTCGATGGAGTTGCCGCGGGCGCGCAGGTAGCGGTAGCCGGGGCCGCGGCCGTAGAAGTTCGCGTGTTCCGGGCGGCGCATGGTCCAGTCGTCGTAGCGCAGGCCGTCACTGGAGGCCAGCTCGACCTCGAATCCGGAGATTTCCTGGTTGAGCCGGGCGAAGACCAGCTTGGCGGCCGAGCCCTCGGGTCCGGGCTTACCCGCGGCCAGCTGCTGGCGCAGCCGNTCCCCCGCCAGCCGGGCCACCTCGGCCTCCGTCCACAGCCGCAGCATCCGGTCGTGCAGGCCCGCCGTGCGCAGCTCGGGGCGGGACCGCCAGGTCCTGGCCGCCGAGGAGATCATGCCGCTCTCCCGCGGGGCCGCGCGCGAGGCGCCGATGCTGACCCGCTCGCTCATCAGCGTGGCGTTGGCGACCTTCCAGCCCTCGCCGACCTGGCCGATCCGGTCCTCGTCGGGTATTCGCACGTCGGTCAGGAATACCTCGTTGAACTCGGCCTCGCCGGTGAGCTGACGCAGCGGCCTGACCTCGACGCCGGGGGCTGTCATGTCCACCGCGAAGTAGGTGAGCCCCTGGTGTTTCGGCACGTCGGGGTCGGTGCGGGTGACCAGGAGCCCGTGCCGGGCCTGATGGGCCTGGGAGGTCCAGACCTTCTGGCCGGAGACCACCCAACCGTCGCCGTCCCTCACCGCACGGGTGGCCAGCGCGGCCAGGTCGCTGCCCGCGCCCGGCTCGCTGAACAGCTGGCACCAGATTTCCTCGGCCGTCCAGAGCTTGCGCAGCCAGCGTTTTTGCTGCTCGTCGTTGCCGTAGGCGAGGATGGTCGGCGCCGCCATGCCCAGGCCGATGCCGTTGCGCTCCGGGTCGTTGGACGGCGAGCCGGCCGCAGCGAACTCGGCGTCGACGATGCTCTGCAAAGTCCGCGACACGCCGAGGCCGCCGAGCCCTTCCGGGTAGTGCACCCAGGCCAGGCCCGCGTCGAACCGGGCGTTGAGGAAGTCCTGCTTGCCCATCTCGGCCGGGTCGTGTTCGGCCAGGAAGGCACGGACCCGCTCGCGGATGGCGTCTGGCGTTGCTTCTGTCAGCACAGTGGCCCGCCTGCTACATAGATGACCTGGCCGGAGACGAAGCCTGCGCCCTCGCTGACCAGGAAGGAGATGGCGTGAGCCACGTCGTCCGGCTGTCCGACCCGCCCGACGGGTATCCGCTCCGCGGCCGCCTTCTGGAAATCATCGAACGGTACGTGGACGCGGGCGGCCGTGGCCGCGGTCATATCGGTCGCGATAAAGCCGGGCGCGACTGCGTTCGCGGTGACCCCGAACTTTCCGAGTTCGATGGCGAGCGTCTTGGTGAAGCCCTGCATGCCGGCCTTGGCGGCGGAGTAGTTGACCTGCCCGCGGTTGCCGAGTGCCGACGACGATGACAGGTTGACGATCCGCCCCCATTTCTGACCGGTCATGTACTTCTGCACGGCCCTAGTCATCAGGAACGCGCCGCGCAGGTGCACCCCCAGCACCATGTCCCAGTCTTCGTCGGTCATCTTGAACAGCAGGTTGTCGCGGATTACCCCGGCGTTGTTCACCAGCACCGTCGGCTCACCGAGCTCGGCGACCACCCGGTCGACCGCCGCCTGGACCTGGTCGGCCTTGCTGACATCGGCGCCGACCGCAAGCGCGCGCCCGCCTGCGTCCTCGATTTCCTTCACCGTTCCCGCGCACGACTCCTCATCAAGGTCGAGGACCGCCACGGCCATGCCGTCGCTGGCTAGCCGGCGCGCCGTCGTGGCGCCGATGCCGCGGGCCGCTCCGGTCACTATCGCGATTCTCTCTGACATCGGATTTCTCCTCTTATCTGGACGGGCCGTGGCGCTCGGGTCGGGTCGGCCCTCGTTAGTCCGCGGCTTTTGTTGTACGTGATTTGTCGTACGCTCGCGGCTTTTCGCGGGATTGCGGCTTTAGTCCTGCTCAGCTCGTAGCCTTCCTCAGTTCGCGGCGGGCCAGGGACCTCTTGTGCACCTCGTCAGGACCGTCGGCAAACCGGAGCGTGCGTGCACTCGCCCACAGGTGGGCCAGGGGGAAGTCCTGGCTGACGCCACCACCGCCATGCGCCTGGATCGCCCGGTCAATCACCCACTCGGCCATCGCTGGGGTGACGATCTTGATCGCCTGGATCTCGGTGTGCGCCCCCTTGTTGCCCACGGTGTCCATCAGCCACGCCGTCTTGAGCACGAGCAGTCGCGCCGGCTCGATTCTTACCCTGGACTCGGCGATCCAGTCCTGGATGACGCCCTGCTCGGCCAGGGGCTTGCCGAAGGCGGTGCGGCTGGCGGCCCTGGTGCACATGAGCTCGAGGGCACGTTCGGCCGCGCCGATCTGCCGCATGCAGTGGTGGATGCGACCGGGGCCAAGCCGCGCCTGCGCGATCGCGAACCCGTCGCCCTCGCCCGAGATCAGGTTCTCCTTGGGCACCGTGACGTTGTCGAACACGACCTCGGCATGACCGCCGTGCGTCCCGTCGGTGTAGCCGAAGACCCTCATCCCGCGCTTGACCGTTACGCCTGGCGTGTCGCGCGGCACGAGGATCATGGTGTGCCGGCCGTGCCCCGTCGTGCCCGAGGCGGACTCGCCGGACACTCCCATCACGATGAAGATCTGGCAGTCCGAGCTCATCGCGCCGCTCGACCACCACTTACGGCCGTTGATCACGTAGCCGTCGCCGTCCGGAGTGATCGTGGTGGCGATGTTGGTCGCGTCGCTGGAGGCCACGTCGGGTTCGGTCATGCAGAAGGCGGACCTGATCGTGCCCTCGAGCAGCGGGCGGAGCCAGCGCTCCTGCTGTTCCGGCGAGCCGAACTCGGCCAGCACTTCCATGTTGCCGGTGTCGGGGGCCGCGCAGTTGAGGGCCTCGGGCGCCAGCGCGGGACTCCACCCGGTGATCTCAGCCAGCGGCGCGTACTGCAGGTTGGTCAGCGGCGGATCCGGCAGCAGGCTCGAGTCGAGCTTGCCGACCGCCGCGGCGGCCTTGCCGGTCAGGAACAGGTTCCACAGTCCGCGGCCGCGCGCCTCGGCCTTGAGGTCCGCGGTGACCGGCGCCCGCTCCCACCCTTGGCCCTGGGCGGCCGCGGCCTCGACCTGCTCCGCGAACACCGCCTCGGCCGGGTAGACCCGCTCCTCCATGAATGTGAGCAATTGCTTACGCAGATCAAGCGTCTTGGCGTCATAGCCAAAGTCCATGGAGCACAACCTTTCGATGGGCCGCTTCCACAGGGTTTCACGGGATCGCCGTCCAGCCTACCTACCCACCAGTACGTTCGTCCGCCCTGGCTTGCCCGGTTCGGGTGTGCCGCGGTTCGATTGCGTCAGGTCGTGCGGCGGAAGACGTAGACGTCGCCGGACCGGAAGACCTGGGTGTAGATGTGGCCTGGGTAGAGCTGGGCGATGAAGGCGGGGACGTTGCTGATCGCCGGGCTGTAGTCGCTGTTCTGGCCGTCGAAGACGATGTACTGGGTCTTGGGGTTGCCGCTGTTGCCGATCCAGAAGGTGTCGGTGCGGGCGGCGAGCGGCGCGAGGAGGTCCAGTGTGGCCTGCACGGTGACGCCATCGGGCACGTGGGCCATGGCCGCGTCGGCGGACTTCACCTGGCCGCTGATCCGGTAGCTCTGCGCGCTCCACAGGGTGCTGAGCGGGAACTGGAAGGCCAGCGGGACCGTGATCGCCAGCATCATGGCGGCACCGTAGCGCCGTGCTCCGGCCAGGACCGCGCGGCGTGCGCCCCGGCTTCCGCTGACCCAGCTAGCGGATGCGGCCGGGCCTTCCGCGTCCATGACGGCGCTGATCGCGGCCATCGCGTCGATGGCCGCGATGAAGATGATCGGCATCACGGTGGCGTTGTAGTGCCAGTACGTTCCCCAGAAGCTCGAGTTCGTGGACAGGAAGCGCAGCAGCAGGCTCGGCCCGGCGATCAGCACCAGCGGCGAGCGCAGCGCGATGAACGCGGTCGGCAGCAGCAGGATCACGATCGTCTGCAGTTTGTCTGGCCAGGCGTGGAAGAACTGGCCGATCAGGCCGGTCACCGTCGGGTGCCCGCCGGGAGCGAGGATCCCGCCGTCGCTCCAGTAGTCGTAGTGGTGGGCCGGGTTGAAGTGCGGGATGATCACCCCGATGGCCACGAACGACCAGGCAAAACCCCAGATCAAGAGGATCTGGCCCGCCTTGATGCGCCGCGTGCCGTCGGGATCCGCGGACGTAATGGTGACGCCGGCCCCGGCGGGTTCGCGGGCGGCGGCACGCATGCCGGCGATGACCAGGTAGAGGCCGATGGCGGCCACCGTGAAGCCCTGATCCTCCTTGACGAAGACGAGCGGGAGCGCCCACCAGACCGCGGCCTTGATGCGGCCGCGGACCAGCGCGGACAGCGAGAAGGCCAGCAGCGGGACGGCGAAGGCGATCTCGTGGAAATCGAAGTTGGCCAGTTGCTGCAGGCCCCAGGAGAACCCGTAGGCGACCGCGATGGCCCGGCTCGGACCGATCCCGACCTTTTCCCGCGCGGCCTGGCTGACGCCGAAGACGGAAAGCGCAGCCAGCAGCGCCTGCACGGCCACCAGCGTCGCCGGCGAGGGGAAGACGCGGAAGAGCGGGGCGATCATCATGACGATCGGCTGGAAGTGGTCGCCCAGCAGGTTGAAGCCCGCGGTCCTGACGTCCGCGACCGGCGCATGCCAGCTGGCGGCCTGCTTGACGTACTCGGTGTAGATGGCCAGATCCCACGAGGACGGGTTGAGCTGCAGCAGCCGGAACAGCGAGATGGCGAGATAGGCGCCGAAAACGGCGAGCGAGGTTACCCAGATGAACGGATCCCGGTAGGCGCCGGAGAGCCTGCTCGTACGCCGCGGCGCGGGAGGGGCCTCCGGCAGCAGACTCTCAGATACCGGAGCTTCACTCTGCGGCACCGCGGACTCCACGGTTGCCGTGAGTGCCTCGGTCCCGTCCTGGACCGGTTCGGCACTAAACGGAGTCCGTTGCTGTTCCAGCATCCCAGCGCAGCTTATCGTACCCGGCCGGCGGGAGCGCGGGTCAGACGAGCAGGAGCCGGGCGAGGCGGCGGCCGGAGACATACAGGCCGATCAGCCCGAGTACGGCGAG
>JGI12269J14319_10006585_pt1 | contig 10062 bp, 9 predicted proteins | sample PeaSoiSIISIP2007_FD_14319 | JGI IMG/M metagenome (IMG submission 14319) | reverse complement strand
TGTCCGGCAGCCGGAACGCCGAGACGCAGCAGCTGCTCACCGACGCCAGCCAGCTGGCCGGCGTCGAGCAGGAGATGCAGCGCACCGAGAGCGGGATCGCGACCCTCAAGAGCCAGCTGGCCGACCACAAGAACTCCCTCGGCACGCTCATCTCGACCGAGAAGGCCACGCTGGCCAGCCTGACCGTACCGCAGCAGGAGACGGTGCAGAGCAACTCGATCGGGGCCAATGGCAGCTCAGCGCCGCAGCAGTACACCGGGCCGACCTCCACCCAGGCCGGGCAGGCCGTCGCCTTCACCTACGCGCAGCTCGGCAAGCCATACCAGTGGGGCGCGACCGGTCCCGGATCTTTTGACTGCTCCGGGCTGGTCCAGGCCGCCTGGGCCGCGGCCGGGGTGGCGATCCCGCGTGACACCTACGAGCAGTGGGCGGCCCTGCCGCATATCGCCACCTCCGCCATCCAGCCCGGGGACCTGCTGTACTACGACGGCGAAGGTCACGTCGCCATGTACGTGGGCGGCGGCTACATCATCGACGCGCCGCAGACCGGGGAGGACGTGGAGAAGATTCCCATGGACACCGGCTGGTACGCGGCGACCTTCGACGGCGCGGTCCGGCCGTAGGGACGCCGGCCAGCGACAAGACGGCACCCCGGCACGTATCAGCCGGCCTGCTCTGCGGGGCTGATGACCGCGAGTGCCTCGTCCAGTCCGACCTGCTGGCCGACGGCCGCGGTCAGTTCCGCGACCACGCCGTCAACTGGCGCGCTGATGGTGTGTTCCATCTTCATCGCCTCCACGATCAGCAGGGGCTGCCCGGCCCGCACCCGCTCCCCCTTGGCTGCCTTGACGGCCAGCACGGTGCCCGGCATCGGACTGCGGACCACGCCGTCGCCGCCGCCCGCGTCGGCGGGCCCCGCGGCCAGTGGCTCTTCTTCCGCCAGCGCCCAGGCCTGGCCGTCACGGCCCAGCCAGGCCGTGCCGTGGCCGGTCGCGCTGCCGGTGTGCGCGTACACATAGCGCTGAGTGCGGCCCTGGCAGGTGACCATCAGTGTGCCGTCCTGAAATTCCGCATGCGCGGCCACGGGATCGGCACCGCCGACGGAGACCTCGGCCGTGGCACAGGCACGCCCGCGGATCCGGACCGGCACCGGGTCACCGGTCCCGCTGGTCAGCCGCACCGTGGTCCAGGCGGGCCCGCCGACGCGCCAGCCATCAGGAATATCCCACGGGCTGCGCGGCCCTGCGGGCGGCTCCCGCAGGAGCAGGTGCGCGAGCGCGGCGGCGGCCAGCACGTCCTCGGGGATGCCGCCAGCTGGGGAGGCGGGAGCAGGGGCGGCGGGGACGGCGCGTTCGACCAGCCCGGTGTCCAGTTTGCCCGCGGCAACATCGGAGTGGTTCAGCAGGGCCCGCAGGAACGCGATGTTGGTGGTGACGCCCAGCACGGCCATGCCTGCCAGCGCGCCGTCCAGCCGCCGCAGCGCCGTCTGGCGGTCCGGGCCGTGCGCGATGACCTTGGCCAGCATGGGATCGTAGGCACTGCTCACCGTCATGTTCTCGGCCAGGCCGGAGTCCACGCGCACGTGCGGCAGGTCGGGCTCGCGCAGCGCCAGGACCTTCCCTCCGGTCGGCAGGAAGCCGCGGGCCGGGTCCTCCGCGTAGACCCGGGCCTCGATGGCGTGGCCGGTCAGGCGCACCTGGTCCTGGCGCATCGGCAACGGCTCGCCCGCAGCCACCCGGACCTGTAGTTCGACCAGGTCCCACCCGGTCACCAGCTCGGTCACCGGGTGCTCGACCTGCAGCCGGGTGTTCATCTCCAGGAACCAGAAGTCCCCTGGTGCCTCGCTGGGGACGATGAACTCCACCGTGCCGGCGCCTACGTAGCCGACGCTGCGGGCCGCCTCGACGGCGGCAGCCCCCATCGCGGCGCGGCCGGGGCCCGCCAGCAGCGGCGCGGGCGCTTCCTCGATGATCTTCTGGTGCCGCCGCTGCAGGCTGCACTCACGCTCGCCCAGGTGGATGACGGTGCCTTGGCCGTCGGCGAGGATCTGGATCTCGATGTGCCTGGGCCGCTCAATGTAGCGCTCAGCCAGCAGCGTGGCGTCACCGAACGCGGCCCGGGCCTCCCGCCGCGCCCCTTCCAGGGCGGCAGGCAGCTCGCCAGGGGTGCGGACCAGCCGCATGCCCTTGCCGCCGCCGCCGGCCGAGGGCTTGATGAGCACCGGGAAACCGATCTGGGCCACCGCGGCCGCCAGGTCGCTGTCGGACAGGCCGGCCGCGCCGACCCCGGGTACCACCGGGACGCCGGCCGCCGCCACCGTCGCCTTGGCGGCGATCTTGTCGCCCATCGCCTCGATCGCGGCCGGCGGCGGGCCGATGAACACCAGCCCGGCGGCGGCGCACGCACGGGCGAACGCGGCGCTCTCGGACAGGAAGCCGTACCCGGGATGCACGGCCTGGGCGCCGCTGTCGGCGGCCGCCGCCAGGATGGCTCCGGCGTGCAGGTAGCTCTCGGCGGCCGGGGCCGGACCCAGCCGGATCGCCAGGTCGGCCGCACGCACATGCCGGGCCCCGGCGTCCGCGTCGCTGTAGACCGCGACGCTGCGGATACCGAGCGCGCGGAGCGTGCGGATGATCCGCACCGCTATCTCGCCGCGGTTGGCCACCAGGACAGTGCCGAACATGGTGCCAGCCTCCTACATCCGGAAGATCCCGTAGCGGACGGGCTCCAGCGGCGCGTTCGCCGCCGCCGACAAGGCCAGCCCCAGCACCTGCCGCGTGTCCAGGGGGTCGATGATCCCGTCATCCCACAGCCGCGCGGTGGAGTAGTACGGGTTCCCCTGGTGCTCGTACTGCTCACGGATCGGCCGCTTGAACTCCTCCTCGGCCTCGGCGGGCCACGGCTGGCCGCCGGCTTCCAGCTGGTCACGGCGCACCGTGGCCAGCACGTTGGCGGCCTGGTCGCCGCCCATCACCGAGATCCGCGCGTTCGGCCACATCCACAGGAAGCGGGGAGAGTAGGCGCGCCCGCACATGGCGTAGTTACCGGCCCCGAACGAGCCGCCGATGATCACGGTGAACTTCGGCACCCGGGCGCAGGCGACCGCGGTGACCATCTTGGCGCCGTGCTTGGCGATGCCCCCGGCCTCATACTGCCTGCCGACCATGAAGCCGGTGATGTTCTGCAGGAACACCAGCGGGATACGGCGCTGGTCGCACAGTTCGATGAAGTGCGCGCCCTTGACCGCCGACTCGCTGAACAGGATGCCGTTGTTGGCCACGACGCCGACCGGGTGACCGTGAAGGCGGGCGAACCCGGTCACCAGCGTGGGACCGAAGGCCGCCTTGAACTCGGCGAACCGGCTCCCGTCGACCATGCGGGCGATGACCTCACGCACGTCGTAGGGCGTGCGCCAGTCGGCCGGCACCACCCCGTACAGGCCAGCCGGATCGACGGACGGCTCCTCGCTCGCCGCGACCTCCCACGGCGGCGAGGATCGCGGCGCGAGGGTGGCGACGATCGAGCGGACGATGCGCAGCGCGTGCGCGTCGTTTTCGGCCAGGTGGTCGGCCACACCGGAGGTGCGGGCGTGCAGTTCGCCCCCGCCCAGGTCCTCGGCCGTCACCACCTCGCCGGTGGCGGCCTTCACCAGCGGCGGACCGCCCAGGAAGATCGTGCCCTGCCCCCGCACGATCACGGTCTCGTCGCTCATCGCCGGCACGTACGCGCCGCCCGCCGTGCAGGAGCCGAGGACCGCCGAAATCTGCGGGATACCCCGCGCCGACAGCGTGGCCTGGTTGTAGAAGATCCGGCCGAAGTGCTCCCGGTCGGGAAACACGTCATCCTGCATCGGCAGGAACGCGCCCCCCGAATCGACCAGGTAGACGCAGGGCAGCTGGTTGTGCAGCGCCACCTCCTGGGCACGCAGGTGCTTGCGGACGGTCATGGGATAGTAGGTGCCGCCCTTGACGGTGGCGTCGTTGGCGACGATCACGCATTCCCGGCCGCTCACTCTCCCGACGCCGGTAATCAGGCCGGCGCCCGGCGCCTCGTCGTCGTACATCCCGTTGGCCGCCAGCGGGGAGAGCTCGAGGAACGGCGAGCCCGGGTCCACCAGCGCGTCGACCCGGTCGCGGGGCAGCAGCTTGCCGCGCCCGGCATGCCGCTCGCGGGCCCGCTCCGGGCCGCCCCGGCCGACCGCGGCCAGCCGCGCCCGAAGTTCCGCGGCCAGCGCGGCGTGCTCCGCCACGTTGCGCCGGAATCCGTCGCCGGCCGGATCCGCCAGGCTCCGCAGAACCGGCGCCGTCATCGTCGCAGCACCGCTCAGCATCTGATTAGCAATCCTTAACTAGATTGGCCTGGCGCATCATCTGCTGATTGGACGCCTGTCTGCTTGACGGACGAATATGCAATGCACGTTACTAGATCCACACACGGGTTCTAGCGCGGTACCGGCTTGAGCACTCCATCCTCGAGGGAGCCATCGTGGACCTGTCCGGCAAGGTCGCCATCGTCACTGGCAGCGGGCGAGGGCTGGGCCTGGCCTACGCCGCCGAGCTCGCCCGGTCAGGCGCCGCCGTGGTGGTCAACGACATCGACAAGGCCGTGACCGAGTTCGCCGATGGCAGCGGGTGGACCGCCGACGCTATCGCCAGCATCTGGCCCGACCGCTTCGCCGCGTCGCTGCAGCGTGTCGGGCAGGAATTTCCCGAGCCGCCACAGTGAACAAACCTGCCCGCCACCCAGACGACGGAGACAACCGCATGAGCACCACGGCCACCATCGCCGAACTGCCCTCGCTCAAGGGCAGGGAACTGGGCACCAGCCAGTGGATCGAGGTCACCCAGGAACGGGTGAACACCTTCGCCGACGCTACCGACGACCACCAGTGGATCCACGTCGACGTGGAGCGGGCCAAGAAGGAGGGCCCCTTCGGGGGGCCGATCGCCCATGGCTACCTCACCCTCTCGCTGCTCATCCCCCTGTGGTCGCAGGTGCTCACCGTCACCGACGCGACCATGGGTGTCAACTACGGCCTGAACAGGGTCCGCTTCCCTTCCCCCGTACCCGTCGGCGGCAAGATCCGGCTGAGGGCGACCCTCACCGACGTCGAGGAAGTCAAGGGCGGCCTGCAACTCACGGTCAGCGCCGTCATCGAGCGCGAAGGGGGCGACAAGCCAGCCTGCGTCGCAGAACCTGTCTTCCGCATCTACGCCTGATATCCGCACTGCGATCCAGGGCTCGCCACGGTGACGAGGACTGGCGAGACTGGATGAATGGGCGCGCTCAGCCGGATACCGCTGCGGGTGCTGCTGCCGTGCCTTGCCGTGAGCCTGGTGGCGATCGGGGCGGTCGCGGCCGGCCTGGTCGGGGTATCGGCGGCCAGCGGTTACCTGGTGCGGCAAACCGACAATGACCTGCTGGCGTGTGCGGGAAGCATGCTGAGCCACGGCTTCGTGGCCGTGCCCGGCTCCGGCCCGGTCTCCGGCCCGGTCTCCGGCCCGGTCCTGCCTGGGGCCTGCGACATGGAGTTGCTGAGCGCGAGCGGGCAGGTGCTGACTCTCGCGGCCCCTGGCACTGCTCATGGCCCGGCTATCCCGGCCGGCGGCTCGTGGCTCACGGCGCACCTGGCGCGGCCGGTCACCGTGCCGGGCGCCGGGACCAGCGGGCGCTGGCGTGTGGTCATCGAGACCGTCCGTTACCAGCCGCAGCGGATCTTGTACGTGTACGGACCGGATGACGTGAGGTACGTGATCAGCGGACGGCCCGGACGCGGTTCCGCCGGCATGCTCGTCGTCATGGCCGGGCTCGCCGCTACTGGGCGGCTCGCGGCAGGCTACGCTGCCGCGGCAGGCACCGTTCTCGTGCTGCTGGCCGCCGCGGTGCTCGCCCTGACCCAGGCCATCGTGCGGCCGCTCCGCCAGGCTGCCGAGCTCGCGGAAAGCGCCGGGCACGCCGCGGGCACAGACGGGAGCCACTGGCCGCTCGGCATGACGCTCACGAGACTGCCGGAGCAGCTACGCGCGAGTCGCACGGCCGAGGCCGCGGCACGCCGGTCGGCGGATGATGTCGCACCACCTGGGTGAGACGGCCCTCGAACTGCTGAGGTCGGTCCACGTCGTCCGCGGGTTCGCGGAGTACTACCGGCAGCAGCCGAAACCGTCGGCCGCCCACCTTGACCGCATGCTGCGCCGGGTCGCCGATGAGGCCGCGCAGATGGAAACCCTCATAGCAGGACTTGATGCACGCCCCCCATAGCCTCCGGGACCCGGCCAGACCAGATCGGGGATGCTCGAGCGGCACCGTTTTCCGGCCGGTGGCTGTTACGTCAATGCGTAAGCGCCGGAGCCCGAACGAGCGGAGGGGTCACATTGTCCCAGTCAAGGGAGGAATCGGTGAGCCCGCCGGGCACCTCGCCGCTGGACGTGGCTGAGACGACCGACCATGCGGCGAACCACGCTATGCGGTGGTGGATTCTGGCCGTGCTGGGCGTCGCCCAGCTGATGGTCATCCTGGACAACACCGTCGTCAACATCGCGCTGCCCACGGCCCAGCACGCGCTCGGCTTCTCCAACGCCGACCGCCAGTGGGTCGTGACCGCCTACTCGCTCGCCTTCGGCAGCCTTCTCCTGCTCGGCGGCCGGATCGGCGACCTGTTCGGGCGTAAGCGGACACTGATCATCGGGCTGGCCGGGTTCGCCGGGGCCTCGGCGATCGGCGGGGCCTCGGTCAACTTCCCGATGCTGGTCACCGCCCGGACCGTGCAGGGCGCCTTCGGCGCACTGCTGGCCCCGTCGGTCCTGGCCCTGCTGACTACCACCTTCACCGACTTCCGCGAACGCGGCAAGGCGTTCGCCATCTACGGCGGCATCGCCGGAGCCGGCGGGGCCCTGGGACTGCTGCTTGGCGGGATCCTCACTTCCTACGCGTCATGGCGCTGGACTCTCTACGTCAACCTGGTCTTTGCCGCTGTTGCCACGACCGGCGCCGTGCTCTGGCTGAAGAACGACAAGGCCGCCGACCGCGATCCGCTGGATATTCCCGGGCTTCTCCTGGTCACCAGCGGCCTGTTCTGCCTGGTCTACGGCTTCTCTCACGCCGAGACCACCGCCTGGAGCAACCCCTTCACCATTGGTTTCCTGGTCCTCGGGGTGATCCTGCTGGCCGGCTTCGCCTGGCTCGAGCCCCGGGTGTCGCACCCGCTGCTGCCGCCCCGGGTCATCCAGAACAGGACGAGAGGCGGTTCGATGCTGGCGATGCTGTTCGCCAGCATGGGGCTGTTCGGGGTCTTCCTGTTCCTCACCTACTACTTGCAAGAGATACTCAAGTTCAGCCCGGTCAAGACCGGCATCGCCTTTCTCCCCATGATCGCCGCGCTCGCGGGGATGGCGCAGGTGTCCAACCGGGTGCTGCTGCCCCGCGTCGGACCCAAGGTGATCGTGCCGACCGGGCTGCTCATGAACGCCGCCGCGTTGTACCTCCTGCACCGAGTCGGGCTGCACAGCTCGTACGCGAGCCACGTGCTGCCCTACCTCCTGCTGCTGGGTCTCGGGTTCGGCCTGAGTCTCGCCCCCTCATTCAGCACCGGCACCCTGGGCCTGAAGCCCAGCGACGCCGGTGTTGGATCGGCCACCCTCAACACTTCCCAGCAGGTCGGCGGCTCGATCGGCACGGCCCTCCTCAACACGCTCGCGGCCGGCGCTGCCACCGCATACCTAGTGGGCCGGGCGATAACGCCGGCGAACCTGCAGGCGGCAGCGCTCCACAGCTACACCACGGCGTTCGTGTATTCCGCACTGATCTTCGTCGTGGCCGCGGTAGTCGCCGGACTGGTGCTCCCGAGGGGCAACCTGCGGGCCCTGGCGGGGCCGGCCCCGGACGGCACCGCCACGGAACCGGCACCGAGGGCAGTGCAGACGCCCGGTCAGCCAGCGTAGTGCTGCTTGGTAGCCTGGCCAGGTGCCGCTCCGCTTCCTCGTGGGCGCGCAGAACGAGGTCCGGTTTCCTGCTAGTCCATGAAGCGCAGCTCAGCCCGCCGCGCAACGTCGCCGCCGGGCTGCTGGCCACCGCTGAACGACGTCACTGCGGTGCGCGAGCCCGTTGCCGACCAGGATCGGAGCGGCCCGGGCTCCGCCGGCGAGTGAGGAGGATGCCGTGAGCGAACTGGACCGGCTGGAAGCGGCGATGGGCGAGTGCCGCGAGATGATCCGCGAGGCCCACGCCGCGACGAAGGATCTGCGCGCCGCGGTGCGCGAGGCCAAGCAGGAGTTGCGCGCCCTGGCGCAGGAAGAGGTGGCCGCTCATATCCAGGCCGAGGTATCCCGGCAGCTGGAGGACCTAGGCGAACGGACCCGTGAGGCCGTCACCGCGGCGACGCAGAAGGTAATCGCCGAGTTCGACCGGTTCGGTGAGTCGCTGCTGGGCAAGGAGACCTACTGGCAGAAGGCGAGCGGCCGCCGGGCAGCCGCGCGCCCCGACACCGATGTGGTGCCGCCCGGCATCCTGCCCGGCGAAGACAAGGGCTAGTTCAGTTCGCGCACGGTCGCGGGCTGAAGACCCCAGAACGGTACTATTCCCCATACGCGCGGCTTGCTGGGAGGGCGGATGGTTGCCGAGGCGCTGCCCCGTCCGGTCGGCTTCGTCCTCGGCGGTGGCGGAAGCCTCGGAGCAAGCCAGGTCGGAATGCTGCAAGCACTGGCCGAGCAGCGGGTCACGGCCGACCTGGTCGTGGGCAGCTCTGTCGGGTCCCTGAACGGTTCCGTCGTCGCGCTTGACCCGGTTGGGGCAGCCAACCGCTTGTCGCATGCCTGGGCACGGTTGACCCGCGATATGGTCTTCCCGGGTGGTCTCCTGGCCCAGGCCCGCACACTGCAGCGAACCCGGACGAACCTGTTCCCCAGTTCAGGCCTGGCCGCGGTCATCGCCGCCTTCCTCGGGACGGCCACATCCTTCGCCGAGCTTGCGCTGCCTTTCGGTGCTGTCACTACCGACATCGCCACTGCGCAGCCGCACATGATCAGCAGCGGCCCGCTGCTGCCGGCGTTGCTGGCCAGTGCCGCCATTCCCGCCCTCTATCCTCCAGTTGACCATGATGGCCGCCGGCTCTACGACGGCGGCGTGGTGGCCAACGTGCCGATGCGGCAAGCGCTCGCGATCGGCGCCCGCTCACTCGTTGTTCTCGATTGCGCCTTCCCCGGCCATCTGCCGCCCCAGCCCGAAACCGCCGCGGACGCCGTTTTCTACACCGTGTTCGTGACGATGCGCGCCCAGGCCGTTCTCGAGGCGCCGATCGCCGCGGCCGAGGTCCCCGTCCTCTACCTGCCCGGTCCATCGCTGCGCCGGATCTCGCCGCTCGACTTCACCTACACCGACGCGCTCATCGCAGAGGCATATTCCGCAGCCCGCCTGTTCCTCGAGAAGGTAAGGATCAACGGGCCAGGCCTGTACGGGTCTCCCAGCGGATGACCCCAGCTGGGCAAGGACCGCGAGCGGGAGATCGGCGAGCTGGAGCAGGCCAGGCTGCGGAAGAGCCCGCTGCTGATAACAGCCCCCTGAGGATCAGCAAGTTCCGCAAGCCGGTTCACATTCTGACGCGGCGCCTCAACTACCGTTTAGACGGATCTAACCCTCGGTTTGCTCAGGAGGATTCGGTGTTTGACTACGACCTGCCCGCCCCTAGTCCCCGGGCTCGCGAACTGCAGGACCGGATGGTCACGTTCATGCGGGAGCGGATCCTTCCCGCCGAGGCCGAGTACCTGGCCCACCGCCGGGCCGCCGGCCCCGATGGCCACGTCGTCCCGCCGGTTATCGAGGAGCTGAAGAAGCAGGCCCAGGCCCAGGGCCTGTGGAACCTGTTCCTGCCGGCCGAGTCGGGGCTGACCCAGCTCGAGTACGCGCCCATCGCCGAACTGTCCGGCTGGAGCCTGGACATCGCGCCCGAGGCGATCAACTGCGCCGCCCCCGACACCGGCAACATGGAGTTGCTGCACCTGCTCGGCAGCGAGCAGCAGAAGCGGGAGTGGCTCGAGCCGCTGCTCGCCGGGGAGATCCGGTCCGGGTTCG
>JGI12269J14319_10006579_pt1 | contig 10066 bp, 10 predicted proteins | sample PeaSoiSIISIP2007_FD_14319 | JGI IMG/M metagenome (IMG submission 14319) | reverse complement strand
GGCGCGGTGGCTGACAGCAGATACCCCAGTGTCGGGGGGGGCGGGTTTACCACGCCCCCGGGGTGGCTTTAGGTTTTCGGTGTTCGTCGAAAAGCCGATCGGGAAAAAACCAAAAACCAAACCGGGCCGGTGGTGAACCCCGGCCCCTACAAGCGTACAATCGGCGCAATCAATGATGGGGTATTTATTTCCAATATGAACGAATCCCAAGCAGCGTCGCATAAAATTCGGCCGAGCCGCTGGTTCTATCTGGTCGCGCTAGGCCTGATCGCAGCCGGAACCACTTGCGGATACAAAATCGTCGCCGCGGCCATCAACACCATGCAGGGCGGTCTCACCCGCGCGATATTCCCAGGAGAGACGATCGTTTCATTCCAAACGGCGGGAGACTACAAGATATATTATGAGAATCAATCGGAATTCAACGGGCGAGTTTTCGATACCGGGCAGCGCGTGCCCGGCTTGTCTTTTACGGTGGTAAACAACGAGACTCAGGAAACGCTCCCGCTCCTCCAGCCGAGCATGTCCGAAACGTACAATATCAATGGCAGGACCGGGCGCTTGGTCTTCTGGTTCCGCGTCGTCAAGCCAGGGAGCTATACAGTTGTAGGGCGCTACAATGACGGGCAGCCGCATGACGAGGCCGTGTTTGCGGTGGGAGAACCGCACATTGGCCGATTCGTCGGACTTATCCTTGGAGGACTCGCCTGTATTTTCGTATTCGGCGGCGGTGCGGTGATCACGATTATTTTGATTGAGGTTCGGAGGTATTCTGCAGAAAAGAAGCTGAAAGCCGCGGCTGCATCTGCTGGTCCCGTCGCGCCGCCTCCGCCGCTCTAGCCTTTCATTGCTTCTAAAATTTTGTCGCTGACGCGGGCTACCTGCACCATTTCCTCGACGTCGTGAACGCGCACGATGTGTGCGCCCGCCAAGATGCTCGCCGCCACTGTTGCCGCCGTGCCCCAGATGCGTTCTTCGGGCGGCCTGCCGTCCAACGTTGTGCCGAGGAATGTTTTTCGCGATGTGCCGATTAGGATCGGATAACCGAGACTTCCGATTTCACCGAGACGCGCGATCAGCTCGTAATTTTGCCGAAAGCTCTTGCCGAAGCCGATTCCAGGATCGACGATGATTTGTGATTTCGGCACGCCGGCCTTGAGCGCGATGGCAATCGATCGCTTCAGGCCGCTGAGCACGTCCTGGACGGCGTTGCGAGCGAATGGCTGCTTTTGCATAGTGCGCGGCTCACCGCGCATGTGCATCAGGATCAGCGGAACGTGACGGCGTTTGGCGACGCCCGCGATTTCAGGATCGAAGCGCAGCCCGGTGACGTCGTTTATGATTTGGGCGCCGGCGGCAATGGCGGCGTCAGCAATCGCCGATCTGCGCGTATCAATCGAGATCGGAGTTTTCAAGCGGCCTGATAAGCCATGGAGCACCGGGAGGACGCGCGCCAATTCTTCGCGTGCTGAGACTGCGTTGGATCCAGGACGAGTGGATTCGCCGCCGATGTCGAGAATATCCGCGCCGGCGGCTTCCATCGCGAGGGCGGCCTCGACGGCGCGATTCAGGCTGAAGAGTTTACCGCCGTCAGAAAAGCTGTCCGGTGTGAGGTTCAGAACGCCCATCACGAGCGTCCGCGCGCCGAGCTCGAGTGTTCGCGAGGGAAGCCGCAGCTTGAATTGTTTTCTGCGTGCCACGAATTCTTTCCTGAATTTATCTTCGTAACGCCGGCGGTACTTTTTACTGCGCCGCTTTGCCGGGAACGTAATACGCCGCGCGATTCACCGCGCGCAGCTTGTTTTTGCCTGCTGCTTCGACGCGCAATGCGTGCCAGCCCGGCGCCGCGGCATTCTCGCCCGCCGGATAGAAGCCGAGCGTGTACTGCGTGCGAATGTTTCCCGCTATTTTCTCGAAAGCGTCGCGACTGCTCTCGGCTTCGCGCAGAAAGTAGAGGCCGCCGCCGGCGCGGCGCACCAACTCCGCGAGGAAGAGAGTGTAAGCCGGAATGCCCCGCTCGCGCGCTTCTTCCGTCAGCAGCGTGCGGTTGGAATGCGCGGCCAGCCAATCATCGGTCAGGACCTTCGGGCGATTTTGCGTTGAGACGGCGTAGACTTCCACGCCTTCGGCCGCGAGGCCGCGCACGACGTCGTCAAATTTGAGCGCGGGAGCGAAGGCGCCGGAATCTTTTGCGGCGTTTGCGGACGCGAGCGTCAGGCCGAGGCCGTTGTCTTCGCCGTCGGTGAGAAGCAAGATCGCTTTCCGGCCAGTGCGGCCGCGAAACAGCTTCTGCGCGGTGAGATAGATGGTCTCGTAGATGTTCGAGCCGCCGGTATCGCCGAAGAGAGCGCGAACATTGACGTGCGCGATGGCGCTTTCGAGCTGCGCGCGGTCGCGGGAGAAGGGCGCGAGCACGTAGGAATGGGCCGAGAACTCGACCACGGCCACTTCATCGCGCGGCGCAAGCGCATCGGCCAGGCCGCGCGCGGCATCCCGCACGGCGTGAGCGTCCGGCAGAACGCTGGGGCTCGCGTCGATCACTAGCGCGACGCTTGCGGGATCATTGCCTGCATCGAAATAGGCGATGTGCTGCTCGATTCCGTCTTGAAAGAGACGGAAATCTTCGCGCGCGAGGCCCGCGACGGAACTGCCGTCAGGTGAAAACACATTGCAATTTAGCGGGACGAGATTGACGTGCACGCGCAAGGGGTGAGGTTCGCCCGGAGGGCTGGCCGGCTGCGCCGCGACCGGTTGGACGATATGAAGCTCGCCCGAAGTTTTATCGCGCTCGAAGGAAACGCCGGCGTCGAGTTGCGCGGGCTTCGGAGGTTTCGGTTTTTGATTAGTCTGCGCTGAAAGGGACGAGGCGCAGAGGCCAATAGCTAGGCCGGCGATCGGGATTAAAGATTGCAGGAGCAGGCGGTGGCCGCAAAAGCCCCACGCGCAACGACGGCGCATGGGGCACCCAACGACAGGGAGTGCGCAGCAAGCTGAACGCACAGAGTTCAATCGAGGTCAAAGTCGCGCAACGGTCGTTCGATGGGCTTGTCTTTCGCTTTCTTCAAGCCTTCGGCGAATTTGCGGGCGAGGACGTCTTCTTTCGTCTTCTCAGCTTCGACCGAGAGGCGGAATTTTTCCTCGACGCGTTCGGCCTGTTCGCGCAGGAGGCGTGCCGTATCGTCGAAATCGATGGAGGGTGGTCGTACGGGCGGCTCGTGCGAAAGAACGACGGCGAGTTGCGGGTCGACGTTCAGCTTCGCGCGGCAGCAGGGACATTCAACGCGGATTGTGCCGTCAGCCTTGTTCGTCATGTACACATTTTACGCCTAAAGGCAATTGCAGGCGCAAGTCCACATGCTGTGGAATGCGATAGGTACCGCTGGCGTCCCCGCCGGCATCTTACGAGCACAAATGTCGGCTAGAGCCCCGATGATGAGCGGCGCACGGCGTGGAATTATCTGACCTGGTTGGGATGTGTAGTCCGCGCGTAAACGAAGTCTCTAGCGAGATCGCAATCGTAAGATGCCGGCGGGGACGCCGGCGCTACAAAAAAGGGCAGGCGATTGCGCCTGCCCTTTTGACCCTGCGGAGATGAAATTAAATAGCTCAGGCCGGCGCTGGCTTCTCGCCTTTGGCCAGGCCCGGCATTGGCCGCGGCTCGGGCCGCAGCGAAAGTTGCGGCTCGCGGCTCGGGACCGGCGGCGCGGGCGGTGAAGCTTGCGGCTTCTCCGGCAACGGCTTGTCTTCGATTAAGAGCTTCAATTCGATGGCGTCGAGAACTTCGCGATCGAGCAACGCTTGCGCGACGCGCTCGAGAGCGCCGCGATTGGTATCGAGAATGTGGCGCGCGCGTTCGTAGCCGCTGGTGACGATCGAGTGCACTTCTTTATCGATGCGAATGGCGGTGTCTTCGGAATAATCGCGATGCTGCGCGATCTCGCGGCCAAGGAAGATGGCTTCTTCCTTCTTGCCGAAAGTAAGCGGGCCGAGAGTGCTCATGCCCCATTCGCAGACCATCTGCCGCGCGATGTCGGTAGCGCGTTCGATATCGTTTCCGGCGCCGGTGGTGAGATGCTGCAAGAACATTTCCTCAGCAGCGCGGCCGCCCATCAGCACGGCGAGTTGCGATTCGAGGAATTCTTTCGTGTAAGTGTGCTTGTCGTCGATGGGCAATTGCATGGTGACGCCCAGCGCCATGCCGCGCGGAATAATCGTCACTTTGTGCAGCGGATCGGCGCCCGGAGTCATGGCCGCGACCAGCGCGTGGCCAGCCTCGTGATACGCCGTGTTCCTCTTCTCCTCTTCGGAGAGAATCATGGACTTGCGCTCGACGCCCATGAGGACTTTGTCCTTGGACATCTCGAAGTCCGCCATGGTGACGGTCTTGCGATTCTGGCGCGCAGCCCAAAGCGCGGATTCATTGACGAGATTGGCGAGATCGGCGCCGGAAAATCCCGGAGTGCCGCGCGCGATGACGGACAAATCCACGTCGTCGGAGATCGGCACTTTTCGCGTGTGCACGCGCAGAATTTCCTCGCGGCCCTTCACGTCCGGCCGCGGCACTACTACGCGGCGATCGAAGCGGCCCGGCCGTAGCAGAGCCGGATCGAGAACATCGGGCCGGTTTGTGGCGGCGATCAGGATTACGCCTTCGTTCGATTCGAAACCGTCCATCTCGACGAGCAATGCATTCAAAGTTTGTTCGCGCTCGTCGTGCCCGCCGCCGAGTCCGGCGCCGCGATGGCGTCCGACCGCGTCAATTTCATCGATGAAAATGATGCAGGGGGCATTCTTCTTGCCCTGCTCGAATAAATCGCGAACGCGGCTCGCGCCCACGCCGACGAACATCTCGACGAAGTCCGAGCCCGAAATCGAGAAGAACGGCACATTCGCTTCACCGGCAATCGCCCGCGCCAGCAAAGTCTTTCCCGTTCCCGGAGGACCAACCAACAGCACGCCCTTCGGAATTCTTCCGCCCAATTTCTGGAATTTCTGCGGGTCCTTCAGGAAATCAATAATCTCGTAGAGTTCTTCCTTGGCTTCATCAATTCCCGCAACATCTTTAAAAGTTGCTTTCTTCTGCTGCGCAGTCAGCAATCTCGCGCGCGACTTTCCGAAACTCAGCGCCTTGTTCCCGCCCGCCTGCATCTGCTTCATCATGAAAATCCAGAAGCCGACGATAAGTATGAGCGGAGCGAAATTCACAACGAAGGCGATCCAGTCGTTGTTCTTCACTTCCTTGATGTTGATCAGCACGCCCTTGTCTTGCAGCGACTTGGTGATATCGGGAATCGAGGAATTGGCAACGGTCACATTGCGGAATTTCATGCCGCTTTCGCGATAGACGCCGGAAATTTCCGCGCTGTTCTGCGAAAGGGCGATGGTTACTTCCTTGATGTTGCCGGACTGAATTTGCGAGAGGAAGTTCGTGTAGCTGGGCTCATCTTCCTTCGCCGTCTGCCCGCCGGAGGAAGCCATGTGCCAAAGGACGACAGCCAAGACGATCATCACCAGCCAAAATAAGATGGTCCGAACCGTAGAGTTCACAGGCCTACCTCGTCCTTTCCCACTGGTACAAAGCCCCCGGAGCCAAAAGTGGCCCTGAGTATTAGATGCCGAAGCGGCCGATAAGTACCCGGCCGGAACCCGTCACGAATCAGGCGTTTCCAGCTCAGAGTTCTTCGAGCCGCACGACAATCCCGCGGCGCGTATCTTTCCGCGCCAAAAAATCAGCCGCCGGAGGCCAACCGCGCACCCAAGCGACGCGCCCGGTGCTGGTCAGCACGGGCCAACTCTTTCTCTCGTTCAGACCGATCCGCCCCTCGGCAAACATTCGCTTGAGCTTCTGCGCCGCACGCTTTCCGGGTAGCCGGCACGCGTCCCCCGGGCGCCAATTCCGAAGCACGAGCGGAGGGGTGAGACGGTCGGCGTCGAGCGCTTCCGTCCCTTGTTTAGTGTCGCTCGCCGTACTAGGCCAGTCAATGGCTTTCAGGCAGAAACGTGCCCCTAATTCTGGAACCTCGATGGTTGCGGCCCCATCGTCCGGTAAGGCGACGGCATATTCATAGGTACGCTCCCCGGCCGGGATCGCTGGCTCGCTCCGCGCTGTCTCCGTCACCTTCCGGGGTACAAACTCCAGCCGATTGAAGCTGCGAATTACATTTACGCCGTGCGGCAACTCGATTCGCCGGCCGCTCTGCGATTCGCTGGCCAGATGCAGCACTTGATGTACGTGCCCGGCGTCGAAGCCGGTTTCACCGGCGGCGGCTCTTCGGAGGAGAGCCAGAATCAGGCGCTTGGAAAGAGCGAGCGAAGCCTTGGGCTCTCGAGCGATTTGCGGGAGCGGGGCCAGAAGCTGCTCGAGGCTGATCGAGGTTGTGCCGCCTGATTGGCTGCATACCGCTTGCAGGCGCTCATCGACGAGAGCGCTCCAGAAATCCTCATCGTCGCGCAGGAGTCCCGCCAGATTTCCAAGCCGCTCGACGATCGCGGGAGCAAAGTCGCGCTCGAGTACCGGCAGCAGATTGTGCCTGAGCCGGGCGCGCAGCCGGGTTGTGTCGAGATTACTGGCATCCTCGCGCCACTCCTGTCCTTTGGCGCGGAGATATTCGCGCAGCTCTTCGCGGCGCACGTCAAGCAGCGGCCGGATTACGGCGCCGCGTACAGGATAGATTCCCACAAGCCCGCGCGATCCCGTGCCGCGAAGAATCCGCGCCAGCAGCGTCTCGGCCTGGTCATCCGCCGTGTGCGCGACGGCAACCTTTGTGCATTGGCCTTCGCGAACGAGTTGCTCGAAGTATCCGTAGCGCGCCCGGCGGCCGGCATCTTCAAGGTTCCAGTGATTGCGGCGCGCGAGTGCGGCCACGTCCTCGCGCGAGACCAAGAACGGTACATTCAATTCGCGTGCCACATTGGCGACGAAGGCTTCATCCATATTCGCCGCATCGCCCCTCAATCCATGATTCAAATGCACGACGCAAAGCGAAACACCGATATCGGCGCGCAATTCGTCAAAAAGCCGCAACAGCGCGACGGAATCGGCGCCGCCCGATACGCAAACGCCGACGCGGTCGCCGGGCGCGAGCATCTGGTGCTCGCGAATCGTTTGCGTAATGCGTAGATGGAGCTTCGATTTCACGGTTTTGCGACGGGGCAACAGTGATCTCTTCAATTTTACACTGCGCGGTGCTACCAGCCCCGGAAAATAAAAAAGCCCGGCTGGTGATACGCCGGGCTGCTCGAATTCGCGCCGCGCTCGTCTACGATCAGACGTGACCGGACATATGTTGTGCCAGCAGCTCGCGGCTGTAGGTGATGCGGCGATCCAACACTACTGCCGCGAAGTAAGAGCAGCTTTCACGCTCCGCCTGGGCCCAGCGAGCGATGCGCGGCAGCAAAGGACGGAACGCGCCGCGGAGCGCAGCGAGCAGCGAGTAATAGACGCCCACGGCGCGGATCTCTCCATCGTCAGCGCCATTGCCCGGGCAGAGCCTCAGGAGCTGCACGAGGCGCGAAAATTCCTCTTCGTGCAGCTTGTCGTTGCGGATTCCGGCAATCTCGCGCACTTGCGGCGAGAGTTCTGATTTCTTCCCGGCGGCGATCACCGAGCGGCAGTACGAAACGAAGAATTGCAGCAACAGGGCGAAAGAGATGACGCAGATGAGGACCGGAATAATCATCGGGCCCTCGCCAGCAAATGAGAGGTCACCAGACGCGCGTCTTCCGAGACCTTCATCATCGTGAAGGCCCAGGCTGCGGGCAACCATACCCCGACGATCGGTGGCACCCAGCGAAGAACGGCCGGCTGGAGCGATGGGAAAAGATTACGCAAAGCGTAGGCGGCGGCAGTCGCGCTGAAATAGACGCCCAGAGCTAGCACTAACTGGATCAATCGCGTGCGGGTGTCGCGCAGCTTCAGGATCGCGCCCCAGAGGAGATAGGTCAGCACGACGCCCACAAAATAGAGATTCTGGCCCAACTCGACCACGAAGCGGCTCGTAATGTGGTCCTGATTCGCACGGATCACCAAATAGGAGAACAGGGCGGTCGCGCCGACCAGGATGATTGCGCCCCGCCGCACATAGCGGCTAGCATTCAATTCCTGAAATACCAGGTCGTAGAACTGGATGATGACGAAAAACAGCAGGATGGTGAGCAGGCTCTCGGAATAGTAGTAGTAATACCAATATTGGACGGACGACCAGCCGAATTTTTGGATGGTTATATACTGCCCGACCATAACGAGAGAGGCTGCTAAGAGATAGACACCAAGGAAGATATACCGGAAGAAGTTTCTATGGATGAGAAAACACACCACCGCGCCGACTTCCACAAGGAAGCCTACTATCCAAATCGCGTAATCGATCCGGCTAAGCATTCACTCAACGACTAAGAATGCGAAGCCTGGCTCTGTTCCGCGTCTAGCCGCTTACGTCGTTCCCGTTACCAGGGTGACGGCGGCATCGGGCCCGGAGTATTTACCACCCAAGGTGAAGGTGGCATCGGTCCGGGAGTGTTTACGGCGAACCATGGTGATGGGGGCATGGGGCCCGGCGTGTTGTGGCCTGACTGCGCCGTAACAGCCTTAAGTCCCATTGCTCCTGTGAGAACCACCAGGGCAAGCACCGCAACCACTGTCCACTTACTCATCTGACTCCTCCGAGAGGTACAAACTACGCGGTGGAGTCTATGAGGAGTGGGTTGCCGTCAAGGGGAAAATCGCACACACGTGTGTCGTAAAGGTACACACGTACCCTTGCTGGCTGAGCCAGTGCCTCTATTCAGTTGTCCAGGCACAGGTTAGAAATGGAAAACGACCGAGTCAACGGTACGTTGGTACTACTAGGACCGGGGTCGCAAATCGAGAGACTTGCTTGGGATTCTTAGCGGCGGCTACAGACGTTGATCGAGGGCCTTCTTGATATCGGGTCCGATGCGCTCGATTATCGGAGAAGCGGGATCTTCGCCGACGTATTGCTGCACCACATTTCCGTCTTTACCGATCAGGATGTAAGTCGGCAGTGCCCCTGCTCCATATTGGCGCATCATCTGGTGACCTGCGTCGAAGCGCTGCGTCCAGTTCATTCCATTCTGCGCGACGAATTGTTGCCATGCGCCCTGGTCATCATCTTCGTTGACGCTGATCACTTCGAAGCTGCTGCCGCCATAGACGGAGGCGAGCTGCTTCAACCCAGGCAATGCGTGGCTGCACGGACCGCACCACGTAGCCCAAAAATCGAGCAGTGTCACTTTGCCGCCACCGCTGCCGGAAGATCCATCCGACGCAAAGCCGGGAGCTTTTTCGCCCGCGGTCAGCGGCGCACGCGGCATATTGTCATCGTCAAAGATCTTGACCGATTTCGCTTGGCTAGCCTTTTTGGCACGCGCCAGGCGCGCTATTTCGCCAAGTGACACCGGGGCGTCGGAAGGCGGGGCTGCGTCGGTCGTAGTGGCTTTCGAGTCCGTGGGCGCGGCGTCATGCGTTGCATCGGCGTGCAGAGAACTGGCTGCAGGCGCTTCTGGTTCATGCTTCGGGTTGTCCTGCGCTCTTGCGAGGGCGGGCATTGCCAGGAAGGCTAGAGCGATGGCTAGGACGATGGGATTGCGGCGCATCAAATTAGCCCCTTTGCGATCTCACGGCGCGGGTCTTCCGAAGAGTTGCGCTCCGCGTGCGCAGGCGCGACAGCAAGCAACACGATGACGACATTGGAAAGCTTGCAGCGCATGGTTCCTGCCGCGAGCCGCGCATAGCGCGTCTAATCTGAGTATGAGGCGATGACGAAAACGGGCAACTCGTCGGAAGTACAAGCGTAGTGGACTGGGAAACTGGCCGCGCGGACAGGCTGCCGAAGGTCGCGAGCGCAAGTCTGTCGCCGGAAACTCTGCAAGTGTGAGCGGCTCCGAGGCCTCGGTTACGCCGCCGAACGCTATTTGTCGGCTATGCCGACTTCAGCGTACGCGTGCGAATTCTTGACACGCTTCTTCAGCGCTTCGTAGCATGGTATTTTTGAATTGTGCCGGTGTAGCTCAGGGGTAGAGCGAGGGTCTCATAATCCCTAGGTCGTGG
>JGI12269J14319_10006578_pt1 | contig 10066 bp, 10 predicted proteins | sample PeaSoiSIISIP2007_FD_14319 | JGI IMG/M metagenome (IMG submission 14319) | reverse complement strand
GAACGGTCCCTGGCAGAAGACCGCGAACGTCACGTTGCGCGAGTGCAGGAAGGACAGCTCGCGCACCTGCGCGTTGTCCTTCGTGCAGCCTTCGCACTGACCGGCGGCCGGGGCACCGTCGTACCACATCATGTACGAGGCGAAGAGTTGCGTACGTCCCTCGAAGGTGTCGATCAGACGGACCTCGCCGGCTGGTCCGACCAGCGGCGTGGCCGGGTCGACCTCGACCATCGGCAGTCGTCGCCGGGCGGCGGCGATCGCGTCCCCCTCACGGGTGTGCGCCTTCTCCCGGACCCGGAGCGCCTCCATCTGTTCCTGCCAGGTCTCGCGGTCGACGATCGGCGGCGTCGGAGGTCGCGAAGGTTCGCTGAATCTCGACACCCAACGGAACTCGGAAGAGCCCCTTTGAGCCTGCCTGGCGGGCTACCCGGGTTCGAGTGGCGGGCTGTGGCTGCGGATGATCTTCCCGCCCGGGCTCGTGACCTGGCTGGTCCCGTCCGGATAGACGGTGAGTTTCCAGCCCATCTGGTGCAGCACCACGTGATGATGCCACCAACAAAAATCCTTGAGATTGGCCAGGCTGGTCCGGCCGCCGTCCTGGCGGTGCACCACATGGTGCGGCTCACATCCCGAGGCCGGCTGGTCGCAGCCGCCCGGGAACTGGCACGTCTGGTCCCGCAGCGCCACCAGCCGCCGCAAATGGACCGGGATGTCGTCGGTCTGCCCGACGTCCAGCGGCAGCGACGGGCCGTTCAGCCCCTGGCCCAGCAGGTTCCGGCGCAAGAACGAGGCGACCCCGCCCGGGCCGGAGACGATCTGCAAGACGGTGGCCAGGATCTGGTGCTCCAGCATGGCCAGCACCTGCCCCGCCCGGACGGCCTGCTCCGCCTGGGCGGCGGGATCGTGGTCCGACCCGGCCGGTGCGTCCGGCCCGTCCGGGCCTGCCGGGCCGCCGGTGGGTCCCGCTGCCTGCCTGCGCAGGTGGTCGTACCGCACGCACAGACCGATCAGCTGCTCCACCGCGCCCGGGTCCAGGTCGCAGGTGACCACCGGGACCAGCATCGCGTCGCAGGCCACCGCCCGCGCCGCGTCGCCCTCCAACCAGGCCCCGCCGTCCCCGGTGCTGACCGAGGCGGCGGCGCGCTGGGCGGCCCACCGGGCCCGGTACCCGGTGATCCAAGCCTCTTGGAGCTTGGAGTCGACGTCCAGACGGATCAGGTCGGCAAAGGACATGTGCACCAGCGCTTTGACCGGCTGCCCGGCCCGCTGCGGGAGCAGCCCGGAGGCGAGAAGACGCTTCATGGCCTCGGCGAGCGCGTCGTGGTAGCGCTGCGCCCTCGTTCGCAGGTCCCCGCCGCCATCCGGGGCCGACAGCGTGTCCAGCACCGCCTTGGACCATCGCGGCGCACTCCGGGGTGAGTTCCCCGCGGATCACCCCAGCTCCGTCGAGGGTGGTGTCCAGGAATAGGGCCCGGTCCAGGGCTGGGTCCTTGCCGTCCGGGTCGGGCGGGACGGTCCGGGACCGGATCTCCGCGCAGATCTGGGCCAGCGCCCGCAGGTCCGCCCCGGCCCGCGCGGCTGCGATGACGATCTCCTCGGCCTGCCCGCGGAACTCCACCGGGATCGCCAGGGTCCAGGCGGCCAGCTGTAGCGCCACCGACGTGGTGACCGCCCCGGTGCGCAGCCCGGCCAGCAGCGGCTCATGCTCGCGGGCCAGCGCCCGGATCGCCTTGAACCGTGCGGCCTGGGCCCGGGTGACCCGGAGCATGTGCACCAGCCAGGTCCGCTGCGTCTTCTGCCCCTCGGCCAGGTGCCCGTCCTTGGCGTCCAGCGCGGCCAGCACCCGGGCCCACGCCACCGTGGTCACCGCGTCGGCCCGCGTCATCCGCCGCGCGCAGGTGGCCAGCGCCTCGGCCGGCAGGCAGGCTCGCCGCGTCCAGGTCGGCCAGGTAGCCGGCCGAGGACTCATACATGTCCAGCGCGTCACTCATGCTCGCCGGGACCGCCATCATGCTCATGTCTTGTCTCACCTCCCCCGAGGCACTCTTCAGACAATATGTGTGATTGGCCTGGCGTTCCTTAGTGATCTTCAGTACTGTTTTCTAATTCAACTCTAACAGTCGCCTCTGACACTTTCGCCGCTGACACGCCGAATTATCCGAATATCTGTCCACCCGGCAGGACTCGCATTATCGGCAGCTCCGATGATCTGCCCGGCAGCCGTTCGTCTGAATGATGAGACTGGCATACGAGCTGCCATCAGGCTGGGAGGCTGTGGGGATGAACGAGGTACGGACGCTGCTGACCGGCCGGGGTTTGGTCGAGTCACCCCGGTGGAACGATGACCGGCTGTATTTCTCGGATTGGTCGGCGGGCGAGGTGGTGGCCGTCGATCTGGATGGGCACAGCGAGGTAATCGCTCGCGTCGATTCGCTGCCGCTGTGCACCGCCTGGCTGCCGGACGGACACCTAGTCATCGTCTCGTCCCCGGCCGGGCGGTTGCTGCGCCTGGAAAGCGACGGGTCCCTGACCACCTACGCCGACCTGGGCCAGCCGGGCTGGAACGACATCGTGGCGGACGGGCGCGGCCACGTGTACGTCAACCGGGCCGGCTTCAACCCGATGGCGGGAGAGCCCTTCCAGCCGGGTTTCGTGTTCCTGGCCACCCCGGACGGCTCGGTGCGTCAGGTGGCCGACGACATCGCGTTCCCCAACGGGATGGCGGTGACGGCTGACAACTCGACCCTGATCGTGGCGGACTCCTACCGGCACAACCTCGTGGCCTTCGACATCGGTGCGGACGGCGGCCTGTCGAACCGGCGCACCTGGGCCGACCTGGACGACGGAACTCCGGACGGGATCTGCACCGACGCGCACGGCGCCGTCTGGTACGCCGACGTGCCCAACCGGCGGTGCGTGCGCGTCGCCGAGGGCGGCACGGTGCTGCAGACCGTGGATCTGGACCGCGGGGGTTTCGCCTGCGTGCTCGGCGGACCCACCCGGACCACGCTGTTCATCGTGGCCGCGGAGTGGCGCGGCATGAGCGCTTCCGAGATGGTCGGCCCCGCCAGCGGTCAGGTTCTCGCCACCGAAGTCGACGTGCCCGGGGCCGGCTGGCCGTAACAGCAACCCAAGAGTCGTTCCGCTGTCACAATCCCAGGTTGCCGTCCGTCCTATCGATTACGGGGGGACAGATCAGGGAGAAGGCAGCCGATGAAGCTCACGATCTTCGGGGCCACGGGTGGCATTGGCCGGCAGGCGCTCGAGCAAGCCATCGCCGCAGGCCACGACCTGACGGCCGTGGTCAGGGACCCGCACAAGCTAGCCGGCACCCAGGCGCGCGTCGCCACCGCCGACTTGTCGGACACCGACCCGGCGGCGCTCTACTCCGCGGTCAGCGGGGCCGACGCGGTGCTGTCGGGTCTCGGAGCCCGTTCGAAGGCCGATGTCGGAGTCGCCTGGCACGGGACGGCGGTCATTGCCAAGGCCATGCAGGCGGCCGGAGTACGGCGCATCGTGGTGGTGAGCGCGGCGCCGGTCGGGACCGTCCCCTCGCCCGCGCGCCCGGATCCGCCCAGGTGCGCTCCGGGCGACGGGTTCGTGATCAGGAACGTGGCCTTCCCGATCCTGCGGTGGGCGTTCCGCGAGAATTACGCCGATCTGGCGCAGATGGAGGACGTCCTGCGCGAGAGCGACCTGGACTGGACCGTCATCCGGCCGGTGCGGCTGACCGACAAGCCGCTGACCGGCACGTACCGGACGGCTTACGGGCAGAACGTCCGGCACGGCCTGTTCATCTCGCGCGCCGACGTGGCCCACTGCATGCTGCGCGTGCTAGACGAGCCCGAGACCTACGGGCAGACGGTCGGCATCGCCAACTAGGTGCCGCGACGCGTTCGCCGGGTATGCGTACCCCCATGAGCGTCTCGCTGGATGAGCACAGACTGGGCGGCCTGCGCTGGATCGTGCTGCGCGGCCCGGACCTCGAGGCGTTTCACGCGCTCGGGGAACACATGCGCGACGAGATGGCCGCGCTCACGGGGGAGTGGCCGCTGCTGGGCAGGCTCCGGGAGCACGTCTCCGGCTCGCCGGGCAGCGATCGCCTCCAAGCCGTGCGGCAGGCCAGCGTGCTGCGCTTCCCCGAAGCCTGGGCGGAACTGGCCGCGTTCGCCGAGGGCGCCGCGGTGCCGTTCGACGACCTGGCGCTGATGAACTTCCGCGGTGACCTCGGCACCGTGACCGGCGGCATCGGGTGCAGCGACCTGGCCTGGCGGCGAGGGCGGTCCGTCATCGGTCACAACGAGGACGGCGCGCCGGAAAACGTCGGCCAGTGCGCCCTTCTCACGCTGGTCCTCGACGGCCTGCCGACCGTCACCGCCTTCTGGTACCCGGGCTTCCTGCCCACCAACGCGTTCACCGTAACCGCCGACGGGCTGGTGTGGACCATCGATCACCTCCCGGTCGCCGAGCCCGGAGCCGGGGTCGGCCGTCATTTCGTGGGCCGCGACCTGCAGCGCACGGCCACCACCATGGAGCAGGTCATCAACGGCCTGCGGACAACCCCCTCGGCCGGCGGGTTCGCCTACACGATCGGCGACCGGTCCGGCCGCATCGTCAACATGGAGGCCGCCGCCGGCCACCACGCCACCGTCGAGGTTGGCCCGGATTCGAGTCCGCTCTTGTGGCACACCAACCACGGACGGTACATCCCAGGGTGCGAAGCGCCGGCAAACGGAAACAGCGTGGCGCGCGGCGAGATCCTGGACGCCCTCTCCGTACCCGCCGAGGACCCGGAACCAGCCTGGTTCCTGCGCATCCTGGCCGGTGCCTCCCTGCCGGAGGGCGTCCGCGCCGACCCAGCGCCCGGCCGCCAGGCCACCACGCTGTGCACCTTCATCGCCGACCTGACCGCCGGCGAGGCCGTCATCGCCGCCCGGCACCATCAGCCGGTCACCATCCCGCTGCCGGACCTAGCCGAAGGCCGTCCGCACCGTCAGCGCGCGCTGATCCCCGTACCTCCCTGACCGACCGCCCCGCCCCCGCCGTCAAATTTGCCCGAACGCCGCTACGTTCCCGCCCCGGTCACCACCACGCCCCCGCGATCAGTCGTCGACCGTATGCCGGTGCCCGGCAGGGCAGGTGCCGATGGTGCAGTCGTAGAACCCCTCATCGAACACGACGTACGTGTGCCAGTCGGCGAGGCAGTAGGCCTGTTCGCACTCAGGGCAGTAGAAGGGCGCCAGCTCCCAGTCGATCCGCCGCAGCTGGGCCGCGTCGGGCTCTTCGGCTTCGAGGATCGTGCGCACGGCCTCATAAGTGCTGGGTTCGGCGGCCTGCCACTTGGTGCCGCCGAAGTAGTCCACGACGATCCCGTCCCGCTGGTGGGGCTGTGGTCCCAACGGCGGCCCCNTATCCGTCGGGACGTCCGCCGGTACCGCCTTGACGAGCGCGGCCACCTCGCCGCATGCCGCGCACCTGAAGCTGGCCGCGGCCTCACCCACCCGCGTCCCGAACCTCGTCGGCCCTGTCACCAAGAAGCTACCTCCCGCCGTCAGTGGCTCACCGGCCGACAGTTCGCACCGCTGCCCTCACCGTCGAACGCTTTCCCCAGCCGACGTGACTAAACGAACGAAACGATTACCTCATCATCCAAGTCGACCATTGTCGTATATAGTCTAGCTAAGCCACGCATGCCTGTCGCCCTCTACCGCCTCCGGCGCAAAGCCCACCAAGATCCGCCGCGTACCCTCAGAGCCCACCAAGATCCGCCGCGCACCCTCAGCGCATCGCGGCTCAAGCCGTGCAAGACGCGCCCCCGGCCGAAATCCACGTCATAGTCGCCGAAGAACCCGACCTTGACGATCCGGCCCGGCGTTCCCGCCCGCACGCTACCCATGCCAAGCGACCGCGCCGCAGCCACCCATTCCCCTCTACGAAACGGCATAACCAGTGACTCCCCACACTCATCTCAGGAGTCCACCGGCTGCCCGAACGGACCCCAGCGCTCGCGGAAGTACTGGATGATCCTCTCGACCTGGTCGTGGCTGACCTCGACGAGTTCATCCTCAAAATCTCCGTGCTCCCACTCGGAGATCAACGGTGTGAACTTCCAGCTGAAGTCCTTTCGCAGGGCTTCGTCGGTGAAGCCATCGCCGTCGAACTGCAGTCGGCGCACTAGACCGTATGGATTGTCGATAGTCCGGTTCCCGCCGACTATGGCGTAGAACGTGATCTTGTCCGGCACTAGAACCCATCCTTCTTGAAGTCGGGGATATCCAGCGCGCCGTTCGGCACCTGGATGTGTCCGCACACCTCCTGCTGGAATTCTTTTAGTTCGTCGCGTTCCTCGTCTCTGATCAGCGGATTACGGATGCGCTCGTAGGCCCGGTGAGTCACGTACTCCTTAGCGTGGTAGCTCTCCGATGTGTGGAACTGCAACTCGAACCGCTGCCCCTGCTGGGTAACCCAACGGGTGTTGATCCCTCTGTACTCAGTTCCATCCCACGAATTTCTACTCTCGTACATCTCGTAACCGCGGCTCTCCAGCCGCTCCTTGAGGTCGTAATAGCCCCTGGCGTAGCTCTCTGACCGAGCGCAGAACGTATAGCGGATCGCGTCCGGCACCTCACGCATGATTTCGGCCGACGCCTTATCGGGCACACCTTCCAGTCTCTCGGCCACTTTCTCCTTGAGGCGGTCCTCGCCCTTGAGTCGGTTCTTGTAGCCCTCCAGCCAGCAGCCGTACGTATTCTCCCGCTCGGTCGTGCGAATGTCCGCGGAGATGGTCGGCTCGACCCGGCGAACCTCGCGGATCGCTTCGATCGTTTGCGCATGCCGTTCTGGCTTGAGATAGAAGCCTCCGTCGCTGCGGTACGACCCAGCCGGGTCGGCCGAACGGTCCGCAGCGGCATTCGCCCGTTCCGGCCAGCGTTTCTCGTGTTTAGCCCACATCTTGCCGAACCGCGGCACCTCGTCCCAGTAACTTCGCTGGTCGCCTGCATCAGGCTGGCGGCCGGGCGCGGCCTCGGCCGGCGTTTCCGCGGAAACGTACGCTCGTGCCGCCTCGTAGGCGCGGCTGCGCTCGTCCGGGTCGGGTAGCTCACGCGATCTCTGGCCGTCCCGGTCCCCGCCGCCCGCGTCGGCGCGCATCGCCCGCGTTGGCTCGTCTGGCTCGTCCGGCAGGTCCAGGGGCCCCAAGACACTCCCAACCTGGGACTTACTGTGATCAAATCATCATCGTATGTAACCTAGCCGTGCGCGGTACCGCGCAAAACGAACGACTTGATTACGTGATGTGCGACCCAACCGGCGACACCACCACCGCGAACCAACTCAGACGCGCCGCGGATGGTAGATGTCGGTCCGGTCTGCGATATCGATGACGGTGATCACGCGCAGCGTGAGCAACGCTCACTGGCCACGGACGGTAAGAATGTCAGTACTTCCTGGCATGGTGGCGAACATGACAGGAGGAGGGCACCATGGGTGTCATGACCGTTCCGGACGTCTGGTTGGGACAGGACCGGATGCTGACCGTCGAGGACATGGAGAACATGCCCGACGACGAGTTCCGCTACGAGCTGGATGACGGGGTGCTGATCGTGTCCCCGGCTCCCTCCACCCTGCACCAGCTGGCGGTTACCCGCCTGGCCGTCATTCTCAGCACGGCCTGTCCCGCTGAGTTTGTCGTGCTCGCTGGCGTCGGCGTCAACATCAGCAAGTTCCAGCACCGCGTGCCGGATCTCGCGGTGATCCGTGCCGACTCCCTTGAGACCGTTTTCCAGGAGACACCGCCGCAGCTGGTGGTGGAGGTGGCCTCGCCCCGCACGCGACTCTACGACCGGAACCGGAAGAAGGAGGTCTACCGGGGCTTCGGCATCCCCGCGTACTGGATCGTCGAGCCGGACCGGAACCATCCCGAGCTGACCGTCTCCGAGCTGCGCTCCGGTGCCTACGAGCAGACCGCCTACGTCACTGGTGATGAGGAATACCGCGCGGCCGCTCCGTTCGCTATGACCATCGTGCCATCCGCCCTCGTCGCGGTCGGCTGATCCTCTGCCAGGACCTTCCCTCGCCACGGTGACCCGTCACCAGGTATTACTCCGCCGCCGGGGAAGCCGAACGCGAGGCCATCAATCACTGGATCCGCACCAGCGGCGCCTTCGACGGCGTCATCGACTTAGAGACCGCCAACCGCATCCGGCGGTCCGTGTCGGGTAAGCCGACGCAATAAGCCGTGCGCCGCCCCGCCCTCCAGTCGTCATTACGCTTCGTCCGGGCCGTGGCCCGGACGAAGCGCACGTCAGCGTCAGCTGACGACGTTGAAGTTGCCGGTATCCCAGACGTGGTAAAAGAAGCTGGAGCAGGTCACGGTGGAGGTACCGTCACCCGTCACGGTGTTGCCAGTGATGGTCGGATCGTAGAAGCCATGGATGCACATGGCCTGGAAGTTCCATTGCTGGCCAGCTGGCCGGTTGCCGCACGTGAGCGCCAGCGACTCGGTGCTGACCAGGTTCATCGAACAATCCGAGGGAATCTCGTTGCCGGGCAGGATGGTTTCGGTGCCGACGGAGCTGATATTCCCGGACGGGCTGGCGCTGGTCAGCTTGATCATAAAGGTCAGCGGCGTGGTCTGCCCGGAAATCATCAGCGGTACGTCGATCAGGCCGATACCACCAGAGATCGTCTCCTCACCCGTCGATGGCCCGTAGAAGTTGACGCCGACCTGGGCCGTCCCATTGACCAGCTCGTAATCGACCGTCGCGTTCACGTTCGAGTTGTTCAGCCCCAGATCGACATACATCTGGTTGTGCCCTTCGGACGTGCATGGCCCGGGGGTATAGCTAGCGCAGTAGAGGAATTCTTCGTTGGCCGAGGTGCTGGCGACCGTGTAGACCAGGCCGCCAGCGGCCAGCGACGGGGTGGCCGGTACCAGGCTGAACGCGACCAGCCCGCCTATCGTAAGCCCGGCTGTGAGAACACGTCGCAGAGTTAGCATGCAGCTCCTTACGCCGTCGGAGTGTTGCCCGCCAACTGGACCACGTTCGCCAGCCGGCGGACCTGGAACATGCTCACTATTGCATCCGCGCGACTGGAGGACCAGTCTTCACATAGACCTTATTTAGTGGTAATCCCGGTTGGCCGTAGCACTCTGGAATGGCCCACTGTTCACTTCTCATCTGACCGGGCAAAACCTAATCCGCCGTGATACCAGATCGGCCTGAACATCCCTAACAGTATCCCCATGCGACTAAATATAACTCTTTATAATTAATCGATAACACGGGTTTCGGGCGGAAGCGCGCGCAACAAAAGTCAACCCGGCGGGATGTACGCCGCGCCGCGCCGGTCACGCTATGACTTGCGGGTCCGTGTCCGAGCCGGTCTCGCGGCCGGGGGGTCGACCAGCTTGACGGTGATGTCGGGGCCGCCCGCCTCGGCGATCTGGACCCGCTTCGGGAGCAGGGTCAGGAAGGCGCGGAAGCTCCGGGCGCCGTAGTTGTGCTCGTCGAACGACGGATCCAGCGCGAGCATCTTGCTCTTTAGGCCGCCGGCGGTCATCGTCTCGGAGCCTGACTCCTCGAAGGCCCGGACCAGCAGTCGTTCGCCGTCGCTGACGTCGAACGCGGCGGCCGGGCGCGCGGCGGGCTCGACCTCCGCGACCAGCGTGCCCCAGTACTTGTACTCGGAGCACACCGAGACCAGCTTGCGGCTGGCGTTGGCCTCGGTTCCGACGCCCACCACCCACTTGCCGAACTCCCGTAGCCGCTGCACCAGCGGCGAGTAGTCGCCGTCCCCGCTGACCAGGATGAACACGCTGACCTCCGGGTGGACGATCAGGGTCTCCATGGCGTCGACGGCCATCCTGATATCGGCGGCGTTCTTGTTCTGGACGCCGACCCGCGCGACCTGGATCAGGTCCACGCCGTTCATGGCCAGGTCCTCCTGGTGGCTGCCGAAGCGCGGATTGGCCCAGTCCGCGTAGGCGCGGCGCACCGAGGCGTTGCCGTATCCGCGGCAAAGCCTGGTCAGCGCCTCGTAGGGGGCCGGGTTCGCTTGGCCGGGC
>JGI12269J14319_10006575_pt1 | contig 10067 bp, 10 predicted proteins | sample PeaSoiSIISIP2007_FD_14319 | JGI IMG/M metagenome (IMG submission 14319) | reverse complement strand
GGCCGTCCGTTGAAAGCGAAGATTCCCACAATCACAGCCACGACCGCAAGGCAGATCAGGACGATGCCGGCGGGCGGAAGATTGCGCTTGGCGGTTCCAAATTCTTCGCCAATACGAAATTCGGTGATCGGCTCCGATGGAGATGAGGGCGGCTGCGAAGGAGGCCCTGGTTGATCGGCCCTGGGTTGATCGGGTAGCGGTTGATCGGACATGGGGTGATTGTAGATGAGTTATGAGTTTCGGCATTGCAACTTCGGCCGCGCTCCAGTAGGTGTGTCTCCGAATATTGGCTTACGCGGCGGGACAATGATTTGCGTCCGTAAGGTTCAGTGACTTTGGTTACCTTGCCTCACGTGACGGATGCTGCGACGATGCGGAAGATTTCCTTTTGGAGGTAATCCGCGGTGAAACGCACAAACATCCTTGCGGCGCTGGCATGCGCCCTCCTGGTCTTCGTTCTTGTTGGCTGCGGAACAACCAACCACCTGCAGTCCGTTACTCTTGGCGTAAGCTCGATAAACGGCCTCGCCCCTGCGGGCCAGAGCGGCTTCTTCACCTTGGAGGGTAATGGGGGCACTATCCAGCTGTCTGCGACCGCAAACTACAGCAACGGCAAGTCCCAGCTTGTTCACGGTGCGGGAGTCGTGTACAACATCATCGTTGATCCGGTTAACAACGTGGATGCGTACGGCAACCCGCTGCCTGCTCCGTGCATTGGTACCCCGTGCGCCCAGACTTCGGCCCAGGGGCTCGTCCAACTCAGTTCCACCGGCTTGGTCACCGCAGTAGAGCCAGCGACGTGCACGTGGGTGGATATCGCACCGCTGCCGCCCGGCTCAACAACGGCACCAACGCCCTCTTGGTTCTACTCGGGTGATTACCAGATCACCGTTACGTACCAGGGGGTGTTATCGCAGCCCATTTATATCCCGGTCGCGTCGTCGGCTGGCGATCAATATTACCCCTACTTTGACATCGACGCTGCCAACCTAAACAATCCCACCGGAGCGTGCGGCCCGGCGCCGACCGCTTAGTCTGGGACATTTGATTGTTTGATCCGCGAGGACGGCTGTAAGCTGCCGTCCTCGTCTCCTTTTAGAGCTACTCCATTCAGTGCAAACGGACAATTTTCGGCGCCCGGTTTGAGCGTCTTGCCCGCAACCCTTATAATCTAAAGTTTGTCTGCAATTCCGTTCATTGCCTATGCTTGTCAATCTCTCAATTGAAGTCGCCTCCCGATGAACGTTCGCGCCGGAATTGAAGTATCGAGCCAGTCCGATGTCGGCTGCGTGCGCAACAACAACGAGGATTCGTTCGGTTATTGGGAGCCGGAGGACGACCGGCAGTTCCTGCGCAAGGGACGCCTGGCCGTGGTAGCGGACGGCATGGGCGGCTACGAAGGCGGTCAGGAAGCCAGCCGCCTGGCGGTGGAAACGCTAGTGGCGGCCTATCGCGATTTTCGCGGTGACGACCCGCAGGCGGCGCTGGTCGAGGGTTTGCAGGCCGCCCACGAGCAGATCCGGCAATACAGCTTTGCGCATCCGGAACTGCAGGGCATGGGAACGACCTGCACGGCGGCGGCGATCGTCAGGGGTGCGCACGATGGTGCTCAATACGACGCGCTCTATTACGTGCATGTCGGCGACACCCGGCTCTACCTGATCCGCGACCGCCGGATTACGAGAGTAACGCGCGACCACTCCTATGTAGGACGGCTGGTGGAGGCGGGAATGATCAGCCCCGAAGAAGCCGAGCATCATCCGCAACGGAACATTCTGACCGCAGCCTTAGGCACGAATCCCGATCTCATCATGGACTCGCCCGGGCGACCTGAGCCTCTGCGTCCCGAGGACGTGCTCCTGATCTGCAGTGACGGACTGTGGGGGCAGGTACGCGATCCCGAGATTCTTGACGCGGTGGACAATAAGAGCGCGGAAAAGGCGTGCCGCGAGCTGATCCAACTGGCTCGGGAACGCGGCGGGCCGGATAACATCACGGTCGAGATTCTGCGCTTGAGCTGAGGCGCGATCGATTCTAAGAGGCAGAGTCTGGCATGGAAGCCTCCGCCTCCCAGAGTGCAAACTCTTGCGCAAGAGCATCTTGGTCGATGCACTCTGCCACCGTTAATTTGCTGAAATTACAGGACCAGCCTTGGTCCAGGAATTAGATTGCTTTGGCAGCACGCTTGCATTTTTGATAATCCTTATCATTGAAATAGGGATAATCGGGGCGAGGCACCATGAAGGTTTCCCAAAAAGGACTGTATGCTCTGCAGGCGCTGATGATGCTGACCCGGCGCTATAACCAGGGCGCCATCCGGATTCGCGACATTGCCTATGAAGAAAATCTTCCGGAAAAGTTTCTGGAACTGATTCTTCTGGAACTGAAGAACGCGCGCATAGTCGAGAGCGTGCGCGGCGCCAAGGGCGGATACCGGTTGCGCCGGGCGCCATCGGAGATCCGGCTGAGCGAGATCATCCGTTTGATTGACGGGCCGCTCGCGCCCTTTGGCGATGCGGATCAGTTGCGCGTGCTGATCGATCGCGACGCGGACCACAGCGCCCTCTACAAAGTGTTTCTGGAAGTGCGGGATGCCGCCGCCAGGATTCTGGAAAACACGACACTGGCCGACCTGATCAGCCGTGGACCCGCGGCGGGTTCCTATCTCAAAGCCAGCGAAAGGAAGACCGTCAGCAGGAAAGCCAGCCGGAAGAAGAAAACCGAGGCCAAGGTGCTGCCCATGTTGGCGGTGGGCGAGGGTCACGACTAAGCGCAGCTGCCAAGTCAACCTCCAATCTTGTCGTTTCTTCCCGAAACGTGTCGCTCGCGCACCGCTGAGACCTGCCTCTTTCGCTTTCTCGCAGATTCATTTCTAATTCTCCGCTATGACTCGTAGATTGGCTTGGTCATGCTTCAATCTTATCTTACTGACCGCTCTGCTTCTTCCAGCCCTCGCGGCCGATCGTGATTCGGATCGCGAGATCGCGAATCGTCTGATTGCGGAAGCACTCAAGCCTTCACCCCTGGAAACAAATCTTCGCCGATTGAGCGATGAAATTGGCGGACGCGTACCCGGGACCCCGGCCTTCCAGCGCGCGGTGGATTGGGGCGTGGCGGCCTTCAAAGACGCTGGCGCCGACAGCGTGCACACCGAAGAGTTCTCTATCCCGCATTCATGGGCGGAGGGCGCGACGGAGATGACGGCGTCGCTATATTCCGGAACTACTTTTAGTGTCCACGCTGTATCGGTCGCGTGGGCGCCAGCGATGGCTGCGGCGAAGCATGTGCCAATCGTCGATGTGGGAGGAGGTTCGGCCGCTGAGTTTGCCAAGGTTGGGGATGTTGCAGGAAGAGTCGTGCTGGCGCACAACAAGGTGCTGGTGACCTGGGCCGATCTTTACGCCGAAGACGATCGGGCACCCGCGGTGGTTGCCCTGGCGGTGAAAGGGAAGGCCAAGGCGGTCGCGTTCATGGCTTCCCGCGAGCACGGGATCCTTTATCGGCACACGAACTCCGACGCGGGCGAAATTGATGTGCTGCCGCAGGTCGTGGTGGCGCGCGAAGATGCAGAGCGAATTGCCCGCTTGTTGGCGTCGGCCAATCCGGTGTGGGCCGATCTTTCGATTCCCAACAAAATTGGCGGCACGATCAAGACGTGGAACGTGGTGGCGGAAATTCGCGGCAGCGAGAAGGCGGACGAATTCGTAGTGCTCGGCGCGCACCTGGATTCCTGGGAACTGGGAACAGGAGCACTCGACAACGGATGCAACGCCGCGCTGGTGATTGATGCGCTGCGGGCGATCAAGGCATCGGGTCTGAAGCCGCGGAGATCGATACGCTTCATCCTGTTTTCGGGCGAAGAGCAAGGCGAGATGGGATCGCGGGCCTACGCGGTGTCACATCGCAGCGAACTCGACCAGGCGGCGGGTGTGGTCATCTTTGATTCCGGCACCGGAAAAATGACAGCGTTCTCAACTGGCGGACGCAAAGACGTTGTTCCGGCGGTGCGGGCGATGGTGGCTCCTTTGGGAGAACTTGGCGCTCCGCGAGTCGATGCGACAGCCGAGGTAGGCACCGATCATTACGACTTTATGCTCGAAGGCGTGCCCACGTTCGTCGTCGACCAGGAGGAAGCAAACTATATGGAGAATTATCACGCGACCACCGACACATTCGACAAAGTCGATTTCGCGCAACTCAGGAAGAACGTGGCCGAAGCGGCCGAATTCACTTTCGCCCTGGCGAATGCCGCCGATCGCGTCGGCCCCCGCCTGAACCGTGCCCAGATCGAGCAGACCTTGCATGAATCCCATCTCGACCAGGAGTTGAAAGACTCGGGCATGTGGGACGAATGGGCCAATGGAAAACGAGGGAGAGAGCAGTAGAGCAGGTCTCCCTTCTTCGTTCTTCCTGAGACCTGACACCTGACACCTGATTCCCGTAAGATTCCCTGTGCTCGTCTTCTGGATTGTCTTCAATCTTTTCGTCCTGGCGATGCTGGCCCTTGACCTGGGTGTGCTGAATCGCCGCCCGCACCGCGTGGGCTTCCGCGAAGCGCTTGCTTGGTCGGGAGCCTGGATCGCACTCGCTGCCGGGTTTGCGGTGCTGGTGTGGTTCTGGCACGGACGAACGGATGCGCTCCAGTTCGTGACCGGCTACGTAATCGAGCTGTCGCTCAGCGTCGACAACCTGTTCGTATTTCTTGGTCATCTTCCGTTATTTCAACGTTCCTGACGAATACCAGCACAAGGTGCTGCTCGCCGGAATTCTCGGGGCGCTGCTCACGCGAGGCGTGTTCATCATGGCGGGCGTGGGCCTGATTCGCCGCTTCAGTTGGATTACCTACGCTTTCGGCGCCCTCCTTGTCTATTCGGGACTGAAGCTGCTGCGGCAGGTCGAAACCGAAGTCCATCCCGAGAAAAACTTTGTTCTACGCCTCTTCCGCCGAATTCTCCCCGTGACCAAGGATTATGTGGGCGGCCAGTTTTTTACCCGCAAGAAAGGAGACCGTTTTTACGCCACTCCGCTGCTGGTGGCGCTATTGCTGGTTGAGACCAGCGACATTCTTCTTACCGTGGATTCGATCCCGGCCGTGCTCGCCATCACCCTGAACGCATTCATTGTCTATACCGCGAATGTGTTCGCTATTCTCGGTCTGCGTTCGATGTATTTTGCGCTGGCGGGAATGATGGACCGCCTTCACTACCTGCATTACGGATTGTCGCTGGTGCTGATTGTCGTTGGGCTCAAAATGCTGGCCTCGCATTATGTATACATTCCCACCGGACGCGCCTTGGCGATTGTGCTTTTCATTTTGGCAGCTTCTATCCTGGCTTCGCTGCTGCACCCCCAAAAGAAGCAGAGCACTCATACGTTATGATGAATGCTAATACTGATACTGATACTGATGATCAGCATTCCAGTCGCCACGCCGTCGCGTTCCTATGAAGTGCTCATCGGAAGCGGCCTGCTCGCCCGCGCCGGAGAATGCCTCGGCAAGCTTCTCGAAACCCGCCGCGCGTTCGTGATCACCGTTCCGCCCGTAAGGCGACGCTGGGCAAGAGTCCTGGTGAAATCGCTGTCGGCCGCTGGAATCGAAACCGGCATATTCGAAATGCCTGATGGCGAACGCTCGAAACGTCTTACCACGCTCGAGAAGCTGGCCGAGAAACTCGTAAAACAAGGCGCGGATCGCGGCGTTACCCTGATTGCGCTCGGCGGAGGCGTAGTCGGCGACGTGACCGGCTTCCTGGCCTCGATCTACATGCGAGGCGTGGACGTGATCCAGGTTCCAACCACCGTGCTGGCGCAGGTCGACGCCGCCATCGGCGGGAAAACGGGTGTCAACCTCATGTCGGGAAAGAATCTGCTCGGGACCTTCCACCAGCCGCGCGCCGTGCTCATTGACCCCGCGGTTCTGGAGACGCTGCCTTCGCGCGAATATTGTGCCGGCCTCTACGAATCGCTGAAATGCGGCATCATCGGAGACCCGGGATTGTTCAAGCTCTTTGAAGATCGGCGTCGCGAAATTCTGGATCGCGATCCGGTCGTGGTAGAGAAAGTGATTGCCGATTCCGTGCGCTTGAAGGCGTCGGTGGTGAGTGCCGACGAACGCGAAGGCGGTTTGCGCCAAGTGCTCAACTTCGGCCACACCATCGGACACGCGCTCGAGGCCGAGACCCGCTACACCCAGTTGCTGCACGGAGAGGCGGTAGCGTGGGGCATGATCGCGGCCACGCACATCGCGCTCTCCACCGGCAAACTCGATAGCGTGACGGCAGGACGCATTACCAACGCGGTCCTCGGCTTTGGCAGACTGCCGCGCATGAAGTTCCAGACTGCGAGCGTCCTGAAACGGTTGCGTTCCGACAAGAAGACGCGGCAGGGTGTAGTGCACTTTATTCTGCCGCGTGAAATTGGCAAAGTTGAGATCGCCAGCGATGTGCCGGAAGCAATCGTCCGCGACGCGGTCGACGAGATCAGGAAACTGGCGCGCAATTAGATTCAGTGGAGCGACGGGCGTCTCGCCCGTCCCGCGTGCGCCTGCGGAAGCATCGCGGCCGGGCGGAGACGCCCGGCTCTCCACAATCAACAATCTTATGAATCAGGAACTGAATCCGCGGATCGTGGGCGCGTCTCCCGCCGGTGCGCGCGACCGCGATTCCGCGTCAGCCGCCGTTCGCGAGATGTTCACCTCGATTGCCCCGCGCTACGACCTGCTGAATCACGTCCTCTCCTTCAACATTGATCGCCTGTGGTGGAGGCGAACGGCGCGCAGCTTCGATGCCATTCTGAAGCGTCCCAATGTTCGCGTGCTCGATCTCTGCTGCGGCACTGGAGACATGACCTTCGCTCTAAGCCGCCGCGCGAACTCCGCCGCTCCGCAGATTCCCCCGCAGATTCTGGGCGCCGATTTCTCTCACGCCATGCTGCAGCGCGCTGCCGCCAAGGGAAAAGGCACGACGCTGCGGCCTCCACAATGGATCGAGGCCGATGCGCTTCAGTTGCCGTTTCCCGACGGTTATTTCCATCTGGTGACATCGGCATTCGGTTTTCGCAACCTGGCCGACTACGATGCCGGATTGCGCGAGATTGCGCGCGTGCTCGCTCCCGGCGGAGAATGCGGCATCCTCGATTTCGGAGAACCCGGCGGATTGATCGGCCAGTGTTACCGCGTCTACTTCAAAAAAGTTCTTCCCGCGATCGGCACCGTACTTTCGGGAGTGCGCGGCCCGTATGCCTATCTGCCCGCGTCGGTCGAACGCTTTCCCTCGCCCGATGAAATGCTCGGGCGCATGCATCAGTCCGGCTTTCGCGAGCTCTCGTGGACCCCTTACACATTTGGCGTCGCGGGGCTCTACCGGGGAGTTAAGAATGCTTGACGCCGTTCTGAAGCGTTTTGAAGAGCCCGACGAGGTGCGAACCTTCGAAAAAGGAAAATTCGAACTCGTCCACATCGGCGGCATGACCATCGGCCGCGCCACCTACCAGCCCGGATGGAAGTGGTCCGTTCACGTCGGCCCCACCGTCGGCGCGTCGCGCTGCAACGTCGAGCGTGTTGGATTGGTGCTCTCCGGCTGTGCCACCGCTGCGATGGAGGACGGCACCATCCACGAACTCCGCGCCGGCATGCTCTTCTACATTCCACCCGGACCTCCCGGTCACGACAGTTGGGCGGTGGGCGATGAGCCCTACGTCTCGCTGCACTTTATGGGAGCTGACCACTACGCCAACAAGTAGTGTGCATGGGGTGCCCGAGGCGGCGGGTAAAATCCAAGTCAGAATCCCAAGCGCGACGCAATCAGGAATCCCACCCTTTCGCAAAAAGCGCGAAAAGGATGGGCCACCCGCCCAGTTTCCCCCTGTGTTCCTCAGTGACCTCTGTGGTTAGGATTTTGACTTTCTCGGCGTCTCGGCGGTGAACCTAATTTTTCGCGAACGAATCCGCGAACGCCTCGAAATTCGTTTTCTCAATCACGCGCGCGTAATCGTCGCCGAGAAATTTCTTCAGCCGATCGGTGTTCATGATGTATTGGCCGGTCATGTAAGGGACAGCGTCCGGCGGAATCGCCGAGATTTTCCAGTTCCACAGAAACTGCAGAACGCGACGCATGCCCCACTGTCCGGGGACGCGCAGCAATTTGGCATGCGCCATTTCGATACACTGCGCGTAGGTTAAGGGATCGCCGCGTCCGGCCACGTTCAGGATGGTCAGCCGCTGCGCTTCCGGCTCCCGGTGCAGTATCCAGGCGATCAGCTTGGCCATGTCGTCGACGTGGACGAACTGGATTTTGTGGTCCAGATACTTCTGGCCGTAGGGCAGCAGGCAGGGCAGCCGTTTCGACGCCTCGCGCATGCGAGCGGCGCGGCGTCCCTTGCCGCCGGGCGTTCCGCGGAATGCTCCCATCAAGTAATTCTCGACGCTGGCTCCGGCAAAAATGTGGGGACGCAGGATGAAGATGCCGCACCCGCGCAGCGAAGGCGCGCGCTGTTGCACGACCAGGTCGCTCTCCTTCTTATGGATCGCGTAAGGCAGCGTGTGAGCGGCGAGGGGCGCGTCCTCGGTGACGGGCGCGGGCAGATCGGAGCCATACGCCGACACGCTGCTGGGAAAAATGAACTGGCGGATGGTGGTTCCGGCATTTCGGTTGGCCTCGGTAATGGCTTCCATCACCCGAGCGGTGCCCGCCACATTGATACGCCACATCCGGTCGACGTCCAGAACCCCTGTGCGCTGGGGATCGATCACGAACGCCAGGTGCACCACCGAGGTCGGCTGCAACTCGCGCAGCAGCAGGAGCAATTCGCGGGTCGATTCCTCGCGTCCCAGGTCGAGTGCCACAAAGCGGTTGACCGGGGAACGAGTGGGCGGCGCAACGTCGATGCCCACGACGGTGTAATCCGAGAGCTGCGGCAAGAGCCGCTGGCCCAGGTTTCCCGAAACGCCGGTGACGATGACGGTTGGTTTTGCCGTGTCCATTTAATCGGGGTCTACGGCTGCCGGTTGGTCAGGCGGCTTTACTCCGGGACGTGGCGGCATGGGGCGAGTTGGAACGGGGCCGAAGTAGGCTTCGTTCAGGTCCACATTGCCCTGAAATCCCTGCATGCTGTCGCGATAGCGCTGGGTGGAAATTATCTTCTGGATATCCGGTTTCACGGTTTCCAGCGGTAGAGTCTGCTTGCTGACGAGCTTGTAGATGTAGTGGCCGCCGTTTGGGTCGGAGATCACTTCAGATACTTCGCCGGGCTTCAAATCCATCACCGCCTGATGGCCCGGAGGCAGTGAGCTGCGACGTGCCTTGTCTAGCTTGGTGGTCGGGGCATTCCCCGGGAGGCCAGCTGCGGCGTAGGCCTCTTTTTGCAGGGTGTCGGGATCTTCACCATTCGCGGCGCGGACGCGGAGTTCGGCGGCGAGTTTCGTCATCGCTTCTTGAGCAGCTTTTTGCTGCTCCTCGCTGGGCGGTGGCGGCGCCGGGGCGTTCGCACCGGCCTTTTCACCGGGCTTCGTGGTGGCGACCGCAGGCTTGATTTGTTTTGCGCGGGCAATCACAATCCGCGCTAAAGTGGCTTGCTCGTACGAAGCTTCGTTCTTCTTGTAATAGTCTTCGAGGTCGGCGTCGCTCACTTTAGTGGAGTCCTCACGCAGCGCGCGGTTCAGCTGCATGGCGAGCTGCTGCATGCGCGCGAAGCGCATCAAATCGTCGAAAGTGGCGCCTTTGTCGAGGCCGCGTTTTTCGGCTGCGGCGGACATTCTCAGCAAGGTCGCATAGCCGTTTGCCAGCCGGCGGCCCATGGCCGGAGACATTCCCGGCTGTTGCTCTTCGGCAAGCTTTTCAAATTGCGTGCGGCTGATCACGGTTTTGCAGGCGTCGCCCTGTTGAGCGGCGTCGGAGCAGAAACCTTTCAGCGTGATCACCGGATCATCCGGCCCAACTTTTATTTCGGGGGCCTTCTCGGGCACGACGGTAGCACCTTGTTCGGCCTTGGCTCCGGCGGCGGGTGGCGTGGCTGGCGCGGCTTGTCCGTAGGCCAAGCCCGCGAGCAGAAGACACGCGAGGCAATGGAAA
>JGI12269J14319_10006572_pt1 | contig 10071 bp, 6 predicted proteins | sample PeaSoiSIISIP2007_FD_14319 | JGI IMG/M metagenome (IMG submission 14319) | reverse complement strand
TTCTCGCGCTGGCTGCGGGCGAGGACCGAGTTCGCGCTGGCGCAGAAACTCAGGCCGCGCAAAGTTTCCGATTTCGCCACGCTCGAAGACTTGCGCCGTGATCTGATCGAGTCCATTGCCGAATATCGCAGTGAGCAGAGCCAGGTTCTGATCGGGGATTTCAACGCCTCCACTTTCAAATCAACCGACGCCTTCTTTCTACGGATCGGCGGCGGCTCGCTCGGTGGGAAGGCGCGCGGGCTGGCTTTCATCCGCCACCTGCTGCACAAGTATCAGACGGCGCGCCGCTTCGCCGAGGTTCGAATTGCGGTGCCGCCCAGTGTAGTGCTGGCGACCGGTATTTTTGATCGCTTCCTCAGCGAAAACAATCTGCTCGACTTCGCCATCAGTAGCACGGATGATGCCGAAGTTCTGCGACGATTTCTGGAGGCATCGCTCCCGGCATCCCTGCGCGACGATCTGCTGGCATTTCTGGCCGAGGTCCATTATCCGTTAGCGGTGCGCTCTTCCAGCTTGCTCGAGGATTCGCAATACCAGCCTTTTACCGGTGTGTACGAAACCTTCATGCTGGCCAATCAGGATCCCGATTTGTCGGTGCGGCTGGAGCAGCTGATGGAGGCGATCAAGCGAGTCTACGCTTCGACCTTTAGCCAGCATGCCAAAGGATACGTGCGCGCCACGCCCTACCGTTTGGAAGAAGAGAAGATGGCGGTCATCCTGCAGCAGGTCGTGGGCACGATTCATTCTTCTCCAAGCAATGGAAAGCGGTTCTATCCCGACTTCTCCGGCGTAGTGCGATCGCACAACTTCTATCCCGTTCCGCCGATGAGCTACGGAGATGGAATCGCCGCAGTTGCATTGGGCCTGGGGCGGGCGGTTGTCGATGGTGGGAAATGCCTGACGTTCTGTCCGCGCTATCCTCGAAACCTCGTGCAGTTTTCCTCGGTGGAGGATATTCTGGCGAACTCGCAGCGCGAGTTCTGGGCGTTGGAGCTTGATCACTCAGAACATCGCCAGCATGATCCCCCGTCCGACCCGCTGACGGAACTTCGAGAAGCCCGCTACGGGCTGGATGTTGCCGAGAACGACGGAACACTGAATCACCTGGGATCGACTTACTCCGCCGACAATAATGCCATCTCTGATGGGCTGAGCCGGCCCGGTACTCGCATTGTGAGTTTTGCGCCGATTCTCAAGCACGGAGTGTTTCCGTTGGCCTCGATTCTCGAACGGCTCATACGAATCGGCGAAGAAGCGTTCGGGCGCCCCGTCGAAGTGGAGTTTGCAGTGCGGCTGGCGCAAGCACAGGAACCGGCCGAGTTCGGATTCCTTCAGATTCGTCCACTGGTGCTTTCGCGGGAAGGCGAAGAGCTTCGGATGGAGGATGTGAATCCCGACCGGCTCGTCTGCCAAAGTTCCAAGGTGCTGGGCAACGGGCGCGTCCGGGATCTGCGCGACGTCGTGGTAGTCGACTTTCACCGCTTCGAGCGGGCTCGAAGCCAGGAAGTGGCCGAAGGAGTGGCCCACCTGAATGCAAAGCTCAACGAAAGTGGAACACCCTATCTGTTGATCGGCGTCGGCCGCTGGGGATCGAACGATCCCTGGCTCGGAATCCCTGTCGAATGGGACGAGATTTCGGGAGCCCGCGTAATTGTCGAGGCTGGCTTCCGCGACTTTCGCGTTACTCCGTCGCAGGGCAGCCATTTTTTCCAGAATCTCACGGCTTTTCAGGTGGGGTATTTCACGGTCAATCCGGATGCGGGAGAGGGTTTTGTCGATTGGGAGTGGCTTGGTGCGGTGAACGCAATCGAGGAGCGGGGTTGTGTGAGACATCTGCGATTTGACGCGCCCCTGGTTGTGGTGATGAACGGCAGAACCAGCCGGGGAATGGTGTTCAAACCAGAAGGAATGTAGACGCCAGCCCTCCAACGGACAAACCGCCGACACCATCTTAGGCGTTGGCAGAAACCGCCGGCTCGCCTGAAGGCGGGAGTCGGCGGTTGTTGTTAAAAAACAAAGGATACAGCCGTTGAAAGCTAGTTCCCAAGTATTGCGTAGGCGGGTAGCGGATCACCGCTCTTACCGACCACCCACACTCCGCTATTGCTGCCGCAGTACGTGCTTGATCCCTCGCACCAGCCAGCGATCTCGCCCCCTCTCATGTCAGTGCTGTTGAAAGCCCAGCCACCCGCGAAGGCAGTTTGTTTGCTGGAAGTAGTAACGGCAATCCAATATTGCGTACCTTTCTTGACGGGAATGCCAGCCTTGTCCTTGCCCACGTCGAGAGTGCAGCAAGATCCATAGGTAGGCTCAGTCGAGACAGTGAACGTCTTAATGGGTTTTCCAGGCGAGTTATTGTTGTCGGCAAGGAGTTGAATCTGAAATGCACCCGCATCTGATCCGCCAAATGTGCCAACTGAAGCTTCGAGGCGGGTCACGTTGGCATCGGCTGTCGGCGTGAAAGGAATGGCGACCCAGGCTTGAAATGGAAAGTTCGGTGGGCCTGCAGCGATGGTATTGCCAAAGCAGCAGAAATACACGCCGAACGGATAGACGCTGAGGTTGCCGGCGATGGTCTTTAGTTTGGCGTCATGGTTCGCGGGCTGAATGAAGCTAAGCGCATGGTTTGCCGTGACGGTTCTTCTGTTTTGACTGAAGCTGTAAGGGTTTGAGCTCACTGCCAAGGCAGCCAGCGCGATGAGGGTTAATACGGCGACGCCAACCACTGTCACTACGGGTCTCTTCTTCACTTCTGTCTCCTCCATGTTCCCGATGCTAGTGTGGTAAAGCAAAAACGTCGCTAAGCGTATACCCATATTCCCGCTCTGGCAACGGTGAAAAGATTTTCATCTAGAACGCACAGAATCCGTATCCGATTCTCGATGTTTTTCTTGATATTCGCTTTTTATTCGCTTATAATTTGGCCCGTTGTCAACCCAATCAATCATCCCTGGAGGAACGAATGTCACTCAGTCAATCTCTTCTACCCGAGTTCGATCAAGAAATGGCCAATACTCGCAAAACTCTCGAGCGGGTTCCGGACGAAAAGTTCTCCTGGAAGCCGCATGAAAAATCTGGCGCGATGGGCTGGCTGGCCGGACACCTGGCCAATATTCCGGAGTGGGCGGTCGAGACCATCACCAAAGATGGCTTCGACATGAACCCCGGAGGCAAAGGATTTCAGCCGCCCCCAGTCCCTAAATCACGCAAGGAACTGCTGGAGTTATTCGATAAGAATGTGGCTGCGGCGCGCGCGGCTTTGGCGAAGGCCAGCGATGCTGACCTGGGAAAGAGCTGGTCGTTTCTCAACAACGGCGCGACCGTGTTCTCCATGCCTCGAATTGCCTGCCTTCGCACCTGGGTGATGAATCACAACATTCATCATCGGGCGCAGCTGGGCGTTTACTTGCGGTTGAACAACATTGCGGTGCCTGCGATTTATGGGCCGTCGGCTGACGAGGCTGGGATGTAGGAACAGAGCAGCGGTTGCGGAAAAACTCGGCTTGGCGAGTTTTTCCGCAGGCTGCGGGGGAGAACTAGTAGCGGCCTTCCCTGATCCAGAGGCGGACTTGTTCCTCGATGGAAAAACTTTCCGAGCTATCGCGAGCGAACTTCGATTCCAATGCGAACGCGTGCGCTTCGAGCGGCACTGCGAAGTGCGCATTGGTTCTGAGGAAACCGCGAACCAGCAGGTCGGAATAGCGTTGCAATCCCAGGATCTGAAACTGAACCGCATGGACGAGCCCGTGAAAGAGGGCGTTGTCGGTGATTTTCTGGTTGAACACCGTAACGTCCAGGAAAGTCAAGGAGGCCATTTTGGGAAAGTTGGGCAGGTTTGAAAATCCGAGATCCTTCGCCTTGGAGTAAAACGGCGGGTTCGGAAGGCATGCGCCGTCGAGTTCGACGGTCTTGACCCGACTGAGCAAGCTTAGGGAAAAGAAAGGCTGCATCATCGCCTTGTATTGCCCGCTCAGCGCTGTGCCTGAGGGAAAGTAGCGGTCGCGCTGCTTGCGCACGTAGGCGGAAATGGAGGCGCTGATTTCAAGGGCCTGCTCTTCGTTCAGCTTGGGCGCGCTGGTAAAAAATTGATTGGCGGCGGGAATTTGTCTTGCGATCGAGGCGTAAAAATCGTTCAAGGCGGCTGCCGAGTCAATGGCCTTGCGCAGGAGATCCTGCTCGGCGTAGCGGGCCAGATCCTCGGTGGAGAAGCGGAGACGAAGCTGGTGAGTCGCGCACTCCGCACTAAGCAGTTCCAGGCGAGCATGACGAAGTTCTGCGTTCATTTGCACAATGGCAACCCGGTCGTCCGGGTTTTCCCAGGAAAACATGGATGGACTCCTGAATTCAGCTATACAAACGGGGAAAAGGGGCCTATATTTGTTTATGTATACAGCGTTACGTTAACGCTGTCAACATTAATATTAAATCGTTTAATGTAGGCAAAAAGGACAGAAATGCCGCGGCAACCTGATCCTGATCTGCACGAACGCATTTTGAACGCCGCCCAGAAACTGTGGAAAAAGGGAGCGGAAAAGACACTCACCATGCGGGCTGTAGCCCAGGCGGCCGGCACCAACACGCCTGCGGTCTATCGCCGTTTTCGGAACCGGGACGATATTCTGCGGGCCCTGCTGCGGCGAATCCAGCAGGATGTCGGCGACGCGCTTCGGCCGTGCCGTTCGCCAGAAGAAGTATGCCAGCGCTACCTCGAGTATGCGTTGAGCCATTCCCACGAATACGAGCTGTTTTATACGAATGCCTACCAACTGTCTCCCGCAGTCCGCTCTGGCCGCAGGTCTCCGCTCAGGGAACATCGGCCTGCCATGGCGTTGGTGGAAGAGAAGCTGGCCGAGCGTTTGGGAGGATCTCCCGCCGAGCACACCTGCCTGTCCCTGGCTCTATGGACGGTGGCGCATGGAACCGCGATGCTGCTGATCTCGAAGGCAATTCCTGAGGAGCATGTGTCGGAACTGCGCGCCGCATTCACGGCTGCGGTCGAAACCCTGATTAGCAACCCATCGGGCTTGCCAGTTCGCAAGTGAGCGGGACTCGAGTGCTCCGGCGGCGCTGATTGCGTTGCTGGGGCTGGTGGAACGAATTGAAGACCACCCGGCGTCGGCTCCTGGAACCAGGTAGACTTAGTGGCGCTCAAGTCGACCAGGTTCTAGAGGGTGGTAAGGAGCCGACACCGTTCTCGTGAACCAAAACTACTGGGTCACGGTAAAGTCAGTTGCGCTGGTTGCCGTCCCGTCCGGAGTTGTGAATCGGTCCGCGCAGTTGCGTTTTCGTTCGCACGTCTGTAAGACAGTGAATAGTTCATGACTAACCTGGTTTGATCGCTGGCTGGGCATGGATATTTTTCATTAAGGGCTCTCCCCCGGGTTCTGGAACTGCGCCCTTCGTAAACCATTTATTTTTAACGCGATAGCCATCCGCCTCTCTGAACAGGGTATGGGGCTCGCCAGCCCTCGGCGCTCCTCTGGGACAGCGCACAACCGGCATTGTTCGCCGTGAAATTCGCACAAAAAGTTCGGGTTGCTTTGGGAATGACTGACTGATAGCATCTCAGTCCCAGGAAAGCTGCGTGCTTCCTGGCCCGTCCCCCGGGTGGTTCTCCCGTAGCCAGCCTCCAGTACGCATTGCGTCAAAGAACAGAGAAAACTGTCATGCCGTTTCGAAATAATCGATTGCCGGGCGAAATCGAGTCCGATGAACAGGGCAAGACCCCGGAGGAAAGACGGGCGCTGGACCAGCTTTTCAGCGTCACTTATGAGGAACTGCGGCGCCTGGCATCGAGCGTGAAGCGCAGCGATCCCGGCGCCACGCTCAGCCCTACGACCATGGTCAACGAAGCTTGGGTAAAGCTGGCGAAGTCCCCGGGGTTCGCGTCAACATCGCGGCTGCACTTCAAGCGGATCGCCGCCCGTGCCATGCGCCAGGTTCTGGTCGAAGCAGCCCGGCGCCGAAACGCATTCAAGCGCGGCGGTGGTGAAGGCGTCACGGTAATTGTGTTCGATGAATCGCAGGCACAAACGGCGTCCTGCGGACAAGACTTGCTCGCACTGGACACTGCACTGGAAGAACTGGCACGCATTCAGCCGCGCCAGGCCATGATGGTCGAAAGTCGATTCTTTGGCGGGCTCGACATCACCGAAACTGCGGCTTTGCTGGAAGTGTCCGAAGCAACGATATTACGCGATTGGCGAGCAGCCAAAGCCTGGCTGGCCCATGAGCTTCGGCGAGTGCAATGAGTCGGCATGTGTGGGGCGGACACTGTCTGCCGGGTTTTGGTTTTGGACCTCTTGGATGTTGAAATCAGGGTAAAGAAAGCGGACAAGAGTGTCCGCTCTACATTAGGCCACGGAGTAACCATGGACAGCACGCGCTGGGAGCGAATCCAGACCCTGTTTCACGAAGTGGCGGATCTCCCCGAGCCGGAGCAGCGTGCCCTCCTTCAGTCCTCGTGCGCCGATGACCATGGACTCATGGCTGACGTGCTGGCCTTGCTGGAAGAGGACGCCCGGGGCGCATCCCTGCTGGATCGCGATCTCGCGCAGGTTGCGCATGACGTTCTCGACGAAACTCTACCCACTTCTCTTCCATTCAAGGAGTTCGGACCCTACCGCATCAAGCAGGCGCTCGGCGAGGGCGGGATGGGCGTCGTCTATCTCGCCGAACGCACCGATTTGGGCAGCCTGGTTGCAATCAAGCTTCTGCGCGATGCGTGGCTTTCACCGGCTCGCCGCGAACGCTTCGCCAGTGAGCAGCGAACCCTCGCGCAGCTCACTCACCCATCCATAGCGCGACTTTACGACGCCGACACCCTCGACGATGGCACTCCGTGGTTTGTCATGGAATACGTCGACGGCGTTCCGCTCACGGACTATTGCGTTGAGCACGCGTGTTCGATCGAGGAGCGACTGCATCTGTTTCGTGCAGTGTGCGAAGCCGTGCAATACGCGCATCAACATGCCGTGATCCACCGCGATTTGAAACCTTCAAACATTCTGGTGAAAGCGGACGGAACCATCCGCCTGCTCGACTTCGGAATCGCCAAGCAACTGGAGAGCCTCGAAACATCGACAGGCAAAACTGATCAGACCATGACCGGGCTGCGGCTCATGACGCCGGCCTATGCGGCTCCGGAGCAGGTCCGCGGTGACCGCGTGGGTGTTCATACCGACGTCTACTCGCTTGGCGTCATTCTCTATGAGTTGCTTGCGGGCGAGCTTCCCTTCGATCTGTCGAAGCTGACTCCGGGAGAAGCCGAAGCGATGATCGTTGGGCAAGACCCGGAGAAGCCGGCAACGGTCGCCAAGCGGATTACCCACCGGCCCGGCGCGAATATCCCTTCCGTCAGCAAAGCCGCCTGGGCTGACCTGGATGTGCTCTGCCTGACCGCTATGCACAAGGATACGCAGCGAAGGTATCCGTCGGTCGAGGCGCTGATCCGAGACATTGATCACTACCTGAAGGGCGAACCCCTGGAGGCTCGACCCGACACCTTCCGTTACAGGCTGGGCAAGTTCGTCAGACGAAACAGCCGTGCCGTTTCAGCAGCAGTGGTTGTGTTCACGATTGTGGTCGGTTTGGTCGTCTTCTTTACCGTGCGCCTGGCGAAAGCCCGAAACGCGGCGCTTGAGGAGGCGGCGCGAACGCAGCGCATCCAGAAATTCATGATGAACTTGTTCCAGGGGGGCGATGAGTCGGTCGGTCCCGGCGACAGCATGCGCGTCGTCACCATCCTTGACCGCGGCGTGCAGGAAGCCGAGAGCCTCAACAGCGACCCCAAAGTGCAGGCCGAACTCTATCAGACCCTCGGAACCATCTACGACCAGTTGGGCAAGTTCGATCGGGCGGATTCCCTGCTGCGTTCCGCTGTTGACCGGCGCAAGTCGCTTTTCGGCGCGGACAGCACCGAAGTAGCCGAGAGCTTGGTAGCGCTCGGGCAGTTGCGCTCCGACCAGGCGCAATATGACGAAGCCGAACAACTTATCCGCCAGGGACTCGAGATGACCAAGCGGCATCTGCCGCCCAGGCACCCGCGCGTGGGAAGAGCGCTGTACGCCCTCGGAGAAGTTCTGGTGAATGAGGGCAAGTACGACCAGGGCATTCAGGTGCTCGATGAGGCTGTGCAGATTCAGTCCGCGCCCGGCGGAGTTCCCGCCGACCTTGCGGAAACTCTGACAGAGTTAGCAAACGCCCAGTTCTACGCCGGGCACTTGGACGTTTCGAATTCGCTGAACCTGCGGGTTGTGGCCATGGACCGGCAACTGTACGGCGAACGCCATCCCAATGTCGCCGAGGATCTGATTAACCTCGGCGCCATTCAGACCGAGTGGGGGAATTACGCCACGACTGAACGCTACTATCGTCAAGCGCTCGACATCATCCAGGGTTTCTACGGTAAGGACCACCCCGAGACCGCTTCGGTCATGACTCTTCTCGGCCGGTCGCTGAACAATCAAGGACGATTCAACGAGTCGGCTGACATGCTGCGGGAGGCGCTCGGCATTCAAGAGCGTGTCTACGGACAAGTCCATCCTCGCGTCGCCTCGGCGCTGGGTGAGCTGGGCAAGGTGGCCATGCAACAAGGTAAGCTGGACGAGGCCGAAGCAGACTTCCGCCGCCAAGCCGACATCTATCGCGAGGTGTACAAGGGAAAACACTACTACATCGGCGCGGCGCTNGCCAACCTGGGAGGCGTCTACATGGAGCGCAAGCAGTACCCACGCGCGGAGCAGTCCTTCCGAGATGCACTCCAGATCTATGCTCAGACGCTTCTACCGGATCACCTGAACGTAGCCATCGCGCGCATCAAGCTGGGACGCGCCCTCATGCCGCAGCATCGCTACAAGGACGCAGAAGTTGAAAGTCTGGGGGGGTACGGGATTCTGATGAAGCAGACGAATCCGCCCGCAAACTGGCTGCTCAACGCGCGTAAGGATCTCGTGGAAGAATACGGCGCGCTGCATCAACCCGAGAACGCGGCGAAGTTTCAAGCCGAGCTGGGCGATGCGCAGACCAAAGCCCTCAGCGCCACGAACAAATAGATACACGAACAAATAGATAATGGAGAACGGACGTCTCGCCCGTCCGAACTATCCAGTGTAGGCGCGGGCGTCCTCGCCCGTGCGGTCGTGCCAATGAAGCAGATCAGCGAAATCACGACGTTGGTAAAAGACTCAGCCCACGAAGCCGGTTTCGAACTCGCCGGGATCGCCCCCGTCCGCGGCCTTCCCGAACTTAACCACTTTCCTGACTGGATTGCAGCCGGACACGCCGGAGAAATGAAGTATCTCGAAGCGCGCGACGAAGCTGGAGAACTCAAACGCGCCTCGCTTCGGTCGACCGCTCCGTGGGCGCGGAGCGTGATCGTCTGCGCCATTAACTACAACACGGCGCACCCTTACTCCACCCAGGTCAACGATTCAGACCGGGGATGGATTTCGCGCTACGCGTGGAGCCGCGAGGATTATCACGAAGCGGTAATGCGCCGCCTGCGCACGGTGGAAACATGCCTGCGAGACCGCACAGACTCCAACGCCTCGCCGCTACAAACCCGCTGCTACGTTGACACCGGGCCTCTGGTCGAACGCGTCTATGCCAAATACGCGGGCGTGGGATGGATTGGGAAGAACACCTGCATCCTGAATCAGAAGCTGGGGTCGTGGCTGTTCCTCGGAGTGATTCTCACATCTCTAGAACTCGCACCTGATCTGCCCGCACCGGATCGCTGTGGCACTTGCACTCGCTGCATCGACGCCTGTCCCACAGACGCGCTGATTGCGCCTTATCAGCTCGATTCCAATAAATGCATTTCGTACCTGACGATTGAGAAGCGCGGCCCGATTCCAGAAGACATGCGGGAAGGCATAGGCCGTCACGTCTTCGGGTGCGACATCTGCCAGGATGTTTGTCCGTGGAACCGCAAAGCTCCAGCAACCAACGCGGCAGAATTTCAACCGCGAGAAGGACTAGTCAATCCCGCGCTGGAATGGCTCGCTGAAATGAGCGCGGAAGAATTCCGCGAGAAGTTTCGCGGCTCGCCCATTCGCCGTACCAAACGAA
>JGI12269J14319_10006571_pt1 | contig 10072 bp, 8 predicted proteins | sample PeaSoiSIISIP2007_FD_14319 | JGI IMG/M metagenome (IMG submission 14319) | reverse complement strand
CTGGGGTGCAGCGGGTCTCGTCCTGGCGATTCGATTCTTCAGCTGGGAACCACGGAGATGACGTGATGAGGCCTGTCGGTCGGCAGCACCCACGGGCAGAATACGCGCAATAGAACCTCGTAGCGGACCGAATAGTCAGGTTCGGTGTCACGCGGCCACGACCGGAGGTCCTTGAGTCCGGAGGGTGTCATCTCATACACCTTGCGACCCCTCGGCCCGCCCTGTGATTGGGGCTCTGTCGTCAACATTCGGCTTTCCCGAATGCTTGATACAGCCGACGCCTACTGTTGGAAAAGCGCTTTCGCGTGGCCAGGCGTCCCTTCTGCGGCCCGCTCCTGTCGGACCGGCACGGACAGACCGTGCCACCGCACTGCGGAGCTCGCCATGCTTGCTTGTATCCCTTCGGCCACCCTCCATGGGGTCGACGGTCGCTCGGTGTCTGTCGAGGTCCACGTCTCGGCGGGCCTTCCCGGCTTCACCGTCGTCGGGTTGCCCGATGCGGCCGTGCGAGAGTCGCGGGACCGTGTCCGCGCCGCACTCCTGTCGAGCGGCCTGGGATGGCCCTCCCGTCGGGTCACGGTTAACTTAGCTCCCTCCGGAGCGCGGAAGACCGGCGCCGGGCTCGATCTTCCCATCGCCATGGGACTCCTCGTGGCTGGCGACGTGTTGCCTGCCCGTTGCGTCGAGCGCACAGGGTTCGTGGGCGAGCTCGGTCTCGACGGGTCGTTGCGACCCGTTCCCGGGATCGCCTCCCTCGTGGCCGCGATCGATGCCGACCACATCGTGGTGCCGGCGGCGGTTTCCGCCGAGGCGGCGCTGGTGGCCGGTGAGCGTGTGCGCGCCGCGTCCACCGTGGCCGAGGTTGTCGCTGCCTTGCAGGGCCGGTCTCCATGGGCGGAGACGGCGCCGCTGCGGGTGTCGCCGCCGGAGAGGAAGGAGCCCGACCTCCTCGACGTCCGCGGCCAGCTGGTGGCACGGCGTGCGCTCGAGGTCGCCGCCGCCGGAGGTCACCACCTCCTGTTCGTGGGCCCCCCGGGCTCGGGGAAGACGATGCTCGCCACGCGCCTTCCCGGGATCCTGCCCGACCTCGTCCGGGACGAGTCGCTCGAGGTCCTCCGGATCCATTCCGCCGCCGGCGCCTCCTCGCTCGGCGCCGCGTTGGCCCGTCGTCCGCCGTTCCGTGCCCCGCACCACGGTGCCACCGAGGTGGCCATCGTCGGAGGTGGGACGTCGTGGTTGCGGCCCGGCGAGATCTCCCTAGCCCACGCCGGGGTCCTGTTCCTCGACGAGCTCGGGGAATTCCCGGCTCCCGTCCTTGACGCCCTGCGCCAACCGCTCGAGGAGCACGTCATCCGTGTCCGCCGGGCCAGAGGTGCGATCGATTTCCCGGCCCGGTTCCTTCTCGTCGGCGCCATGAACCCGTGTCCGTGCGGCGAGGGAGGGCTTCCCGGGGCCTGTCGGTGCAGCGACGTGATGCGGCGTCGCTACCTGCGGCGACTCTCCGCACCGTTGCTCGATCGGTTCGACCTCGCCATCGCGCTCGGCCGCCCCGACGTGGAGGATCTCCTGGACGGCCCGCCAGGCGACTCCTCGGCGGTGGTGGCGGCCCGGGTGCGCCGGGCCCGAGCGCTCGCCCAAGGCAGGGGGGTGCGGTGCAACTCGGAGCTCGGCTTCGACACCATCGACGGTCCCTCGACCCTTTCCGCCGACGCCGCCGCCCTGCTCGAGCGGAGGTTGCGATCGGGTTCCCTTTCGGCCCGAGGGCTCCATCGCGTGCGGCGCGTGGCCCAGACCATCGCCGACCTCGACGGCGTCTCCGGCGTCGACGAGCGCCACGTGGCCGAGGCGCTGCAGCTCCGGGCGGCGCGTTCGACGCTCATGACGGGGGCGGGAGCGTGACGCCGACGATGACTCTCACCGAGGAGCAGCGCTTCGGCGCCGGCCTCGCCGCGCTGGGAGCCTCTCCCGGGATGTTGCGGAAATTCCTCGACGGGTACCGGGCGCCCGAGGCGTGGGAGGCGATCGCCCGAGGTCGCCACCGCGCCGATCCCGAACGCCGCTATCGCGACAAGGCGGTTCCCCGCATCCTCGACACCGTCGAATCGGCATGCGCCCGTTCGGGGGTGTCGGTGGTGGTGTTCGGGCACGTCCACTATCCACGTGCGCTGGCGGACGATCGTCAGGCGCCGGCCGTGCTGTTCTCGACGGGTGACGCCGCGGTGCTCGAGGGCAGGCCCCGGGTGGCGGTGGTGGGTACGCGTTCGGCTACCCCCTACGGGCTCGGTGTGGCCACCGAGCTCGGGCGCGACCTGGCCCGCGCCGGCGTGGTGGTGGTCTCGGGGCTGGCGGTGGGCATCGACGCGGCCGCGCACGCCGGCGCACTCGGCGTCGACGACGGGGCCCCGACCGTCGGTGTCCTCGGCACTCCCCACGATGGCGTCACGACACGGTCGCAGTTGGCGCTGCGCGACGCGCTCGGTCGTCGCGGCGCGGTGCTGTCGGAGATCCCTCCCGGGTTCCACAGCGCCCGGTGGTGGTTCGCGGTGCGCAACCGGGTTATGGCCGCGCTGGCCCACGTCGTGGTGGTGGTGGAGTGTCACCACCGCGGTGGTTCCCTTCACACGGTGGCCGCCGCCGTGGCGCGCGGGGTGACCGTGACGGCGGTCCCGGGTTCGGTGCGCAGCCCGGCGTCGGTCGGCACCAACCGTCTCCTCGTCGAGGGCGCGGTGCCGGTCCGTGACGTGGACGACGTCCTGACCGCCGTCGAGCTCTGTCTCGTGACCCGTCCCGACATCACCCCTCCTCGCCGGCCCCCGACCCCGCCCCGGTCGAAGGGGCCGGGCCGCCGGGAACCCCCGCTCTCGGCGTCGCAGCGCCGGGTGCATCGGGCTCTCGACCACGACCCCGCCACCCTCGAGGCTGTGGTTCGCCGCAGCGGCCTGTCCCTGGGGGAGGTGTCGGTGGCGCTCGAGGCACTGGCCGACGCCGGCGTCGCCGTCGGTGTCCACGGTCGGTGGGCCCGCCCGAGCGACTGACCGGCGCCGGCGCCACCCGTCCTCAAGGACGCCACCTGGTCCGTCGATACGAATGGGAGCCGATTGGGCGCGAACTGGCTGCTCATAGCACTGGGGGGGTGACCGATGTCAGCTGGGGAATCGTCCGGGCCCGAGGCGAGCGTCGCCTCGACCTGGGGCGGGAATCCGTCCGAGGCCGATGCCGAGCGGCCGCCGTCGAAGCGCGCCCGGCTGAGCCCATACCTCCTCGGCTATTCCATGGGTCCCGCCGCTCTGGCGACGCTGCTCTTTCTGCGCCACTTCGGGGTCGTGGCCCATGTGCCGGTGTGGCTGTGGCTGGCGGTCTTCACCGCCATCCCGGCCGGGAGCATCGGGTTCGAGGTGCTGTGCCGGCGCAGCCCGAGCACCGTGTGGCTCAACGCCCGGGTGGCCTGGCACGCCACCGCGGTGACCGCGGTCATCTACCTGAGCGGGTGGGGCCCCGTCCTCACTTCCGCCTTCGCGTTCGTGGCTCTCGAGAACGTGTCGCACGACGGCTCCCGCACGTGGCGGCGTACTGCGCTGTGGAGCCTCCTGGGCATCGCCGTCGGACAGGTGGCCATCTGGCAGCGCTGGGCACCCTCGTTCCTGTCGGTCGGGAAGAGCGAGGCCCTCGGGCTCATGGGCGCCTTCGTGCTCCTGTTCGTCATCCGCATGGCGGGGGCGACGATCGAACAGAAAGAGGACGCCGAAACCTCCATGCGGGTGAGCGAGGAGCGTTTCCGCTCCCTGGTCCAGAACTCCACCGACACGACCTTCGTGATGGGCGCCGAAGGTCGGATCCTCTACGCCAGCCCAGCGACGATCTCGCTGTTCGGCCGGGATCCCGACGACGTCCTCGGCATGCGAGCTACCGACCTGGTTCATCCCGACGACCGGGGCCGAGTCGAGGCCCAGCTCGCCGCGCTCGTCAACACCGTGATGGTCACCGAGCCCATCCAGTTCCGCGTCGAGCACGCCGACGGCACGTATCGCTATGCCGAGGCGGTGGTGAGCAACCTGCGCGACAACCCGTCGGTGGCCGGGTACGTGGGCAACCTGCGCGACGTCACCGAACGCAAAGAGGCCGAGTCGCAACTCCTGCACGTGGCGCTGCACGACCCCCTGACCGGGCTCCCGAACCGCACCTTGATCCTCGATCGTGCCGACCAGATGCTCGTGCGGTCGCGGCGGGAGTACCGGCCCGTGGCGGCGCTCTTCGTCGACCTCGACAACTTCAAGGACATCAACGACTCCTTGGGTCACGACGCCGGCGACAAGGTCCTGCAGGCGGTCGCCCATCGCTTCGTCGGCATCCTGCGCGAGAGCGACACGGTGGGCCGCCTCGGCGGTGACGAATTCGTCGTCCTGGCCGAAGGCGCGTCATTGGGCGCGGGGCCGGAGATGGTCGCCGAGCGCCTCCACGACGCGCTACGCGAGCCGTTCCGGATCGAGGGCTACGCGTCGGTGTCGCTCACCGTCACCGCCAGCATCGGGATCGCCGGCGGGCAGCGCAACTCCGCATCCGAGCTCCTGCGCGATGCCGACATCGCGCTGTACCGGGCCAAGGCGCTGGGCAAGAACCGCTCGGCGCTCTTCCAGCCCGAGATGCAGACGGCGGTGCTCGACCGTATCGAGCTCGACGCCGACCTGCGCTCGGCGCTGGCCGAAGAGCAGTTCTTCCTCCTCTACCAGCCCGTGTTCGATCTCGACCACGTCGACGTGTCGGGGGTCGAAGCGCTCTTGCGCTGGCGCCACCCGGTGCGCGGCGTCGTCGCGCCCGACCAGTTCATCCCCATGCTCGAGGAGTCCGGCCTGATCGTCGAGGTCGGGCGCTGGGTCCTGCTCGAGGCGTGCCGTCAGGGCGCCCAATGGCACCGACGCGGCTTCCACCTTTCGATGTCGGTCAACGTCTCGATGCGTCAGCTCGAGATCCATACCTTCGTCGACCACATCAAAGAAGCGTTGGCCGTCACCGGCCTGGACCCGACGACACTCGTCATCGAGATCACCGAGAGCACACTGATGCGCGATGCCGACGCCACGGTGAGGCGTCTGCGCGAGATCAAGGACCTCGGCGTGCAGGTTGCCATCGACGACTTCGGCACCGGCTACTCGTCGCTCGCCTACCTTCGCCAGTTCCCCGTCGACGCCCTGAAGATCGACCGCTCCTTCATCGCAGCCATGGCCGACTCCCCCGAGTCGGGGGCCCTCATCCACACCCTCGTAGAGTTGGGACGCACCCTCGGCCTCGAGACCTTGGCCGAGGGGATCGAGGACAACGACCAGCTCGCCAAGCTCCAGGCCGAACAATGCGACCGGGGCCAGGGCTTCTTGTTCTCGAAACCCATCGAGCCCGAGGCGATCGAGGCCTTCCTCCTCGAGTCGGCCGAGACCAGTCGGGCCGCCGCCGTCGCGGCGTCACCACGCCTGGGCGATCCGGTCGCCGCCGCGCCCGAGCCCCCCGATGCCGCGGCACCGACGGTGCTCGCGTCGGGGATGGGTTCGAGCGCCTGAGCGGTCACCCCTTGGTGACCGGGATCCGGCTCGCCGACCTCGGCCACAGCTCCCCCAGATAGAAGCGGGTCCCCTGGTCGTCGACGCAGTCCGACGTCACGCCGTAGGGCTGGCGAGCGGGATCGGTCGCCGTTCCCCCCGCGGCGCGGACGCGCCCCACGGCGGCGGCGATGTCGTCGACGAGGTACATCGGCACGCTCACGGCCCGCCGGTGGCCGCCGCTCAGGCCCATTCCCGGTCGCACGTCGTCGACCTGCCAGCCGTCGTCGACCCGGCCGGGGGTGAAGTGCCACCCGAGCACCTCCCCGTAGAACGAGCGCGTCCGGGCCGAGTCGACCACCTCGAGGGTCACGTAGGCGATGTCACCTTGGCGCGTCCCATGCGGCGCCAGGCGCCCTCCGGCGTCGTCCGACGGGGGGCGGAACACGGCGAAGGGCGTTCCCTGGTCGTCAATGCAGTTGGCGACACGACCGTACGGGGCTTCGGCGGGCTCTCCGGCCTCACCCCCTGCGGACCGCACCCTGATCACGGCGGCATCGACGTCGTCGACCAGATAACACAGGAACAAGGTGCTCGTCTCCTCGCCGCCCCACAGCCCGTGGTGAGGACCGGCCCCGACGACCTGGCGTCCCTGGGGGCCACTGCCAGCTGCGAACGACCATCCGAGCACCGAGCCGAAGAACGCCTGGGCGCGTTCGACATCGGGGACCCACAACGACACGTAGCCGATGTCGCCGGGCTGCATCGGCTCCCCTCGAGCGGAGGCGGGGGCCGTGTNACCGGAAGAGGCCGTGTCATCGGAAGAGGTCGAGATCATCCAGCGATGCCCGAAGGGGTCGCGTACCACGGCGTTGCGCCCGTAGGGATGGTCGGCCGCGGGACGCTCGACGGTGGCACCGGCATCGTGGGCCCGGCGCAGCGACGCGTCCACGTCGGGCACCTCGAGCACGAAACTGACCGTTGCGTCGGCTCCGGCGCGGGGCGCGGCGACGTGGCTCTCGGGTGACTCGTCGGCCAGGAACAGCGCGCTCGCACCGAACTCGAGCTCGGCATGGCCCACCCGGCCGTCGGCCATGACCATCGGCTCGCCGCGGCGTCGCGCCCCGAAGACCTCGACGTACCAGTCGACGGCACGACGCGAGTCGGCGACGATGAGATACGGGGTGATGCCGACCGGGGGCGGCTCCCGGGGCGCCCGTTCCGGCTCGACGAGGTCGGTGGGCAGGGTGGTCTCCGACACGATGACTCCTTCCGGGAGCGACAAGGCGCGCTCCACTCGGGCGCGCAGGCGGGTGGCGAAGGCGGGACGGGGCTCGACCGGGGACGGCGGAGAGCGCAGGGCTTCGAAAGGATCAGGCATCGTCGGCGTCCTGCTCTCCGTAGGCGCGGCGGAAGGCGCCCCGGGCCCGCACGAGTAGGCCTTCGGTGGCGTGCACGCTTCGGTCCACGAGCTCGGCGACGTCGAGGACAGGGAGATCGTCGAGATACCGCAGCGTCAACACGGCGCGGTGCAGCGGCGACAATTGGTCAAGGGTGTCGCGGGCCCGCAGCGCGTCCAGAGAGACGTCCCAACGGTCTTCGTCGTGGTCGGAAAGGCGGCGCCCCTCGGTGCTCGTCACGGTGCGCAGGCCCTGTTCCTCGCGGGCCTGGCGGCGCCAGTGGTCGACGAGCTTGTGCCGAGCCACCCCGACCAGCCACGGCACCGAGACCGGGGTCCGCTCGTCGCGTCGGACGGCGTCGACGGCGGCGAGGAAGGTCTCGGCCGTGAGGTCCTCGGCCACCGCCGTGGCACCGCAGCGCGACACCAGGTAGCCATAGACATGGGGGAGCGCCCGGTCATAGACGTCGAGCAGGTACGCGCCGGGGTCGCCCGTTGCTGCCGCCTGTTCGATCACACCCGTATTGTCGTCTCCGGACCCCGTTCTCCGACGGGTCGTGGAGGGTTTTCTTGCACTGGGTCGTCGACGGCATGAACCTGATCGGCTCGCGCCCCGACGGATGGTGGCGCGATCGGGCCGGAGCCCGACGCCGGCTCGTGTCCGAGCTCGCCCCGCTCGTGGGGCCCGACACCGAGGTCACGGTGGTCTTCGACGGTCGTCCCGGCCCCGGGGAGGTCGACGCCGCCGTGGCCGCCGGCGTCGAGGCGCGCTTCGCCCCGGGAGGGCCCAACGCCGCCGACCGTGCCATCGTGGACCTGTTGCCGTCGCTCGCCGACGGCGACGAGGTCACCGTGGTGACGTCGGATGGGGCCCTCGCCGACGCGGTACGACGGGTCGGGGTGAACGTCGAGGGGGTCGGGGCCTTCCGGCGCCTGCTCTCCCGCGGCCACACGGGCTAGCCCGAAGAGCGTTCGCGCGAACAGCGTTAGCCCCAGCAGCGTTAGCCCGAAACGCCGGGCGGACTCGGGGGGAGGGCGTCGAGGGGGGCCACAGCGTGGCGGCTCAGGGCCTCGGCGACGGCGTCGTTGGTGAGCTGTCCCGACGCGCACAGCACGCCGCCGGCGAGGCCGGGGTCGGACTGCACCGCCCCCCGCACCCCGCGGTCGGCGATCGCCAGGGCGTAGGGGAAGGTGGCGTTGGTGAGCGCGTAGGTCGAGGTGTGCGGCACCGCGGCGGGGATGTTTCCCACCCCGTAGTGGAGCACCCCGTGGCGTTCCACGACAGGGTGCTCGTGGGTGGTCTCGACGACGGTCTCGATGCACCCGCCCTGGTCGACGGCGACGTCGACGATGACCGACCCCGGTGTCATCCCCCGCACCATCTCCTCGGTGGCGACGACCGGGGCGCGGCCGCCGGGCACGAGGACCGCGCCGATCACGAGGTCTGCATCGCGCATCGACCGCTCGACCACGGCGTGGCTCGACGCCAGGGTCATGATGCGACCGCGATGGATCTGGTCGACGACGCGCAGCCGATCGAGGTCGCGGTCGATGAGGATGACTTCGGCCTCCATGCCCTGGGCGATCCACGCCGCGTTCGTCCCCACCGTGCCGGCCCCGATCACCACGACGCGACCGGGCCGTACGCCCGGGGCGCCGCCGAGCAGGACGCCGCGGCCGCCGTTACCGCGTTCGAGGAAATGGGCGCCGAGCTGCGGGGCCAGACGACCCGCCACCTCGCTCATGGGGGCCAGCAGCGGCAGCGCCCCCGAGGCGGTGCGCACCGTCTCGTAGCCGATGGCCGTCGTGCCCGTCTCGAGCAGGACGTCGGCGAGCTCGGGGTAGGCGGCGAGATGCAGAAACGTGAACAGGACGAGGTCGGGACGAAGCAGCCCGTACTCCTCGCGCTGCGGCTCCTTCACCTTGAGCACGAGCTCGGCCCCCCAGGCCGCCTCGGCTCCGACCAGCTGGGCCCCGGCCCGGGCGAAATCGTCGTCGGAAATGGCCGACCCCGCGCCGGCTCCGGTCTCGACCAGGACCAGGTGCCCGTGGGTGGCGAGGTCGCGCACCCCGTCGGGGGTGAGAGCGACGCGGTTCTCTCCTGGCTTCTGCTCGGCCGGCACCCCGACGATCACGAATTCGACGCTACCGTCCGGTCGTCGCAGGCACCCTCACCGACATGTGCCTTGACGGGCGAGGCGCCCGTCCCTATCTTGCGAGGGGGAGTCGTTCAGTATCCGGATCTTGTGTTCGAGATATCGAACACAAGCGAATGATGTGGGGGTGGGTGTGAAGCTCGACCTGCTGTATGAGATCGACGTGCCCAAGCCGTGGCCCGGGGAGCACCCCTGGGGCCAGCGTAAGGCGGAGCAGGAGGCGTACGCCGAGGCGCTCGAGCAGATCAAGCTAGCCGACACCCTCGGCTTCAACACCGTGTGGCACGTCGAGCACCATTTCCGCGAGGGCCGGTCGCACTCGCCGGCCCCCGAGGTCATCATCGGCGCGCTGAGCCAGGCCACGAAGAACCTCCGCCTGGGCTTCGGTGTCGTGCTCATGCCGCACCAGTTCTGCCACCCCGTGCACGTCGCCGAGAAGGTCGCCACCGCGGACGTCCTGTCGGGCGGGCGCATCGAGTGGGGGACGGGGCGCTCCACCCCCATGGAGCAGACCGCCTTCCACGTCCCGGTGGAGGAGAGCCGGGCCGAATGGCAGGAGGCCATCGAGGCCACCGTCCAGGCGTGGCGCGAGGAGTACTTCGAGTTCCACGGGAAGTACCTCGACTTCCCCCGCCGCATGGTCACGCCCAAGCCGGTGCAGGTTCCCCACCCCCCGGCGTGGATGGCGGCGACCTCCGAGGGATCCGCGGCGGTGGCGGGCAAGTTGGGGATGGGCCTGCTCTCGTTCTCGATCATGCAGCCGATCACCAAGATGGCCGAGCACATCCGCCAGTACCGCGAGGGCGCCCAGAACCCCACCCCGCTCACCGAGGTCACCACGAACAAGGTGGCCGCGTACACACTCGTGCACTGCGCCGACTCCATGGCGCAGGCCGAGGCCAACGGCATCTGGGACTCGGTGTGGTGGTGGTACAAGAACCTGGCCGAGTTCATCTTGGAGTGGGAGGTGCCGCATCTCTCCGACGAGG
>JGI12269J14319_10006570_pt1 | contig 10074 bp, 8 predicted proteins | sample PeaSoiSIISIP2007_FD_14319 | JGI IMG/M metagenome (IMG submission 14319) | reverse complement strand
CCTGCTGCCCCGCCTGCGTCTGGACGAAGGCCGTTCCCGGCGCCGGGTGTGGGTCGCGGTCGCCGTCGCGGTCGTCGCCGCGATCGCGGTCGCCGGCGTCCTGGCGCTGCGCGAGGCGCCCGAAGAGGCCTACGTGCCCTTGAAGACGGCGCCGGAACTGGAACGCCTGCCTCCTCCGCGGGGCGGCTCCGGGAATCCGGCGATGCCGCTGCGGGAAAGGGGCATCGGGCCATGACGGAAAACGACTATCCGTGCCTGGAACATCCCGACGGGCGCCGTTTCCCGCTGGGACGGCGCCTCGCGACCCTGGGTTCCGATCCCGACTGCCAGATCCGGCTGGACGACCCGCAGGTGCGCCCCCAGCACGCCTTCCTCGTGTTCCAGATGGGCGCGTGGCGCATCCGCCGTCTGGAGAGCGCGGCGACCCTGTCCGTGGACGGGAAGGCCGTGCGCGACGAGGCCAGGCTCGCGCACGGTGCCGCGGTGTCGGTGGGCCGCGTGGAACTCGCCTTCCTGGAGCGCGCACCCGAACCCTCGTCGACGGTTTCCGTCGTCCCGGGCGGCGATCCCCTCGCCGCGCTCCTGTCGTCCTTCGCCGGCATCCTCCGCGAGACGGAACACGGGCGGGTGCTGTCGGACATGGCCCAGGCCTCCGCCCGCCTGCTCGGATCCGATGCCGTCCGGATCCTCTACCGAAGCGAGGGGGAAGGGCTCTGGAGGACGCTCGCCGCCTGTCCCGCCGGTGCCCCGTCCAGCCGCTTCTCCGCCTCGGCACTGCGCCAGGCGGAAACGGCGGGATCTTCGGTCCTGCTGGGCGAGAACGACCTGGAACACCTGCCCGGCGGCGAGAGCGTCCAGCTCAACGGCATCCGTTCCATCCTTTGCGCTCCCCTTTCCCTTCCCGACGGGGGTGAAGGTTACCTGTACGCCGACCGCCTGGCCGGGCATCCGCCCTTCTCCCCGGCGGACCGCGACCTTTTCGCCGCGCTCAGCAGGGTCTACTCGGAAATCGCCGCGCAGGCGACGCGGCGCGACCACCAGCGGAAGACCATCGAGGATCTCCAGGAGGACGCGGCGCGCGCGGCCGGAACGGCATCCATCCTGCACGAGAGTCCGGTGATGGTCTCGCTCCTGCGCGAGGCGGCCAGGGTCGCGGCCTCGGAGGTCCCCGTCCACCTGTTCGGGGAGACGGGAACCGGCAAGGAGCTGCTGGCCAGGTTCCTCCACGATTCCAGCCGCCGCAAGGACGGCGCGTTCGTCGCCATCAATTGCGGGGCCATTCCCGAGAACCTGATGGAGAGCGAGCTGTTCGGGCACGAAAAGGGAGCCTTCACAGGAGCCGGGGCGCTCAAGGAGGGCTGGATCGAGAAGGCCAACGGCGGGACCCTGTTCCTGGACGAACTGGGCGAGCTGCCGCTGGGCCTGCAGGTCAAGCTCCTGCGGGTCCTCCAGCAAGGGGAGCTGGTCCGGGTGGGAGGATCCTCGGCCATCCGCGTCGACTTCCGCCTGGTCACCGCCACCAACCGCAACCTGAAGGAGGAGGTCGCCGCGGGGCGCTTTCGCGCCGATCTCTTCTACCGCGTGGCGGTGGTTCCCCTGGTCGTTCCACCGCTGCGGGAGAGAGGTCGGGACGCGGTGCTGCTCGCCGCCCACTACTGCCGGCTGTTTTCCCGCCAGTACGGAACCGGAGAGCGCACGCTTTCCCGCGCCGCCGAAAAGGCGATCCTCGAGCATGCCTGGCCCGGAAACGTCAGGGAGCTGGAAAACGCGGTCCAGAAGGCGGTGATCCTGGGAGACTCGGACAGGATCCGTCCCAAGGACATGGGGTTGGGCGACGACGGGGAGGACTCGGTGGAGATCCCGGCGGCGGGATCTTCGAACTCCCTCTACGCCATCCGCGACAGCGCGGAGAAGGAGGCGATCCGCGANGTCCTTTCCAAGACGGGCGGGAACGTCAGCCACTGCTCGCGCATCCTGGAGGTCGACCGCAAGGTCCTGATCCGCACCATGGAGCGACTCGACATCCATCCGGAGGAATTCAAGTAGATCCCGCTCGCTCGGATCTATAGACTCTGTTTGGCTCCGAAACTGAAAAGCCATCCCAGCTTCGCGTCAGACCCCAGCGGGTGGCTCAGGTTGACGTAGTTCACGATCGCGGAAGGCGAGCGCGTCAGCCCCAAACGGATTCCGAAACCCAACCCTTCGTGCCAAGAGCCGACGCCCCAGACCGAGGGTTCGTCGGAAACGCGTCCGGCACCACCCAACACCGCCAAGGCGGGCACCACGGTCAACGCCTCCAGTGGAAGCGCCCAACGGATCTCCGCGGTGGACAGGAACAACCCCTTTCCGGACATGTACCGGGCAGGGAATCCGGGCAGCCCGTTGTCCTCTCCCAGCGACACTTCGGAAACCCAGGTGGGGACGCCCAGGACCTGCTGGGAGGTCGCGTCGGCGATGGCCTGCAGCCCGTTCCCCTCCAGCCACCTGCCTTCGGCCGTCCAGGCCGCCGATCCCGCGGTGGACTGGTCGTCCTTGAAGAAGCTCTTCCAGTTGGCGGTGGCGGAGCCGTAGGCGTCGCCGTCCACTCCCGTCCACTTCCCCTGGGCGGACAGGTAGCCGTCGTCGTGGACGGTTCCGCGGGACAGGACGTTGGCCATGGCGGTGCCGGTGAGGCTCCAGCCCGTGGGGATGTCCTCGGTCCACTTGAGCTGGTTGAAATTGCGCAGGCGCAGGTAGTCCAGATCCTGGACGGTCAGGGAAAGGCCCAGTCGGCGATCGTCGCGCTGTGGAGCCTGCTGGAGCCAGGCGCGCAGTTGGGGGTCGCTGCGCAGGGCAGGAAGCTGCGCGGTGTCGAAGGAGAAGGCCGCACCGGGGGTGGCCCCGCTGTCGAGCTGCGANTCCGCGACCGCGGAAAGCACGGTTTGGGTCTGGTGCCCCCAGATGTGGGCGAAGGCGGCGCGGGCGGTGCGCCACTCGCTCTGGGGGGCGTCGGAGAGCCAGGAATCCTCTCCCCACCCCAGGGCGTAGCGACTGTCCAGGGCCGTGCGCAACGCAGGCGTGGCCAGTACGCGCCGATCGGAGAGACTGTCCTGGAACTGCACCAGCCACGCCCAGTCCTGGAAGCGGGATCGGAGCGGATATCCGGTGTTCACCACGATGTCGTGGCCGTTGGAGACCTCGCTCCAAAGCACCTGGAGCAGGCCTCCCGGGGCCAAAAAGGCGGTGTGGGTGTAGGTCTCGGTCCAGGACCTGGCCAGCGGGGTGTAGTTGTACGAGAACCCCACGTCCTGTCCGGTGCCCAGGAGGTCCGATTCGCGGAGTCCCAGCAGCCAGCTGAGTTCGCCTCCCGACCGGTTGATCCCTTCGAGCAGCGTGGTGCTCCACCGGTCCCAGGTCTCCACCTGCACCAGATTCCGTCCGTCGTCCAGCACCTTGGTCGTGATCTTCGCGTCCGCCAGGAAATGCTCCGACCGGAGGTTGCGTTCCCCGTCCACCAGGCGCAGGGAATCCAAGGTGTTACCCTCGCGGAAGCCCAGCCGGGCCCGGATGGTGGAGGCCGTGGTGCGGGAGCGCATGACGTTGTCGCGAAACCACTCCGCCCAGTCGTAGACGAGGCTGTCGCCGGTGGTGAGCACCTTCGACCCGACCAGGGAGCCGTGGGGGATGATGGCGATGGTGTCCACCCGAAGGGATGCGTGCCCGGCCACGGCCAGAGGGTCCGGGACGGAATCGCCCACGGGCGAGGCGGAGGCGAGGAATGCGGTCAGCAGCAAGGGCAGCATGTGGCGCCAAGATAGATGCCCGTCGGAGGGGTTAGTTTTGGGAATCATGGCCGATCGGCTGCTGAATCCCGTCCAGAGGACGGAAGACCTGGAGAACGAGAACATCCTCCGCCCGAGGCGCCTGGAGGATTTTGTCGGACAGCCCGAGTTGCGCGGCAACCTGGGGATCTTCCTGCAGGCCGCCCGCGAGCGGAACGAGCCCATGGACCACATCCTGTTCGCGGGCCCTCCGGGCCTGGGCAAGACCACGCTGGCGGCGATCATCGCCCAGGAGATGGGGACGCACCTGCGGGTCACCTCGGGCCCCATCCTGGACCGCCCCTCCGACCTCGCGGGGATGCTCACGAACCTGCAGGCGGGCGACGTCCTGTTCATCGACGAGATCCACCGCCTGGACCGCGCCGTGGAGGAGTACCTGTATCCGGCCATGGAGGACTTCTCCATCGACATCCTGCTGGAGAACGGTCCCTCGGCCCGGTCCGTGCACCTGCCCCTTCCCAAGTTCACCCTGATCGGGGCCACCACCCGCACCGGCATGCTCACGGGNCCGCTGCGNGACCGGTTCGGGCTCACCTTCCGGCTGGACCCCTACCGGCCCGAGGAGATCGAGATCATCGCCCGCCGCACCGCCACCATCCTGGGATTTTCCTTGGACGAGGAGGCCGCGCACCTCCTGGGCCGCCGTTGCCGCGGGACCCCCCGCGTGGTCAATCGCGTGGTGCGCCGCTGCCGCGACGTCGCGCAGGTCATGCGCCGGGACGGCATCGACCGGTTGGTGGCCGAAAAGACCCTTTCCATCCTGGGCCTGGACGAGATGGGCCTGGACGAGATGGACAGACGGATCCTGACAACCCTGATCGAGCGCTTCGAAGGCGGTCCACTGGGACTGTCCACGCTCTCCGCGGCCCTCAACGAGGAACCCGACACCCTGGAAGAGGTCCACGAGCCCTTCCTCATCCAGCTGGGATTCCTGGCCCGCACCCCGCGCGGAAGGGTGGCCACGCCCGCCGCCGCCCGCCACCTGGGACTCTCCGTGCATCCGCTATCGGCGCAGGAGGCGTTGCAGCTGTAGGTTCCCCGGGCATTCCGCCCCAGGCCCGCATTTCGACCAGGACCCGACCAACCGCCTCGGACCTATCTTTGCCCGCTTTCCACCACATCTTCGCGGAAGGCGCATCCCATGTCGATCCAGGTGAACGAGTACTTCGAGGGCAAGGTCAAGTCGCTGAAGCTCAGCAACAGCGCGGGGAACCAGACCGTGGGTGTGCTCCTGGCGGGGGAGTACGAGTTCGGGACCGGGTCGCCGGAGGAGATGACGCTGGTGTCGGGCAAGTGGGAGTTGCAGATCCCCGGCGTGCCCGGAGGATTCAAGGCCTACGGGCCAGGCATCACCGCGAACATCCCCGGTACCACGAAGTTCCAGGTGCGCGCCCTGGAGACCAGCGCCTACCTCTGCCGCTTCGAATGAGCGGATGGTGACCTCGCACGCGTCCTTGATGGTATATTCGGTCCCATGACGGCGCTCATGCATCAGGTTGTGCAGCACCTCGAGTCCCTGCCCGATTCGCAACAGGACATCGTGGCGTCGTTGCTCCTCGAAGAGCTTGAAGGCGAGCAGAGGTGGGATGAATCCCTGGCCGGAAGCCAGCCTAAGTTGGCCTTGCTCGCTCAGGAAGCCTTGGCCGCCCACGCGAACGGGTTGACCATCCCGGGAGGGTTCGACCAAGCTTGAAGTCTCTTCGCTCCCCCGCGTTCCGAAGCTGTTTCCAACAACTGCCCCCATCCATCCAGGCTCTCGCACGAAAGAACCACGGACTTTGGCTGGAGGATCCGCGCCATCCCAGCCTTGACTACAAGAGGGTTGGCAAGGAGTCGTCGATCTGGTCCGTTCGAGTCGGGATCGGATGGAGAGCACTGGGCGTAGCCAAGGACGATGCAATCGTTTGGTTCTGGATCGGCTCCCACGCACAATACGACAGGTTGCTCCGGCAGACGCGATGAATTGGGCCAGGGCGCACGCCCGACATCCACATGGGATTCACCTCTCTGGGTGTCCACGGGGGGCGTCAAGCCACGAGCTTGAAGCTCTGAACGATTCCCTGGAGGTCCGCCGACATTCCGGAGAGTTCGGCGGCCGTCTCGCGGAACCGTTCGATGTCTTCGTTGCTTCGCTGGGCGGCCTGATTCAGGGTGTTGGTCGCCCCGAGAATCGCCTCCAGCTTGCCCTCGGTTTGCCGGACGGAAACCGTGATCTGGTTGCTGGACCTGTGGGCGTCTTGCGCATGGCTGGTGGTTTCCTCCACCTGCTTCGCCAGGTCCTCCACCAGGATTTCGACGCTGTTGGAAATCTTACTCACTTCGATGACGGCGACGGCGATCCTCGCGATGTCTTCGATCGAGGTCCTGGTGACGGATTGCATCCTCGCGATCCGGTCCCCGATCTCCTTGGACGCCGAGGTGGTCTGCTTCGCCAACGACTTCACCTCCTCCGCGACCACCGTGAAGCCTTTCCCCGCGGCCCCGGCCCGGGCGGCCTCGATCGTCGCGTTCAGCGACAGGAGGCTGGTCTGCCCGGCGATCTTCGCGATCAGGGACACCACGCCTCCGATCTCGTCGGCGGTTCGGTTCAGCTCGTCCATGCCGGTCTGGATCGACTGCGCCTTCCGACTGGCGCTGTCCGCGAGCCCGGCCTCCTCGTGGCACTGCCGCGAGGCGTCCAGGATGCGAAGGTGCAGCGCCTCCATGACCTCGGAGACCCCTTGGATGGAGCCTGCGACTTCGCCCATGGACTGGTTGATCTGTTGGATCTCCCGGGAGGAGATCCGCGCTGCTTCTTCGCTCAGCACGGCTTCCCGCGAGGTCGATTCGGCCCGGACCGCGGCGTCGTCCGAAACCTTCTCCAGCGCCTGCGAGGTTTGAGTGAGGGCTCCGGCCTTGTCTTCGATCTTCCGGACGACGCCCCCGATGGACGACATGGTCGTGTCGATCCCCCGGGCGATTTTTCCGAGTTCGTTTTCCGGGTACCGCGCGATGTGGCAGGACAGGTCGCCCTCCTTCAAGCGCTCCAGGGCACCCAGGATTTCGCGCAACTGACCCGTCATCTGGCTCCGGATCATGACGCCCAGAGTGGACACTCCGGCGATGGACAGGACGAGCAAAAGGACGTTGGCGCTCAGATTCCAGGCGAACATCCCCTTCGATTGGACGTAGCGGCGGTTGGCCGAGTTCAACTGGTACTCCGTCAGGGTGTCCAACTGCATCGAGAGCGGCCCGATGAACTGGTTCAACGTGCCGCTGAGCAGTCCGAGCTTGTTGGCGAGCAGCCCTCCGTTCGCTTCCTTGAGCGCCTTCAACGCGGCAAGGACGGACTCCACTCCCTCCTGGGTGGCTTTCATGCCCGTGTCCGTCCGAAGGGCGATGGCCTTTTCCTCGGGTCTTTCCACGTGGGACAGGTATCCGGTCCAGCAACGGTTGATGGAGTCCCTGGCCATCTCCACGATCCGGATTCCCTCGTCCGCCGTGATCTCCCCGTTGTCCATCCGATTGATGGCGAGCGGGATGGAGGAAGAGATGGAGACCGTCACCGTGTTGAGCAGTTGGAGAGGAACGACCCTTCGGACATAGATGGCCTGGAGGGAACGGAAGTCGACCGCCTGACCGTAGAAGGCGATTCCTCCCACGAGGAGGAGTCCCAGGCTGGAGCACCCGACCATGAGCGCCAGGCGGCCTCGGATGGAACTGAAGGCTATTTTCGACATGCGCAGATGATCCGATTCGCCCAGCTCCCATTCCATCGGGTTCGGTGCTGAAACAGATCTGAAACACGGACTGCGGCGGTGGTGTCGCGGTTACCTTTTCAAGGTTCACACCACTCCATTGGAGACGATGCGATGATCGCGGCTCGTGAACAGCTGGACCTCCTGAAGCGCGGCGTCTTGGAACTCATCGACGAGAAGGAGCTTCTGGCCAAGCTGGAGCGTTCGGTGGCCACCGGCGTTCCCCTGCGCATCAAGCTGGGGGTGGATCCCACCGCGCCGGACATCCACCTGGGATTCACCGTGGTGATGCGGAAGCTCCGGCAGTTCCAGGACCTGGGGCACCAGGTGGTCCTGATCGTGGGCGACTACACGGCCACCGTGGGCGATCCCTCCGGCAAGAACAAGACCCGCCCCCGGCTCTCGCACGCGCAGGTTTTGGCCAACGCAGAGACCTACAAGGAGCAGTTCTTCCGCATCGTGGACCGCGACAAGACGGAAATCGTCTACAACGGCGAGTGGTTCGGGAAGATGTCCTTCTCCCAGACCACCGAGCTGATGTCGCGCATCACCGTGGCACAGATGCTGGAGCGCGAGGATTTCCAGAACCGCCACGCCGCCGGCAACCCCATCTCGCTGCACGAATTCCTCTATCCGCTGATGCAGGGGCTGGACAGCGTGATGGTCCGGGCGGACGTGGAATTGGGCGGCACCGACCAGAAGTTCAACGTGCTGCGCGGACGCGAGCTGCAGCGCGATCCGGACCTGCCCGGGATCTTCGGGATGCCGGTGCAGGAACCCCAGGTGGGTCTCTTCATGCCCATCCTCCTGGGCACCTGCGGACGCGAGAAGATGTCCAAGTCCCTGGGCAACTACGTGGGAATCACCGAGCCCGCGCAGGTCATGTACCACAAGGTCTACTCCATCCCCGATGCCCAGGTGGAGAGCTGGACCACCCTCCTCACCGATCTTCCGTTGACGGAAATCGTCGACTGGAAGGATCGCGTCGCGCTGTACGGGACCGCGATCAATTCCTGGAAGGCGTGGCTGGCGGGGGAGATCGTGCGGCAGTACCACGGCGAGGCGGCGGCCTTGGAAGCGGCCGCGCTGGAGGCGGCCGTGCACCGGGGAGACGCGCTCCCCGACGACACCACCGAGGTTTCGCGAGACGCCGCCTGGGCCAACATCCTGGATGTCCTGGTCGCGGTGGGCGCAGTCCCTTCGCGGGGCGAGGGAAAGAAGCTGGTGCAAAACGGCGGCGTGCAGGTGGACGGAGAGAAGGTCGCCGACATCGCGTGGGCTCTGCCGAAGGCGGCGTTCGTGCTCAAGGCGGGAAAGCGGAAGTTCTGGAAGATCTCTGGCTGAGGTCGTCGTTCACCTGAAACACGCTGGCGGGATCGGGACGATCAGCCGGGGACCGATGCCGCACTCATTTGCGCAGTCCTCGTCTTGGCGGTGCCGGGCGCCAGGGCATCAGAACGTGCCCACGATCAGAGGGATTCCCAGGAACGGAGGGAGGGTTCGATTGGGCAAGGAATCCTGCCCGATCTGGGGAGAGGCGTTGAAGTCGAGCGACAGGGGCTGGTTGGCTTGGAACGTCACGCTTGGCGCCGCTTGGAAAGCCACGGTGACCGGCCCGAAGGTGGCCGTGACCTGGGCGCCCGCCTGCACCTGGAAGGTGATGGAGCCGGATGCTTCGCCCCGGGCGGTGGTGATGCCGCCCAACAGGTCCAGGAAAACGCTCGCCTTCACCTTCATGGCATCCTTCAGCACGGAAATCGTCTTGCTTTCCTTCTGGAGCTGGACGCCCACCAGAGCCTGCACGTCGCCGGTATCCACGTCGACCTGGAACTGGTAGACTCGTTGCACGGTTCCGGATCCCTGGGTCAACTGGACGACCACGCTCCGCTCAGCCTTTCCGGGGCGGTTCAAGTGCCAGGTCCAATTTCCCGCCAGCGCGGATTGCAGATCGTCGCCTTCCTGCGTCGTGGGTGCCGGGGCGTCGGGATCGAGCTTGGTGGGCGAGCCGTGGGGAGCTGGAATGGGAGTGGTGGGATTGGACAGGATCTGCGACTTGTAGGCGATGTCCACCTGGATCTGGGGATCCCCGATCTTTCCGGAAGCGAAAGCCACGTCGAACCGGTCTTCGGCGAACCTGTGGGGCCCGATCCATTGGATCAGGGCCTTGCGCACCAGATTGGCGCGCTCCCAGGCGTTCTGCTTGGGGTCGTCGTCGCCCTCCGCGGTGGGGAAGGCCCCGAAGATCCTGACATAGGCGCGCGGGTCGGCCTGCAGCGCGGTCACGATGTCCTTTGTCAGCTGGTTCAGGTTCCAGGGACGCTTTCCGCCCGGTGTGGTGTCGAAGGCGGCGATGCGCCTTTCTTCCCGGCTGGCTCCCGGATCCGGTGGGGGAGCATCCGGTTTCTTCTGGTCCAGGGGGTGCGACACGTACTTCTCTTCCGGGGGAACATCTTCCAGCGGATCGGGCACGGGATTCCGACGAAGGGTCGTTCCCGCTGATCCCGAGCCGCCGCCTT
>JGI12269J14319_10006568_pt1 | contig 10075 bp, 9 predicted proteins | sample PeaSoiSIISIP2007_FD_14319 | JGI IMG/M metagenome (IMG submission 14319) | reverse complement strand
CGCATCACGTCTGCCATTATGTCTGGTTCGCAATTGGTGTCAAGAGAAATCGCAACGGCGGGCGCAATTTTAACGGGATTTTCTTCTGGGGTTCTTCTGGCGCGCCAGACCATGCAGATAGAGTGCAAAACTTTTCCGCTTGCGTTGAAAATTTCACCAATTTTGGCCGGGCCAACGCTGAGAAGAGCGCGACTTCCGCCGCGCATCTGTTCGCAACCTGGGATAGCCAGCCAGGATCAGTTGGGCAGTTTTGGCCGGCGGGAACGACTATCGCGCAATGCACAAAGCGCTCAGTGAGACTTCACTGGGGCGTTCTAGTCTATTGCCGAGCCGTCGGAGTGCTGGGTTCAAGTCTGTTCCCTCGGCGCGTCAGATACTCCAACGAACGACGGGCCTCCTGGTCGTCAGGCTTGATCCGGAGAGCCTCCAGAAATTCATGAATCGCCTCGTCGGTTCTCCCTTGTTTCGCGAGAGCAATCCCCAAACTGTAATGCGCCTCGTAGTCGGGCTTGATGCGCAGGGCCTCCTGGAATTCATGAATGGCCTCGTCGGTTCTCCCTTGTCCCGCCAGAACAACTCCGAAATTGTTGTGCACCTCGGCGGAATCGGGCTGGATGCGCAGGGCCTCCAGGAATTCATGAGTGGACTCGTCGAGTTTTCCTTGTCTGGCCAGAGCCAGCCCCAAATTGTTGTGCGCCTCGGCGGAGGCAGGATCGTTGCGCAAAGCCTCGGTGTAATGGGCGATGGCCTCGTCGAGTCTTCCTTGTTCCGCCAAAGCACGCCCCAGCTTGTTGTGCCCGTCGGCGTAGCCGGGCTTGATCCGCAAGGCCTCCCGGAATTCGCGAATGGCCTCGTCGGTTCTCCCTTGTCTCGCCAAAACAACACCCAGGTCGGTGTGGGCAACATAGTTTCCAGTGGTTACTTCCAAGGCGTGTGTCCAGAGCGCCGTACCACTTTCCCAATATTGAACCTGACCCCGTGCTGCGATCGCGCACGCCGCAATCACGAGACCCGCAGCGGTCGGGAGAGCAATACGCCGAAGCCGCCAGCGGACCAGCAAGTCCGGAACGCCCCACGCCACAAGGATGAACAAACCGATGAGCGGAATATAAGTATACCGATCCGCCATCGCCTGAGGCCCCACTTGAACCAACCCGATGACCGGAACCAGTGTCCCCAGATACCACAACCAGCCCACCGGCAGATAGGGGTGTCGGCGGCTCGCCCATATCACTGCAACCGTTGTGCCAATCAGACCCAGGAACGCCCCCGCTATCCACCATCTGGGCAGCGACTGGGCATAGGGATATAACACTGCCAAGTGCGCGGGCCACAGCATCTTACCAATGTAGGCAACGTACGAAGCCAGCGCGTTTGCCAGGCGGAGGTTTAGCGGAATTGCATCAAGGCTAACTACGGATCCCCCTCGCCGTTGGACTACGAAGGTCACGATGCTAGACGCGACGCTGAGAGCCAGCAGCGGGAGTTTTTCCCACACCAAATGGACCACGGTGGCCCACCATTCACGGGAGGGCGCCCAGCGGCCCGCAGGATTGGGTCCCGGCGCCATGCGTCCCAAGGGCCAAAAATCCAACAGCAGCAGCACAAATGGGAGAGTCACCAACATCGGTTTCGCCATCAACCCCAGAGCAAAGAACAGGAGCACCACCAAATATCGGCGCAGACGAGGCTTCCGTACGTACGCTACATAGGCCCATAGGGTCAGCATCCAAAACAGCGTACTCAGAACATCCTTACGCTCTGCCACCCACGCCACCGACTCCACATGCAGCGGATGGACGGCAAACAATCCGGCCACAAACGCGCTCCGGCCCAGCGCCCCCGTCATGCGATGAAGCAGCCCGAACAGCAGGAGAGTATTGGCGATGTGAAGAAGCAGGTTGGTGAGATGATGCGCTCCGGGGTTTAACCCGTAGAGCTGAACGTCGAGCATGTGGGATAGCCACGTCAGCGGGTGCCAGTTGGCGGCTGCTCCAGTGGTGAACGCCCACGCGACACCATGCCACGTCAGCCCACCCGAGACGTCCGCGTTTTCACTGACGTACTGGTAGTCGTCATAATTTACAAAGTCGTCATGCCACACCGAGGCATAGACAATCAAGTTCACTGCAATCAGGGCCAGGGAGACCCACCGGGCCTGCCCAGAAAAAGCCCGCCATACGGTTGGGCGTGGGGAATTAGACAACGGACTCTTGAAAGAGTCAGAAGAGGAGTTGCGGAGGAAACGGCCCTTCGAATCGATGGCGGTTCGGTCGGCCCGTTTCCTCGGGCGTGCGTTCCTCATTCAGAACCGCCCCGTTGCAAGAAGTCAAAACCCAAGCTATCCGTACCCCGAGCGCCAATACCTTACCTCAGAGTGCTTTGGAAATGTAATTGGTCGCCGAAATCCCCGCTACTTCTCTTTGGCCACATTCAGCCGGGTTTCCGCGCGCTGCAATGCGTCTTCAGCGCGGGTGTAATCCACCTGGGGATCGTTACTCTTCAGGCGCTCCTCCGCCCGGGTTTTGGCTTTTTGTGCGCGCCCCACGTCGATTTCCTCCGGCCGCTCGGCCGCCTCCGCCAGAATCGTCACCTTGTCTTGCAGCACTTCCGCAAACCCCCACGCCACTGACAGGGTGTGCGCCACTCCGCTCGCCCGGTAGGTGATCACTCCGACGCCAAGCTCCGTAATCAACGGAGCGTGCCCGGGAAGAATCCCCAGATACCCGCTCAACCCCGGGATCTGCGCTTCTTTCGCCGCGTCCTTCACCAGGAGCCTCACGGGAGTGACGATTTCGAGTTGGAAAGTGTTGGTCACAGTTCTCAATTCCCGGTTCTCAGTTCTACGCTGCTGTCCCTTTCATCTTCTCCGCCGTCTCCAGCACTTCCTCGATCGTTCCCTTCATGTAGAAGGCCTGCTCCGGGATGTCGTCGTACTTCCCTTCCACGATGCCGCGGAAGCCTTTCACCGTATCGGCGATCTTCACGTAGCGTCCCGGAGTGCCGGTGAACTGCTCGGCCACAAAGAAAGGTTGCGAGAGGAACTTCTGGATCTTGCGGGCGCGCGCCACCGTAATCTTCTGGTCCTCGCTCAGTTCGTCGATGCCGAGAATGGCAATGATGTCCTGCAGGTCTTTGTAAGTCTGCAGCGTCTTCTTCACCATCTGCGCCACATCGTAATGATCCTGCCCAACAATACGAGGATCGAGAATGCGTGAAGTGGAAGCCAGTGGATCGACGGCGGGATAAATTCCAATCTCCGTAAGCGCGCGCGACAGCACCGTCGTGGCATCCAGGTGAGCGAAGGTGGTCGCCGGGGCGGGATCGGTCAAGTCGTCGGCCGGCACGTAAATCGCCTGCACCGAAGTTACCGACCCTTTCTTAGTCGAAGTAATGCGCTCCTGTAACTCACCCATTTCGGTAGCTAAGTTGGGCTGATAACCGACGGCGCTGGGCATGCGGCCCAAGAGGGCGGAGACTTCGGACCCGGCCTGAGTGAAGCGGAATATGTTGTCGATGAAGAGGAGGGTGTCGGAGCCCTCTTCGTCGCGGAAATACTCGGCTACGGTCAGAGCGGTGAGCGCAACCCGAAGACGTGCGCCGGGGGGTTCGGTCATCTGTCCGTAGATCAACGCGGCTTTGGACTCGGCGGGTACGCCGGGCTTGATGACTCCCGACTCGGTCATCTCCAGCCAGAGGTCGTTGCCTTCACGGGTGCGCTCACCCACGCCGGCAAACACGGAAAATCCACCGTGCTGCTTGGCTACGTTGTTGATGAGTTCCATGATGACCACCGTCTTGCCGACGCCGGCGCCACCGAAGAGACCGATCTTCCCGCCTTTCAAGAAGGGCTGGATCAGGTCCACCACTTTCACGCCGGTCTCAAACATTTCCGCGGTGGTCGATTGTTCATCGAATGCGGGCGCGAGACGGTGAATGGGCATTCTCTTTTCGAAGGCAATGGGACCGAGATTGTCGACCGGTTGGCCGATGACGTTCATCACACGTCCTAGCGTGCCGCGGCCCACCGGAGCGGAAATCGGTCCGCCCTGATCGATGGCTTTCATGCCGCGCACCATGCCGTCGGTGGCTTCCATGGCGACGCAGCGCACCCGCCCTTCGCCGAGATGCTGCTGCACTTCGAGAATCACGTCGATGGGGGAAGGCACGGTAAAGCCCTCGCTGACCACGCGCAGCGCCTGATAGATGGGAGGCATCGTCGCTTCGACGAACTGCACGTCGACGGCGGGGCCTGCAATTTGAATGACGTTTCCGATATTTTCTGACATAAGACCTCAAAACCGGTAATTAGCAGTTAGCACTTAGCTTGGAGCCATTCGGTTTTTCTAAGTGCTAAATGCTAAGTGCTGCTTTACTGCGCTGCCGCTCCGCTTACGATCTCGATGATTTCCTTCGTGATCTTGGCCTGCCGCGCGCGATTCATGGCCAGCGTGAGCGAATCGATCATATCGCTGGCGTTATTGGTGGCCGCATCCATGGCCGTCATACGGGCAGCATGCTCCGCGGCGACGGACTCCAGCAACGCATGAAAAATCTGTATGCCAAGATACTTCGGCAGAATTCCGTCGAACAGTTGCTCCGGCTTTTGCTCGTAGATGTAATCCACGGGCAGGGTCGCGAATCTTGCGGCCGCCTCATCGACGGCGCTGGTATCCAGCGGACGCAAACCGACGTGGGCTGACTTCGCCGCTTCGATTCGCCGTTTGCGTTCCTCTTCCGAGGCCTCTTCCGCCATGTGGATGTCGACTTCGCCAATCTCCTTGATGGGCAGCAGGCGCTCGGCCACCAGTCGCTGCGCAATGACCGACTTGAATTCGTTGAATAGAAGGTAAACGCCGTCAATCTCGCCGCGGCAGTAACAGGCAATCACGCTCTCGCTCAGAGTGGCCGCGAAATTGTGTTGGACCTTGCCCAGAACTCCAACATGTTCGCCGGTGATCTGCACCCGCCCGGCGCGGGTTGGCCGCTGGCCTTCTTCGCCTGGCTGGACGGGTGGCGCTTCTGGCGCAATCGGGTAGCGCCGCCGCATGAAGTCGCGGCCCTTGCGCCCGATGCATTCCAAGTCGATGTTCTGCTCCGGCTTGGACTCGATGAATTTCGAAGCCATCTTCAAGATGTTGGTGTTGAAGGCTCCGGCCAAGCCCTTATCCCCCGTAACCAGGATGAGCAGGATGTTGTTTTCCGGGCGCTCGGCGAGCAAAGGATGACGCGGCAACCCGGTGGCGGGATCATAGATATCGGCGCGCGACACCAGCGACTTGAGCACGTTGTTGAGCATCTGCGAATAGGGACGCGCGGCCAGAGCGCCTTCTTGCGCGCGGCGCAACTTCGCCGCCGAGACCGTTTTCATGGCCTTGGTGATCTGCCGCGTGTTGACCACGCTGCGGATACGGCGCCGGATGTCGAGAACGTTAGCCATGAAAAATCAGGTGTCAGGTCTTAGGTGTCAGGTTTCAGGGCTTCGGGTCTCGGTTGATCTCCAATCCGGGAGATTTTCCTGAGACCTGACACCCTGAGACCGTTCTATTTCGCTACCGCTTGCCTCGAATCCACGAACTGCTGTTTTGCTTCCTGGATGACTCTGGAGATTTCCGCTTTCAGATTGTCGTCCAGAATCTTCTTTTCCATGATCGTGTTGAGCAGGCCTGGATTCGTGGTTTCGACGTACTTGTACAGATCCTTCTCGAAGTCGCGCACCTGCTCTACCGGCATGTCGTCGAGCGCTCCGCTGGTGCCGGCGAAGATGATCAGAATTTGTTTTGCGAACGACAGCGGCGAGAACTGGCCTTGCTTCAGCAGCTCCACCAGCCGTTTCCCACGATTGAGCTGCTGTTGGGTGGCTTTGTCGAGATCGCTGCCGAACTGGGCGAAGGCTGCTAGTTCGCGATACTGGGCCAGTTCCAGCTTCAGCGTTCCGGCTACCTGGCGCATGGCCTTGATCTGGGCGCTGCCGCCCACGCGGCTTACGGACAGTCCTACGTTCACCGCCGGACGGACGCCCTGGTTGAACAGATCGGTTTCCAGATAAATCTGGCCATCGGTAATCGAAATCACATTGGTCGGAATGTAAGCCGAAACGTCGCCCGCCTGGGTTTCGATTACTGGAAGCGCGGTTAGCGATCCTCCACCGTTCTTATCGCTGAGTTTGGCGGCGCGCTCTAACAGGCGCGAGTGGAGATAGAAAACGTCTCCGGGATAAGCTTCGCGGCCGGGAGGACGGCGGAGCAGAAGCGAAATCTCGCGATAGGACGCTGCGTGCTTGGAAAGATCGTCGTAGATACAAAGTGCGTGGCGTCCGGAATCGCGGAAAAATTCGCCCATGGCACAGGCCGCGTAGGGAGAGATGTACTGCATGGGAGCGGGTTCGGAAGCCGAAGCCGCAACCACGATGGTGTATTCCATGGCGCCGGCATCTTCGAGAATCTTCACTACCTGCGCAATCGAAGACCGCTTCTGCCCAATGGCGTTATAGATGCAGATCAGGTTGTTGCCCTTGCTGTTGATGATGGTGTCGAGGGCAACAGCCGTCTTGCCGGTCTGGCGATCTCCAATGATGAGTTCGCGCTGCCCGCGGCCGATAGGGATCATGGAGTCGATGGCCTTTAATCCAGTGGCCATGGGTTCGCGCACCGGCTGACGGGCAACCACGCCGGGAGCAAGGCGTTCGATGGGAATAAATTTATCGGTGGCGATCGGACCCTTGTCGTCAATGGGCACGCCGAGCGAGTTCACAACTCGGCCAATCAGGGCGTCGCCGACGGGCACGTTCATAATGCGGCCGGTGCGCTTGACTTCGTCGCCTTCCTTGATCTCGGTGTATTCGCCGAGAATGACCACGCCTACCTGATCTTCTTCCAGGTTCATGGCGATGCCGGCGATGCCGTGCGGGAAGCTGAGCAGTTCTCCAGCCATGACCTTGTCGAGGCCGTAGACACGGGCGATGCCGTCACCGAGGGTAATGATGGTGCCGACTTCGTCGACCGCGATTTTCGACTCATAGTTCTCGATTTGCTCGCGGATTAATTGCGTAATTTCGTCTGCTTTGATTTGTGCCATAAAGTCAGCTTTCAGCTATCAGTTCTCAGCTATCAGTTCTTCGGTCGTCAGCTCTCACAGCAACCAGCCTGAGAGCTGAGAACTGACAGCTGAGAGCTAGTTCTCCACCAGTTGCTCCCTGATCTTCTCTAACTGGCCTTTCACCGAACCATCGTAGATGGTGCTGCCTACTCGCACTACTGCTCCACCCAGCAACGAAGCATCTTGCTGGTAGATTGCCCGGACCTTTTTGCCGGTCATTTCTGTGATCTCGGCTTCCAGCATTTGCTTTTCCGGGCCGCTTAGTTGGCGCGCGCTGCTTACTTGCGCTTCCGCGAAACCCTGGCGGTCGTTCAATTCCTGCTCCGTCTGTTTCAGGATTTCGCGGAACAGCGGAAGTCTTCGGTTATCGGTGAGTATGGCTACGAAATTCCGCACCTGTCTGGTCGTGCCCAGGCGCGCTGCGATGGCGTCGAGCACGGCGTGTTTCCGGTCTCCGGGGATGGACGGGTTTTCCATGACTCGGCGCAACTGCTCGCTCTGCTTTAGCAGAGCCTCGATTCCGTACAACTCCCGCAGCACATGGTCGGAATCGAGCTTGTTCTTCGCCGTCATCACTACATCGGCGAAGGCGCGGGCATAGGTGCCGACTACGGATGCCATGCTACCGGCCGTCCTTTCCGCCGTCTTTCGGCGCGAGATTGGCGGCGAAGTCGCGGACCAGGGCCTGATCGGTCTTGGCATCGACGTTGATCTGTTGACGGGCCAGAGCGATAGCCAGACCGGCGGTGTGGGTGGTCAATTCGCGGCGGGCTTGTTTGGCGGCAGCGGCGATTTCCAGCTCCGCGGCGAGCACCACTTTACGAACATCTTCTTCTGCGGCTTGCTGAATGCGAACATCCTCGGCATCGCCTTCTTTCTCGGCGGCAGCTTGCATGCGCCCGATTTCTACATCCAACTGGCGCAGACGATTCTCGATATCGGCTAAGCGGCGATTCGCATCCTGGCTGGCAGCGCGCGCCTCTTCCAGAGCCCGCTGGATGGCCGCTGTGCGGTCGCGCAACATGCCGGGCACGAATTTGCGCGCTGCCCAGATCACGATACCGGCAATGATGGCAAAGTTCAGAGAGAGTGCCAGCAAATGCGCCTGATGCACACTCAGACCCATCATGCGCGCCAACCATCGCACTGGGGCGGCGTGTTTCAGATTTGCGTTCTCTTCTTCCTCGTCCGCACCGGTAGCCTCGCGGGTCTCCTTGGCCAACTCTCCGCCGATGGTCTTTTGGGCTGGAGCGGGCGGGTTAGCTTCTTGTGCAGGCGCTGCGGATGCGGGCTGGGAAGACTGCGGCGCGGATTGCTGCTGCGCGAAGGCCGTCGATACGAGGGTCAGCAGCGCCAGCACCACCAGCACACGGATCAGCGCAGATTTGTTATGGCTGCCGAGCCATCCCCACCCGATCACTTGCATCCTTCTCATTGGCCACCCGCCTGACTGGGCGACGCCATGGGGCGCAGCACGGTGCGCACGATGTCGCTGGCGAGTCGAGCCGCGTCCGATTGCAGCTTCGACATGGCTTGCTGTTTATCCTGCTCCATGGCCGCGCGGGCCTGCTTGACCTGCTCCTGGGCACGGGCGCGGGCTTGATCCACGGCTTGGGTGCGCGACTGAGTAGCCTGCTGGCGGCGGGCTTCCTGGTTCTTGAAAACCTTCTGGCGGGCTTCGCGGAGACGTTGCTCGTAGTCGGCGGTGCGGGCCTCAGCGGCAGCGATATCGGCACGCGCCTTCTCCATAGCGCCCTGGGTCCGGCTGCGGCGTTCGGCGAGCACGGCGGTCAGCGGGCGATGCACCAGGAACGTGTAGAGGATGTAAAGCGTCCCGAGCAGGATGACCGTGGGCACGGCTCCGAGCAGTAGTTCGCCTAGTTGTCGGAGTGTCTGGTCCATTTTCTGATGATCGAGCCGACGACCGAATTCCTTGATGACCCTGCTGGCTGATTCTGTTGGAAGAAGAGCCGCTTTAAAACCAACAAAAGTAACATTTTGCCGAGGAAAGTGTCAATGATTGGATGGTGTTTTGCCGGGAATTTCCCCGCAATGGACCGATTTGGAGCTTTCAGAACTTGCTTCTTGACAATCGAGCGGGAGGGTCTACGATGTAGGTATCACCTCCGATCCCAGTCCGGATCGAATGGGCCGATAGCCAAGGAAACGTCACCGCTTCTTGGCTGGCGGCCCATTTTAAATTTTTGGGACTTCCTCCCTGCGAAGAATCAGCACTCAAAGAAATGACGCTAAGTTGACGCAGGTGTGACAACTGGCTTGCTGAGGGCGGCGAGAATGCTGGCTGCTAGCCTGGAAATGGTCTGGCGGTTGCCTTCCCTCACCCCCGCCAGACCTTTTTTGTGATAGGAATCTCGGCTGGGGTTTAGCGCACGTCCGCAGGCTGAAGCAGGGCGGCAATTCGTTCGAGCACCAGCAACATGCTCAGGTTGGGGTCGATGGCGGCGTCCACTTCGTGATGGTGGGCACCGGCATGCATGACCAGAACCTTCGTTCCTTCATGCGCCTTCTTGACCATGTATGGCAAGTGATGGCGATCGTCCTTGGATAAGGTTGAGCCGAGGATGACGAGATCAAAGGCGTCACGGTGAAGAGCTTCTTGAGCGCCCTGGCGGTGGAGTGCCGTGGTCACGCAATGTCCAGCATTGCGCATGGCGACAGCTTGGGCGGCGAGCGTGGCTTCGTCGGACTCGGCGTAAAGAATCTTGATGCTGGATTGCTGAGCAGTCGCGGACAAGGGCCCTCCTGGAACTCATTGCGAGCTTAGCAATTGCGGAGGAGCCTTCCGAGATCACGGAAGACCAGGACCGGACGGGGGCAGCTACACCTTATTTCTTCAACCGATTTGCCCGGGATCTGGAGGCAGAAGTGGATTCCACAGAGTACGTCTGGATGGCCCGTGGGTTCGGCGGGCAGCATCTTGAAGTGTTTCCACAAGAGGACCTGATTGCGACTCTTA
>JGI12269J14319_10006566_pt1 | contig 10077 bp, 8 predicted proteins | sample PeaSoiSIISIP2007_FD_14319 | JGI IMG/M metagenome (IMG submission 14319) | reverse complement strand
GATGACCAGGCGGTCAGCGCAATTACTGGAGTTTTGGAAGAGATGTCGGTAACTTGCGAGCGTCCCCTGGATGGAGCCTCCGCTGCCCAAAGGATCAATTCGCGCAGCTTCGACCTGGTGTTGGTCGATTGCGAAAATCTGCCGGCAGCCAAGCTGATTTTTGACGTTTGCCGTCGCGGAAAAAGCGGCAACAACCCGGTCCCGATCGCCATTGTCGATGGCCGCGCCGGCCTGCCTACCGCTTTTCGCCTGGGCGCGGAATTGATTCTTACCAAGCCGGTCGCGAAAGACCAGGCTCGGAGCACCATCCGCACCGCCGTCAGCCGGGTGCGAAGAGACGTTCAGACCAACGAGAGTGTTCCGCCGCAGCCGGCGAGCGCGGGCATGTCCAGCACTGCCACGACCAGCGCGACCGTGTCCAGCGCGGCGCCGACCGAAGAACGCGCGCAGGCAGCAGCGGCCGCAGCCGTTTCTTCGCAACTGACAAGCTTTGCGGAGCCCGCTCCAAGGTTTGTTCCAACCGCGGCTCCAAGCGTTGCTCCCAGCGTTGCTCGCGGCGCTTTAGCCGCGACGCTCTCCGCGCCAGCCGTCACCGCGAAGATGCATTCCGCCGTAGACGAAATCGATGCCACACCAGCTGCTCCGAAGTTGAATCCGAAGCCCGCGTCCTCTTCAGCATCATCTTTGTCAGAGTCATCTTCTTTGTCAGAGTCAACTTCGGCCCCCGCGGTTTCGGAAAATTCGAAAGCCGGGCGCCCGCTAAGACCTTCCGACGATCCAGTGCTGGCGGAACTGGAAGAAAAGGAACTGGCGGCATCGCAACTGAAAAGCGCGGGACCGAACAAAGCAACGCCGGCTCAAGCTGCAGCCAAATCTGGCGCCCCGGCCTTTTCGTCCCACCCGCAAGGCCAGCACAAAAGACGCACGCTGGTCGCGTTACTGATGCTCGCGCTCGCCGGCGGCGGCTTCGATGCCGTGTGGACGTATCAGCCGGGATTCCGAGCCATCGCCCAACCGCAGATTGATCGCGTGCTGGCCCTCGGCGGAATGGGATTGCCGCCCGCTCCGGCACCGAGCCCCACAAAGCGTTCGACTCAACTGGCTCCGGCCACAACTGCGGCGCCTGCGCCCGGCCAGCCGGCAGCGACTCCAGGCACGGTAGTTGCGCCACCAACATCCGGGGCCACAGCCACCGCTGCACCTGTTGTCAGCAAGCCAGAGCCTGATAAATCCAGTGAAACCAAGCCCAGCGACAGCAAGAAAGACGCCACGGTTGCGACTTCGTCCGGCGCCCAACTGCCGGGGGAGAGCAGCGCGATCATTCTCTCTTCCAAGGGTGCCGAGAACCGGCTGGCCTACAGCGTTGCGCCGAAATATCCGGTCGAAGCGCGCTCCCGGGCAGCGGAAGGAACGGTTGTCCTCAAGGAGGTCGTGGATGAGAACGGCAAGGTTGAGGGCGTGCGACTGGTCGAGGGCAACGCGGCCTTGGCAGCCGCCGCTATCAACGCCGTCAAGCAGTGGCGCTATCGGCCATATGTCCGGGACGGCAAGGCTCAGCCCTTCCAGACCGTCGTGCTCGTCGACTTTCAGCGGCCATAACCGCAGACGATCGCAGACGTCGGAACCATCGACAACCTGCGGAATCTGCCGGCAAATTCGAGGGTGATCCAATTACCCACGTAACTTGCTGGTACCCACTTCATTACCTAGGATGACCTCATCATGGGTTACCAAGCTTTACTCTTCTGTTCCGATGAAAAACTAGCTCGCGTGGTAGGTCAGGTGTTCAGCGAACTGGACTTCAGCGTGGAGGCGGTTAACGAACCTTTTGCGGCGGTCAAGAAGTTGATGACGCAGCGTTACGACGCCATCGCGGTGGACTGCGAGAACGAGCAGAACGCTTCCCTGCTGTTCAAGAGCGCCAGAAACTCCAGCACCAATCAGAGTTCGCTGGCCCTCGCTTTGGTCGAAGGACAAGCGGGCGTGGCCAAGGCCTACCGCATCGGCGCCAACCTGGTGCTCACCAAGCCGATCAATGTCGAACAGGCGAAGGGAACGCTTCGGGTCGCGCGCGGACTTCTGCGCAAAAACTCCGATGCTGCCAGCGCGGCAGCTCACGGAATGCAGGCAAAAACAACTCCCATATCCGCCGGCAATTCATTCCCACTGGCGAGTCGAAGCTCTGCCGCCACTGCTCCACCGCCCAGCGCTCCCGAACCTCCTGAATTTGAAGCACCGATTGAAGCACCGATGACGGCGACCATGCCGGAGGCGCTAGCGGCGGGGCTTCCGACAATGACGGCGTTGGCAAAAGTTGAGGACAATCCGGCGGTCGTTCCTGCGCCCGCAGCACAAAGCAAGACTGCCATCGCCGCCGGGCCAGCACTGGAATCGCGGCAGCCCGAATTCGCTGGCGCAGTTAAAAACGACTTAGTCAAAAATGATGTAGTCAAAAACGATGGGTTCAAAAACAAGGCTGCCAACATCGCCGCCACGTCCGTAGCAGCGCAAGATGCCAGTTCCGCTTTCACGTCGGCCTCGGGATCAGCCGCAGCACCGGCTCCGGCAAAAGAAGTGACGGCTCCGGCAACGAAAGAGAACAAGATCGTCAAGTCGAAGGTCTTTGAATCGAAGAGCGCTGAATTGAAGGCCGCTGGATCGAAGCCCGCGGTATCAGGGCCCGCCAGTCCGTCGCACGAGGCCGCTACTGTTGCGCTTCCAACGTCCAATTCGGTGAGCACTACCGGCGCCCCGTCTTTTGCCGTTGCCTTGGACGAAGACGATTCCAGGGGAGCGGGCGGCGTCAGAAAAATCCTGATGGTAGTTGTTGCTGTCCTGGCTCTGGCCGCGCTCGGCTACCTCGGTTATGGCGAACTTGGCAAGTCCAGCAAAACCCCAGCTCGGCAGCCCGTAAGCTCGCCCCAACCCCAAGACTCGAGGCAACCCGCTCCTGCTCTGGCGCCCATGTCGTCCCCAGAAGCAGCGCCTTCGACGAGCACACCGGGCCGGGCGAGTTCCGCTACCCCGACCTTAGCTCCCAAAACGGCTACCGCGGCGCCCCAGAACAAGCCATCGGCTGGCGCGAGCAACCCTCAGGTAATCCGGATCGACGCGAACGTGGCCGCAAACTCTGAACCGGGAACGAAGAAAGATTCGGCTCCCCTACGCGTGAAGTCGGGAAACAAAACGCCGGCCCAAGCCGAGGAGTCCGCGCCTTCGCTTCCCAGCCCGCTCACCGTTGCATCGGCGGACGACAGCAACTTGAAAGGCCTGATCTCTTCGGCATCGTCCAATCTTCCCAAGCCCTCGCTGGCAACAATAAAAATTTCCCAGGGCGTGTCCCAGGGACTGCTGATCAAGCGGGTACAACCAGTCTATCCGCCAGCCGCACTCAAGGTTCATGCGGAGGGCGCAGTGCAGATCGAAGCCACCATCAACAAAGAGGGCACCGTAATCAATCCGAAAGTACTTAGGGGAGACGCCGTCCTTGCGCGCGCCGCGCTCGATGCTGTCCGCCAGTGGAGATACAAGCCCTACTACCTCGATGGCGAACCAGTGGAAATCCAGACGCAAATCACGGTCAACTTCAAAGCGAACTAGAGAGGCAGGTGTCAGGTGTCAGGTCTGAGTGCCCTTGCATTTCCTGAGACCTGAGACCTAAGACCTGAGACCTTAATTCAACTGCTCGTCCAGCGGGCGGTGCCGCGGACGCCCCGGATGAGCACTGATGCTACGGAATTTGTGGTAAAGTCCGTGCAAGTCTTCGCTCAAAAGCCGCACTACCTGCATGCAGTAATCGCCGTGCTGACGCAGAAATTCCAGAAAATCTTCCCGCGGAATAAAAGCCGCCGTCGTTTGGTCGCCCGCCTCAGCGGTGATGCGATACTTTTCCCCAGTCATGCTCTCGCTCAGCCCAAGCACGGTTCCAGGACCGACGACTTCCAGAAGCTGCTTTTGGCTCTGACCGGTTGGGAGCAGGACGCGAACCTCACCGCTCTCCACCAGGTAAACGCCCGCTGCCGCGGAACCCTGTTGGAACAGCGTCGCACCTTTGGGGAACAGCCGAGCCGATTTGATTCCGTGGAGGGCGTTTAACAGATCGGGACTCAACTTACCTGGCGTAGGCTGCGACGACACAGTGTCAACCCTCCTTGTTTCAGTCAGTCTACACCTGCGGAGGGCGGACGGCGGCTCAAGTTTCGATTTATCAATTAGGCAGCGCCTGGCATTTGAGTCTCTTCGCGAGGAAAACCGAAGGGAATGCCCGCGCCACCGCACAGAACAGAAGTGTGACTTGCAGGCTGTGGAAAAAGTCGCCGAATCGCAGCTATTGCCGCGCCAGAATTTCATCGATTGCGGCCTTGCCGCCTCTGTCGACGTTGACGACTTTGTGTACCGGCTTGAAACCGGTCAGCGTGACATCCACGATGTAGGTCCCAGGTCCCAGCATGACATCTACCGGCGACGTCTTATCGAGAACCTGCTGGTTGATGGCGACCTGTGCGCCTTTCGGCTGGGTATGAATGCTGATCGAACCCATGCCAGCCGTGCTCTCTCCGCCGCGTCCAAACAGCTTATTCAACTTGCCGACGGTCCGCATGTCCGCCGTGTTGCCCAGCGCCCGGAGCACCGGCGAGTACTGGAAATTCTGCCCGGGACCGAGATCGGCGGTGACGGTCTCGTCGAGGTATCCTTGCTTGCGCAACAGAACTGTGTGGTTTCCTTTTTCCACGGCGAACTGCACCGGGGTTACTTTCCCGATGGGCCTGCCGTCGATGATGACATCGGCGCCGGGCGGCGTGCTGTTCACCACCATCAGTGCATTGACCGGCGACAAATGAAGCAGCAGAGACGATTTGCTGCCGGCCGCAACATCGACCGACCGCATCTCGGACGAATAGCCCGACTTGCTGACAAAGATGATGTGCTTGCCGGGACTTAGGCCCATCAAAGTGAACGGGGTGATCCACGACGGATCGCTGCTTCCATCGACCTGAAACTGCGCGCCCTGCGGACTGGAGTCAATCAGTTCCTGGCCCGAAATCACGACCGGCGGCGGGGCTGGGGCTGGAGCGGGCGCCCGTCGACTGCTGTTCGACNTGCGCGGTTCGATCTGGCGTACCGTCAGGCNTGGTGCAGCCTCNGCANCCGGCGGAGCTGGTTTCTCGATTCGTGGCGCCACCNGCTTCTGGGCAACCGGTTGGGCTGAGCTTACCGCTTTCGNCGGCCGCGGAGCAGCCGTNGAACCATCGTCTTCCGAGTGAACNTGGAAAAAGACCGCGATCGCAACCACCAGGATCAGCCCAACCGCGCCCAGGATCGAATACAGCATCAACTGCGGTGGAATGGTCGAGATTTCCTTGAATGCCATTTCCACGACTTCCCGCGGCTGGATTCTTGGCTTCTCTTCTTTCCGCGGATCTTNNTGTGGAAAGACCTGCTCCTCAGGGCGCGACGCCTCANCCGGCTCGGGAGNTGGNGGTGTGAAAACCGGNTCCTTAAGCGGAGGCATCTCTGCCAGGTCAGAAAAACTTTTGCCGGATGAGCCCGCCGCCGGTTCGGCCATCATGGGATCAAAAGTCACACGAGGCGAATGCCGCTCGGAGTTTCGCTCCACCACCGCCGCCGATAAANCCGGGCCGCGCCCGACCTGGGATTGAGGAGCAGTTACTTCAAAGTCGCTGATAGATCCCGCGCCACAGTTCGTAGCAGAGTTCGCATCAAAGTTCGCATCAGAATCAGAATCCGAACTAGAGTTGGTCATGGGTAAGCGCGAGGCACTCCCTCCGGTCGCCGCGGCCGCAGCGGCTCTGGTTTCGGCCGCCGGCGGATGGGCCGGAGAAAACACCGGCGCGTCGACTTTCGGAGAAACAGGTTTGGGCGCGACCGATGGCGCAACCGATGGAACGGAGGGCTCGGGTTTGGCGGTGCTCGAGGCGGCCGGAATGAACTTGCTGGCCGCGGCCGCACGAGCGGCGCGACTGACGTAAACATCCGGCGACGGGGTCGTCTTCTTGGTATCCGTCGCGGTTTTCTTGCCGTTGCCGTTGCCGTTGTCCTTGCACTTCTCCAGGTCGTCCACCAGTTCGCGCGCGCTCTGATAACGCTCCCCGGGATCTTTCGCCAGCGCCTTCATAATCAGCGCGCTCACCGCCGGTTGAATCTTGGAATTCACCGCAGACGGACTGGCGGGCATCTCGTTTTCGATCCGGCTTACAAGCGTAACCGGATCTGCGGCATCGAAGGCCTGCCGCCCCACCACCATCTCGTAAAGGATCGAGCCTAAGGTAAACAGGTTCGAACGCAGGTCGATGGCTTCTCCGCGGATCTGCTCGGGAGAACAGTAGGGCATAAGCTGCCCCAAGCCTTTTCCCGATTCCGCCTCAATAAGGCTCATGGTGGAGATGCCAAAGCCCAGGATCTTCACCATCCCGTCCCACTGCACCATGATCTTGCCGGGCTCCAGCGAATGGTGAGTCACACCCTTGGAGGCAGCGTGCTCCAGGCCGGCGCAGACCTGGCGCGTAATGTCGAGCAGGTCCCAGATGGAGAAGCCTTCTTTGCGCGCCAACATGGTGGCAATGCTGTTGCCCTGTATGTACTCCATGGCCGCGCAGTACTGGCCGTCGATCTCGCCGGCACCGTAGAGCAGCACAATGTTCTGGCCGGCGAGGTCGCGCGTGCTCTCGCCTTCGGCGATCAGCGTCTCCACATACGCGTCGGCACGGTCGCCGAGTGGCGCCAGACTCTGCGTCTTGAGCGCCACGATCTGGTTGGTTTCCGTGTCCAGCGCCTTATAAATCAAGGCGGTCTCGGACTTGGAAAGCTCACTCTGAATTTCGAACCGGCCAAACATCGTCGTCATTACAATCGCCTCGCGGTGACAAGCCGCACTACACCCTGATGTGCTGAGACCAGGGGAGAATCAAACTTAGAATACCGCTGTCAACTGCCCAACTGAGAGTTACGAAAGTACCTCCACCTGTGTCCAGCAGAATCTGTAACTTTCAGATACGAATGATCGGAAGAATCGGACAAAGCCTCAAGTTCCAGTCGGATTTGGTACATTTCGGGACACCTCTAAATTTCGTTTTGGAAAATGAGGGAAGTCAACGACCGCTAACGCCTATCGCAGGCGGATAAGCACCAAGAGCCCAGTCAATAAGTGGCAGGGATATTACGTCAACTGGACGGTAGGGTTCAATGGGAAGGTCCGATTCCTAAGGTGTTAAAGAATTCCTCGCACATAGGAAGTTGGAGATCATTTCGCGTCCTGGTAGTCAGTGCAATGCTGAAATAGCCGTCATCCGTATCCAAGACGACAAACCGCTGTGGCGATGGTTTGTTCTTCTCTTTCCCATACATTTCGAAACTCAAGAAGTTGAGTTTGTCGGGATCGAGTTTAGCTGGTTGCCATTTTTCGAATTGGGCATCGGGGAACTGGGACAGAGTATTCTGTCGGTCCGCTGTGACGAAATTCTTGAGATTTTCGAGTCCGGGTTTATTCGGGTCCTTCTTCTGGAAAGCGATGGTGATTACCTTGTCTGCATTCTCCAACGTCATTTCCGCTGGCACGAGGACACTGTGCAAGCCGAGCTTCTTCGCGGCCTTTTCATCCTTGACCCAGCCTTGTGGTATGACGAACGACAACTTTGTGTGGCTCTGTTGTCCTTTTTTATAGCCGGGCCTGATAATGACGCTGTTTTCCTGCGCTGCTGAGGTGAAGGACAGACCCAGGCCAATGGCAAGGACACTCACAACGAGGAGCATTAGGAGCTTCTGGGTCATCTCGGCATCCTGTCTTTCTTCCACAAGAGATCTGACAGCAAAGTCTATCGACGCGCCTAAGCATCGGCAAGCGATAATTGGCGAAATCAGGGCATGACTGTCCGAACCAGTTGGTCACCGACGTATACGTTTACGTTCTAAAGTCAGAATTGTTCTCCCTGCAATGAGAGTTGGCCGTGACTACGGTAATTAAGACGCATCCTCGGCTTCATGATGAACTTTTCGGATAGAGAAACTTGCAAGATATAGTGGCGCGGGAGACGCGACAAGTCATGGTAGGAACTTCTAATGCGGATCAAATGAAAACTCTACTTTTTGGCTTGGTGCTGGTTATCCTATCGGGGCTGGCGCGAGCACAGTCTCTCGCAAGGAAGTATCGGCATTTGTTCGCGACGGCAAAAGTGTGATTTTTGGGCACCTCACGAGCGCAGCGAGATTTGCCACTGACACTATGCGCACTACGAGCGGGGCCTGATCGACATGCCTAGAGGTGGGGCGTGGCGGTGCGACAAGGTGAAATGGGCGATCGATGCGGAGAAATATCAAGACCTCCGAGAGTGGAGTGAGCTAAGCGGAGAGGCAACGATGCCTAAGACCAGTCCAGCCAGCNCACCAATTGCGATACAAAGGCTACCTAATNTCACCGCGAATATAAGCACNGCGACCACGGACCCCACTGTGTCTAATACATCTGTCCAGCCGAAAGTGAGGCCGGTCGCCATGATGTAGGCTCCGTAGANAAACCCGGCGAGACCNCCGAGTAATGCGCCGATACNCGCAGACTTCTTGATCCACTCACCGTAAGTGGCCATCGTCGCCACCCCCTTTNTTTGCGCTTCCAGTTANCCTAATTTNAAAGCGGCTGCCACCAAGAGAGCCAGAATTGCGGCAGAAGCGACAGAAGCCGCAACCACGCTGAGAGAATAATTACGAGTGGATATGCGCGTCATACCAGACCTCCTTCACGGACGGAAGCAGGGCCCATAGTCGAGGTCGATCATTCCGCTACGAACGTTGCGGCCTCGATCTACTAGGCCAAACACGAATCGTCACCGACAGACAATTGCTAGAGGGGCCGACGTTCAAGACTCTCGCCTCAGGGGGTGTGCACACCGTCGTGAGACCTGCTCTTCGGTGGGGCGAGATTGGTTAAGGTCACACGAATTAGCGCGTCCTGTCAGTGACGGGAATCACAGATTGATGTGAGGTGATCGCCAAGAGCCAAAAGAAGGCAGACTGCGCGGTGGAAATTTTAAACCAGCAATTCTGAACTCGCCTGTCTTAGTCAATTGACAGTTCCCGGCAATCGAGTTCGCGCCGAGGCGAGGGCGTGTTGCCCGTTCATCACCAGCAGGCGATCAGTACGTTGCATCCTCTTCCAGTCATATTCATAAGCAGTTCCACAACTGAGACAGATTTGATAGTGCTGGCCATTGCCACTCATTCGTGGCCAAGTAAACCGATGGGAGCAAAATTCTGCGAGAAGTCGCTGCAAGAATTTCATATCTATCCTTCGCTTCGGCACGGGCCAGAACTCGGTGGCGTGATCGTTCTGAAGAGGCGAGTGAATCGATTTGACTACGTCACGGGCACACTTTCAAATTACGGGAGTGCATTCCGGGTACAAGTTACCGGGTAGCTGACGGGCTGTTGCGACTTCCCAGAAAAGTCGGTTCAGCAATGCCCGCGCTGTTCATGTCGATTTAATTCGCGGGCAAACTGACGAAGGCATTGATCATGATCTCGTCATTCGTGCTGGGTCCGACCACAATGGCCGGCAAATTGGGGCGCATCATTTTGATGCTCAGGTCAATGGTCCGGGGCGTGGACTTGAAGTGGAGGTTCTCGTAGCATTGTCCGCATGAAAAAAGCGGAATCTGCCAATCGCGGTTCTGCCGCGCGAGGAAAGGGCGCTCCGAAAAGCGTTGATGAATACCTTGCTGGTGTCCCGGAACCCGCTCGCAGCACCTTGAACAAGATTCGCGCAGCGATTCGATCCGCTGTGCCACAGGAGCCTACCGAGACCATCAGCTATCGGATTCCTGCGTTCAAGTACAAAGTAGTGCTGGTGTGGTTCGCCGCGTTTTCGGACCACTGTAGTTTGTTCCCCACTGCGTCGGTTGTCGCAGCGTTCAAGAACGAACTTAAGGGCTTCAATACATCTAAAGGGACCATCCAGTTCCCCACGGATAAGCCATTGCCGACTGCACTTGTTAAGAAACTGGTGAAGGCGCGAGTCGCGCAGAACGAAAGCAAGAAACGGCGCTGACCGGGTTGCCCTCGACAACT
>JGI12269J14319_10006560_pt1 | contig 10083 bp, 7 predicted proteins | sample PeaSoiSIISIP2007_FD_14319 | JGI IMG/M metagenome (IMG submission 14319) | reverse complement strand
CGCGGCCCCGCCAAGCCCGCCGGCGCCAGGGGCTTCGCAGGCGCCGACACCCCCGCCCGTCGCCGCTCCGCCGGCCGCGACGCAGACCTCGCCCCCCGCGTTCGCGAAAGCCGAGCCGCCGCCTCCGCCGCCAGCGATGGCGGCTGCTCCGGCGCCCCGGGCCTTTCCGGCCGAGGCGGTCCCGCCTGCTCCGCCGCCGCCGTCGTCGGACGTCACCGTCGCGGCCGAGCGGCGCGAGCGCGATGAGGCGGCCACCGATCAAAGCGAGGCGCGCGGCGCCGCGATGCAGGCGCCGGCGGCTGGCTTCACGGCGCCAACCAGCGCTAAGGCCTTGGCTGGCTTGCCGCTGGACCAGGCCGCGAGACTGCGCGCCGCCGCCGCCGCCGGCCGAACGGACGAGGTGAAAACCCTGCTGGCCCAGGGCGTCCCCGTCGACGCCCCCGATGCCGACGGGGAGACCGCCCTGATGAAGAGCATCCAGGCCGACCAGCCGGCCACGGCCGCCCTCCTGCGCCGCCACGGCGCCAGCCTTGATCGGAAGGACCACGCCGGCGAAAGCGCGAGAGACATGGCGACGGCGAAGGGCGACGTGGCGCTCGACCGGGCCGTCGGCCTTAGCCCCTAGGGGGCCTCAGACCTTCGCCAGCACGCCGGTTCGGAACGGATCGCCGTGCCTGAGGCCCGCGTACATGCCCGACAGCGCCACGTCGTTGCCTTCCTGCGCGCCCTTCTCGTCGCGCGGGCGGCCATCGTAGACCACGTCGGGGCCGAGGAAGCGCAAGGAGACCGTGCGGCGGCGCATGCCGGGCTCGGCGCCGGCGCCGCCGTGCAGCACCCCCAGGTGGAAGAAGATCAGGTCGCCGGGCGCGACGTCCCAGGAGACGATGTCCCAGTTCGCGCGGTCGGCCTCGATGTCCGGCAGGCGCGGCAGCAGGCTGTCGCGGTAGAGCGGGGCGGTGTCGTCGTCGGCGGCAAAGGCCGAGCCGTTGTAGAGCGTTCCGCGGTGCGAGCCGCGGACGAATTCGAGGCAATGCTTCTTCGGCAACGGATCGAGGCTGATCCAGCAGGCGACCAGCTGCGAGCCCATCATGCGCAGGTATGAGGTGTCCTGGTGCCAGGGCGTGCGCCGGACGTGGCCGCCTTCCTTGAGGAACAGCTGCTCGCCCAGGTACCAGAAGTCGGGCAGGCCCCAGAGCGCCGCCAGCGTCGAGTCGATCCCGGCCTCGCGCACCACCCCAAGCAGTCGGTGGCCGGTGTCTTCGTGGAAGGTCGCCTCTTCCTTCGGGTAGAAGCGCTTGGCGTGGTCGGAGGGGTTGGCGAGCGCCGCGTCGACGCCCGCTTCGACGTGAGCGAGGCCGTCGGGGGTCAGCGCGCCGGGCAGATGCACCGCGCCGTCCTCGTCGAGCGTGCGGCCCGCCGCCGCCCAGTCGCGCGGCGGAAGCGCGGAGAGCGGGATGCGCGTGGCGGATTGGGCGCGGGTCATGATGCGAAGGCTAGGCTCGGCCCGCCGCGCGATCCAGCCTGTCGCGGCGTCAGCCTGACTCCGGCTTGCCTCGCGGCTTGCGCCGGGCGCAAGGTGGCCGCTCCCGACCGAGAGGAGCTAAGCCCGTGAGTGAAGCCTGGATCATTGACGCCTGCCGCACGCCGCGGGGCATCGGCAAGATCGGCAAGGGAGCGCTGGCGGAGATCCATCCGCAGCAGGTGGGCTCGACGGTGCTGAGGGCGCTCGCCGAGCGGAACAAGATCGACACGGCCCAGGTGGACGACGTGATCTGGGGCACGAGCAGCCAGGTGGGCCTGCAGGGTCGCGACCTTGGCCGAATGTCGGCGCTCGACGCCGGCTATGACGTCAGATCGAGCGGCGTCACCCTCGACCGCTTCTGCGGCTCCGGCATCACCACGGTGAACTTCGCGGCAGCGACCATCATGTCCGGCATGTCCGACCTGGTCGTGGCCGGCGGCACGGAGCTGATGAGCGGCAAGGGCCGCCCGCCGCCGACGCCCGGCGCATCGCCGGTGTTCGACAACGGCAACATGCGGCTGCGCGCCAGCCACCCGCAGACCCAGCAGGGCATCTGCGCCGACACCATCGCGACCATCGAGGGCATCGACCGCGAGGCCGTCGACAAGCTGGCGGTGGAGAGTCAGCAGCGCGCCGCCGTCGCCATCTCGGAAGGGCGCTTCGCCAAGAGCCTCATCCCCGTTTATCACGAGGACGGAACCCTCGCGCTCGACCGCGAGGAATACCCGCGCCCGCAGACGACGCTCGAGGGCCTCGCCGCGCTGAAGCCGGCGTTCGAGGCGATGGCCGACATCGCCGTCGACGAGAGCGGCGCGACCTTCCGCAGCCTGATCCTGCAGAAGTACCCCGACGTCGACATCAAGTTCATCCACCATGCGGGCAACTCGTCCGGCGTGGTCGACGGCTCGGCGGCGGTGCTGCTCGCCTCGCCGGAGTACGCCAAGAGCCATGGGCTCAAGCCGCGCGCCCGCGTCGTCGCCATGGCCAACCAGGGCGACTGCCCGACCCTGATGCTGAACGCGCCGGGACCGGCCATCCGCAAGGTGCTGGCCAAGGCTGGGCTGGGCGTCGACGACATCGACCTCTTCGAGATCAACGAGGCGTTCGCCGTGGTGGTCGAGAAGGCGGTCCGCGACCTCGGGCTCGATCGCGACAAGGTCAACGTCAACGGCGGCGCCATCGCGCTCGGCCACCCCATTGGCGCGACCGGCTCGATGCTGATCGGCACCATGGTCGACGAGCTCGAACGCCGCGGCGCCAAGCGCGGCCTCGTCACCATGTGCGCCGGCGGCGGCATGGCCCCGGCGATCATCGTCGAACGGATGAACTGAGCGCCTCGAACTTCTCCCGGAGGGAGAAGGAGGGGCCCCGCGTCAGCGGGGACGATGAGGGGTTACGAGGTCTGGGGTTCGCCTGCAGCGCGGTAACCCCTCATCCCCCCCGCGCCTGCCGGCGCGGGTCCCCCCTTCTCCCTATGGGAGAAGTTGTCTTCTGACCGCACGCGCGCGTGCTCCGCCGCCGCGGGTTGCCGCGGCGTCGATTGCGAAGGTCCTGTTTTGGCTTTGGCTCTGTTGGTGGTGGTGGTGATGGTGGTGGGGGTGTCCAAAGCCAGCAGCAAGGAGAGACCCTTGCCGACCAGGAACACTTCACAATTGAACGCCGCGGACTAAGAGCATTGAACCACACCCCGCCCCCGGCTCAGCAATCTGCTTAGCGAGCGCCGCGGCGCGGGTTTCCCTTCGACGGTTTTTTGTCCAGCTCGGACCAGGAGGCCTGCAACATGTCCATCGCAGAGCGCGTCAACGACCACGTCCACCCCTTGCTGCAGGCGCTGAAAGCCGATCCCGACGGCGAGGGCGCCTTCTGGGAGCGGATGGCGGCCGAGAAGGCGCCGCTGATCGAGCCCGATCCAACCGCGCCCGGCCACAGCCTGGTGACCTACGTCTTTCCGCTGCCGGAGGGCGCGCGCCACGTTGTGGTCCAGCCGGGTTTCGGGTTGCCGGCGGACCACGTCATGGACCGCCTCGCCGGCACGAATGTGTGCCACGCGACCTACCGCTACCGGAACGACGTGCGCGCCACCTACAGCTTCATGGCCGACGTGCCGCTGTTCGACTTCGAGACGGCCACGGACGAGGAATGGAAGGCGGTCCGGGAGGCGATGATGACGGCCGAGCCGTCGCCCGACCCGCACGCCCGCGAGGTCTTCGTGAGCCGGGCCACGACGCGCCCCGACATCCTCAACTGCGTCCTCAGCCTGCCCGACGCGCCAGCCCAGCCCTTCGTCGAGCGCCGCGAGGACGCGCCGCACGGCAAGATCGACCGCACCGACGCGTTCACCAGCGAGGTGATGGGCAACGAGCGGCGGATCTGGGTCTACACGCCGCCCGGTTACGCGGCCGACGGTGGGCCGTACCCGCTGCTCGTCGCCTTCGACGGCGGCGGCTCGCTGACGCTGACGCCCATCCACCGCACGATCGACAACCTGATGGCCGAGGGGCGCATTCGGCCGATGGTCGCGGTGTTCGTCGACAATCCGACGCCCACCTCGCGCAACGACGAACTGCCCTGCAGCGAGCCCTTCGCCCGCTTCCTGGAGACCGAGCTCATCCCCTGGGTGCGCGAGCGGTACGCCGTCTCGCACGATCCGGCCGATGGCTACGTGACCGGCGTCAGCTACGGCGGCCTCGCCGCGATGTGGATGGGCTATCGCCTGCCGCACATTTTCGGCAACGTCATCGCCCAGGCGCCGTCGCTGTGGTGGGGGCCGGGGTACGACACGACCAAGGCGATGCGCTCTCAAGTGTACGCGCCGGGCTGGCTGATCGACCAGTACGAGGCCGCGCCCAAGCTCCCGTTGCGCGTCTGGCAGGAGATCGGGCTGATGGAATCCCCCGACCGCATGATCGAGCCCAACCGCCGCATGAAGGCGGTGCTGGAGGCCAAAGGGTACGACCTCACCTACCGCGAACCCGCCGGCGGCCACGACTACGCGATCTGGCGCGGCACGATCGCCGAGGCGCTGGCGATGATGGCGGCGCCTGCGCGATAAGGGCGCCCGAGCGCGGCCATGGCTTGATGCAGGGAGAACCCCCGATGCCCTTCGTCGAAAGCGCCGGCGCGCGCATTCACTGGGAGACTGAAGGTGCCGGCACGCCCGTCCTCTTGATCATGGGGCACCTGTACTCGAGCCGCATGTGGTACCCGCTGCTGCCGGCGCTCACGCAAAAGCATCAGGCGATCACCTTCGACAATCGCGGGACGGGCGAGAGCGACACGACCCGCTCCACCACGATCCAGCAGATGGCCGCCGACGCGCTGGCGGTGCTCGACGCAGCGGGAATCGAACGCGCCCACATCTATGGCGTCTCCATGGGCGGCGGCATCGCTGGCGAATTCGCCATCCGCTACCCGGAGCGCGTCAAGTCCCTGGTGCTCGGCTGCACCATGATGAAGACGACCGCGGGGGCCAGGGCGCCCTTCATGGCGCGGCTGATCTACCACCTGCCGCTCGGCCTGGTGCGCGCCGCGCTGCGCCGCCGGCTCACCCCCGAGGCCTACGGCTCGGCCGCGCCGCTGGAGGCAGCCCGCAAGGACATGGAGGTGCTGGTGGGCGACCGCTTCACCATGACCGGCGTCCGCGCCCAGTCCGAGGCGATCGCGGCCTACGCCACGACGCGCGAAGCCTTCGAGCACATCGCCGCCCCGACCCTCGTCCTGCACGGCGACGAGGACACAGCCGTCGACGTCAAGCACGGCCGCGAACTGGCCGAGGTGATCCCAAACAGCCGCCTCGTCATCTTCGAAGGCGCCGGCCACAACTACCTTGTGGCCGCGGGGCCAGCGTCCACGGCGGCGGTGCTGGAGTTCTTTGACGAGGTGGATCGAGCCTAGCTGGGTCAGTGGCGGACGCTGATCGGGGAGCGCGGGCAGGGAAAAGGAGTTCCTGTCGCCTGATTTCCCCGCGCAGGAAGCACCTGGTTGGCACGGGAGGCCGATAGGCCAACGCTCCTTCCCACCGGTCCGAGCCACGACGCCTGCTGCCATGGCGTGACAGCAGCATGTTCCATATTTGTTCGCACAGCGCTTGCCCAGGTCCGAGCGTTTGTCGTGAAGCAAAGACCTGGGATTAGACACTGAATCTTAAGTATGATTCCTTAGCCAGAAGCGGTGTAAATGGGTGAGTCGCATGAGTGACGGTCCGTTTCGAAAAGACGTCGTCGTCAGCATCCACCCGACACACGTTGAAAAGATCGTCGACGGGACCAAGACGGTGGAGCTGCGCCGGCGCTTCTCCTGTACGCCGTGCAGTCGGGTGCGGTCGACCTTCTAGTTACTGAAGACAAGGGCATCCACGATCGCGTGAAGCTTAGCGATCTCGCTGACAGAGTCCTGACGGTCGCGGACGCGCTCGCTTGGCTCCGACGGATGTTCGACCCGACACACAGGTCAAACTCCCGCTCATTGATGACTGCAAGGCCTATGAGATCGACCTGAATGATGAAATCTTCGAGACGCTTCGCGAGGGCTACCGCGACTTCGATGCTTGGTGGAGCAAATGCGTTAAACAGCACCGACCGTGCTGGAAGGTTAGCCGCCACTCAAGCTCAGCTTCGAAACCCTTGTGCTTAAATCGCGGGATGAGCTCACTCAACACCTCATATACTGTCGCGCGCCTCTCCGCCTCGTCCATGTTCGCGAATTCGTCTTCGCCGATCGCAAGAAGACGCGCCTTCAGATTCTTGCGCAGGGTCATCTTACCCTTGACCAATCCATACTCGACAGGGGCGAGGAACGAGCGTTTGCCGCGTCGGAGATCATCAAGCCCCGCCGCAGAGAACACCACGCAGACCGCCTGCTCGTTGCCCGCGTAGCCGCGCCACTGGCTTAGAAGGTCCGGTTTCTCGCAGAAGCACGCGGCGTAGGTATTCGGAAGCCGCCCGTCTTCGATCTCCTTGACCACGCGGCTTATGGCATCGCCCCATTGGGTAAGTTTGCTGTCGTTGAGTATCGAGGAAAGCACTCGCCTCGCGCATTTCACCCCGTGAAGCAGCTCCTCACGGTCGTTCAGAAAGGCAACGTTCGACGCCCAAAGTTCACCGCTGTCGATGATCCCGAACAAGCCGCGAAGGTTTGTATAGTGGGCAAGGGACTTGGTCCCGGTCGCCCCAATACCAGCCACTTCGTCCTCCGGTGGGTAAGCTTAGCTTGTTACGAGCGGGCCGAGAGGCGCGAGTCACGATGCAGGGGCTAGCTGCACCGTTCGCCTTATCGCCGCACGAAGCCGACTGGTCTGGCGTGCCTCAAGCCGCCTCAAAGATCGCCGCGATCCCCTGGCCGCCCCCAATGCACATCGTCTCCAACCCGTACTTCCCATCCCGGCGCTTCAGTTCGCGCAACAGGTTGGCGAGGATGCGGCCGCCGGTGGCGCCGATGGGGTGGCCGAGGCTGATGCCGGAGCCGTTGACGTTCAGGCGGTCGCGCTCGTCCCAGCCCCAGCCCTTGAGCACGGCCAGGACCTGAGGGGCGAACGCCTCGTTCAGCTCGACCAGGTCGATCTTGCTCCAATCGAACCCCGTTCGGTCGAACAGGCGCTTGACCGCCGGCACCGGGCCGATGCCCATGCGCGAGGGCTCGCAGCCGGCCGCGGCCCAGCCGACCAGCCAGCCCATGGGCTCGAGGCCGAGCTCGGCCAGCTTGTCCTCGGCCACGACCAGGCAGGCGGCGGCGGCGTCGTTCTGCTGTGACGCGTTCCCGGCGGTGACGACGCCGTCCTGCTCGATGGGGCGGAGCTTGGCGAGGCTCTCGGGGGTGGCGTCGGCGCGGACGCCCTCGTCCTGGGCGAACACGATGGGGTCGCCGCGCCGTTGCGGCACGGTGACGGGCACGGTCTCGTCGTCGAACTTGCCGTCGGCCCAGGCCTTGGCGGCCCGCTGGTGGCTCATGGCGGCGTATTCGTCGCAGGCCTCGCGGCTGATCTGGTAGTCGCGCGCCAGGTTGTCGGCGGTCTCGATCATGCCGGAGATGACGCCGAAGCGGCTGATCGGCTGGCTCATCACCCGCCCGCGCGCTAGGCGATCGTGCAGGGTGACCGAGCCGGCGCGGGCGCCGTTGCGCATGTCCAAGGAGTAGTACTCGACGTTCGACATGCTCTCGACGCCGCCGGCGACGACCACATCGGCCGCGCCGGTCTGCACCATCATGGCTGCGTCGATCACCGCCTGCAGGCCGGAGCCGCAGCGGCGGTCGAGTTGGTAGCCGGGGGTCTGAACCGGGAAGTCGGCCGCCAGCGCCGCCCAGCGGGCGATGCAGGGCGCCTCGCCCGAGCCATAGCCCTGGGCGAAGATGACGTCATCGACGTCCTTGGGGTCGATGCCGGTGCGGGCGACCAGGGCCTTGAGGATCACGGCGCCCAGCTCGCCGGCGGTCATCGGCGCCAGCGCGCCCTGGAACTTGCCGACCGCGGTGCGGATCGGGGCAACGATGGCGGCGCGGCGCATGCGGCGGACTCCTTGGGGGCGGTTGTGGCCCGATGCTCCTACCCGATCCTCCACCGTAGGGGGAGGGGGACCGCACGAAGTGCGGTGGAGGGGGAGCGATGCCGGCCGCCCCGTTTCAGGGGTGACCTTGTTGCTGAGGCGCAGCGGCGGCTGAACCGCAGGATTTGACCACCAAGCACACCAAGCACACCAAGGGTTCTGAGAGAGAGCGCGCGCTGAGGCCAATCGCTGCCTCTTGGTGTGCTTGGTGGTTGAAAAAGCCAGGCTCCCCGCTTCGCGGGGATGAGCGGCGAATAGGTGGCCTCAGGGCCGGACCATGGCTTCGAGGACGGCGGTGGCGTGGGCGATGAAGGCTTCGCGTTCGGCGCCCTGCAGGGGCTCGTCGCGGATCAGGCGCTCGACCAGAAAGCCGATGTAGATCGCCGCCAGCACCCGCGCGCGGGCAGGGGCCTCTTCCCCGCCGATCCAGTCGCGGATCGGCCCGAGGAAGCGCTCCTGAATGGCGACGTTGAGCAGCGGGGCGGTGGTCGGCGAGGTCGCCGCGCGCAGCAGGAACTGGAACGTGTGGCTGCGGGCTTCATCGGCGCGGGCCGGGCCGGCCATCATCGTGGCGATCTCGCGCGGGAAGGCCCGGCGCTCCCACCCGCGCAGGAAGTCGGGCGGGAACGACGCCTTCAGCGCCTCAGTGAACAGCGCTTCCTTGCCGCCGAAGTAGCGCTTGATCAGGGCGACGTCGGCGCCGGCGTCGGCGGCGATGTCGCGAAGCGAGGTCAGATCGTACCCCGCCCGCGCAAACTGCGCCTTGGCCGCCTCGAGGATGGCCGCGCGGGTCGCCTCGGCGTTGCGCCGACGCGGGTGGACGCGCTCCAGGCTCAGGGTCTCGGCGTCACTCATTCAACATCCTGCTACGCCGCGTCAGCGGCGTTGTCCTTTTCACCACGAAGGGCACGAAGGACACGAAGGGCACGAAGTCACCACGGTTGGCTCCACGGCCCGCTGATGGGCTCCGCCTCTTTGTGTTCCTTCGTGTCCTTTGTGCCCTTCGTGGTTCCATTTTGGGCCGCGCTGGCGCGCGGTGGGTTTTAGGCGCGGGCCGGGATGACGACGCGCATGCTTTCGTAGCCGTGGATGAACGACGAGTAGGAGCGCACCGGCTCGCCGATGACCTTGATCATCGGGAAGCGCTTGAGGATCTCTTCCCAGATGATGGTGAGCTGCATCTCGGCGACACGGTTGCCGACGCAGCGGTGGACGCCGAAGCCGAACGACATGTGGTGGCGCGGCCGCTCGCGGGTGATGTCGTAGAGGTTCGGGTCGGCGATCACGCTCTCGTCGCGGTTGCCGGAGATGTACCACATGACCACCCGGTCGCCCTTCTTGATGGTCTTGCCGCCGATCTCGACGTCGCGGGTGGCGACGCGGCTCATGTGGGCGAGGGGGGTCTGATAGCGGATCGTCTCGGAGACCATGTTGACCACCAGGTCGGGGTCGGCGCGCAGCTTGTCGTACTGGTCGGGGTTCTTGTTCAGCCAGTAGACGCTGCCGGAGATGGTGTTTCGGGTGGTGTCGTTGCCGCCGATGATCAGCACCGCGACGTTGCCCTGGTACTCATCGACGCTCATGCCGCGCGTGGCCGGGTTGTGGGCCAGCATGGAAATCAGGTCGATGCCGGGCTCGGCGTCGACCCGCCGGTTCCACAGGTCCTGGAAGACGGCGCGGCATTCGAAGATCGCCGCCGCCTTCTGCTCCCAGCTCTCCACCGGTCCGTGGCCCGGCAGGTTCATGAACATGTCCGACCAGCGGGTCAGCCGCCGCCGCTCCTCGAACGGGAAGTCGAACAGCGTGGCCAGCGTCATGGCCGTCAGCTCCATCGACACCTTGTCGACCCAGTCGAATTCCACGCCGATCGGCAGGGAATCGAGGATCTCGCCGGCGCGCTCGCGCACCATAGGCGACATGTTGGCGATGTTGGCCGGTGCCAGCGTCGGGCTCACCGCCTTGCGCTTGGGACCGTGGTGCGGCTCGTCCAGGCCGATGAAAGAGCCCTCGCCGCGCCTGGCC
>JGI12269J14319_10006559_pt1 | contig 10083 bp, 7 predicted proteins | sample PeaSoiSIISIP2007_FD_14319 | JGI IMG/M metagenome (IMG submission 14319) | reverse complement strand
GCCCAAGCCGATGATGGCGGACTACAGTGTCTCGATCGCCCGGCATCAGGTCTGGGTCCTCGAGGAGAAAGGCACGCTCATCGCCGTCCTCGAGCTCATTCCGGACCCCGGTCATCTCCTCATCGAGAACATAGCCCTCCTACCCGCGCACCAGGGACGCGGCCTCGGCCGCAAGCTCATGGCCTTCGCCGAAGAGGAGGCGCGCCGCCAAGGTGCCGGCGAAATGCGCCTCTACACCAACGAGGCCTTCAGCGAGAACCTGGCCTTCTATAAGCGACTCGGTTACCGCGAGACCGATTACGAGCCCTTCGAGGGCACCGAGCTCGTGCATCTGGCGAAGCGGCTCTCGCCCGGTCATTCCAAGAAGTGAGCGTGCCACGCCGCCCCCTTCGACTTTGACCTTTGCCGCCCCTTGTGCTTCATTCGCGGCCTTGGGCAACCTCTCATAGAGCGCCATGAGCACGCCGAAGCCGCGGCCCATCGAGAAGCCGAACACCTACCGCGCCGGCCCGGACGAGCGCGGCCATTTCGGCATTTACGGCGGCCGATTCGTGGCCGAGACGCTGATGCCGCTCCTCTTCGAGCTCGAGGCCGCCTACCGCGAGGCCAAGGCGGATGCCGGCTTCAAGGCCGAGCTCGACCGCTACCTCTCGCACTACGTCGGCCGCCCGAGCCCGCTTACGCTCGCCGAGCGTCTCGGCGCCGAGCTCGGCGGTGCCAAGATTTATCTCAAGCGCGAGGACCTCAACCACACGGGCGCGCACAAGATCAACAATTGCATGGGGCAGATCCTGTTGGCGCGGCGCATGGGCAAGACGCGGATCATCGCCGAGACGGGTGCTGGCCAGCACGGCGTCGCCGCCGCCACGGTCGCCGCACTGTTCGGGCTGCCCTGCACCGTCTATATGGGCGCCGTCGATATCGAGCGGCAGAAGCCCAATGTCTTCCGCATGCGCCTCCTTGGCGCCGAGGTGAAGACGGTCAACTCCGGCTCCGCCACGCTCAAGGATGCCATGAACGAGGCCTTGCGCGACTGGGTCGCCAACGTCGCGGACACCTACTACCTCATCGGCACGGTCGCGGGTCCCCACCCTTACCCGGCACTCGTGCGCGATTTTCAGCTCGTCATCGGCAACGAGGTGCGCGAGCAAATCCTGGCGCTCGAAGGGCGGCTCCCCGACACGCTCGTCGCTTGCGTCGGCGGCGGCTCGAATGCCATGGGGCTCTTCCATCCCTTCCTCGACGACGCCGGCGTCGCCATCGTAGGCGTGGAGGCGGCGGGCCACGGCCTCGAGACGGGCAGGCACGCCGCATCCATGCTGGGCGGGCGGCCGGGCGTGCTGCACGGCAACCGCACCTATCTCCTGCAGGACAGCGACGGGCAGATCAGCGAGGCGCACTCGATTTCGGCCGGGCTCGACTATCCCGGCGTCGGACCGGAGCACGCCTGGCTCAGGGATACGGGACGCGTCAGCTATGTTGCGATCACGGACCGCGAGGCGCTCGATGCCTTTCAGCGCTTGAGCCGGCTCGAGGGCATCATCCCGGCGCTCGAATCGGCCCATGCGCTCGCTTACGTCGGCAAGATCGCCCCCACACTCGCGCGCGATCATCTCGTCGTCGTCTGCCTCTCGGGGCGCGGCGACAAGGACATCTTCACGATCGCCGATCATCTCGGTGCGAGTCTATGAAAGCGCGGCGAGAGAAGCGTCGGGAGAACCGCATCGAGCGCCGCTTCGCAGCCCTCAAGGCCGAGGGCCGCGCCGGGCTCGTCACCTTCATCACCGCAGGCGATCCGGACGGCGAGACCTCGCTCGCCCTGCTCAAGGCCCTGCCCGCGGCAGGGGCCGACCTCATCGAGCTCGGCATGCCGTTCTCCGATCCCATGGCGGACGGGCCCGCGATACAGGCAGCGGGCCAGCGCGCGCTCAAGGCCGGCATGACGCTCAGGAAAACGCTTGCCATGGCGCAGAGCTTCCGCGCCGGCGAGCGGGCGACGCCGCTCATCCTCATGGGCTACTACAATCCCATCTACAGTTACGGCAACGAGGCCTTCGTGCGCGACGCCGCGGCTGCCGGCGTCGACGGGCTCATCATCGTCGACTTGCCGCCCGAGGAGGACGAGGAGCTGCGCCCCCTCGCCGAGGCGGCGGGAATCGCCTCGATCCGCCTCGTCGCCCCCACGACCGGGGCCGCGCGCCTCGCGACCGTGCTCGAGCACGCCAGCGGCTTCGTCTATTACGTCTCGATCACCGGGATCACGGGAACGCGGAGTGCGGAGCTCGACCGCGTCGAGGCCGCGATCGAGGGCGTGCGAGCGCGCACCACGCTCCCCTTGGCCGTCGGCTTCGGCATCAAGACGCCCGAGGATGCGGCCGGCTTCGCCCGCTTCGCCGATGCGGCGGTGGTGGGCTCGGCCCTGGTGCAGGTAATCGCAAGCGGGCTCGACCCCGCGGGACGGGCGAGCCCCGCGCTCATTCCCGAGGCCCTCGCCTTCGTCCGCAGGCTCAGCGCGGGCGTGCGCGGCGCCAGAGCCAATGCGAGGGCCGCCTCGTGAACTGGCTCACCAATTTCGTGCGGCCCCGCATCCGCGCCCTCGTGCAGAAGGCCGAGGTTCCGGACAAGCTTTGGCAGAAATGCCCCAAATGCGGGCAGATGATCTTCCATCGCGAGCTCGAGGCGAACTTCAACGTTTGCCCGCACTGCGGCCATCACATGCGGCTCTCGGCCGAGCAGCGGCTCGCGATGCTCTTCGACGACGGCCAATACCACAGGATCGAGCTGCCCAAGACGCCGCCCGACCCCCTCAAGTTCCGCGACCTCAAGCGCTACAGCGACCGCCTCAAGGAAGCGCAGGCCAAGACGGGCCTCACCGATGCGATCATCGTGACGCATGGCCGCATGGGCGGCTTGGCCGTCGTCATCGCCGCCTTCGAGTTCGATTTCCAGGGCGGCTCGATGGGGGTCGCGGTGGGTGCAGCCCTCGTCGCCGCGGCACGGCTCGCCACCCTCCAGCAGGCGGCCCTCATCGTGATTCCGGCCTCCGGCGGGGCACGCATGCAGGAGGGCATCCTCTCGCTCATGCAGATGCCGCGCACGGTGATCGCGGTCGCGGAGATGCGCGAGGCGAAGCTGCCTTACATCGTCGTGCTGACCGATCCGACGACGGGAGGCGTGTCCGCCTCGTTCGCCATGCTGGGCGACGTCCAGATCGCCGAGCCGGGCGCGGTGATCGGCTTCGCCGGCGCGCGCGTCATCGAGGAGACCATCAAGGAGAAGCTGCCGGAGGGCTTCCAGCGCGCCGAGAATCTCCTCGAGCACGGCATGGTCGACATGGTGGTGCCGCGCAAGGAGTTGCGCGAGACCATCGTGCGCGTGCTGAGCTTGCTCATGAATCGTCAAGCCCCGGCGACCGTCGTGCCGCTGCCCACGGCCCAGGCAGGCAAAGGTGCCGCTCCAGCCGAGTGATCTTGTGCTCGGGCGCCTGCTGGCGCTCCACCCCAAGCTCATCGACCTCGCGCTCGGGCGGATCGAGCGCCTGCTCGAGCGGCTCGGCCATCCCGAGCACAAGCTGGCCCCCGTCGTCCATGTCGCGGGGACCAACGGCAAGGGCTCGACCATCGCGTACTTGCGCGCGATGCTCGAGAGGGCGGGCTACCGCGTCCAGGCCTATACCTCCCCGCACCTCGTGCGTTTCGCCGAGCGCATCCGCCTCGCGGCCGGCATCATCGGCGACGCGCGGCTCACCCAACTCCTCGAGGAGTGCGAGCGCGCGAACCGCGGCGAGCCCATCACCTTTTTCGAGATCACGACCGCCGCCGCCTTTCTCGCCTTCTCGCGCGAGCCCGCGGATGCGCTTCTCCTCGAGGTCGGGCTCGGTGGCCGCTTCGATGCCACCAACGTCATCCGCACTCCGGCGCTCTTGGCGATTACGCCGATCTCGATCGACCACACGGAGCACTTGGGCGACACCATCGAGAAGATCGCCTTCGAGAAGGCGGGCATTCTGAAGCCGGGTGTTACCGCCGTTGTCGGCCCGCAGCCTCCGGGTGCCGCCGGCGTGATCGAGACGCAGGCCGAGCGCGTGGGTGCAGCCCTCTATCGCCACGGCCGCGACTGGAGCATCGCGGCAAGCAGCACTGGCTGGCAGTATCGCGGCCGGCGCTGGCGCCTCGAGCTGCCGCGGCCTGGGCTCCTGGGCGAGCATCAGCTCGAGAATGCCGCGCTCGCCGTCGCCGCCGCCGAGCGGCTCACGGGATTTCACCTCGCGCCGGAGCATGTGCGGGCGGGTCTGGCAGAGGTAGTATGGCCGGCGCGGCTGCAGCGCTTGACGCAAGGGCCCCTTGTCGCGGCGCTGCCGGGTGCCGGCTGGGCGCTTTGGCTCGACGGTGGGCACAACGCTTCGGCAGGGGCCGCACTTGCGCGCCAAGCGGAAGCCTGGCGCGACAAGCCGCTTAGCCTCGTCTACGGCATGCTCAAGAGCAAGGACGCAGAGCGCTTCCTCGCCCCGCTCGCACCCCACGTGGCGGCCGTGCGCGCCGTCGCCATCCCGGGCGAAGCCAACAGCCTCTCGGCCGAGGCGGCGGCAGCCCACGCGCGCTCCGCCGGGCACCGGGTCCAGCCGGCCGAGAGCCCGCTCGCCGCCGTCAAAGAGCTCGTGGCCGAACTCGCCCGGCCGAGCCGCCTCCTCATCTGCGGCTCGCTCTATCTCGCCGGCAAGATATTAGCCGAGAATGGGTGAGCGGCTCGGGCGCGGTGCGCGGCGCACGCCCTCACCCAACTTCGGCTAAGCTCGACTTTGCCTCGCTAAGCCTACGCAACCCTCGCCCCCTTCAGGGCTATCGGATTCACACAATCTTGGCGGATGTTCGCGGAGGCACCGATCGCGCTAAGCCCCTCTCTCGCGCCAAGCGGGCGAGGGGCTTAGCGCCGTCGCCGTGATGAGTGAATCCGATAGCCCTTCAGGGGGAGAGGGCAGGGTGAGGGGCGCCGCGATTTTGTGGGGAAGCAGGTGGAGGCCGTGCGCTACAGCACCGACTGCACCCACTCGTAGAGCTTGCTCTTGGGCAGGCTGCCCACCTTCATGGCGGCGACCTGGCCGGCCTTGAAGAGCATGAGGGTCGGAATGCCGCGCACGCCGTATTTCTGCGGCGTGGTCGGGTTCTCGTCGATGTTGAGCTTGGCCACGGTGATCTTGCCGTTGAGCTCCTTGGCGAGCGCCTCGAGATGGGGGGCGATCTGCTTGCAGGGGCCGCACCACTCGGCCCAGAAGTCCACGAGCACCGGCCCGGAGGCCTTGAGAACGTCGCTCTCGAAAGAGGCGTCGGATACCTTGGTCGTGGCCATTTTACCCATCCTCTCAATAAGTTAGGCGGAGAGCGCCGATTCTCGTGCAAGCTTGGCCGTGAGCCGAATCTATGGGTTGGCAGGCGCGGGCGTCAAGGCGCGTAGGCGTCAAGGAGCTCATTCGGCAAAGGCATGAGTCGCGGGCCGTCGGTAAAGAGCAGGGCCGCGCGCAGAGACCGGCCGGGATAGATGCGGGCGAGCAGCGCGCGGTAGGCCGCCATCTGCTTGAGATAGAGCGGGGCGACCCCTTGGGCGCTCGCGGGAGGCAAGCGGTTGGTCTTGTAATCGACGATCAGGATCTCGCTCTCGCGCACCAGGAGACGGTCGATCTGGCCGGCGATGACCCGGCCGTTGACCTCGCCCACGAGCGGCACCTCCGCGCGCGAGCCTGCAGCGAAGAGGGGTGCGAAGGCAAGGTCCGCGAGCACGGCGAGCGTCTCGCGCGCGATCGCCTCCTGCTCCGCGGCGCCGAGCCCGTGGGCGGGCCGTGCGAGATAGCGCCGGCAGGCAAGCGCGCGCGACTCGAGCGGTATTTCAGGCAGCGCTTCGAGCAGGCGGTGGACGAGAAGGCCGCGGCGAAAGCGCAAGCCCTCCTCGCCTCCAAGCGGGGAGCGGATGGCCGGCTCCTCCTCCGCCGGCCGCGAGGGCGCGAGGGGGCGCGCCGGCACGGGCTCGTGGGCGGGAAGCGCTCGCGCCCATGCGGGCAGCGGCTCAGCCAAGAACCGGTAGCCGCCTTGGCGCTTCTCCTCCTCGGGGCCGACCTCCTGGGGCGAGCACAAGCGCAAGCCCTCCCCGCTCCAGCCCTCCGCGATATCGCCTGTGCAGTCGAAGACGAAGGGCTCGGCGATGGCCTCGAGGCCGGCGCGAACGAGCCCGTACCAATTGCGCTCGCCCATCTCGCTGCGGCCGCGCCAGCCGCAGACATAGAGCCGGTCCTGGGCGCGCGTCATGGCGACATAGAGGAGGCGGCGGTATTCCTCGTCGCGCTTGCGCTTGGCCTCCTCGCGCAAGCGCGCGGCAAACGCCTCCTCGTGCTCGCGTCGGGGCGGCCAAAGGAAGCCTGCTTCGCCGCCGTCGAGCCAGAGGAGGCGTGGGCTCTTCTTCGGGGCTTGCAGGGTGTCGGGCAATGACGATCGGCGCCTCGAGTCCCTTCGCCCCATGCACGGTCATGATGCGCACCTCGTCGCGCGCGCTCGCCTCGGGATCGCGTTTGATCTCCGCTTCCCCCGAGCGGACCCAATGGAGGAAGCCTTCGAGGGAAGGCACGTGGGCGCGCTCGTAGGCCAAGGCCAAGGCGAGGAACTCCTCGAGCGGCTCCTGGGCCTCGGGGCCGAGGCGCGCGAGCATGCGCTTGAGCCCGCTCCTCTCCTCGGGCCTGCCCTTGCTGCCGAGCACCTCGGCGAAGAGCTCGTAGGGCGGGGTGAAGTCGACGCGCCGCAGAAGATCCGCGAGATAGGCGTGTGCTGCGGCGAAGGCCGCATCCTCGTCGGCGCGGCGTGCGAGCTCGTGCCACAAGCTCGCTTGGCCGCGCGCGTAGGCGAGCTCGAAGAGCTGCTCCTCGCTCAAGCCGACGAGCGGGCTCTTGAGCACGCAGGCGAGCGTGAGATCGTCCTCGGGCAGGAGAAGGAAGCGCGCAAGTGCTAACAAGTCCATCACCGCGATCTGGTCGGTCAGCACCATGCGGTCCACGCCTGCGACCGGCACCTGCGCCGCCTTGAGCGCGCGCACGAGCTCCTCGACGAAGACGGTACGCCTTCGCACCAGCACCATGACGTCGCCCGCGCGGATCGGACGACCCCTCGACGGCAGGAGCTCGCCTTCACGGGTCCAGCGGCGGATGCGCGCGGCGATGAGGGCGGCGAGACGTGCGGGCGGCGAATCCGCGCGCTCGCGCCCGACCGGCAAGGACCAGGAGGCACGCTCCGCGCGCTCGCGCGGGACGACGGCCGGCCACAGCTCGACGAGGCCGGCGCGGCCCTCGCGGTTGGCGAAATGGCGTACCTGCTCACCCGCTGCCACCACGCCGTCGGCCGCCTCGGGACGGCTGAATACGGCGTCGACCGCGCGGAGGACTGCAGGCGTGGAGCGGAACGACACCTCGAGCGCGATACTCCGCCACTCACGCTCCGTCGCCGCGACCTGCGCTGCGAAGTGCTCGCGCATCGCCTCGAAGGCGGCCGGATCGGCGCGCTGGAAACTGAAGATCGATTGCTTGGCATCGCCGACTGCGAAGACCGTGCGAACGACCTCCCTGGCACCTTCGCCCGCGAAGAACTCCTCGGCGAGCGCGGCTATGACCCGCCACTGATCGGGGTTGGTATCCTGCGCCTCGTCGATAAGGATGTGGTCGAGGCCTTGGTCGAGCTTGTAGAGGACCCAGGCGGCACCGCGCCTGGCGAGGAGCTGCTGCGTGCTCAAAATGAGATCATCGTAATCGAGAAAGCCCTGCTGGCTCTTGTGGCCCTCATAGGCCGCGAGCACCGCCGCACCCAGGCGGAGTAGAGCAGCACTGGCCTTCGCCGTGATCGCCGCCTTGAGCCGCTCGACCACGGCCGCGAGCCGTGTCGCCTCCGCGCGCAGCGTCGGCTCGGCTCCCGGGCTCGCCTCGCGCACTCCCTTGGTCGCAAGCGTGCTGCGCGGCGCGCCGTCCTTGGTGAGAAATTGCGACGCATAGGCGGCGAAGTGCTGGGCGCGCTCCGCAGGCGAAGATGCGAGCCAGGTCGCGATCGCGGCCCCGCGCTCGCGGTCCGCGGCGGAGCCATGGGCAAGTGTGGCCGTTGCCGCAAGAAGTGCTGCAAGTGCCAAGCTCTCATCCGCCGACGCCTTTTCCCGCACCTCTACCGGGCTCTCGCCCGCTGCCAGGCCAAGCCGGCGGTAGAATGCCTTCGTGGCCTCCTCGAGCGAGCCCGCCTTGGCGAGCGCGCGCGCGACCCGGCCGCGCTCGTTGGCGAGCTCGGCCATGAGCGCGCGGAAATCCTCCTCGGAGACGTGGCTCGTCACCTCGGCGAGTGCCGCCGCAAGTGCGGCATCGGCTTCCGGCTGCGCCTCGAGCAGGACCTCGTCGCGCGCGCGCTCCATGAGCTCGGCGGCGCTGCGCTCATCCAGCACCTCGAAATGCGGGACGAGGCCTGCCTCGAGCGGGAAGCGGCGCAGGAGCGACTGGCAGAAGGCATGGATCGTCGCGATCCTGAGCCCCTCCGGGGAGTCCACCACTTGGGCGAAGAGCCGCCGCGCGCGCTCCAGCATGTCGTCCGCGGGTGTCGCGTCGCCGAGCTCGGTCAACCTCTTAGCCAGCAAAGGATCGGATATCGTCGCCCATTCGCCGAGCTCGCGCGCGATGCGGTTCGCCATCTCGGCCGCCGCCGCCTTGGTGAAGGTGAGGCAGAGGATGCGCTCGGGTGGTGTGTCGGCGAGCAGAAGGCTCAGCACCCGGTTGGTGAGCACGGTCGTCTTGCCGGTGCCCGCCGAGGCGGCGACCCATACGGAGGCGGCGGGATCGGCGGCGAGGCGCTGATCGAGGCGCGGATCGCGCCGGCTGATGGCAGCGACGCTCATTCCCCGCCCTCCCTACCGTTCTCCCCCGTGGCCGACCATTCCTTGACGCGCTCGAGGTGCTCGTAGTCGCTAAAGGCGGGCACCGCCTCCGGCCGCGGCCGCGCCTCGTACGGCGTCGCCGCATCGTCGAAGCGCTGGATCAAGGCGAGGAGGCGCTCGCGCGCCGTCTCGGCGAGCGCCTGCGCATCCTCCTTGAGCGGCCTCTCCTCGCCGGGCGGCTCGCCGCCGGAAAGGCGCCAGAAGGCGAGCGATTTGACCGCCGACGCGGGCACCTCGCTGAAGGCGCCTTCCATCGCCATAACGGCCTCGAGCGGAAGCTGGGGCGCGAGCCCTTGGGCGATCTCCGCGGCACTCGGCAGCCTCCCGGTCTTGTAGTCGATGATGGCGAGGCCGCCCTCGCTCAGGCGATCGATGCGGTCGGCCTTGCCCTTGAGGAGGAACGGCCCGCCCTCGCTCGCCAGCGTCAAGAGGCCCCTCACCTCCGTATGGCTTGCTGAGAGATGCGCGCGCCGCTCACGCTCATTTGCCACGAACCACGCGGCGATGCGCTCGAAGCGCGGCCACCAGAAGGCGCGCACGCCGGGGCGCTCGAGTGCTGCGCCGAAGGTGCGGGCGCCGATCCTGAGGAGCTCCTCGACCGCGTCGGCCGGCAAGGCGCCTTGGAAATTGCGCACGAAGCGGTCAAGGGCGGCGTGGATGAAGCTGCCGCGCTCGGCGGCACCCGGATCCGCATCGAGCGGATCGAGCGCCTTGAGGTTGAGGACGTGGCGCGCGTAGATCGCATAGGGGTCGCGCATCCAGGTCTCGATCTCGGTGACCGAGAGGCGGCGCGGCCGTGCGGCGAGTGGGGGCCGCGGTGCCGGCGGCGCTGCCGGTACGGGCGGCCCCGGCACCTCGTCGAGCGCCTTGTGCCAGGCGAGCCAGCGCGCGGGAGCTGCGGTCTCGAGCGTCGTCCCCGCGGCGCGCAGCAACGCCTCGAGGCGCAGGAGCCAGCGCGCCGGCACGGTCGGCGTGCCGTCCACCTTGAGCGCGCGGGTGAGCACCACCTCGCGCGCGGAAGAGGCCTGGGCGAAGTCGTGCGCCGAGAGCCCGACGCGCCGCTCCGCCTCGGGCAGGCCGAAGGCAGCGCGCATCGGCCGCGACATCCAGGGATCGACAGGCGGGGCGGCCGGCCAGGGGCCC
>JGI12269J14319_10006553_pt1 | contig 10090 bp, 10 predicted proteins | sample PeaSoiSIISIP2007_FD_14319 | JGI IMG/M metagenome (IMG submission 14319) | reverse complement strand
CCGCAAGGGCTACGATCCGCTCTATGGTGCCCGACCGCTCGCCCGGGTGATCCAGGAGTACATCAAGAAACCGCTGGCCGAGGAGCTGCTGTTCGGCAAGCTGGAGAAGGGCGGCATCGTGCGGGTCGAGGTGGCAGAGGACAAGCTCCGCTTCACCTATCCGACGCCACCGGCGCCTCAGCCCGAACCGAAACTGCCGGCTTTGGTCGAGAGTTGACGGCCCTCAGCCGTCTTCCCGTCTGAAGGGCGAGTATTCGGCGAGAGCCGCGCGTTCGGCTTCGACCGCGCGGCGCTCGCGCTTCAGGAAGTCGGCCACGGCGGCGGCGAAGCGCTTGTCGGCTACATGGTGAAAGCTCTCGGTTTCCACCGGCAGATAGCCGCGCGCGATCTTGTGCTCCCCTTGAGCGCCGGCCTCGACCCGCTTCAGTCCGCGCTCGATGGCGAATTCGATCGCCTGGTAGTAACAGGCCTCGAAATGCAGGAAGCGGAAGGCGCCGTCGGAGCCCCAGTTCCGCCCGTAGAGGGCATCGCGGCCGATCAGGTTGAGGGCGCCCGCGACCGGCTCGCCGTCATGTTCTGCCAGCACCAGCAGGATCCGATCGGCCATGGTCTCGCCAATCCGGTGGAAGAAGGCTTGTGTCAGATAGGCCCCGCCCCACTTGCGCTCGCTGGTGTCGATGTAGAAGCGAAAGAAGCTATCCCAATGGGCAGGCTTGATGTCGTCGCCGGTCAGGCGGAAAAGCCTGAGGCCGTGCCGCGTCGCCGCTTCACGCTCCTTGCGGATCATTTTGCGCTTGCGCGAGGCAAGCTGGCCGAGGAAATCCTCGAAGCTGCCGTAACCGGCATTCTGCCAATGGAATTGGGTGGCAACCCGGCACATGAAGCCCGCCTCCGCGAGAGCCACGCCATCCTCCGGCACAGTAAAATTTACGTGAAGCGAGGAGACGCCGAGTTGGCCGACCGCCGCCAGCAATCCTTCGGCCAGATGCCGGCGGTTTTCCCGCAGCTCGGGTCCTGGTCTCACCAGAAGCCGCGGGCCCGGCACCGGCGTGAAGGGCACCGCCGCCAGGAGCTTGGGGTAGTAGCTGCCGCCGGCCCGCTCATAGGCGTCGGCCCAGCCCTGGTCGAAGACGTATTCGCCGTAGGAATGACTCTTTATATAAAGCGGCACCGCTCCCAGCAGCATTCCATCGGCTGCCTCGAGCAGCAGCGGATGGGAAAGCCAGCCCGTCCCCTGGCCTACCGCACCGCTCTCTTCGAGGGCCGCGAGGAAGGTGTGGCCCACGAAAGGATTGTCATCGCCAGCGCAGGCATCCCAGGCCGAGGCGTCGATGGACGCGACACCTTCGGCCAGCTTCAGGTGCAGTTCATCGCTTCCATCGGGCATGGGTCTAACTTCATACGAGGCCACTGCTGCTGCAAGGGGCGGCGTGCCGCGCGGCTATGCTAATATGATGTCGGTGAGATGCTGAACAATCGCACAGTCTGGCTAGTCCTCGCCGTCTTCCTCGCCGCGTCGGCGCCGGCCTTGGCCGACACCTTCGAGGCTTGGCAGGCCTACTATCGCGGCGACTTTGCCAAGGCCGAAGAGCTCGCGAAGCCCGGAGCCGAGCGCGGGGATTCCGACGCCCAATACCTGATGGGCGTCCTCAACAGCGAGGGCGACACGGGCCCGCGCGATGACGCGGCGGCGGCGGCCTGGTATCGCAAATCGGCGGAGCAGGGGAACCTCGACGCGGAGGATTCCCTGGGCTACGCCTACGACTTCGGGCTCGGCGTGCCGAAGGACCGGGCTCAGGCCCGGCTTTGGTACGACAAGGCTGCCATGATGGGCACGATCAATGCCCGTAACAATATCGCCTATGATTGGGCCCAGACTGGCGAGCGGCTGGACGACGCGCTCGCCTACGCAACGGAGGCGGTCAAGGCCGATCCGAAGAGCGCGCCCTATCAGGACACGCTCGGCTGGATCTACTACCGCCAGAAACGATTCGCCGATTCCCTGCCGCCGCTGTGTCGCGCGGCCTCGCTATGGCCGGACGCGCCGGAAATCCGATCCCATCTCGGCGACGCCCTCTGGCATGCCGGCCTCGCCGGCCCAGCCCGGCATCAGTGGCAGGATGCCATCGATCTGGCTCAAAATCCCGGCTTGCTCAACCAGGAGAGCAGGGATTTCTTGCAGGCGGAAGGCGTGCAGAATTTCGAAAACGCCATGAAGCGCAAGCTCGAGGAAGGGCCCGGAGACGGCCCGCTCCCGGATCCTTCCCAGATGCCGGCACTCAGCCCCGATGCACTCGAGGACTGCAAGTTCTCGACGTCGTGAACCCGGGGTGAACCCTGGGTGAGCCCTGGGCGAACCGGGGCCTCAGGCGATCTCGAACACCGCCTCGACTTCGACCGCGACGTTGAGCGGCAGAACGTTGCTGCCCAGGGCGGCGCGGGCATGCTTGCCGGCATCGCCGAAAACCTCGACCATGAGGTCGGAGACGCCATTGGCGACCTTCGGCTGATCGGTGAAGTCGTCGACCGAATTGACGAAGACGCCAAGCCTGACGCAGCGCTTCACCCGGTCGAGATCGCCGTTGAGGGCCGCCTTCAGCTGGGCCAGCACATTGAGGCCGCAAATCCGCGCCGCCTGCTGGCCCTGCTCGATGTCGAACTCCTTGCCGAGCTTGCCGATGAAGCGGAATTCTCCGTTCCAGACCGTCACCTGGCCGGAGACGAAGGCGAGATTGCCGCCCATCACCACCGGCACATAGTTGGCGACCGGTGCCGCCGCCCGGGGCAGCTCGATCTTCTTCTCCGCCAGCAGCTTGTCAATCCGTCCGGCCATGGCGCGCTCCCGTCGAAAGAGGTGGAATTTTACGGCCGGCACCATAGCCGGAAGCGGGCGTGCTGTCTCGTCTCGTTACCGTCGGTGCGGCGCTAACCAAAGCGAAGGCCGGACCCGCCTTGCAGGCGAATCCGGCCTTTCCGCAGCCAAGCGGCCGGTTATGTGATCGCGCCCCGCCGAGGTTTTACGAACACCCGCTCGTCGCCCCGCAGGTCGTGCATTTCAGGCAGGTGCCGTTGCGGACCAGGGTGAAGTTTCCGCATTCGCCGCAATTGTCGCCCTCGTAGCCCTTGAGCCGGGCCTCGCGGATCTTGTCCAGCTTGGCATCCACCGCGGCGGCGACATGGGCCTCGACGGCGACGTGGGTCCCATGGCCGTTGAGACCGGCGACGGCGACCGCGAGGCCGTTGCCGGCCGCGGCGGCGACATAGCCCTGGCCCGAGGCCCTCACCTCGGCCATCGCGCTCCCGCCCGAACCCGCGGCTTCCATCGAGCCGCCATGGCCATTGCTTTCGCCGTGGCCGTGGTTGTGGAACACGACCAGGCTGTTGCGCACGTAGCCGGTGCTGGCATAACGCTTGACCGCGTCGAACGCCGCCTCGGCCTCGGCTACGGCCGAGCCGAACTCGCCTTCGCTGACGCCCTTGCCCATGGCGTCGGGCTGCAGGTCGCCCGGCTGGACATGGGCCAAGTCGTTGCGTCCGACGTAGCTGATGGCGACTTCTCGGAAGATGTAGTCGAGGACCGAGGTCGCCATCTTGATGGCGTCGTTGCCCTCCACCATGCCCGAGGGCTCGAAGCGGGTGAAGGTGAAGGCCTCCACGAACTCCTCCAGGGGCACGCCATATTGCAGGCCGATGGAAATCGCGATGGCGAAATTGTTCATCAGGCTGCGGAAGGCTGCTCCTTCCTTGTGCATGTCGATGAAGATCTCGCCCAGCTTCCCGTCCTCGTATTCGCCGGTGCGCAGATAGACCTTGTGGCCGCCGACGATGGCCTTCTGGGTATAACCCTTGCGCCGGTTCGGCAGCCTCCGGCGCCCGGCTGAAACGACCCGTTCGATGACCCGCTCGACGATCCGCTCCACTACCATGGGCGCGCGCTCGGCCGGGGTTGCCTCGACGATCGCCTCGATATCCTCCGGGTCATCGCCGAGCACCGCGGCCGAAAGCGGCTGAGAAAGCTTGGAGCCGTCCCGGTAAAGGGCGTTGGCCTTCAGGCCCAGCTTCCAGGACAGCATGTAGGCGTTCTTGCAATCCTCAACCGTGGAGACGTTGGGCATATTGATGGTCTTGGAAATGGCGCCCGAAATGAAGGGTTGGGCCGCCGCCAGCATGCGGATATGGCTGTCGACCGACAGGAAGCGCTTGCCGATCCGCCCGGCTTCAGCCCCGGTGCGCCTTCCAAGGTCATGGCGCCGCAGCAATAGGTGTTGGCGGCTTCGACCTCCGCCTTGCCGAAACCGAGCGCCGCCAGCATGTCGAAGCTGATGTCGTCGAGCTGGGCTGCGGTGAAGCCGAGCCCCTTCAGGCAGAATTCTTCGCCCAGGGTGTAGCGGTTGAAGGCGAAGCGGATGTCGAAGGCAGAGGCCAGCGCGGCCTCGAGCGCCTGGAGATTGGCCGCGGTGAAGCCGCGGGCCCGGAGCGACGCATGGTTGACGCCTGGCGCCTCTTCCAGCGTGCCGTGGCCGACGGCGTAGCGGATGATCTCCTCGATCTCGGCCTGGCCGTAACCCAGGGTCTGGAGAGCCAGGGGCACCATCCGGTTGATGATCTTGAAATAGCCGCCGCCGGCGAGCTTCTTGAACTTGACCAGCGCGAAGTCGGGCTCGATGCCCGTGGTGTCGCAATCCATCACCAAGCCGATGGTGCCGGTGGGCGCGATGACCGTGGCCTGGGCGTTGCGGAAGCCATGCTGCTCGCCCAGCGACAGAGCCGCGTCCCAGGCGCGCTCGGCAGCGACTGCCAAGGCCGGATCCACGCAATTGGCGACGTCGAGAGGCACGGGCGGCACGCTCAGGCCCTCATAGCCCTCGTGCATGCCATAGGCCGCGCGCCGGTGGTTGCGGATGACCCTCAGCATCTGCTGGCGATTCTTGGCATAGCCCGGGAAGCAGCCGAGCTCGCCCGCCATCTCGGCCGAGGTGGCATAGGCAACCCCGGTCATGATTGCGGTCAGCGCGCCGGTAAAGGCTCGGCCCTCGGGGCTGTCGTAGCTGAGGCCAAGGGTCATCAGAAGGCCGCCGATGTTGGCATAGCCCAGGCCCAAGGTGCGGAACTCGTAGGAGAGCTGGGCGATCTCCTTCGAGGGGAATTGGGCCATGAGGACGGAAATTTCGAGGACCACGGTCCACAGCCTGACCGCATGCTCGTAGCTCTCGATGTCGAACCGGCCCTGCGGCCCGCGGAAGGTCATCAGGTTGAGCGAGGCGAGGTTGCAGGCGGTGTCGTCGAGGAACATATACTCGGAGCAGGGATTCGAGGCATTGATCCGCCCGCTCGCCGGGCAGGTGTGCCACTCGTTGATGGTGGTATCGAACTGCACGCCCGGATCGGCGCAGGACCAGGCCGCATTTCCGATCTTCTCCCACAGCTCGCTCGCCTTGATCGTCCTGGCGACCTTGCCGTCGGTGCGACGGAACAGCTTCCACTCGCCGCCCGCCAGAAGCGTCTCGATGAAGCTGTTGGGTATCCGCACCGAGTTGTTCGAATTCTGGCCCGAGACGGTCAGATAGGCGTCGGAATCCCAGTCCGTGTCGTAGATGCGGAAATCGATCCGGTCATAGCCCTGCTGGGCGAACTGGATGACGCGGCGGATGTAGTTCTCCGGAATCTCGGCCTCGCGCGCGGCGCGGAACGCCTTGCGCAGCGCCTTGTTCCGCTTGGGATCGAAGCGCGTCTCGTCGTCGCCGAGCTGGCAGGCCTGGATGACGGCGTTGAGATGCCTGTTCGCCAGGCGCGAGCCGGCGACGAGGGCCGCCACCTTCTGCTCCTCGACCACCTTCCAGTCGATGAAGGCCTCGATGTCGGGATGGTCGAGGTCGACGGTGACCATCTTGGCCGCCCGGCGCGTCGTGCCGCCCGATTTGATCGCGCCCGCCGCACGATCGCCGATCTTGAGGAAGCTCATCAGGCCGGAGGAGCGCCCGCCGCCCGAAAGCCGCTCTCCGTCGCCGCGGAGCTTTGAGAAGTTGGAGCCGGTGCCCGAGCCATACTTGAACAGGCGCGCTTCGCGCACCCAAAGATCCATGATCCCGCCTTCGTTCACCAGGTCGTCGGCGACTCCCTGGATGAAGCAGGCATGGGGCTGGGGATGCTCATAGGCCGATTGGGATTCCGTCAGCTTGCCCGTCCGGTAATCGACGTAGAAATGGCCCTGGGCCGGCCCATCGATGCCATAGGCCCAATGAAGCCCCGTGTTGAACCATTGGGGCGAGTTGGGCGCGCCCATCTGGCGGCACATCATGAAGCGCATTTCGTCGTAGAAGGCGGCAGCGTCCGCCTCGGCGTCGAAATAGCCACCCTTCCAGCCCCAATAGGTCCAGGTGCCGGCGAGCCGGTCGAACACCTGCACCGCCCGGGTCTCGCCGCCAAAGCGCTGGTCGGGGTCGAGGCGCGCGAGGCCCTCATCGTCGGGCGCATGCCGGCGCAGCCAATGGGGCATGTCCGGCTCATCCACCGCAAACAGGCGGGCCGGAATCCCGGCCTTGCGGAAATACTTCTGGGCCAGCACGTCGCAGGCCACCTGGGACCAGTCCGCCGGAACCTCGATGTCCTTCAGCTGGAAGACCACCGATCCATCAGGATTGCGGATTTCCGATGTGGTCGTGCGGAACTCGATGCCCTGGTAAGGTGACTTTCCGGCTTCGGTGTAACGGCGTTCGATCCGCATGCTGGTCCCCCGATGTCCCGACTGGCCCGCAACCCGCCTAAAGCCAAGGTTTTGCTTTAACTTGAGCCCGTAGGCAATTGGGGCGGCGCAAGTTATTGTACATCAACTGACGCCGCCCGCGATAGGTAGAGTTTGCCCCAATTAACGGTGGGCTTCAATAGGAAACTGCCGTGAATCTGCAATGCCTCCGTCAAGATATTGTATTGCAGCGCAACAAGCGAGCCATCAGCCTACTATATATAGTGTTTTAGCTGCCCCTAGGTCTTGTGCCTGGCCTGGAGCGGCCTGCCGGCCAGGGTCAGGGCCATCACTGCACCGATGACCAGGCTGGCCCCGGTCAGCTGGAGCAGGCTCAGCCTTTCGCCCAGAAAAATCGCGCCGATGGCGATGCTGATCGGCATTTCCAGATTCATGATCACTGCCATGCGAATCGGGGCCACCAGGCGCATGGCCATCACCCAGCAGAGATTGCCCAAGAGATAGCAGAGGGTGGCGCCGGCGAGGCCGATCCAGCCGGGCCCGGTCAGCGGCAAGGCAAACCGCCCCGTGCCGGCGAGGTAGGCCCCGATGGGCAGGAGCAGCAAGAGGCTTGCCAGCATGCTGAGCGGGAGCGGCTGGAAGCGCCGCATCCAGGATCCCGCGACCGCGATCATGAGGACGAGGCCAAAGGCCGCGGCCAAGCCGGCCAGGATCCCGCGCGAATCGAGATGGGAGAAGTCGGCGCCGACGGCGAGCGCCACGCCGGCGAAGGCCAAGACCATGGTTGCGGCCTTCACGGCCGTCATGCGGTCGCGGCCCATGAGCACGGTGATGAGGGCGACGAAGAAGGGCGCGGTATAGAGCAGGATGACCGCCACCCCCACGGGGATGAAGGCCGCCGCCGTCAGGTATCCGCCGGAGAGAAGCAGCATGAAGCCCGCGACCGCGGCCGCCCTCGGCAGCATCCCGGGGCCGATTTGCAGCGGCCGGCCCGACAGTCGCTCGATGAGGCCGACGCCAGCTGCGAAACTGGCGAACCTGACGATGAGCAGCGTTTCGGGGTTGGAGCCGGCGGCGTAGGCAAATTTGGAGAAGGTGGTGATGCAGGCGAAGCTCGCGGTCGTGATCAGGAGCAGCGCCAGCCCCAGGCCTCGCCGCGCCGGCGCGGCCGCTGTCTGTCGATCACGCGGCAAGGTCTTCCCCTCTGACTGCCCGAGCATGACTGGACAGTCCGAGGCGGGCAATGCGATATTTCCGGCCCGCTGGCGGCCCGAATGCCGCTCTACAGCATGGAAATTCGGATGTCCCTGGGGACCCGCCTCTTCACTTGGCTGCAAGGCACCTATGTCGGCAGCGACGGCTCCGGCAACCGCTATTATCGCGGCCGGCCCATCGGCGGGCGCAAGCGGGAGCGGCGCTGGGTCATCTACGCGGGCGAGGCCGAGGCCTCTCGCGTGCCCGCGGAATGGCATGGCTGGCTCCACGGCACGGCCGCCGATCCGCCCAAGGCCGAGGCCCCGCGCCACGAATGGCAGAAGGACCATCTCCCGAACCTGACCGGCAGCGAGTTGGCCTATCGCCCGCCGGGCCACACGCTGGCCGGGGGCAAACGGGCGCCGGCGACGGGCGACTACGAGCCCTGGACGCCGAACTGACGGCGCGCGACCGGGGGAACTGACATGCGCCGCAGCTTGGTCGAAACCCTGATCGGAGCCGTGGTTCTGGTCGTCGCCGGGTTCTTCCTCTACTTCACCTATACGACCGGCTATCAGAGGGTCGAGGGTTACGAAGTGACCGCCAAGTTCAACAGCGTCGCCGGCCTGACCTTGGGCAGCGACGTGCGCATGAGCGGCATCAAGGTCGGAAGCGTGGTCGGCGCCAACCTCGATCCCAACACCTATCTCGCCGTCCTCCGCCTGCGAATCGAGAAGACGATCAAGCTGCCGGTCGATACCACGGCCAAGATCACTTCCGACAGCCTGCTGGGCAGCAACTACGTGGCGCTGGAACCCGGCGCGGAGGACAAGCTCATTCCTGAGAACGGCCAGATCCAGGTGACCCAGGACCCGATCAATGTCGTCGACCTGATCGGCCGTTTCATCTTCGGCAGCACCACCAATCCCAAGCAGCCGGGCTCCAAGCAGGATCAGCAGCCTCAGCAGCCTCAGCCGAAGCAGGGCCAGGGCACGACTGGCACCACGACCTCGCCATAACCCGGCGGCCGACCTCGGAGCTCGGCGACTTGAAACCGGGCGCCCGGCAGCGCAAATTCCCGCCATGACCCGCAGCAAGACCGCAGCGAGCTTCCCCATCTGGCGCCAGCCGGATGGCAAGCCCCTATCCTGCGTCGAGAAGATCAAGGTGCTGAATGAGAACCTGGGTGAAATCCGGCAGCTCGCCCAGGATGCGCTGGAGGATGGTCTCCTGATGGGTTGTTCGGAAGAGCAGCTGCGCCAAGTGCTTCGCGATCTGGTCNATTCCCTGAACAACCCTTATGCCAAGAAGGGTTGAATGCGCCCAGCGATCCGTCTCGCCTGCTCGCTCGTCGCCGCCAGCTTCGCCGTCGCGGGCACGGCCGAGGCGACACCGATGAAGATCGTGGTGCTGCGCGGGCTCGACAAGATCACGGCCCATGTCTCGACCTTCGACGCGCCGGTGGGCCAGACGGTGACATTCGGCGCCTTGCGCATCACCGCCCGGGCCTGCGACAAGCATCCGCCCGAGGAGACGCCGGAGAGCGCCGCTTTCCTGGAGATCGTCGAGGCCCGTCCGGGCGAGCAACCCCTGCCGCTGTTCAGCGGCTGGATGTTCGCCTCGAGCCCGGCGCTTTCAGCTCTCGAGGATCCGATCTACGACCTGTGGGTTCTCGACTGCAGGAACGAGGCCAGCGCCTCGAACGGCACTTCCCCATAGAACGCCGCCTTCGCCTTCACCGCCTCGGCGAGGCGCAGGCGGTATTCGGCGCGGTTGATCTCCTCGGCGCCGAACTGCGCCAGATGCCGGGTCAGGAACTGGGTGTCCAGCAGCTGGAACCCGCCCAGGATCAGGCGCAGGACGAGATGGGCGAGCGCCACTTTGCTGGCGTCCCGCTCGCGGCTGAACATGCTCTCGCCGAAAAACGCGCCGCCGAGGGCGACGCCGTAAAGCCCGCCAATCAGCTCGCCCTTGCGCCAACACTCGACGCTATGGCCATAGCCAAGCGCGAACAGCTGGTTGCTGAGGCGCCGGATCGGCCCGTTGATCCAGGTCTCGGCGCGCCCGAAATCCGGTTCGGAGCAGGCGCCGACCACGCGGTCGAAATTCTCATCGCAGCGGATCTCGAAGCGCTGCTGGCGCATGGTGCGGGCGAGCCGGCGCGGCAGGTGGAAACGGGCGAGCGGGAGGATG
>JGI12269J14319_10006552_pt1 | contig 10090 bp, 11 predicted proteins | sample PeaSoiSIISIP2007_FD_14319 | JGI IMG/M metagenome (IMG submission 14319) | reverse complement strand
GGTGGCTGGGCGAGACACGTCGCAACTGGAAAGCGCTCGCGGCGCTCGCCCTCCTCACCTTCCCATCGCAAAGCGATGGGCCCCTTCCTCTCCTCCTGAAGGAGGAGAGGGTTAACTCGACTGCTCGGCCGCGGCCCCGCTCTGCTCCCGCTCGATCATCTCGAAGACCTGGAGGAAGATCTCGGGGGCTTGCGCGCCGGAGATCACGTATTTGCGCTCGAAGATGAAGCAGGGGACGCCTTCGACGCCCATGCGGCGCGCCATCTCGTCCTCGCGCGCGACCTCCTCTATGCCCGCCTTGCTCTCCATGTAGTCGGCAAGCGGGCCCCGCTCGAGCCCGGCCGCCGAACCGATGTCGAGGAGGGTCATCGCGTCGCCGATGTCGCGGCCGTCGACGAAATAGGCTTGGAAGAGCGCTTCCACGACCGGATGTTGGAGGTCGAGCTCGCCCGCGTAGCGCACCAGCCGGTGGGACCCGAGCGTGTTGGGCGTGCGCTTGATGCCGGGGAAATTGAATTCGATGCCTTCGCCCGAGCCGGCCTCGCTGATCCTGTCGTAGGCGCCGGAGCCGCGCGCGTCGCCGAACTTGAGGCGCAAGTACGCGCCCCGCTCCATGCCCTCCTTCGGCATGTCCGGATTGAGCTGGAAGGGATGCCAGGCCACCTTGAGGTCGGGCTGGTGGACGAGGCTCAGCGCCCGCTCGAGGCGGCGTTTGCCGATGAAACACCAGGGGCAGATGGTGTCCGAGATGATGTCGATGAACATGCCCAAGCATAGCCCTCTCGGCGATGGAAGGCGAGGCAAAGCTCGCTACCGCCGACGCGATGCTTGACGCGAGACGCCGCAGGCTCAAGCATCGCAAGTGCGGTCGGCGTGGAGGAGAGCGATGAGCGAACGGACGGCGGCAGGTGCGAAGGACAGCCGCTATGAGCGCGGGCTCGAGCGCACTGCGGCGAACTATACCGCCCTCTCGCCGCTCAGCTTCATCGAGCGGGCCGCCGCCGTCTTCCCCGACAAGACCGCCGTCATCCACGGCGCTCGGCGCTACAGCTACCGCGAGTTCCTGGCGCGCTGCCGGCGCCTGGCCTCCGCCCTTGCCGGGCGAGGCGTGCGGCCGGGGGATACGGTCGCGGTGATGGCGCCCAATGTGCCGGCCTTGCTCGAGGCGCATTACGGGGTCGCCATGGCGGGTGCGGTGCTCAATGCGCTCAACTACCGCCTCGACGCGGCGAGCATCGCCTTCATCCTCGGGCACGGGGAGGCCAAGGTGCTGATCGCGGACCGCGAGTTCTCCGCGACGGTCAAGCCCGCGCTCGCGCGCGCGGAGCAGCACCCGCTCGTCATCGACATCGACGATCCGCTCCATGAGGGGGGCGAGCTCCTCGGCGAGAAGGATTACGAGGCCTTCATTTGCGAGGGCGATGCGGAGTTCGCCTGGCACCGGCCGGCCGACGAGTGGCAGGCGATCGCCCTCAGCTACACCTCGGGCACCACGGGCAATCCAAAGGGGGTCGTCTACCACCACCGCGGCGCCTTCCTGAACGCGCTCGGCAACGTCATCCAATTCGGCCTCGACTCCCGCACGGTCTATCTTTGGACCCTGCCGATGTTCCATTGCAGCGGCTGGACCTACACCTGGGCGGTGACCGCGGTGGCGGGGACGCACGTCTGCCTTCGTCGCGTCGATCCGGCGCTCATCTTCCCGGCGATCGCCGAGCATAGGGTGACCCACCTCTGCGGCGCTCCCATCGTGCTCAACATGCTCGTGCATGCGCCTGAGGGCGTTAAGCGCAAGTTCGCCTGGACGATCGAGGTGGCGACGGGCGGGGCGGCGCCGCCGAGTGCGGTGATCGCCGCCATGGAGCGCATGGGCTTCCGCGTCACCCATCTCTACGGCCTCACCGAGAGCTACGGGCCGGCCACGCTGTGCGCCTGGCAGGAGGCGTGGGGTGAGCGGCCGCTCGAGGAGAAGGCGGCCAAGATGGCGCGCCAAGGCGTGCGCTACGTGACCCTCGCCGAGCTCATGGTGGCGGAGCCTTTGAGCCTCAAGCCCGTGCCCGCCGACGGCAAGACGATCGGCGAGCTCATGCTGCGCGGCAACACGGTGATGAAGGGCTATCTCAAGAACGCCGCGGCGAGCGAGGAGGCCTTCCGCGGCGGCTGGTTCCACACCGGCGACCTTGCCGTGCGCCATCCCGATGGCTACGCCGAGATCAAGGACCGCTCCAAGGACATCATCATCTCGGGCGGCGAGAACATCTCCTCGCTCGAGGTCGAGGAGGTGCTCTACAAGCATCCCCTCGTCATGGAGGCGGCGGTCGTGGCCAAGCCCGACGCGACGTGGGGCGAGGTGCCGTGCGCCTTCGTCACGCTCAAGTCGCCCGAGGCGAAAGTGAGTGCGGAGGAGATCATCGCCTTCTGCCGGGAGCACCTCGCGCGCTACAAGGTGCCGAAACACGTCGTCTTTACAGCGCTGCCCAAGACCTCGACCGGCAAGATCCAGAAATACGCGCTCAGGGAGAAGGCGAGGGAGGCGTAAGGCCGCCGATCGGGGGATGCGCGGTGCTGGACGGTATATGAAAATCGGCGTATTTTGCATTTCGTGCCACATATAGGAGAATGCGGCAAATGCCGAGCTTTCGGACACGGATCGGCCCGAGCGGACGCCTGGTCATTCCTGCGCTCTACCGCAAGGAGCTCGGCTTGAAGGCGGGTGATGAGGTCGTGCTCAAGGTCGAAGACCATGAGCTAAAAATCTCGACCTTGAAGCACTGCGTCGAGCGCGTTCAGGCGCTCGTACGGCGGTATAATCGTAAGGGTGAAAAGCTTTCCGACAGCCTGATCCGCGAACGTCGCCGATTGGCGGCGAAGGAATAGTATGGTCCTCGATGCCTCGGCGCTCTTGGCGCTGATCAACACGGAACCCGGGTCGGACGTCGTTGGCGCGGCCCTGCCTCAAGCGATCATCGGCACCGTCAATTTATCGGAGGTCGTGGCCAAGATGATCGACATCGGCGTGCCGGAGGGCGAGGCATGGCGCGGGGCGGCGGATTTGGTCCCCGTCATCGTCGACTTTGGCCCCGAATTGGCGCGCCAATGCGCGAAGCTGCGCGCTGCGACCCGCGTCCATGGCCTCTCGTTCGGCGACCGCGCCTGTCTCGCCCTCGCCCAACGGCTCCACCTGCCCGTGTTGACCGCCGATCGTGCATGGCGCAAACTTTCGCTCGGCATCGATATACGCTATGTGCGCTGAGCGAGGGAGGTTCACGGCGCTATTTTCTTTGCTGCGCCAAGCGCGACAACCGTACTAGAGTCCCCTGTGGTTGCCGCGGCGCCAAGACACGCGCAACGCGAAGGGGGTTGATGCCTACACTCTTCGATCTCTCCGGCAAGGCTGCGATCGTGACGGGGGCGTCCTCCGGGCTCGGCCGGCACTTCGCCTTGACGCTCGCGCGCCACGGCGCACGGGTTGCGCTCATGGCGCGCCGGGTCGAGCTTCTGGCCGAGCTGCGCAAGGAGATCGAGGGCTTCGACGCACGAGCGGTGGCGATCCCCCTCGACGTGGCGCGGCGCGAAAGCGTGCGCCAAGCGGTCGCCGCCGCGGAGGAGGAGCTCGGCCCCATCGCCATCCTCGTCAACAACGCCGGCCTCGCGGTATCGAAGCCGGCCCTCGAGCTCTCCGAGGAGGATTGGGACCGCACCTTGGACGTCAACCTGCGCGGCGCCTGGCTCATGGCCCAGGAGACGGCGCGGCACATGGTACGCCTCGGGCACGGCGGCGCCATCATCAACATCGCTTCCATCACCGCCTTCCGCGTCGTCGGCCACCTCTCGGCCTATGCCGCCTCGAAGGCAGCCCTCGTGCAGCTCACCCGCGCGTTGGCACTCGAACTCGCGCGCCACAACATCCGGGTGAACGCGATAGCACCCGGCTACATCGAGACCGAGATCAACCAAGAGTACTTCGCCTCGCCGGCGGGCCAAGCCCTCGTCAAGCGCATCCCGCAGCGCCGGCTCGGCAAGCCGGAGGAGCTCGACGGCGCCCTTCTGCTGCTCGCCTCCGACGCCTCGAGCTATATGACCGGGAGCGTGATCGTCGTCGACGGCGGCCACCTCCAGTCGCCGCTCTGAGGGCGAAACAACACAGGGAAATAGCGAGGGAAATAGCGATGGACTTCAATCTCTCTCCCGCGATCGAGGATTACCGCAAGCGCATCCGCGCCTTCGTCGATCAGCACGTCATTCCGCTCGAGGCCGAGCCGAAGAGCTACGACGAGCACGAGAACATCAACGAGGAGACGCTCCGGCCCTTGCGGGCGAAGGCGCGCGCGGCCGGGCTGTGGTGCTTCCAGATGCCGAAGGTGCGGGGCGGGCAGGGGGTCGGCGTCGTCGGCATGGCGGCCTGCTATGAGGAGATGGCGCGCTCGATCTTCGGCCCGCTCGTCTTCAACTGCGCCCCTCCCGACGACGGCAACATGATCATCCTCGAGAAGGTGGGCAGCGAGGCGCAAAAGGAGCGCTGGCTGCAGCCGATCATCGACGGCAAGGTGCGCTCCTCCTTCGTCATGACCGAGCCGCACCCGGGTGCGGGCTCCGATCCCCTCGGCATGATGCGCACGCGCGCCGAGCGCCGCGGCAACAAGTGGGTCGTGCACGGCCACAAATGGTTCATCACCGGGGCGGACGGTGCCGAGCACTTCATTCTCATCGCGCGCACCTCGGACGATCCGCGCAAGGGGCTCAGCGCCTTCCTCTTCCACAAGGACCAGCCGGGCTGGAAGCTCGCCCGCCGCATCGGCATCATGGGCCCGGAGGAGCACGGCGGCCATTGCGAGCTTGTCTTCGACGGGCTCGAGATTCCGGAGGAGAACGTGCTCATGGGGATCGGCGACGGCATGAAGGTGGCGCAAATCCGCCTCGGCACCGCGCGTCTCACCCACTGCATGCGCTGGCTCGGCTGGGCAAAGCGCGCCTTGGAGATCGCCGGCGGTTATGTGCGCCAGCGCGAATCCTTCGGCGCCAAGCTCGCCGAGCACGAGGGCGTGCAGTGGCTCCTCGGCGAGGCGGCGATGGAGATCCAGATCGGCCGGCTCCTCACCATGCACGCGGCCTGGAAGCTCGACCAGGGCGGCCAGGCGCGCAAGGAGGTGTCGATGGCGAAGGTCGCGGTCGCCGAGACGCTGCACAAGGCGGTCGACACCGCGATCCAGCTTTGCGGCGCCAAAGGCTATTCCAAGGACACGCTTCTCGAGTGGCTCTACCGCTACGCGCGCCAGGGCAAGCTCGTGGACGGCGCCAACGAGGTGCACAAGATGGTGCTCTCGCGGGCGCTTCTCCAAGAGGGCACGGATTTCTGGTCGTGGGGCTGAAGCCTGAGGAGATCAAGAGCCCGCTTGCGGCCTTCATCGCGGAGCATGCTTGCGCGCGCACCGTGCGCATCACCGCACTCGAGCGCTTCGGCAGCGGTGCCGTGCAGGAGAATTGGCGCGTCGACGCCGAGATCGACGGCAAGGCCGAGGTCTTCGTCATGCGCGCCTCGTCCGCCTCCGAAGGGGTGGCGGAGAGCATGAGCCGCGTGCACGAGTTCGCGCTACTTGCTGCCGCCCACGCTGCGCGGATCGCCGTGCCGGAGCCGCTTTGGCTCGGCAGCGACCCGGGCCTCATCGGCCGCCAGTTCTACATTGCGCGCTTCGTGCCCGGGGTCGCCGCGGCCCATCGGCTGGTGCGTGACCCCGCCCTCGGCGACGCCCTCGTGGCACGGCTCGGCGAGGAGCTCGCGCGCATTCACGCGCTGCGGCCGGGACATCCCGCTCTCGCGTTCCTCGAGATGCCTCAGCCGACGCCGGCACGCGCCAACGTCGCGCGCATCCGCGTCTTCCTCGACCGCCACCCGACCCCGCATCCCGCACTCGAGTGGGTCTTGCGCTGGCTCGAGCTCCATGAGCCGCCGTGCCGGGAGCTCAAGCTTGCGCATCGCGATTACCGCACCGGCAATTATCTGGTCGAGCGCGGCGAGCTCCGCGCCATCCTCGACTGGGAATTCTCCGCCTGGAGCGATCCCCACGAGGATCTCGGCTGGTTCTGCGCGCGCTGTTGGCGCTTCGGGTCGAACGAGCGCGAGGCCGGCGGCATCGGCAGCCGCGAGGCCTTCTACCAAGGCTACGAGCGCGCGGCGGGCCGGAACATCGAGCGCGCTGCGGTGCCCTACTGGGAGGTCATGGCGCACGCGCGCTGGGCCAGCATGGCGATCCAGCAGGGCGTGCGTCATCTCTCGGGTCGAGACCGCTCGCTCGAGTTGGCGCTTACCGCACGCATTGCGCCGGAGCTCGAGCTCGAAGCCTTGCACCTCATTCGCGCCATCGAGGATGCTCCTCGAGGTGCTTCGTGGAGGTCCTGATGCGCGACCGACCGAGTGCCGCCGATCTCATCGAGATCGCCCGCGAGGTGCTGCAGCAGGAGCTGCTGCCGCGGCTTCCGCCCGAGCTGCGCACCCATGGCCTCATGGTCGCGAATGCGCTGGCCAACGCCGAGCGCGAGATATCGGCCGGGATGGCACCCGAGCTCGCCGAGCTCGGCCGTCTCGCCTCCCGCTACGGCGAAGGCACGGACGCCTCCGGCGGGGAGCGGCTGCAAGGGGCACTCGAGCGGCTCAACCGCAGGCTCGTCGCCGACATCCGCGCGGGCCGGCTAGACGGGAACCGAGAGATCGCGCGCCATCTCTTCGCAACTGCCGTCGATGCCGTACGCGAGAGCAATCCGAAATACTTGAGGAGCCGCGGGATCGAATGATCGGCCGAGAATGGGCACCGCCGGGCTCGATGCGGCCTCAGGCCTGCGGGGCCTCACGCTTCTTGGCCTCGCCGCGGTAGAAGATGTAGAGCCCGCTCATGGCGATGATGAGGGCCCCGAGGATGGTCCAGACGTCGGGCCAGTCGCCGAACAGCAGGACGCCGTAGATGGCGGCCCAGAAGAGGCCGACATAGCTGAAAGGAACGACGGCGGCGGCCGGGGCCAGCGCGAGTGACTTGATCATGCAGTAGTGGCCGACGACGCCGAAGAAGCCGGCGAGAACCAGGAGGAGCCAGCCCTCGAGGTCGGGCGTCACCCAGTCGAAGGGAAGTGCCAAGGCTGCAAGTGCCGTGCCGACGAGCGCGCTGTAGACGTTGGTCGTCATCGGCATGTCGGTGCGGCTCAACACGCGGGTCATGATCTGATAAAGCGCGTTGATGCCGGCCGCGATGAGCACCAAGAGGGCCGGGAGCTGCATGACGCCGCTGCCCGGACGCACGATGATCATGGCGCCCAAGAAGCCGACGGCGACGCCGAGCCAGCGCCGCAGGCCGACCGGCTCGCCGAGGAGCGGTACGGAGAGTGCGGTGACGAGGATCGGCGCCATGAAATTGACCGCGGTGGCGTCTGCGATCGGCATGGTGCGAATCGCGTAAAAATAAAGCGCCGTCGTCGCCACAAGGAAGATGCCGCGCAGCGCTTGGGCGCCGAAACGCGCGTGCAGCAGTACCGTGGGCAGGCTGCGCCCCGCCCACAACACGCAGAAGATGGCATGGAATAGGTAGCGCCCCCACACGATCTCGGCGACTGGGAGGCTGTGGGTCAAGTATTTCGCGGTTGAGTCGAGGCTGGCGAAGAAGATCGTCGTCGCCAGCATCCAGAGGATGCCGCGCCGAACGTCGGCGGGGGCGCCAAATACCGTCGCGCGGCTCGTCATGAGGGTGGCCGATTGAGAGAGAGCGCGGATCGTCGCGCGATCTTACGGCGGTGCCGCTCGCTCGCCTAAGGCTATTTGCGCAAGCCTGCCCTCCCCGCGGCGGCGTGCTGCTTGTCCTCCGCTCCCTGAGCTCAAGAGGCCGCCGCCAATGCGCCATAAAATCGCCACGGTGCTCGATTTAACTCCGTAGCATGAAACGGACATCGTCCATTCTGCTCGCGGCACTCTTGCTGCCGGCCGCGGCCGTCATGGCGGGCGAGACGGTCTCGGGTCCCGCCACGGTCTTGGACGGGAGCACGCTCGCGGTCGGCGGCATCACCTTCCATCTGGCCGATACGGTCGCCCCGGGGCGCGACCAGATCTGCCGCAGGGAAGGTGCGGATTGGCCCTGCGGTCAAGCGGCCGCGGCCAAGCTTGCTGAGCTCATCGCCGGCCGCACGGTCAAGTGCGACGATTTGGGGCGCGATCTCGACCAGCAGCAGCTCGCCGTCTGCTACGCCGGCGACGAGGAGCTCAACCGCGACATGATCGCCGCAGGAATGGCGCTCGTGCGCTGGCAAGTCGGACTCGACTATGCCGAGGTGCAGTCGGTCGCCAAGGCGGCGCATCTCGGTCTCTGGTCCGCGAGCTTCGACGATCCATGGGACTGGCGGCGCAAGCACGCGGCTGCCGCGAGCGCACCGCATTCGTAAAGGTGCCGCGCCGTCCCGCTTTGCCGCTCAGCGGCTGCCGAGACGGAATAAGAGAGCGAGGCCGCTGGCGAGCGCCAGTGCCGCCACCGCGTCGAAGGCCGCCATATAGCTGCCAAGCGAACCCAGGATGGCGCTGAAGAGTGCGGGAACCACCACCACGCCGCCGAAGGTGACGAAGCTCGCGCCGCCGGTGACCTCGCCGGCGCGGCCGGGCGGCGAATAGCGCGCGACTTGGGCGAGGTGCACGCCGTTCCAGGCGACCGCCGTGCCGCCGTAGGCGGTGGACACGGCAAGGATGGCGATGAACGGCCAGCTTGTCGTGAAGAGCCCGACAAGCACCGCCGAGAGCGCCATGGTGACCCCGAGAATGCCGAGAAGCCGGATCGGCGACACGAAACGGTCGGCGATCAACCCCCACAAGGGCCGCCCGATCACGCCGGCCCCTTGGGCGAAGGCAAGCACGACGCCTGCAAGCACCACCGACATGCCGAGGCGCCCGTTGAGATAGGTGACGAGGAAGGTGCCGAGGCTCGTCTGCATGCCCGCAAAGGCGAAGGAGACGAGAGAGAGCTTGCGCAGCTCGGGCGAGCGGAAGACCAGGCGGAACGGTCCCACCACATGGGCAAGGGAGAAGAGCGGGCGGCGGCGCTCGAGCTCGATGTCGAGGCCTGGGCGCAGCGGCTCGGAGCCCGCCGCGACAACGAGGCAGAGTGCCGCCGTCGCGAGTGCCGCCCCGCGCCAACCGAGCAGTGCCGCTAGGCCAGGCGCTATGGCGCCTGCCAAGGCGTTGCCGAGGGGCACACCCGTCTGCTTGATCGAGAATACGAGGTTCATGCGCGCTGGCGCGGTGGTGCGCGCGAGAATATGGGAGGAGGCGGGCGTGATCGGCCCGTAGCCGATGCCCACGACCGCGGCCGCGGCAAGCACGGCAAGCGGGGTGCCCAACGTGGCGAGCGCAAGACCCGCGCCGCAAAGGACGAGGCTGAGCTGGCTCACCCGCAAGGGCCCGAGGCGGGCGATGAAGCCGCCGCTGACCAATGCGGCGCTCGCCCCGAAGGCATAGCTCACCGAGACATAGATGCCGACGAGATAGGGCCCGACGCCGATATCGCCCGCCGCGAGCGGGGCCAGTACCGGGCCGGTGAGCGAGGTCCAGGCCGCCAGCATCTGTATCGAGAGTGTCGCGATCAGCGCAAATCGTCCTTGCTCCGGGGCGGGAGCCGGTGACGAGGTGGCAGGTAGAGCGCTTTGCGGCATTTTGGGGAAACGCGCTGGAGCTGAATCTAGGGTCGGACAGGCTTCCGGCTAGCCTAGCCGCTCTCACGCGGCGCAACATCTTAGCAATTCGGTGGAATCAGCGCGAGGCGTTGCGCGATCGTGCGCGAGGCCAAGCTCGGCGACTTCACGCACGCGCTCAAGCTCTGAGCGGCACCCGCGCCCCGCCCTCCCCCTTCGAGGGGGAGGGGGAAGTTTCTTAATGGCACGCACATCTTTCCTCTTTCCTCCCCCTTTGAGGGGGAGGGTAGGGAGGGGGGTGCTGGGTGCGTCGCACGCGCGGCTTCGGCTATGCTAGGCTGACCGCCGCAATGCCGTCGCGAGCCGAGGAGGAGACGATGCCGCCAGCCGAGAAGCCGCCGTTCCGGGCCGATCATGTCGGGAGCCTATTGCGGCC
>JGI12269J14319_10006549_pt1 | contig 10097 bp, 13 predicted proteins | sample PeaSoiSIISIP2007_FD_14319 | JGI IMG/M metagenome (IMG submission 14319) | reverse complement strand
CGGGCTGCCCGAGAGCGCAATCGCCGAAACGCACGATCGAATTCAATCAGCTGCGCGGGGTAGACGCTACGACGAATTGTTTGAAACTCTCGCCGCTAGCGGCTGCCTGGTCGCCTTGAACCATCCTCTCGTCGCCTGGGAACCGGGAGCCGAGACCATTCCCGTTACGGAACTGCTCTCCCGCTACGGCTGGGCGATTCATGCCCTGGAAGTAAACGGGATGCGGTCACGCGAGGAGAACGATCGCGTTCTGGAACTTGCCCGGCGGTGGCGCAAACCGGTGGTCGGCGGGGGAGACAGCCATCTGCTGGTCGCCAGTTCCATTCTCTCTCTGTCGCGGGCCGCAACGTTCAAAGACTTTGTCGCCGAAGTGAAGGACGGCCATGCGGTGCCGTTTGTTACGCCTGATTATTTCGCCCCGCTCAAGTGGAAACTTTTCTTGCGGGTGCTGTTTTTCATATCGCGTTACCGGCAAATCGCCAGCTATAAGGGACAACCGGTGGCCGCGATGCTGGAGCGCCGCAGAGTTTTGCTCGATCCGGTGGGGTCGGCGAGTCGCGTTTTTCTGGCTATGGTTTCCGCTCTGGGATTAGCTCGCTGACGGCGCCTAACGCGGCCGATGCACTCGAGGTAAAGCACAAGCACGAGATTACCGACCTCGCCATAGCGGTTGTGCCAGATGCGGAAGATTTGCGCCCTACGCTCCGCTTGCCTATTTTCTGGTCATGTTCATCGGCCTACTGCTCTCCTGGCAAAGGCCGGAGTGTAACCGCGACTTGCGATTTGAGTACGTTCCGGCCAGACTTTTTTCACCGTCAGGACTCAGAGTTGCGCAGTATTCTACGGTGTGCTTTTCGGAAAATAGCATGAATAGACGCTTGCCACTGACCACGCCCGTTATCTCGTATCCGCCACCGCTGCCGCTTACTTCCCGGTTTCCTTCGGACTGGCTCAGGTGAAAGGAGCCCCATTCGTCCGAATTCCACACGCCATTCACATTCATGGCAGGAGGATCCTTTTGAGCGTCAAGCCACGCCTTGCCTTCTACCTCCACCTTGGCAGCCGCCACAGAGGTCGGGAAGGAAATGCACAGCAATAGCAATGCCACCGCGAATGTCAGCTGTTTCATGAGAGATGTCCTCCTTTTCTACTTCCCGGCGTGGGCCGGGAGGCCTACGGTCTAGTCAAGCTTTAGGGTACCCGATCAGATAGGTAACCGGCATCCTTCCAGTTGCAAGCTCACCGATCTCCCACTGGTATTGGCAAGAGGTCAGTTTTTCTACCATCTCACGCAATTCCTGTGGGCGATATGTCCGCAGGCAAGACACTACTCCATCGAATAGCAGGACCAACGGAATGATCGGAATCAGATACGTCCAGAGCAACCGCGACCAGCGGAACGGACGAATCCGCGGAGTGTGCAGGAACAGCAGGAGAATGCCGGCAAACATCAGGCCGATGGTCGACGGAGCGCGCTTGGTGGCCTCAAATATGCCGATGCTTTCGCCAGCCTCGACGGCATTTTGCAGAATGGCGCAAGCATCCTCCGGCGAAAAATGATGGAACGAGGTAAACATCGTTCGCAGCCCCTTCAGTGCCCCGGGAACCTTCATCGCGTCAACCGGCTCGGGATAGAAAGTAATGTGATGGTCAGAAGACGCGCTGACACTTTGGAATGCCTCGAGATTCGGGTATTTATCCGTGAGCCAGATCTGAAGGCCGGCGGAATTTTCTTCGGCGTCCCGGCATCGCAGCTGTCGCGCAAGATCCAACCACGGACCGCCTCCGCCAGAACACATATCAACAATCGATTCGGCAGACGATTGTTGGGCGTTCGTCCGGTTCCCAGTCGAGTCAATCACGCTTTGTAACAGCGGAGCGATGGGCGCGTAGGCATGCAAGAGGTTGAACCCAAACTGCATCGCATCCGTAACGTCATCCCGAAGCGATGTCGGGAACCACCGTTGTTCATGGAGTTCGATGAACTGTACGCGACGCATGGCAACTCAGCCCGGTAAGCACGGTGTGAACATTCTGGTCCAAATCCGCAAAAAAGGCCATTCAACTCCGGAATGATCCTCAATCCTCAGCGCAAGCATGGAGCGTGGCGGCTTCCGTACGCTGAAGCCAAGGCGACAGCAGGTTGCCTTCAGGCCCGGGCAAGCGTTACCCCCCACGTGAAGCCGATCCCGGCCGATGCGAACAGCAATAATTGCCCGGGACGAATGAGCCCCTCGCGCCGCATATGCACATAATTGATCACCAGATCGCTGGCGAAGGTATGGCCATATTCTTCCATGGGAGTTGGCGGCAGACTACCCTTGGGCAGTCCCAACATCTTGCAGAAACCCTCGCGGTCCCGCCGGCTGATGTTGGAATAGATGAAATGGTCAATATCGTTCAGACTCAAAGAAGACGCCGCCAGAGCCTTATTCACCGTCAGAAGCATGTTAAGAAAGTAGACCGGCATCACCTCTCGCTCCATGCATAGAGCGTCGACAATAATATCGAAGTGGCCATTTGTTCTGGCCGTGGTAATCGCATGATGGAGGTGGCCGAGCGTCATGGCTTCGACGCCCAAAAGCAACGGGCCCTCCGCGCCTTCGCGGCGCAGGATCACGGCGCTGGCCGCGTCGCCATGGATGGTGATTGGAAGTAAGGAGCGGTTGCCTTGAGGTGCCGCGTCGCCGGTTACCAGCAGCGCCGTCTGAATGGTTTCATCCGTCATCATCCAGCCCAGCGCGGTCTTGATTGCGACGTGCAGTCCTGCACATCCGCCGACTTTGAAACTCAAGATCATGGAAGTTTCAGCGCCTAGATCGGCGCTGAGTCTGTGCGCGAACGAGAGACCTTGTGAACTCTTGGCGGTCGAACTCTCGCTGGACCAGCTTTCGCTGGACCAGGTGCTGAAATCCAGGATGAGATTGATGTCCCGCGCCCTTATCCCCGCTTCGGCTATCGCCTTGGAAGCGGCTTCGAGGACCAAGTCATAAAGTTGCTGGTCGCCGCAGATCCGGACCCTATTCAGTCCGAGACCTTCCAGGGCCTTTCGTCTCGACTCCGGGCTCAATGGAGACAGCGAGGTCTCCACTCGAGTTCGTTCCCGCTCCAGGATTGCTTCCACGGCCTCATCGTTGGGTGGAATGGCGTACGCTGCGGCTGCAATTCGCACATTCATGTTCGAGGCAACTCCAGAAGAAGTGCCGCAAATCCACTTTCGCCGGCTGTTGCTAATAACAGGGCTTGTCCATTGATGGGCTGGCTGCTTAACGCCAGGATCAAGTGAAAAAGCGCGCCCGTACCGGCCAAGCCCAAGGCAAACGCCTGCGGGAGAATGATCACGGCGTCATCGCCGGAAATCTCGCGAGCCAAGGCGGTGGTAGGACTGGTGGCGCAAGGCGAACCATTCCCGCTGCAGACTGTCAGACTGGGGACGGAACCGCCAATCATTTGCCGGATGCTCTCCGCTGGTTGACCGCCTTCCGCCACGCGAGCCGAGCGGATTTTGGCATAAGGGCGGGCGTCGGAGCGGATATTCCCGCGGTCGCACGATTCCATCACCAATGCCGCTACACCTTCGCTAGGGATAAAACCGTCGTCTTCCGGCAGGGGATCCGAGTTGTAGCATGCCGGCGAGAGCAGGCCTGCCACTTCGTACCATGAGTAGAGGGTTTGCGCCAGCGCGTCACCCGCGAGGACAATGGCTAAGTCAGCCTGACCATGACGCAGCAGAGAAGCGGCTTGGATCAGGGCGTTCTCTCCCGCAAAGTACTTGTTGCTCACCGTGACATTAGGGCCCCGCAGACCGTGAAACAAAGACACGTGACTAGCTGGAGCGCTGGCAAGAGTCTCTGGGAAGGTACTGGGATCGGTTGCGTTCCAGCCGTTCGCGGCAGCGCTGAGGTAGAAAGCTTCCGTGAGTTCAACACAGCCGAAGGCGGTGGCGAAGACCACGGCAACCCGGGATCGGTCGACTTGGTGTAGGTCGATCCCGGCATCCTTAATGGCCAAGGAGGAAGCCACCAAGGCCCACGCTGAGAAGCGATCGAGACGCCTTGTCTTCAGGCCCGGCACCACGCTGGCAGCGCGAAAGGGCTGTACCAGAAACGCTCGCCGCAGCCCGGCGGTTGTCCAGGCGGTAATCGGACTGGTTTGCACGGGACCCGGTGGAAGCAGGCCTGCCAGCGGGCCATACGGACTCACGGAACCGATACCGGTTATGGTGACGGGCGGCAAATCCGGAGTCATAAGGGGCCACTCCCGAATATGAGCACGGCGTTGCCGCCGCCAAAGCCACTGGAAACCGACATGGCCAGCGGCAGCGGTTGGCGTTTCACTTCCCCCCTCAGCCAGTCAACGCCAGGGCTCTCAATGGGATCGGTGAGCCGCAGCGTCGGAAGCAGTGCTCCTGAACGAATGGTCATGATCGTAACCGCTGCCTCTAAGGCGCCGGCCGCACCCAGACAGTGTCCGAAATAGGACTTCGTCGAAGACACGGGAATGGGATGCTTGCGCCCCCGAAAGGCGGTCTCGTAGGCATTGGCCTCGGCAATGTCGTTGAGAGGCGTTCCCGTGCCATGGGCATTTACATACCCGATCTCATCGCCGCTGACTCCCGCCATTTCCATGGAAAGCCGTATGCAATCGGCCAATCCGATTCCCTGTGTCTGCGGCGCGGTGGTATGAAATGCATCATTCGTCATGGCCCACCCCCGCAGCACCGCCATGACGTTGGCATTACGCGCGGTGGCCCCGGCCAGCGTTTCGAGGACGAAAACTGCGGATCCTTCGCCCAGGTTCAAACCCTTGCGATTCTGGTCGAAAGGAGAGCAGGGGTCTGGGTCTAACGCTCGCAGGGAGTTGAATCCGCTTAACGTGAACGGGCACAGGGGGTCGCTGCCTCCAGCCAGGACTATGGACGCGGCTCCGTCGAGCAGCATGTTGGCGGCGAGCGCGATCGCCACCGCTCCGGATGCGCAAGCCACAGAGACGGCAACGCGCGGTCCGAGAATCCCGCAACGCTCACCAACGGCGTCAGCAACGTGCGCGAACGGATAGGAGGCGCCCTGCAACAGAGTGCCGGGCCGCCGATACCAGGCGGCCGGATCTTTGGCGATTCCGGTGTCGATCTCGGTCAGGCCCCCGACCGTGTTCGCCATCACGATGCCGCTCTCACGAAAGGTAGAGCCATCGCGACCGGAATTCCCCATTGCGTCCTGAGCCGCCACCGTCGCGAGTTGATCGGTGCGCGAGTATCGGGAACTGGAGTGTTCCGCCAGAAGCGGCAATTCCCGGACTTGGGCAGTCGTTCCTTCGAAGCCGGGATACAGCCCTTTTGTGGGAGCCAGACAACACTGGCCCGACAACATGCCCGCCTGCAGGCAGTCCAGCCCGATGCCATAGGGGCTGACGACCCCGACGCCAGTAACGACGATGGTTTTATGGATATCGGTCAAGAGAGGCAATCGGCCAAGAGTTAAAGAAATTCAACCACCGATCGTGATAGGGAGTCAACGTGTTTTCCAGAAACCGGACGGCCATGTAGCCCACCAAGCGCAGGAAACGGGCCATCAGCGCGCCGCCTCCGCCAAAGATTTTCTGGCGACGAAAAGAACGTGGGCCAGGGGCAAGCGATTCTGGAAACGGTGCTCCGCCAACTGCATACCAGCGTTCTCCAGCGCACCGCGGTACTCGGCGATCGACAGCATTCGAGGCCGGAAGCCGACGCCCTGGTACGCGAAGATTAGCCGGTCGAACGCCATGGCGATCACGGACCGGAGGCCGCGTTCCCGATCATGGACCCGAAAAACCAATATTCCCTCTGGTGCCAGTGCCGAACAGCACCGTTTCAGCAGGTCCTGTTGCTCGGCGGCGGGCAAATACTGCAAGACATCCAGAATTAAAATCAAACCGGCTGGTGGAAGCTCGAACTGACGGATGTCGGCCACGGTGACATCTGCGTTCAGGTTGCCGAGTGCATGGCGAGCCACGGCGACGCGATGTGCATCCAAGTCGCAACCGACCAGGCGCCGGCGGTTATCGTCGAAAGCCGCAAAACAAAGAGCTATGCCGTAGCCGCAGCCCAGGTCCACTACCGTTCCCGATCCCAGGTTTTCGGCAGCAAGTAATTCAAAGATTCGATCCAGTCGGAGCTTCCATCGGACGAACTTGCGAGGCGTTAGCGCGCATTGGGCGAACATTTTGTTTACAAAGCGGACGCGCTCCCGCAGCGCCGGATTGGCAGACGTCTTGCGATGAAGATGCACCACAACCGCAGTGATGACCCCGCCGATGCCGCCGGCCAGGATACCCAGGGCCACGCTGCCAATCACCCAAATGAAAAGCTGCTCCTTGCCAATGTGGGTGCGCGCGCCAGCCAGGTCGGACAGAGTCAGGGGCTGGAACGAGCCGAGGCGCAGTAAACAGCCGAGTTCCACAGAGGAGAAAATAATGAAAGGTTGGAGCAACGGATTGTTGATGAAAGTGCCGGCCACGGTCAGTGGCTTGTTCAGTCTGAATAGCAAGGCCGCGCCGACTGCCGCCAGGGTTTGAAGCCCATAGATGGGCACGATGCCGATGAAAATTCCAAGGAATACAGCGGCGGCAGCGCGGCCCGGGTCGAGCCCCTCCTTCAGCAAGGGAGTTATGAATTTCCGCGCGCGAGCCTTAAATCTTCCGATCACCTGGCGGCCTTTCCATAGTCCGGTTGGCCATCAGGCCGACAACACGCGGCTGCGAGTAGCCGTCCCGCGGAACGAATAACAGTCTGAATCGCCGAATCGTGTCATGCTCCCAGAAAGCGAAATGCCAGGGACCAGAGACAGACACGCACTGTGTCTCGTACCGGCTTCATCTTGGAGCGCGTCTCGCCATCGTCGTAGATCATGTGCACGGGAGCATGCGCGATAGTGCAGCCCGATCGGGCCATCTTGATCAGGATTTCCATCTCGAGTTCATAGCACCGGCTGCGCAGTTTGGCGTCGCCAAGTTTGTCCAATCGGAATAGCCGGAATCCACTCTGGCTGTCCCGGATTTCGCAGCCGATGAGCGCCGAAGCCAACCGGCTGCCAATGATGTTCGAGAAATACCGCGAGCGAGGCATGCGGGCGCGATCGAAACCGCGCGCGCCAATGATCAGGTCTGCTCCAGTTTCTTCGGCGACCCGAAGCATAACCGGGATGTCATCCGGCAGATGCTGGCCGTCGCCATCGAGAGTGATTGCGTGAGTAAAGTTGTGGTCGCGCGCGAAAGCGATGCCCGCGCGCAAGGCCGAGGCCTTGCCGCAATTTCTTGGCAACAGCAAACAAGTAGCTCCGGCAGCCCGGGCAATGTCCGCCGTCCCGTCGCCGGATCCATCGTCTATCACCACAACATCTGCCACATGCTGCCGGGCCCCCTGCACAACCTTGGCGATGTGAGGGGCTTCGTTGAATGCCGGAATTAGGGCACAGGTTCGCATGCCGCCGGTTCCAATGTTCCGCCCGCATCCTCACGCGGGCCGGCCAGGACGAATTCGAATCCCCGTTTCCGGAGCTCGTCGATGACCCCAGGCAAGACTTCCAGCATGGCATTCGCTCCCCCGGGTAAGTGATCGTGCAGCAGGATGATGTCCCCACTTGCCGCCTTATCCAGAATGCGCCGGGCAAGAACGCCGGAATCGGCAGTGAGTGTATCACGCGTCCGAATGCTCCAAGAAACATACTCCAGCCCCGCATCCTCGAGATAGGGCGCCAGAAGCGGGTGGCGCAAGCCCACCGGCGAGCGGAAAAAGCGCGGCCGAACACCACAACTGCGGCGAACGCTCTCCGTGCCACGCTCAATCTCAGCCCGCAGTCGACGGGGCGTGAGAAAACAAAATAGCGAGTAATGCGACCAGGTGTGGTTGGCGATCAGGTGTCCTTCGGCCCAGGCGCGGCGCACTATTTCCGGATACTGGTCCGCCCGCTTCCCCACAACAAAGAACGTTGCTTTCACGCCCTTTTCCCGGAGTAGATCGAGTAATTTGGGCGTATCCACCGGATCTGGCCCATCGTCGAATGTCAGAGCCACGCAACCCGCGCCCCCTACCCACGAACGGTTGGCGACGAGCCATTGGTTGCGTGGATGAAACAACAGGTAGACGATGAGCAGTGTAGTGGCGCTCAGAACTACAAGAAAGAGCCCAAAGAATCGAAAAGCATACAGGAGAGCCAACAAGGCGCTGATCACAAGAATGGCTGAAAAAAAACCGACCGACCTCACCATATTGGTTGTCCCAGGCCCTGCAGATGCGGCGGGAATTGAAGTGCCATCTTAGCATCGGCTGTCCGCACGGAGAAACGGAACAAGTCTGTGCCGTGATCCGAAGCCCTTGATCAAAGCCTTTTCACCTCGCGATTCTTTTTCGCCCGGCAGATTGACCGTTTCGTCTTGTAACGCCACGCGACGCCTGAGGCTTTCTATGACGGCTGACGTGGACTGTGGTGGACTTAGAAGCACCGACAGCGGCAGCGAACGCAGCAGGATTCAGTGCAGTGAGCACGGCAGCGGGGTTCTTATCGATCACCGTCAGCAATGTGCGAGCTGGCGCTTCTGGGGTCCTGCGGCCTCCTTCCCAGTGCTTGATCGCGTCAAGGCTGAAGCCAAACGTGTCAGAGAATTTGGCTTGCGTCATGCCCAGTCGATTACGGATCGCCTTGACGTCAACTTCCCGGGGCACATATGCCTTGAATCCTTCTTGTTCTCCAGCAAGGAACGCCTCAACGTCGTTAAGGCCATCCATCATCTGCTCGAATTGCGTTTTCATGCTACCTCCCGTAGGTCTCGAAAATACTATCGGCGCGTTTCTTCAGCGCGTTCCGTTCCGCCATCGACAGGTTTTCTTTCTCATGCTTCGGAAAAACGGTGATCAGAAAAACCGGAAATCTTTCGTTGCGCCAGATATAAACAACCCGCGCCCCGCCGCTCTTCCCCATTCCTTTGCGAGCAACCCGGACCTTTCGAAATCCTCCAGTTCCGCGGACCATGTCTCCACATTCCGGATCAGCCGCAAGAAGTGCCGATGTCCGCCCGCTCCTCCTCTCTAAAGAGCTTATTGGCAAGGGCGAGGTAAGCGGGCGTCTCGACGACCGTCTGCGCGATTCTCTTGTACTCCATTGGACACCATCAAGTCAAGTACAATTGTATGCCATTGGACACCAGTGGCTTACGGGGTATCCCCGTGAACAAGACGGTGATTTGTGAATTGAGAGCACTAACGAAGGCAATATCAGCTGATTCTGATTGATCTAACATTCCTTCATGGTTGCTCGGTGAACTGCAGCCATACTATCGGCTTTTGTTTCCTTTGGAATGTGGTGGCCAGGGACGGAGTTGAACCGCCGACGCCAGCCTTTTCAGTCTGTGGCTATCCCATACCTTCAATAACTTGCAGGTCACGGACGGCTGCGTAAGTGCTTGCAAGTACGAGTATGGCCCGCGTGTTATGGGTTGAATCGTGGGTTGCGAAGTCTCGAACCCGCCAGGAGATCCAAGAAGGTGGCCAGCCCTGAAGAGTGGGCCAACCGCGCGGAAACTTGTGTCAACGTGCCACGGCGGCTAACATGTGCCGCTATGCCGGATCGTGAGACGAATCTCGCGAGAAATGAGAACCGCTGATCACTTCAACCTTTAGCCGTCCTTTCCCATCGTCCCAGCTTAGCAGCAGCTTCTCCATCGGTTCGGAGAAGTCCGCGCTCTCTCGATGAACCTGTGTGCCAGCGCCATAGACACTTGCAATATGCACACGAAACGTGACCCAATGAGAAGCGATCTTTGCAAGCGTGGCTTCTTCACGATGGAAAGTGTACAGCGTGTCCCCACGCATCTCGACTCGTTTAGATTGCCATTGCACCGTTATGTCTTTGTCTACCCACTGCAAAAGCACTCACGTCTTCGTTTGCCGCTGGTCGATCATCTGCTGGTAGAGTTGTTCCGTCGCCTTGATCGTCACAAACAGATGGGATGAGAAGGCCGGTCTCCGGACGGGATGCGGTGTACGCTCCCAAGTTATCGACGTGCTCAAGGCACAGATAAAGAGGAGACCGGCAATGAAGAAGGGTAGCACCATAGCAGCAAAG
>JGI12269J14319_10006544_pt1 | contig 10105 bp, 7 predicted proteins | sample PeaSoiSIISIP2007_FD_14319 | JGI IMG/M metagenome (IMG submission 14319) | reverse complement strand
CGGGCGGAGGTCGTCCGGCTCGAGCGACGCCAGCCTCTCCAATCCTTTGGACGGCGCCGCCCGAGCGCGCGGAACCTGGTCGACTACCTCGCATTCCGGCGGTTCGACGCCCGGGAACTCCAGGAAAGGCTCGCGCGACTCGGCCTCTCCTCGCTGGGGCACGCCGAGAGTCACGTCCGAGGCAACCTGGACAGCGTCCTCCGGCAGCTCTACCTACTGACGGGTCGACCGGTCCCCGCTCGACTCTTCCCCTCCGCTCTCGGTCCCGAATCGGGTCGGAAGCTCATCGACCGGCATGCGCGCACCTTGCTCGGTCCTCCTCGTCCGGGACGGCGAACACGCATCATGGTGACCGTGCCGAGCGAGGTCGCCACGGACGCTTCGCTCGTTCGCGAACTGTTGGAGGCTGGAATGGACTGCATGCGGATCAACTGTGCCCACGATTCCCCTCCCGTCTGGTCGGCGATGATCTCCCACCTCCGCCGGGCCGAGCGCGGCACTGGCCGGAGGTGCCGGGTGGAGATGGACCTCTCCGGTCCGCGCCTCCGCACGGGCCCTCTCGCTCCGGGCCCCGCCATCCTCAAGATCCGGCCCACGAGGAACGAGTTCGGACGCGTGCTCCGCCCCGGCTCGCTCTGGCTCGTCCGGGAAGGCGACCCCGACCCGCCCGCCGAGGAAGGGATCCCGGCGGCGAGGGTCCCGGGGGATTGGCTTTCGCGTCGTGGGTTGGGGTCGACGATCGTCCTGAAGGACTCCCGCGGCTCGCCGCGGACCTTCCAGGTCGCCGCGATCCAACCCGGCGCTCGTCTCGTCGCGACCTCCAAGACCGTCTACCTCTCCAACGGGGTAGAGCTGCGCGCTCGATCGAACCCCGGGGCGAAGTGGGACGTCACGAACGCGTCGATTCCCGCCCGGGAGGGGCTCGCCCTCCTTCGATTGGGGGAAACGGTGCGGTTGACGTCGCGCGCCGGGGTCGGCCACAGCGATGTCCGGAACGAAGCCGGACGCCTCCGGTCACCCGCCACCTTTCCCGTCCTTCCCCCCGAAGCCCTTCGGTCGCTCCGATTGGGGGACCACGTCTGGTTCGACGGGGGCCGGGTCGGCGGCGTCGCGACGCGCGTGCGGTCGGGCGAAGCCCTTCTCCGGGTCACGCACGCCCGCCCCCAGGGCGTCCGCCTCGGCGCGGACAAGGGGTTGAACCTCCCGGACAGCGCGTTGACGATCCCACCGCTCACCTCGAAGGACCTGGCCGACCTGGACTTCGTCGTGAAGCACGCCGACCTGGTCGGTTACTCGTTCGTCCAGAGCGCCGCCGACGTCCGGGCGCTGCGGAAGGAACTCGCGCGCCGGTCCGCACCCGAGATGGGGTTCGTCCTCAAGATCGAGACGGGCCGCGCCTTCGAGCTGCTGCCCGAGATCATGCTCGCGTCGCTCCATGCCCCCATCGCGGGCGTCATGATCGCCCGGGGCGATCTCGCCGTGGAAGTGGGGTACGAACGACTGGCGGAGGTCCAAGAGGAGATCCTGTGGATCTGCGAGGCGGCCCACGTCCCCGTCGTCTGGGCGACCCAGGTGCTCGAAGAGCTCACCAAGATAGGGCTCCCGTCCCGCGCCGAAGTGACCGATGCGGCGATGGGGGCGCGCGCCGAGTGCGTGATGCTGAACAAGGGGCCGCATCTGGTCGAGGCGGTGCGGGTCCTGGACAACATCCTGCGGAGGATGGAGGCGCATCAGGCGAAGAAGAGCGCTCGCCTGCGCCACCTCCACGTCGCGGAACGCTTCTTCGAACCCGCCGACGGGAACCATGGCGGGGCCTTTCCCCCCAACTCGGCGTGACCAGGGACCCGCTTGGACGGCCATCGAATTCAGAACCTCACGGGCCGGGTACGCACGAACTAGATCGCACGACCCCACTCCGGTACGGAGCCATGGGTCGTCGCCGCTCGGCGGTGCCCTGCCCTATTCTGGACCCCAATCACTCAGATAGTTACGTCGCGTATCGGATAGGGCGCGGGTGTTCGAGGGCGGGGCGCGCGGGAGGCCGTGAGATGCGCCGCTCCGGCCTAGAACCGATCTCCCGACATGCACAGGAATCTCGGGTCGTTCGTGGCGAGCTCGGAGATTGCCGCGGCCGGAGTCCATGTTCGGTCAAGGGAGGTGGCCATGAGGACGTACCAGCCGGTGGGCGCGGCGGAAAATCCTCTCGCTCGGAATAGATCGGGGGTGTCGGTCACGGGCGTGTGCTGGAAGGCGAACGGCCGACGGTTGGCCCGGCGCTGGACCTCGGAGATGAGGGACCGGCGGGCGGCGAGGGAACTCGTCACGAGTTCTCCGCAGATCACCCGATATGGAGTGGTCTCCAGGTGGGCGTAACCGCGGACGCCTCGCCTCGATCGGACCACGACAAGCTCCTTTCCCGGGTCGAGCTCGCCCACGGAGACAGAGGTCGCCAGGTATCCGTTAGGCTCGCGGAGAAAGCCGAGGCGACCTTCGGCCTGCCGCGAATGCAGTCGCTCCAGCTCGGCCAAGTCGGATTTGCGGGCGGGCCGGACGCCCCGGGGCCTTCGGGGAGGGGTAGGGAGCGGCGCGTGGACGGTCCACGGGGAGGAGTAGACGTCGCGGTACCCCAATTCCTCGTAAAGTCCATGGGCCCCCCACGATCGGTTGGTCCACAACGTCGAGTACCGGATCCCGTCCTCCTTCTCTCGACGGTGGATCTCCGTGAGGATTCCACGCGCGACCCCGGCGCGCCGGCGATCCGGTCGGGTCCCGACCCCGGCAATCCCGCTCACGATCTCCGTGCCCCCGCGGAACGTGTACGGGATGCGAAGCACGAAGGTCTGCCCGATCAGCCGCCCTCGCTCGACGGCGAAGACGCCGGCGTAGTCCGCCAGGACCTTGGTCCGACGACGCCACGCGTCCACCGATCGTGCGGGGAAGGTACCTCCGAAGGAGGCGAGATGGATCAGCGTCCGGTCTACCTCCATCGAGGACGTCAGTTCGTCGAAGGTCAGGAACCGCATGCGTGAACCGGGGTTGCCGAGCCGCCCATGTTACTTGGAGGTTTCGAGGATTCTCGAGTGGGCGCGGTCCTTTTCCTTACCCCTAAGGGAAGCCCACCGCTGAATCACGTCGGTCCACCCCGGACCGGGTCCGGGTCGTCGTCTGTGTGAAGAGCGGGACTCGCACGGTCGAGGGGGGGGCACGGCAGCCCCGCGGGTCGCAGGTCGGCTTGGTCAATCATCGGCTTGGAAACGGCCCGGGAACCACCGACGCCTCCCCTGCGGCCCACCCTAAACGGCGGCCCAGCAATCCGATGCCGAATCACGCCGGGCGCGGACCTCATCCACGCTTCGTGACTTTCGATGTCCAGACCGTGAGTCCGGGCGGTGGCCAGGATCGCGTCACACGCGGGCCCACTCAGCCCGAACTCCCGAAATCCGCGGTAGGCGAGGCAGGGAGCTCCCGACAGGGTGGGGCCCCGAACGGACCGCAAGTCATAGATCCGCATCGAGAAGCCCTGCTCGAGCGAGAGTCGGTCGCGGCGCGTTGTGGTGTATTCCAAGGTGATCGAGTCATTCGAGATCCTCATCCGACGAGGACCTCGAAGGCACAGGTTCCCCCACGTCATAGGGAAGATGTAAACGGCGAATCCAGCCAGTACGGCTACGAGGACGAAGTCCACTTCTTGTTGAACCGACCCTTTCGGTTGGGAGAGGGCAAGGGAGGACCAATAGATGGCTGCTACCGTGAACCCGACCGTGAAAACGGGCCCCAAGATGCGGAAGATCGTGCGCGAAGCGTATCGGGCGTCTTCGGCCCCAGAAAGATCGTATGCCTGCTCGCCCGTCGCACCCAAACGTCGCACCAATTCCGGATGACCCTGCTCGCCTAAAGGAGTGGTCCCACCGCGATACCGGGCCCTCGCCGAGCAGAGGGTCCATCGACCTTTGGGAATCTCTCTCGTTGAAAGCCGTCACTTTGTCCCGGAGCGGACCTTCCCCTGACCGGAGGCACCCGCGGAGGGCGCGCAGTCGAAGGCGGGGCGGAGGGGAGGCGCGGCCGATGGGACTCGACCGGACGGCCGACCCGGGCGGTCGCGGGGTTTTCCGGGCAGAGAAGCCGTTCCACATCGGAGGGAATCTCCTGCACGATCCCGTCCGAGCCGGAGGAGGCGACGCTCGGGTCCAAAGTGGCGGGTTCCGTTAATCGGGCGAGGCCTGCGGAGTCGTCTCCCCGTACGACCCAGGGCCCCGCCAAACGTGGGGCGGCTTGGATCGGGGCAGGCCCTCCCCGCCCTTCCGGGATTCACTCAGCGGGGGCCTTTCGGACGACCGGCACGGTAGTCACGCTCCAGCGCCTTTCCAAGGTTGCGCCACATGACCTGGAGCTCCTTTTCGAGGACGGCCTTTGGGGGGTTCTTCACGCCCAAAGGCGTCGCGCGTCGTTCACCGTGCATGGTGAACTCCGTCCGCCCGTCAGGCAGCTCGCGCAGGGAATAGTCCAGGTTCCACGTCCGGTAGTTGCCGGCGGCGACGGCGTGCCAGCGGTTCGGCGGCTGAAGCGTGACGGTCTGTCGGCTCCACATCCATCCATGGGGGGTTTCGTTCAGGTCCTCATAGACCGCGGTGCGGGAGGTCTTCCGAATGATCTGACGGGAGCCAGGGTCGCCCTGGAGCTTACGATCCGCTTTCGTGTAGTCGGTGCACCACGCATAGACGAAGCCCAGCGGGGCACGGAAGGACCTCTTGATCTCATAGGTAGAAACCGGGTTGGTCATCGAAGCTTGCCTCGGGCCGAGTCCCTACGAATTCCCTGTCATTAAGCCTGAAGGGTCCGTACGAGTCCGTCCAGAAGTGGGAGGGCGGTTGTGAGGCTTCGACACTCCCTGTCGGCATAGCGCCGCGCTTGGGTTCATGACCACGGGGAGCACGCGGTCGAGGGCGGGCCGCGGGTGGTGGCGAGGAGACTCAGTATGAGCCAGAGGGCGGTGTTCAACCGACTTATTCACTTCCAAAATGGTCGAGCCTAGCTCGGCGTTCGATGAGTTGCGAGGGGATGGTCTCCGAGCAGGTCTTCGAGATGGTTCCCGTCGAGGAACCGCACGTATTCCTTCATCAGCGTGGCAATCATCCGCGCCGCCTCGACGGGGTACCTGCCAATGGCGGTCTCGGCCGTCAGAACTAAACCATCCGCTCCATCCAGAAGGGTGTTGATTACGTCGTTCACTTCAGCGCGCGTTGGGACTCGTCGAGTGATCATCGATTCCAGCAGGTTGGTCGCGACATAGACCGGGATCTTCCGCGCGTTGGCTCGACGAATGATGGACTTTTGCAGATACGGGATGCCCTCGATCCGGACCTCGCGCGAAAGGTCGCCTCGATCGATTAGAATCCGGTCTGTCGACTTCAGGATCTCTTCCAAGTTACGGACCCCATCCGGGCTCTCGATCTTCGATACAATCGTGCTGTCCGGTCCGGTCATTTCCCGAAGCTGGTCGACCGTGTCTCGCCGTTCGCAGAACGAAAGGGCGAATTCATGGACGTCGTTCTTGAGGGCGACTTGAGTAGCGAGTCGGTCCTTCTCGGAGAAGGTGGGCAACCGAGGCGAGGGATAGGCGGTGACGGCCTTCCGCGATCCAACCTCGCCTCCCGTGAGCACGGTGGCTTCGGCGGTACCGTCGATGACTTCGTCGATTCGGAGAATGACTGCGTCAAAATCGATGCTCACCAGCGACCCAGGCTTCAGCTGTGCGATCGCGCCCCCGGGAACGATGGGGATAGAGAACGCGTCGCCCCAGAACGCCTCCTGGACCAACCGGACCCGGGCATCCTCTACCAGCCCCACCCCGTCGCTCATGAGACCGGTGCGAAGTCGTGCCCCTTCGGTGTCGATAGAGATGGGCACTTTGGTACACTTTTGAATGAACTGAATGATCCGCTCCAGGTCGCGAAGGTCCGTATGCGACATGTTGATTCGGAATCGAGTAGCTCCGATCTGTTCTAGCTGTAAGATCACCCTCTCGTTCAGCGACGTGGGGCCGAGCGTGCATTGCATCGCCCGTGGGAGCGGCAAAGGTTTCCTCAAAGACTTCTCGGGTCCCAGCATCCTAGAGGGTCTCCATCTCCGTGGCACCGGCCAAATCCGCACGAGCCCAGTTTAAGGTTGACCCTCAATCTCGAAATCGAACTGGGGGAGCTATCGCACAGGGGCGTCGTGTAACAGAGACCCTGAACCCTCCGCCCGCACTCACCGATACGACCCTCTCAGCGTGCTCAGCTCCTTCGAGTGAGTCCCGTTGATTCCCCCCTGGCCAGACTGGAGAGCCTCGTCGACCACAACTGGAAGAAAGCCGGACCCGTCTGCCGCGAGCATGTCTGTGAGTCATGGAGGATCATCGACCGGGCTCGGCCTGAAGATCGCCCCCAGCTCCTCCTCTGCTTCTACCGGGCCAACTGGTGTCGGGGCCGTGGCGACCGGGCGTCGGACCGGGAGACATTCTGGGATATGGAATGGGATGGTATCCACTCGGTAGGGTACGGGCCCGATTCCGGAGATCGGCCGCGGCGTTGGAACGGGGGCTTGCCATGGCGAGCAGCATCCTGAGGGGGGTGTCATTTCGAGCCCCTATGGTACTACCCCCCATCGATGATGGGCTCGGGCGTTCGAAACGGTGGGAGGGTGGTATCGCCTGGCGGGCCATGGTGCCTACTCCATGGGCCAGGTGGGCCGGGACGGATTTGAACCGTCGATCTCCGCGTTGTAAGCGCGGCGTCCTCACCGCTAGACGACCGGCCCTGGGTCTCGTGGAGGGGAACCGTCGGTCATGGACGTGTCGGTCGGTCCGTGGGCTCGGTGGCGCACGCGAACGGCGAGACCGTGACCGAGCTCGAGCATCAGCCGCCCCGGGAGCACGGCTTCGCCCACCGCGGCCAGGGTGCCCTCCCGAAGCAGTACGACCGAGTCGCCGGTACGGATCGCGAGATCCGCATCCCGAACCCCCGGGGCGAAAAGGTCACCGGTCAGAGGCAGGGAAGGGTCGACCGACACCCAGAGCGGCGGGTCCGGAACGAGCCGACGGGCCCCGGCCACGGTGACATGGAAGAGTCCCCTCTCCTCGCGCAGCGTCGCGAGGTCCGTGCGTCCGTCCGTGAGCCGCTGGAACCACGGTCGACCCGCGAGTCGCACCGGAGGCACGAACAGTCGGTCGGCTCCCGCCCGGCCCATCTGGACCGCGGCGACCTCCCGCAGTTCTTCCCGGACGACCGCGAGCGGTCCGCCCGACACCGGCGTCTCCCCATCGAGCGCGGACCCCACCGCATCCCGGAGCGAGGCGAGCGCTTCCCGCGAGGTCGTATGGTGGTCGCCGAGAGTCCAGGCCGCGGGGAGTTCGGGGGGGATCGCGTCCCGCAGGAACGCGTATTCGACCGGGTCCAGATGGACGACGACCGAGCGGTAGTGGCCGGTCGCGAGGAGGTGCCGGGTTCCTTCCACGACCGCCGCCCGTTCGCGCTCTTCCCACTCGCCCGTGACCGGAATGTCGTAGTGTCGGGCCGGCGGAATGTCCTCGAGCTCCCGGGGGACGAGGCCGATCGGGGAGCTCACCGAAACGACGTGGACCCGTTCGATCGGGTAGAGCCCCTCGAGCGCCCCGTAGAACCGGCGGTGGGAGCGCGAGAGCCGGTACGGTTTCGTGCGGGAGCAGGGGACGAGCAAGAGGACCGATTTGGACGGGGGGGGCACGTACCGGGTCAGCAGGCGCTGGCGGAACCGGACCATCTCCGGCCGCCGATGGGCTTCGAGCAGCACGTAGGGGTGAGAGCCGTCACCGGTCACGGCCGACCGCTCCTCGAGGAGGCTCCCGAGCTCCCGGTCGGCGTACCGGAGCATCTCGGCCAACGCCGGTTCCGCGGGGAGCCGCGACTCCACGAGTTGGCGGAGCCGCCCGGTCCGGGCTGCCGTGCGGCACTCGGCCATCGCCCGCCGGTAGACCCCGGCGGTGTGCTCCTCGAGCGGACCCGTAGGCTGGGCGGAGCAAGCCGAGCACGCACAGAGACCTTCGGTCCGCGCGACGGCCGCGTCGGTCGAAGCGAGGGTCTCGTCCAAGAAGTCCCCATGCGCGGCCCCGAGGAGACCCGCCGTAGAATCGACCAGGTCGACCCCGAGATAGGCCAGGAGCGGGATCCGGTGGGGGAGGGCGACCCGAGGCGCCCAGAGGACGGGGCCGGCTCCGAACACGGTCCGGAGTTGACGGATCCCTTCGACGAACGGGAGTCCCTCGGACCAGAGCGCGCGAGCGTTCCCCCAGATCAGGAGGTCCGGCCGCGAAGACCGGACCGTTCCCGGCAGGTCCGGTGGAAGGGGCGGACGGACGAGCAGGGCATGCGCCCCCACGGGGGAGGCCCCTCCGACCGGACCGACGACCTCGGGCGCGGGGACCGAGTACTCGAGGTCGAGCTTTCGGGTACCGTCCGAGAGCTCGAGGTGACGGAAGCCCAGAGGTGCCTCGATCGAGCGGAGGGAGAGTCCTCCCGCGGGGGAGCCGATCCCGCTGTCCAGAAGGCCGGGGGTGAGCAGCGGGAGCTCCCCAACGGTCGCTCGCCCGACGAGCGTGAGTCCTTCCAGACGTTCGACGGTTCGGCCCATGACTCCTCGCGACTGGGTCGTGGGGGTCGCGGTCTACGCCGTTCCCGACGTCTTCGCGGTCCGCTTCCGTCCGCGTGAGGTGGGGGGCGGAGTGGGGAAGAACGCCTCCCAGGAGGGGATCAGCGATTCGCGGTGATCGGCGCCCGCTTCGGATCGCCCGCGTCGGCCGAAGAGGGGGTCGTGCGTGTCGCGCACGTCCCGAAGGAACTCCCCCGGGTTCTCGCTGGCCTTCTCGAAACCGTAGAGGATGAGTTGGCGCAGGAAGCTCGAACGGCCCCGCCACCCGATCCGTCGGCGAACCGCGGGGTTCAGGTGGCGCTTCGCCAATCGCCAGACTTCGTTCGTCGTCCGGTAATCGCGCGCGGAAAGTCCGATCATCACTTGCGGCATAGCCACCGAGCGACCGAGGCGAGGCGAGATTTTAGCTCACCGTCGGGGCAGGCCCCCCTTCGCCGGCTCGAGCCAGCGGGCGACCGAGATGGCTGGACGAGGCGGTGGAATTCGCCTCGGTCGCGATCAGAGCCCCGGTGCGTGGGGCCCGAACGGGAGGAACAACGCGACCAGGACGCCCGCCAGGTAGAACCCGGCCATCAGGAAGTGACGTTGGAACGGTACCTGGGAGGAGGTGGGCCGCCGGGCGAGCGACGCGTCGGTGACGGCCGCGAGCGCGGCCATCCCTGCGAGTCCGACGAAGTAGGGCAGACGAAGCTGGAGGGCGAATCCGAACGCGGCGAGCAGCCCGAGAGCCACCGCGTGCAGGCAAGGGACGAGCCGGACGGACGCCGCCACTCCGATGCGAGCGGGCAGCGAGCGGAGATGGAGGGCGCGATCGCTCTCGAGGTCCCCGAGGCTGTGGACCGTCTCGAACGCGGTACCCCAGAATAAGAGGCCGGCGACCGCGAGCAGCACGAACCACGCGAGGCGCCCCTGGACCGCGATGAATACCGCCCCGGGCGTCACCGCCTGCACGAACCCGAGGAAGGGGGTGGTGAACGCGGTGAACCGCTTCGTGTAGCTGTACCCGAGGACGATCGCCAATGCGACGGGCGCGAGGACGAACGCGAGCGGGTTCAGCAGGTACGCGGCGATGAGGAGGACCGCCCCGCTGAGGACGGTGATCGCAAGCGCCGACGCCGGCGAGCGGCGCCCGGAGGGGATTGCTCGGTCCCGGGTCCGGGGGTTCGCGGCGTCGAGGTCCCGGTCGGCCCACCGGTTGAAACTGTGGCCGGCATTGCGGGCGGAGACGAACGCGACGACGACGAGGAAGACGACCCAGAGCGAGGGAATCCCGCCAGCGGCGAGGAAGAGGAAGGCCAGGGCGAACGGCAGGTTGAGCCCGACGGTCTGGATCTCGAGGAAGCGCCCGAGCTCGTAGAGCGAGCCGTGGGGCGCGGTGCCGGCCGTCACGGCTTCGGCCGCAGGAAGCGGGCGAGCACCGGATCCTCTCGGATCGCCTTCT
>JGI12269J14319_10006532_pt1 | contig 10112 bp, 4 predicted proteins | sample PeaSoiSIISIP2007_FD_14319 | JGI IMG/M metagenome (IMG submission 14319) | reverse complement strand
TGCCGATGCCGCCGTCGCCGCCTATTTCGCCCTCGCCGTGACTCTGCCCTCGACGGCGGGCCTGGGCGGTGGCGGCGTTTGCCTCATCAACGACAGGCAGGACAAGACCGTCGAGGCGATCATGTTCTTGCCTTTGGCCCGGCCCGGCGGTCAGGTCGGATTGCCCCTCAATGTCCGGGGAATGGCGCTGCTCCAGGCGCGTCATGGCAAGGCCCACTGGTCGGCCCTGTTGGGTCCCGCCCAGCGCTTGGCCCAGCAGGGCATGCCCGTCAGCCGGGCGCTCGCCCGCGAGCTCGCGACGGCGGCCGACAAGCTGCGTGCCGACCCCATCCTGGCGCAAATCTATCTTGGCGCCGACGGCCAGCCTTTGCGCGAGGGAGACAATCTGGTTCAGCTCGACCTCGGCTCGATGTTGAGCCAGATCCGCGCCGGCGGGCCGGGCAGCTTCTATGGCGGACCGGCTGCCGCGCGCATGCTGGACGCGGCCCAATCGGCGGGCCTGCCGCTCTCCAGCGAAGACCTGCAGGCCTCGCTGCCCACCGTCGCGAACCCGCTGATCGTGGATCTCGGCGGCCCGAACCTCTACTTCACCCCGCCGCCGGCATCGGGCGGGCTGGAAACGGCCGAACTCCTGGGCCTGCTGACGCAGACCCGCAGTTGGCGCGATGCCGACGCCGCGGAGCGCCCGCATCTCTTTGCCGAGGCCTCAATGCGCAGCTTCGCCGATCGCGGCCATTGGCTGAAGCCAGACGGCGGCAGTGCCACGCCGCCCGACCAGATCCTGGATGGTTCGCATCTGTCCGATCTGATGGCGGGCTACGCCTCGGACAAGGCGACGCCGGCTGCGAGCCTGAACCCGCCGCCGCTGCCACCCCATACGGAGAACCCCTGGTCCGCCAGCATCGTCACCGCCGACAAGGATGGCGACGCCGTCGCCTGCAATGTCACGCTGAACGACCTCTTCGGCAGCGGGAAGATGCTGCCGGGAACCGGCGTGGTCCTGGCGGCCGCGCCGAACCAGACCGGCCAAGATCCGAACAATCTGGGCGCGATGATGTACACCAGCCGGGCCGGGGGCTCCTTCTTCTATGCAGCGGCGGCGTCCGGCGGCGTTACTGCCCCGACCGCGCTCGCCCAGGTGTTCCTCGCCTCGATTGAGGACAAGCAGCCCTTGGCGAGCGCGATTGCCGTCCATCGCATCCACCACAACGGCTTGCCCGACGTGGTGTTCTATGAGCCGGGGACCGACGGGGCGCTGCTGCAGGACTTGACCCAACATGGGCATCAGGTTCAGCAGGCCAGCATTCTCGGCCGCGTCCAGGCCATCTGGTGCCCGCGCTCGTCCAAGGATCAGGATGTCGGCTGTCAAGCCGCGGCCGATCCCCGCGGCGACGGCAACGCCCTGGTGCTTCGGCCGGCTCCGAAATAGACCGATGGTCCTCAAAGTCGCTAGGCGGGCAGCCATACCGCCGTTCATCGCCATGGAAGTTCTGGCCGCCGCGAATGTTCGGGCGGCGGCGGGCGAGCGCGTCCTGCATCTCGAAGTCGGGCAGCCCGACAGTCCCGCGCCGGCGCCCGTGCTGGAGGCTGCTGCCCGGGCCTTGAAAAGCCATCGGCTCGGCTACACCGAAGCGCTCGGCATAACGCCGCTACGCGAAGCGATCGCGGCGCATTATCGACAAACCTATGCCATCGCCGTCGACCCTGGCCGCGTGGTCGTGACGACCGGCTCGTCGGGAGCTTTTCTGCTGGCTTTCCTCGCCGCCTTCGAGCCGGGCGATCGGGTGGCGTTGGCATCCCCCGGCTATCCGGCCTATCGCAACATTCTGCTCGCACTCGGGCTCGAGCCCGTGGACCTGCCATGCGGGCCGGAAACCCGATTCCAGCCCACGCCAGAGATGCTGGCGGCGGTCGATGGAGGCCTGGAGGGGCTGATCGTCGCCAGCCCCTCCAATCCGGCCGGCAGCATGCTGTCTCCTGCCGCTCTCGTCCTGCTTGCCGGCTATTGCGACCGCCATGGCATCCGCCTCGTCTCCGATGAGATCTATCACGGCATCGTCTACGACGGCGTCGCCGCAAGCGCCGCGGCCATGGGCGAAGGCGCGATCGTGGTCAACAGCTTCTCCAAGTATTTTTCCATGACCGGCTGGCGGCTGGGCTGGATGATCCTGCCCCGGGACCTGGTTCGTCCGGTGGAATGCTTGGCGCAGAATCTGTTCATTTCGCCGCCGACCCTGCCGCAGCTCGCCGCACTTGCGGTCTTCGACTGCAAGGCCGAGCTCGACGGTCACGTCCGCCGCTATCGCAAGAACCGCGACCTTCTCCTGGCGGAATTGCCCAAGGCGGGGTTCGCCCGTTTCGCGCCGCCTGACGGCGCTTTCTACCTTTATGCCGATGTCGGTGGGCTTACCAACGACAGTGAAGCCTTTTGCCGGCGCATGCTGGCGGAGACGGGCGTCGCGGCCACGCCCGGCCTCGACTTCGATGCCGGACGCGGCCAGCGGTTCTTGAGGTTCTCCTTCGCCGGATCGAGCGAGGACATGGCCGAAGCGGCTCGCCGGCTGCAGCGCTGGCTCGCCTGACGCCTTGTCCTAGCTCGGCGTCCTAGCTCGGCAACATCCGCTGCCACCAGCCGCGCTTGCGCGGGCCCGGTTCGCTCGGTTCCCGTTCCGGTTCGACCGAAACAGGAGCTGGCGCTTGCGCGGGCTCGGGTTGCGGCGCGGGAGGCTCCGGCCGATGGGTGGCCTCTGCGGGCGGCGGGTTGATTTCCTTGGGCCTGGACTCGACCGGCGGCAGCGCTGCCTCGGCCGGCACAGAGTCGCCTTGCCTCGGGCCGGCGTCCGGCTCTCCAATCGCCTGGTATGCCGTCTCGCCGGTCGTGGCAGCCTCGGTTGCGAAGCCCTGGTTGTCCTGAGGGCCGCGTTCGCCGCCGCGACGCCGACGCCGGCCGCCGCGCCGGCCCCGACGCCGGCGGCGTCTTGCCTGGTCGCCCTCGCCGGCAGTGCCTGGGCTCTCGCTCGTCGGCGCAGCGGCGCTGCTCTCGGACCTGTCCGTTGCTTCCTCGGCTCGGTCCTCGCGGGTCTGTGCCGGGGCGCCCGCCTCCTCGGACGGTCGATGTTCGCCTGAGGGCTCGCGCGGCATTTCGCCGCCCCGATAGTCTTCGCCGCCCCGATGGTCCTCCCCGCCGTGACGCTCGCGCCCTCGCCGGCGCCGGCGCCGGCCGCGCCGGCGTTCGCCGCCGTTCTCGGGTCGTCCGTTGCGCTCCACGGGCGCGCGTTCGACCGGCGTTTCCTCGACGACTTCCTCGGCTTCCTCCTGTGCTTCGATCTCGGGCTCGACCTCGGTCTCGACCAGCGGCGGCGAGGGCTGAACCACCGGTGCCGGGCGGGCGTCGCCCGGGGCCAGCGCCTTCATCCGCTCGATGCGGAACTCCGGAGGCACCAGCGCTTCGTCGGCGGAGACATAGATCCTGAATCCCTGGCGCGCTTCGAGTTCGGCGAGCGACTGGCGCTTCTGGTTCAGGATGAACAGGGCGACCGGCGGCGGAACGAAGACCGTCATGGCCGCGCTCCTCTGCTTGGCGCCCTCTTCCTCGATGGAGCGCAGCACATGCAGGGCCGTGGATTCGGTGGAGCGCACCCGGCCCGTGCCATGGCAATGGCGGCAAAGCTCGGTGCTGGCTTCGACCAGGCTGGGGCGCAGCCTCTGGCGCGACATCTCCAGAAGGCCGAAGGGGCTGATGCGGCCGAGCTGGATGCGCGCCCGGTCATGGCGCAGCGCTTCCTTGAGCCGGCGTTCGACCTGGCCGTTGTGCCGGCTCTCGTCCATGTCGATGAAATCGATGACGATCAGGCCGGCCAGGTCGCGCAGGCGCAGCTGGCGCGCGATTTCGTCCGCGGCTTCGAGGTTGGTCTTGAGGGCCGTTTCCTCGATGTTGCGCTCGCGGGTGGCGCGGCCGGAGTTGACGTCGATGGCGACCAGCGCCTCGGTCTGGTTGATGACGATGTAGCCGCCCGACTTCAGCTGGACGGTCGGGTTGTGGATCGCATCGAGCTGGCTTTCGATCTGATACCGGGTGAACAGCGGCATCGTCGGGTCCTTGTACTGCTGGACCCGCTTGGCGTGGCTGGGCGTCAGCATGCGCATGAAGGACTTGGCGGCCTTGTACGCCTCGTCGCCCTCGACCTGGATGTCTTCGATGTCCCGGCTGTAGAGGTCGCGGATCGCCCGCTTGATCAGGTTGGCTTCCTCGTAGATCAGGGCCGGCGCCGAGGAGTGGAGGGTGAGCTCGCGGATCTCGTCCCACAGGCGCAGCAGGTATTCGAAATCGCGCTTCACCTCGGGCTTGCTGCGGTCGCTGCCGGCCGTGCGCACGATGACGGCCATGCCGGCGGGCAGCTCGAGATCCTCGATGATCGACTTCAGGCGCTTGCGGTCACCGACATTGGTGATCTTGCGTGAGACGCCGCCGCCCCGGTCGGTGTTGGGCATCAGCACGCAATAGCGCCCGGCGAGAGACAGATAGGTCGTGAGCGCGGCTCCCTTGTTGCCGCGCTCCTCCTTCGTCACCTGCACCAGCAGGATCTGGCGGCGCTTGATGACATCCTGGATCTTGTACCGGCGGCTCAGCGTCCGCTGCCGCCTTGGGCTCGGTTCCTCGGCCTCGTCGCCGCCCACCGTCTCCAGCGCCTGGGGCACAGGCGGCGCCTGCTCGATGACCGCCCGGTGCTCCGGCGCGTCTTCGCCGGCACTTTGCGCGATCGACGGCTCTTCCGACGCTGCGTCCTCCGTCACGGGTTCCTGCGGTTCGCTGGGCTCCGTGCCCTCCGGGCCCACGATTGCCACGGGCTCTTCCGCCGTCAGGCTGTCGGGCGAGTCCTCGGCCGGCCCGCTCTGCTGCGGTTCCTCGGGCTCGAGGATGTCGCTGCGCAGGCTGAGATCGGGCTCAGCCGTCATTCGTAGCGGAATGGCCTCGCCGCCCTCCTCGGCCAGCTTCTGCGGTTCGGTCTCCTCCTGTTGCGGGGCAGGCTCTTCCGCCGGCAATTCATGTTCGGTGGAGGGCTCCTCGGCCTGCTCGGTCTGCGGTTCGGCCTGGACTTGTGGCTCGCGCTCCGACTCCGGGTCGCCGTCCTGATCCTGCTCGCGTGCCATCGCCGCCTGTTCGGCCAGCAGCGCTTCGCGGTCTTCGACCGGAATCCGGTAGTAGTCGGGATGAATTTCGCTGAAGGCGAGGAAGCCGTGACGGTTCCCGCCATATTCGACGAAAGCGGCCTGCAACGAGGGTTCGACCCTCGTTATCTTGGCCAGATAGATGTTTCCCTTGAGCTGTTTTCTGCTGGCGACTTCGACGTCGAACTCTTCAAGCCGGCGTCCGTCCACCACCGACACACGGGTCTCTTCCGGGTGGGTGGCGTCGATCAGCATTCGTTTTGCCATAGATGTAGGTCTCCACGACGCGCCTGGCGCGGGCCCGCGGAGCGGGCACCGGCGGCGCGACTGGGTTGGGGGTTAAACCGAATTTCGTCATTTCGACCCTTGTCGGGACGGCACCGGTCCGGTCGGTGCATCCGTACCGCCCCCTGCCAAGGACGCCGAGCCCAAAGTTCCAAAACCCTGGCCGGCGCCGCTAGCTCGCGGGGCGAGTCTGTTCTTCCGCGCGCTGCCTGCCCGACTGGCTGCGATAGGCCCGGGAGCTTGCCCGAGCCCGGCCGGCCTGGCCGACACCGCTGAATCGCCTGGGCAATTCGCCGTCGGCCGATAGCCGAAAGCTTTTGCGCCGCAGCGAGATGCGGATAAAGGCAACTTATACCGCAGGGGCACCGGTTCACAACATGGAAATCTGCCTGCCCCAGGGCTTTGTCGATTCACCGATAGATTCCAATGACTTTCCAGCAATTTTTTGGTAAATAGGGTAAAAGCGGACTGCAAGATGCTCGGAATCCGTCGTTGCCTACCACTGGTTCTGATCGCTCTGCTGCTCGGTTCGGCGGCCTGGGGCAAGCCCGCTATTGTCCGAATCCGCCTGGGACTCCACCCGGATTCGACCCGCCTGGTGCTCGAATTGTCGGAGCCCACGGCCTATCGGGTAAGCCTGCTTGCAGCCCCGCCGCGGATCTCCATTGAGCTGCCGGAGGTAGCGGGAACTGCGCCCAGCCTGCCGCCCGGAGAGGGTTTGGCCCTTCGCCTGATCGGGCTGGAAGGCGGCGGACTGACCCGGTTCGAGGTTCTGTTGACCAAGCCCGCGGTCCTCTCGGCGGTCAATCTCATACCTGGCACGCAGGGCGAACAAAGCAGGCGTCTGGTCATCGATTTCAGGGCCGCTTCGGGTCAGGAATTCGCCAATGCCGTGGCAAGCCCGCCGCAGCAATCGGACCAGCCTTCTACCGGGCCTTCGGCTGTCCTTCCTGCGTCGCCGCCGGCGGTCGCTGTAGCGACCTTCCCCACCGTGGCCGTCGAACCCGTCGCGCCGGTCGGCCCGGATTTGCCGGCCGCCTCAGCGAACGCAGTACCGCTGTTGAGGCCGGAAGCATCGGTGACGCCGTCAATTCCACCCGCCCTGCCAGCACCGGCGGCGCCCGAGACCGCTCTGCCGGTCACCTTGGTCTCGGCAACGGCCGGCAACGTCGTGACCGAGCAGCCCTCCGCCGCTGCGTCCGCGGCGCAGCCGCCAGACGCGACCTATGCCATGGCCATCTGGCCTCCGGCCGTGCCAATTCTCAGGCCCGGGTCGCAGTCACTGCCGCTGGTCTACATCGATCCCGGCCATGGCGGCGCCGACCCGGGCACCATCGGGGCCGACGGCGTCTATGAAAAGAACATCACCCTGGCAGTTGCCCTCGAGCTGCAGCGCCAGCTGATCGCGAGCGGCCGCTATCGGGCCAAGCTGACGCGCTACGGGGACCAGTACGTGCCCCTCAGGCCCCGCTTCGAGATGGCGCGGGACGATCACGCCGATTTGTTCATTTCGCTGCACGTGAATTCGGCCCTGTTCGGCAATCCCCGAGGCCTGTCGGTCTACACCCTCTCCGAAACCGGGTCCGATTCCGAGGCCGATGCGCTCGCCGCCAAGGAGAACAAGGCCGATCTCATCACCGGCGTCGATCTGACAAATCAGAACAAAGCCGTGACCTCGATCCTGATCGATCTCGCCCAGCGCGAAAGCAAGAACCTTTCGGCCCGCTTCGCCGAGCTCCTGCTGCACGAAGTGGGGCTGGTCAACCCGCTTCTGATCAATTCCCACCGGTTTGCCGGCTTCGCCGTGCTCAAGGCGCCCGACATCGCCTCGGTCCTGGTTGAACTCGGTTACATTACCAACGCCCAGGACGAGGCGCTGCTGCTTTCCCCGGCGCATCGCGCCAAGCTTGCCGCAGCCATGTTGCGCGCGGTCGACGACTACTTCACGACCGTCGCCAGCAGATCCTGAAACTTCAAGCGCGCCAGAGCAGGATCGGGCCGGCTTGAATCAAGCTGACCCATGATTCTTGGTCTACTATGATGGTTGAGAGCCGCGTCGTCGCGAGCCGAACCGGCTTGTGACGAGCGGGTTCCGCTGCGCGCAACGGGCTGAACGATGGGCTTCTTCCGCTTTCTCGGATACCTCTTTGGCTTGGGCTTCCTGCTTCTCTTGGGCGGCGGGGTGGTGGGCTATTTCGTCGTCCAGCGCTACAGCCAGGATCTGCCGGACTACACCCAGCTCGCCAACTACAACCCGCCGGTCGTCACCCGCGTGCTCGCCGGAGACGGGCGGCTCATGGCCGAATACGCGATCGAGAAGCGGATTTTCGTGCCCATCGGCGCCATTCCCAAGCAGCTGATCAATGCCTTCCTCGCCGCCGAGGACAAGAATTTCTACAGCCACCCGGGGATCGACGTCGTCGGCATCGCGCAAGCGACCTTGAACGACATCATGCATATCGGCAGCGACCGCCGGCCGATCGGCGCCTCGACCATCACCCAGCAGGTGGCGAAGAATTTCCTGCTCGGGAACGAAGTGTCGTTCCGGCGGAAGATCCGCGAGATCATCCTTGCCCTCAGGATCGAAAAGGCCTTCACCAAGGATCGGATCCTCGAGCTTTACCTGAACCAGATCTACCTGGGCGCCGGCAATTACGGCGTCACCGCCGCGGCGTTGAACTATTTCGACAAGTCGCTCGACGACCTGACCATCGGGGAATGCGCCTATCTGGGCTCGCTTCCCAAGGCGCCGAACAATTACGATCTGGCCAAGCACGCGGATGCGGCCCTTGCCAGACGCAACTGGGTCATCGGGCGCATGCTGGACGACGGCTTCATCTCGGCCGACGACGCCCGTGCCGCGCTGGCCGAGCCCCTGGTCATGCATCCGCGTTCCGCCACCGAGACCGTCAGCGCCGATTATTTCACCGAAGAGGTGCGCCGTGAGCTGGTCGCGCGCTTCGGCGAGGATGCCCTCTACAAGGGCGGGCTCACGGTGCGCACGTCCCTCGATCCCCACCTGCAGGCGCTCGCCGACGGCGTGCTCCGCAATGGGCTGGAGAACTACGACCGCCAGCACGGTTACCGCGGGCCCGTCGCCCATGTCGACGCCTCGGGCAATTGGCCGGAAGCCTTGGCGGGCGTCAACGATCCGCCGGGGCTCTATGATTGGCAGCTGGCCCTGGTGCTCTCGACCGATGCCAAGTCCGCCCAGGTCGGGCTTCGCGACGGGTCCACCGGCACTATCCCGCTCGCCGAGCTCAGCTGGGCTCGCCACGTGGACGACAAGCACAACCTGGGTGCCGCGATCCGCAAGCCGTCGGATGCCATCGTCGTCGGCGACGTCGTGATGGTCGAAAAATTGGCCAAGGATCCGCAAGGCCACGACTATCCCGAGGATACCTATGGCTTGCGCCAGATCCCGGAGATCAGCGGCGCCATGATCGCCATGGATCCCCATACCGGACGGGTCCTGGCGGTCACCGGGGGCTGGAGCTTCCAGATCAGCGAATTCGACCGCGCCCTCCAGGCCATGCGCCAGCCGGGCTCGGCCTTCAAGCCGATCGTCTACCTGACCGCCTTGGAGAACGGCATGACGCCTTCCACCGTGGTCATGGACGCGCCCATCGTCATCGACCAGGGCAAGGGCCTGCCCCTGTGGCGGCCTGAGAACTTCGAGAAGAGCTTCCTCGGGCCCACGACCTTGCGCGTCGGCCTGGAGAGATCGCGCAACCTGATGACGATCCGCGTCGCCCAGGCGATCGGCATGAACAAGATCGCCGACATGGCCCAGCGCCTCGGCGTGGTCGACGAGCTGCAGCCGGTGCTGGCCATGGCGCTGGGGGCGGCGGAGACGACCGTGCTCAGGCTGACCAACGCCTATGCCCAGATCGACAATGGCGGCAAGAAGGTGACGCCGACGCTGATCGACCGGGTCCAGGACAAGCTCGGCCACACCATCTTCCGCCACGACGATCGGCCCTGCGACGGCTGTTCGGGAGTGGCTTGGAACAATCAGCCGCCGCCCACCATCCCCGACACCCGCGAGCAGCTCGTGGATCCGCTGTCCGACTATCAGATCGTGCACATGATGGAGGGCGTGGTGCAGCGCGGCACCGGCGCCATCGTGGGCACCCTTGGCCGGCCGCTGGCCGGCAAGACCGGCACCACCAACAATTCCAACGACGTTTGGTTCGTCGGCTTCTCCCCCGATCTCGCCCTTGGCTGCTACATGGGTTATGACCAGCCTCGGTCGCTTGGGACCCTTGCGACCGGCGGCGATATCATCGCGCCGCTGTTCCGGGATTTCATGGCGGCGGCGCTGAAAGACCAGCCGAGCGTGCCCTTCCGGATACCGCCCGGCATCCGGTTGGTGCGGGTGAACCTCCAGACCGGTCAGCGGGCGCAGCCGGGCGATCAGAAGGTGATCCTGGAAGCCTTCAAGCCGGGGACCGAGCCCAACGGCGAGACCCAGGTCATCATGGGCGTCGGCGTGGGCATGAACAACGGGGTTGGCACCGGCACCGGCACGACCCAGATGCCGGTGACCCAGGGCAGCGGCAGCAGCGGCGGGCTCTATTGACGCGAGTCCGCGGGCCTCTCTATAAGGCGCCGCGTTCCTTGTAAGCGGGAGTCGATCGATGCGTTCGGAAGCCGAA
>JGI12269J14319_10006523_pt1 | contig 10120 bp, 7 predicted proteins | sample PeaSoiSIISIP2007_FD_14319 | JGI IMG/M metagenome (IMG submission 14319) | reverse complement strand
GCACCGGGCTCCTGCCTTGGGTCCTGGCGGCGAAGCGCACGCTGGGGTAGGGATGCACGATGCGGGCAGGGGGCAGCCACTTCTTCTCGATCCGGCTATAGCGCTCCCAGGTCATACGGTGGCGTTGGCTTCGGCGCCGGAGCGTCTGGATCCAATGCCACCGGATCTGGTCGCGAAAGGCCGTGATCAAATCGATGTTGCCGGGCACGGCGTAGTAGTTGAAGTGTCCCCTCAACACGCTCGCCAGCCAGCGCCCCTGCTCGGGGATGGGCCAGTGACGGCGCCGCCGAAGCTCGGCTTTCACCTGCTTCAGCTTCGCCCTCATCCTCTTCTTGATGGTGATGCGCCGGAGCCAGAAGCGCCCGTCCCTCGTCTTCCCGCAAATGTGGGTGAAGCCCAAGAAGTCAAACGTCTCCGGCTTTACAAGGCCCCGCTTTCGCCGGTTCGACGCCGCAAAGCGGCCGAACTCGATGAGGCGGGTCTTGTCCGGGTGCAGTTCCAGATTGAACTTCGCAAACCGCTCTCGAAGGTCGTTGAGGAACTGTTTTGCATCACCGAGGTACTGGAACCCGACCACGAAGTCGTCGGCAAACCTGGTGACGATCATGTCGCCCCGGGCGTGCCTCTGCCTCCACTGCCGGACCCACAGGTCGAAGACGTAGTGGAGGTACACGTTGGCGAGCAGCGGTGAAACCGATGCCCCCTGCGGTGACCCCTCGACCGTCTCAGACCAGTTCCCATCCTCGATGACTCCCGCAGTCATCCACTTCCGGATGAGCCGCAGGACTCGCTTGTCCGCAATGCGATGCCCGAGGAACCTCTCCATCCAGGAATGATCAAGCTTGGAGAAGAAGTCGCTGACATCAGCGTCGAGTATCCAGTTCACCTTCCTCTCGGAGATCCCGACGGCGAGCGCATCCAGCGCATCGTGCGGGCCGCGCCCGGGCCGGAACCCATAGGAGAAACCCAGGAAGTCCTCCTCGTACACGGCGTTCAGCACCTCCACCACCGCACGCTGGAGGATCTTGTCCTCCAGCGTGGCGATACCGAGCGGACGCTGCCGCCCGTCCGGCTTCGGTATGTACACCCTGCGAGAAGGGCTCGCCCGGTAGGCACCACTGTGGACACGGCGGAGCAGGTCTTCGAGGTTCTCTCGCAGATCCTGCCCGTAGGCGTCCCACGTCACCTGGTCGACACCTGGTGCAGCCTTCGGGTTGATCGCCACATAGGCCGCCCACAGGCGAGCCAGGCCGACGTGATGCAGCAGTGCGGTGAACCGTGCGTCCTTGTCCCTTCGTGCTACCTCTCGCACACGGTCCAGCCCGCTTGGCACGCCTTGCCCGGCGCTGCGTCCGGGACGTGTCGAACTGGCCGTGTTCCCCTCGGCCAACCCCCTTCCCTCCACCGCCCCCGCAGCCGGTCCCCCGGCGTTGTTCGGCGGCTTCGCCGGTACTACGAGGTTGTCTGACTTCCCGCGCTCGTTCATCTCAGGCGTACGGCCTCGGCCTTCCCTGAGCGGCCCGCCCGNTGATCAGCCNGNCGGGCGAGCGCGGGATCTCCCGGTTCTCGCGCATGGAGGTTCCGTACATGCNCAGGGTCTCTGACCGCGCGGGGCCCGCCAGCGACTCGCGATAGCGCCGCTGGCGGTGTTGCCTTCCGCTTCCGTAGACAGCGTCGGCACCCCGGACTCTGTGATTACGCGGCTCAATAGCCTGGCCTGCACGTGCCGCTGCCGACGCTTCGCCTGCACCCTCACGGGCACCGACGCACGGCTCGCGGTCATCGTGGTTCGCTAGACCTTCGATGCAGAGCTCTTCCATCTCCTCCTCCATGCCGGTTTATCCCGGCGCACCTACGGGGCCGTCCGACTGCCCGCGTCCGTTCATCCCAGGATTACCGCCTCGGCGTTCCCTGAGCGGCCCGCCCGGTGATCAGCCGGACGGGCGGGCACGGGCTCTCCCGGTTCTCGCGCATGGAGGTTCCGTACATGCCCTGGTTCTTTGACCGCGCGGAGCCCGCTGACGGCTCGCGCTAGCGCCACCAGCAGTGTTGCCTTCCGCTTCATGGACAGCGTCGGCACCCCGGATTGACATTTCGCGGCTCGATAGCCCGGCCTGCACGTGCCCCTGTCAACGCTTCGCCACGCCCTCACGGGTCGTCGACGCATGACTCGGGGTCGCCGTGGGTTCGCTAGCCCTTCGGCGCAGAGAGCTTTCATCTCCTCCTCCATGCCGGTTTATCCCGGCGCTTTCCCATGATCATCAGACAGTAGAATTTCCATGTGCGTGCCCAGAATCCCGTCCACATGCTCTGACCAGCCGGGTTGACCTTCCCAGCCGCCTCACCGGCGCGTACTTGCCAGCCAGCCGCGCACAGCCACCCTGAGCCGCGCACAACTCCACAAGCACGCCGACTGCGCGCAGCCGCATGCTCAGCGTTTCCTCAGGTCAAGAGCAACTTAGACCTGATCAGGAGGTGTGGAGCCACCGCAGCTCGAACCGAGTCAGCCTGGCGATCATCCGGATATCTCCTCGGCGAGCGCCAACCACCGCTCCTCGATACCCTCCTTCTCGGCGTGCAGGGCCCGGAGCTGGCCACCGAGTTCGATCAGGCGCTCGTAGTCGGTCGCGGCCAGCGCCAGCGCCTGCTCAAGATCGGATTCCTGGCCGGACAGCTTCTCAAGCTGGCGATCCAGCCTGGCGAGCTCCTTCTTCACCTGCCGCTGCCGCTCCGCCGTCGCACCCGCCGGTGACGCCGACAACCGCTCCGAACCCGATCCGGCCCCGACCGCCCCATCTCCCGAACCGGCCCCTGGCCCAGGCGTCCGTGCTCGCGAACCGGCCCCGGTTGCCGCCTGAACCCGCGTTCGGGCGGGAACCTGGTCCGCGCGGGTCGGCGTGGCGGCTAGCTCGGCTTCACCCCGGTCCCGCAGGTCCAGGTACTCCTCAACACCTCCGGGCAGGAACGCCAGCTTCCCGCCGATCAGCGCGACGATATGGTCGGTGACCCGCTCAAGGAAATACCGGTCGTGGCTCACCACCACGATCGAGCCGGGGAAGCCGTCAAGCAGATCCTCAAGCTCGGTCAGCGTCTCGATGTCCAGGTCATTGGTCGGCTCGTCGAGTAGCAGGACGTTCGGCTCGGTCATCAGCACCAGCTGGAACTGCAGCCTCCGCTGCTCACCGCCGGATAGCTCAGCTACCGGCGTCCACTGCCGCTCACGGCGCAGGCCTAGCCGCTCAAGCAGCTGGCTGGCGGAAAGCTCGCGCTTGCCGATCCGGACCGAGCCACGCGCTTGCTCGGCGGCTTCGAGCGCCCGCAGACCGGGCTCGACCTGCGCGGGCTCCTGGGTCAGGTAGCCAATCCGTACCGTCTTGCCGGTCACCATCGTGCCGTCTGTGCGGAGCCCGCCGGCCGAGCCTGGCACGCCGATGGCGCCGGCCAGCAACCTCAGCAGCGTGGTCTTGCCGCTGCCATTGACTCCGACCACGCCGACCCGCGCTCCGGGTCCGAGCTGCCAGGTCACGTCGTCGAGCAGCAGCCGGCCCGCCCTGACGGTCACGCCGTCCAGCTCGATGACGGTTTTGCCGAGCCGGGTGGCGGCCAGCCGGGCTAGCTCTATCGAGTCCCTCGGTTCGGGCTCGTCGGCGATCAGCGCGGTAGCGGCGTCGATCCGGAATTTCGGCTTGCTGGTCCTGGCCGGCGGCCCGCGCCGCAGCCAGGCAAGCTCCTTGCGCAGCAGATTGCGCCTGCGCTGGTCTTCGGCGGCTGCGATCCTGGCCCGCTCCGCCCTGGCCAGCACGTAGGCCGAGTAGCCGCCCTCGTAGGAGAAGACCTGACCGTCAGCAATCTCCCAGGTCCGCTGGCAGACCGCATCAAGGAACCAGCGGTCATGGGTAACCACCACGAACGCCTTGCCGTAGCTGGTCAGGTATCCGGCCAGCCAGCGGATCGCCTCGATGTCCAGATGGTTCGTCGGCTCGTCAAGCAGCAGCAGGTCGTGCGTGCCGCGCAGCAGGGCGGCCAGCGCGACGCGGCGGCGCTCCCCGCCAGACAGCCGGTCAGCGGAGGCCGCCAGATCGATGTCAGAAAGCAACGCGGCGAGCAGTAGCCGGCCTCTGGCGTCGACGGCCCACTCGTGCTCTGGCGCTGTTCCGAACACGATCTGGCGGACTTGGCCAGCGAGCTGCTCGGCCTGCGCCAGGTAGCCGATCCTGGTGCCACGCGACCTGGTCGATCGTCCGGAATCCAGCTCGGCGGCCCCGGCCAGGGCCGCGAGCAGCGTGGTCTTGCCAGACCCGTTGCGCCCGACCACGCCGATCCGGTCACCGGCGGCCACGCCGAGGGACACCTGGTTGAGCAGCACCCGGGGGCCATACGCCTTGACCGCAGCCTCCAGGTTGACCAGATTCACTGGCGTCCCCGGCCGTCGACCACACACGCCCCCGCCGCCGGGCCAGTGACCTGCACGACCGCGCGGCACACTCCGGCGCCGGTGATGGCGACGGCTAGCTCCCTTGCCTGGGCGGCGCCGGCGGCCAGAAAAGCGCAGGTCGGCCCCGAGCCGGAGACGATCGCGCCGAGCGCCCCATGCTCGCGGCCCGCGGCCAGCGCCCGGCGCAGCACCGGCTGCAGCGACAAGGCGGCCGCCTGCAGATCGTTGGTCAGCAACGGCCCGACCGCTGCCGGGTCACCGGATCGCAGCGCGGCCATCAGCTCAGTATTCAGCTCAGGCGGGCCCGGCTCGCCGTCGCCGCCGGCATCGCCGGAAGCCGGGCTACGCGCCGCTCGAAGCCGGTCACAGGCGGCGTAGACATCGGGCGTTGCCAGCCCGGACGCGCCGAATGCGAGCACCCAGTGATAGCTGCCTGACGCCAGCGCCCGGGTCAGCCGCTCACCGCGGCCTTGCCCGACCGCGGTTCCGCCGATCAGCGCGAACGGCACGTCACTGCCGATCTGAGCACCGATCGCACGCAGCTCCTGCAGGCTCAGGCCAGCCCGCCACAGCTCATTGCATGCGACCAGGGCCGCCGCCGCGTCGGCGCTGCCGCCCGCCAGCCCAGCGGCTACCGGGATCCGCTTGCGGATCTCGATCCGGACTCCAGCTGCGCTGCGGGCGCGCCTGCCAATCGCCCGGGCCAGCGCGGCCGCGGCCCGGACAGCGAGATTCGCCGGGCCGAGCGGTACCGCTTGGCCGCCTTCGCCGGTCACCGTGACGCTGGTTCGGTCGGCCGCGCGGACGGTCACCTCGTCGAACAGCGAGACCGCGTGGAAGACCGTTACTAGCTCGTGGTAGCCGTCAGGTCCCCGCGGGCCAACTGAGAGCTGCAGGTTCACCTTCGCGGGCACCCGGGCGGTAACCGCTCCGGCCGGCCCGCCGATTGGCGTCACGTGCATCACGATTCGATGATCGTACGCGCCGCGCCCGCCGCCTGCGCAATCCGGATGTACTCGGCCACTCCGAGCGCCTCGCCGCGCAGCGCCGGGTCCACGTCGGCCGCACGCAGCAGCCGCTCGGCCGCTGCCGCCGATCCGGCCCACGGCGAGAGCGCCGCCCTGAGCGTCTTGCGCCGTTGCGCGAATGCCGCGTCAACCACGGCGAAGACGTCCTCGCGCGGCACGCCCGCCTGACCATCATTAGGCTGCTTGTGCCTGGTGATGGCCACCAGCCCGGAGTCCACCCGAGGCACCGGCCAGAACACCCCTCGCGGCACCGAACCCACCCGGCGCGCAGTGCCGTACCAGGCCAGCTTGACCGAGGGTATGCCGTAGGTCCGGCTGCCCGGCGGCGCGACCATCCGGTCAGCCACCTCGGCCTGGACCATCACCAGGCACCGTTGCACCGAAGGGAACGCGGCCAGCACCTGCAGCACGACCGGGACGGCGACGTTGTAAGGCAGGTTGGCGACCAGGACGCTTGGCGGTCGCCGGGAAGCTGGCTCAGCCTGGCGGCGTCGCCGGTCACGACCTCAAGCCGCCCGGCCAGATCGGGCGCCCTGGCCGCGACGGTCAGCGGCAGCTCGGCCGCCAGGACCGGATCGATCTCGACCGCCACGACCCGGCCAGCCCTGGCCAGCAGCGGCAGCGTCAGCGACCCGAAGCCCGGCCCGACCTCGAGGACGACGTCGTCCGGCTGCAGGCCGGCCAGGCCGGCGATCCTGGTCACGGTTCCGGCGTCGACCACGAAGTTCTGCCCGAGCTGCCTGGACGGCCGCAACCCGAGGCGGGCCGCGAGCTCACGGATCGCGGTCGGCCCGAGCAGCGCCGCCTGAGCTGGTTCCGCCACGGCGCTAGCTGGACCACGGGCCGAAGACCCGCTCGCCGGTGGCCGTCACCAGCCCGCAAAGCTCGGCGACGGCCAGCCCTTTCAGCTCGGCGATGGCCCGAAGCGTGTGCGCGACCTGGGCTGGCGCGTTCAGCTTGCCGCGGTTAGGGACCGGAGTCAGGAACGGGGCGTCGGTTTCCACCAGGAGCTGATCGGCAGGGGTGACAACAGCGGCCTCGCGGAGTTGCGTTGCGCTGGAAAATGTCACTGTCCCGGCGAAGCTGAGCACGTAGCCGGCTGCTGCGCATTGCTTGGCCATCGCCGCGTCGCCGGAGAAGCAGTGGAAGATGACATGCTCGGGCGGGCCCTGTTCGTCCAGGATCGCCAGCACGTCCTCGTGCGCGTCCCGGTCATGGATCATCAGGGCTTTCCCGGCCCGCTTGGCGATCTCGATCTGGGCGCGGAACCAGTCCCGCTGGACCGGCGGCGGCGAGTTGTCCCGGTAGTAGTCGAGCCCGGTCTCGCCGACCGCGCGCACCTGCGGCAGCGTGGCCAGCGCGGCGATCTCGGCGAGCACCGCGTCCTGGCCAGCCGCGCCGACGGCCGGCGAAGCCGTCTCGTTCGGGTGGATCGCCACCGCCGCGTAGACCCCCGGGTACTCGGCGGCGCAGTCAGCCGCCCACCGGGACGACGGCAGGTCGCAGCCCACGGTCACCACCCGGATGATGCCGGCCTTCCTGGCCTGCGCCAGCACCTCGGGCACCGGCTCGTCGAGCATGTCCAGGTGGGTGTGGGCGTCGAGCGCCGCGGCGGGCAGCGGCTCAGGCGGAGGGCTGGTTTTCATGATCGTGGTCTTCCTCGGTCACCCTGACTGACAATCGACCGTGATCATGCAGACTCCGCGGCTCACCGCTGACCCAGCCTGGCTAGTTCCTCGTCGACCACACCCGGGTCGAGCTTGGCGAACAGCGGCGTGGGCGCAGCCAGCGGGATGCCCGGCCGGATCGGCGCCGATCCCCAGGCAGCCGGGCTGACGTAGTGCCCGGTGATCACCGGGTAGGACCGGCCACNCACCTCGTCGACCTCGTCGATCCGCGGCATGCCAGCCCACTGACCCTGGCCGCCGAGCAGCTCGAACACGCGCTGGGACGAGCGCGGCAGGAACGGGGTCAGCAGCGTCTTGCCGTCGTCGACCAGCTGCAGCGCCACATGGCAGATCGTCCGCATCCGGTCCGGGTCGGACTCGCGCAGCTTCCACGGCGCATGGTCGGACAGGTACTTGTTCGCCTCGGCCAGGGTGCGCATGGTCTCGGTGATCGCCGCCTTGAACCTGGACCGGCCGAGCGAGGCGCCGACGGCGCCGAAAGCCTCCTTCGAGTGCTGCAGGATGGCCAGGTCAGCGTCGGTGAGCTGGCCAGGATCCGGGATCGAGCCGATGTTCCGTGCCGCGAACGAGACGCTGCGGTTCACCAGGTTGCCCCAGTTGGCGACGAGCTCGTCGTTGTTGCGGCGGATGAATTCGGACCAGGTGAAGTCGGTGTCCTGGTTCTCCGGCCCGGCCACGGCCACGTAGTAGCGCAGCGCGTCCACGTCGTAGCGGGTCAGGAAGTCGCGGACGTAGATGACGACCGAACGGGACGAGGAGAACTTGCGCCCCTCCATGGTGAGGTACTCGCTGGAGACCACCTCGGTGGGCAGGTTCAGCGCGCCAAGTGACCCGGGGACCCCGCCCCGGCCGCCGGCGCCGTTGTAGCCGAGCAGCATGGCTGGCCAGATCTCCGAATGGAAGACGATGTTGTCCTTGCCCATGAAGTAGTAGGCCTCCGCGTCTGGCGCCTGCCACCAGGCCCGCCAGGCGTCCGGGTCGCCGGATCGCCTGGCCCACTCGATCGACGCGGACAGGTAGCCGATCACCGCGTCGAACCAGACGTAGATCCGCTTGTCGGCCCGGTCCCGCCAGCCGTCAAGCGGGATCGGAACCCCCCAGTCCAGGTCCCTGGTGATCGCCCGCGGCTGCAAGTCGCCGAGCAGGTTGAGCGAGAACTTCAGGACGTTGGGCCGCCACTGGCCGCTCTTGGACTGCAGCCAGCTGCCGAGCACCTCAGCGAAGGCTGGCAGGTCGAGGAAGAACTGCTCGGTTTCCGCGAAAACGGGAGTCTCGCCGTTGATCTTCGACCGCGGGTTGATCAGATCCACCGGGTCAAGCTGGTTCTGGCAGTTGTCGCACTGATCGCCGCGCGCGGAGTCGTAGCCGCAGATCGGGCAGGTTCCCTCGACGTAGCGGTCGGGCAGGGTCCGGCCGGTGGACGGCGAGATCGCGCCGAGCGTGGACTTGGCGAAGATGTATCCGTTGCGGTAGAGCCCGGTGAAGATCTCCTGGGTGACGGCGTAGTGGTTCAGCGTAGTTGTCCTGGTGAACAGGTCGTAGGACATGCCCAGGCCGGTCAGATCCTCGGCGATCACCCGGTTGTAGCGGTCGGCGAGTTCGCGCTCGGTGACGCCCTCGGCGTCTGCCTGGACCTGGATCGGCGTGCCGTGCTCATCGGTACCGCTGACCATCAGCACTTGGTTGCCAGCCATCCGCTGGTACCGGCTGAACATGTCACAGGGCAGCCCGAAACCGGAGACGTGCCCGATATGGCGGGGCCCGTTGGCATACGGCCACGCGGGCGCGGCCAGGATGTGACGGCTCGTGGATGGCGACATAGCTTCAGCCTAGGGCCATCAGACCCGCTGCCGCCTGCTGCCTGTTTCGGCCCGCATCGAATCGGAGCAGAACCGAACCCCCCGTGGTCCGGGTCCGCGCGCCGACTCAGTGCGGCTCCGCCGGCTCCGCACCTGGCGGCTCGCAGGGCCGCGATCTGTCCCGGACTACGGCGTCATAGACCTCGCGCTTGGGCAGCCCGAGGCTGCTCGCCGTCGACGCGATCGCTTCCTTGCGCGGCATCCCTGCCTGCTCCAGTGCCGCGACCTCGGCAGCGGCGGCGGCCGCCGAGACCGCCAGCGCCTGGTCCTGGGCGCCGCCGACGACGATGGTGACTTCGCCGAGCACGCCGGTGCTTGCCCATTGCGCCAGTGCACCCAGGGTGCCGCGCCTGATCTCCTCGTGCGTCTTGGTCAGCTCCCGGCAGACGACGGCAGGCCGGTTGGCGCCGAAGGCGGCCGCCAGATCATGCAAGGTGACGGCCAGTCGGCGCGGCGATTCGAAGAAGACCAGCGTCCGGCGCTCCCCGCGCAGGTCGGCGAACCTGCGGGCGCGCTCACCAGCCCGGCGCGGCGGGAACCCCTCAAAGCAGAACCGGTCGGTAGGCAGCCCGGAGACCGCGACGGCAGCGGTCACGGCGGATGGCCCGGGCAACGTGGTGACGCCAATCCCGGCCTCGATCGCCGCGGTCACCAGCCGGTAGCCCGGATCGCTGATGCCAGGCATCCCGGCGTCGGTGACCAGCAGTACGTCCCGGCCGTGGGCCAGCGCGGCGAGCAGTGCCGGGCCGCGCGCCGCCTCGACAGCGGAGTAGTAGGAGACCACCTGCCCGGCCAGCGTGACGCCGAGCGCGGCCGCGAGCCTGCGCAGCCTGCGGGTGTCCTCGGCCGCGATGACCGGCGCGGTCGCCAGCGCGGTCGCCAGCCTGGCCGACGCGTCCTCGGCCCGGCCGATCGGGGTCGCGGCCAGGATCAGCCTGCCAGCGGGACCCTCGGATTTGTCTCCGACATTCATCGCGGCCCACGCTAACGCCCGGCACCCCTACGATGACTGCGATGCAAGCATTCGAGGAAGCGCCGCCGGTCAGTCCTGCTGGCGCTGAACGCGACTCCGAGCGGTCAAGCTGGCTGCGGGACCGGCTGGTCCCGCCG
>JGI12269J14319_10006521_pt1 | contig 10126 bp, 6 predicted proteins | sample PeaSoiSIISIP2007_FD_14319 | JGI IMG/M metagenome (IMG submission 14319) | reverse complement strand
TGCGCACCGGAGCCGGCCCCAGCGCGTCGCCTATGCGCTGTAGAGCGAATTCGTTCTGCGGATCGAGGTTCAGCGCTTCGCGAAACTCCGCCAGCGCCTCCACTTGCCGGCCATTGGACAGGTCACCGTTGCCCCGTTCCAGATGTATCCCAGCCAGATGTTGTCGCGTCATCTCCCGAGCCGTCAGGTACTCGACGTTTTGCGGGACCAGTCGAGCCGCTTCCTCAAATTCGTAAAAAGCCTCGTCGAGATTTTGCAGATTCTCGTTCTGCGATTTTTCTTTCCGTGATTTCTCAAGCTTGAGGCCGCGAGCGAACGCTTGGCGAGCAGCTTTCAGATCTTTCTTAGGGCCGAGGCACGCGGGAGCGCCCGCGGAATTGGAGCAGAGCGATGGCGCGGCGACTGGAGTGTCCGCAGCTAGACACACCCCAACCAACAACAAGAGAATTCCTGCTGGCAGCCATCGCATCGTACTTACTATAGAATGCCCGGCTGGTGATGTCTTGCAAGAGAAATACTCTGTAGGGAACTACAGTCGTAACCGAAGAGTGTCCGTTGGGACATGGTTCAGGGAGATTGCGGGGCGCGTTGTGAGCTCACTACGCCATCGTCGGTGATTTTTACTTCGCGATGGCTTGCTTTGCAATCCTCTCCGAGTTTGCGAGCACGGAAGCCGGCGCCGGGTTTCCAATGCAGCAAACTGGTCCACCCGCAGTTTGGCCCTTCGGTTGGAAAAGGAGTGGTGTACTCGTATTCGAACTGGCCTTGCACCGAGAGGACGGCTTCGGCCGTGCCGGCTTTCTTCCGAAGCGACGTGGCCGTGCTTTCATGGTACTCACTGCCGCAACCTCCGTAGGCATAACCGTCGCCTGCGATGCGCACCGCGCTGTGGCGACCAGCTTGCCATCCACGACTTCGAGCCCAATCCAGTAGAGAACGTGCCCCGGGCTGGCAGTTCTCCCGTCGGCGGGCAAGACGGCGGTCAAGATGACATCGAAGGCGCGAAATCCTGGCCGCTGCTCCAGAAAGTGGGTGCGGTAGGAATCTTTCGCTTCGATCGGGACAAGATTCTGGGGCGCCGCGGCTTCATCTGTTTCCTCACCCGCAATACCCCATTTCGGGATCGCTTGCACACTGGGTTTGCCTCTGGATGGCACGGTGACCAATGAGAGATGCGTGTTCAGCGCGCGGCCGGCTCCTGGACTGGCGAAGACAAAGACCTCCGTGTCAGGCAGCAAGTCCTTGAAACGCTGGACCAGAGTTGTGGGCCCCAATTCGCCCACAATCGCGCGTTGATCCTGAGTCGGTTGACCCTGCGTCGCCAGAGTTTCTCTGATGCGCAGCGCGAGTTGCCCCACGTCGGGGAAAAAGTTTTGGGATTGCGTGTACGACGGTTTCGCGGGTTTATCCGATAGCAGGTAGAACTCCGTTTGCGCCCTGCGCACGGCATGAGAGTCCCCGTAAGGAGAAACCGTCGTGCAATGGAAATCGCTGGCTGCCGGCTCCCATTGGCACTGAAGAGTGTCGTGGCCTTCCCAAGCCTGGTCTCGCGCGGAGCACGCGCCACCGATCGGCTCAAAAGAACTGCAGGACAGGATTTCGACTACGCGCGGAGAGCCAGTGCGCAAATCGAGGAGCAAGTGATTGTCAAAGGTCTCGACCTGGTACACTCCCTGCTGCAGATTCCAATAGCCGAGGCTGAACAAAGGCAAACTCGCGTCGGGCGTGGCGGCCTGAAGAGTGAGCCACGTTGCCATTTCGTCAGTCGGAGTTGAGGCGGCGCTGGCCTTCTCGGCGGGAGAGCCGCCTGACTCGTTGTCGTTATCGTTGTCCTTGTCGCGATCGCCATCATTGCGCTGCTGAATGAGGATCTGGGTAGGATCTTCGGGGTTTGCCAGTTCAAACCAGCGCTCGCCACGGGGTCCCACGACCCGAATCGCGAGTGCCAACCGATCGACGGCGGACTGGCCAGGGCTCTGGTCGTAACCTTCGCGTCCGGGCACAGGCACGTGCCAGCGATAAAATTCCGCGCGTGTAAAGGAGTATTTCGCAGCATCGAAGCCGTCAAACACGAGCATCGGCCGGGTTTTCCATTGCTTGACGGCGTCGGGCAAAGTCAGTTCGACAAACTTCAAATCCATTTGGTAAAACGTCGCTCCCAGATTTTGGGAGCAACCGAAATGGCCAAGGGCGTTCGTTTGCGCGAATCCGGGAGCAGCGATCAGGAGGAATGCGATCGAGAAAAGTTTGACTGAAACCGTCAAAGCTGGCCTCATCTGATCATCAGCCGTTCCATCCGCGTGGCGCGGCCGGTCTGGTTATCGCACTCGACCACCACCGCGCATAGCCGGACGTCGCCATTCGCTGGTTCGAAACGCGCCGGCATCCCGCTGAGAAATTTCTCGATCACTAATTCTTTCTTCACCCCAATGACGCTGTCGTAGGGCCCGGTCATGCCGACGTCCGTAATGTAAGCAGTGCCTTTCGGCAGCACGATCTCATCGGCGGTAGGAATATGCGTGTGCGTGCCCACGACGGCCGTGACTCGCCCGTCAAGATACCAGCCGAAGGAGACTTTTTCGGAAGTCGCCTCGGCATGGAAATCCACAAACACGATCTTCGATTTAATCTGTTCCAGAAGCCGATCCGCATAACGGAAGGGATCATCGCTCGACCCCATGAACACCCGCCCCTGAAGATTCACGACGGCATAACCAACGCCGTTTTTCTGGCCCTCGTGCACTCCCCACCCAGGCAAGCCCTGCGAATAATTCGCCGGCCGCAACAACCGGCGCGCCGGACTGTGCGGATTACCATCCGCCATCTGGAAATATTCGATGATTTCGCGCTTGTCCCAGACATGATTTCCGGTGGTCATCACGTCGATGCCCAGATCGAAAAGTTCTTCCGCCAGCGAGGGCGTGATTCCAAACCCAGCCGCGGCATTCTCGCAGTTGGCGATGACCAGATCGGGAGAGTGCTGCTGACGCAGTTCCGGCAGCCGATCCTTTACGATCGTCCGCCCGGGCCGCCCAAAAATGTCACCAATAAAAAGAATTTTCAAGACTTGATGGTAACACGATGAAAACCGCGACTATTCCGCGCACCGGCTACTGGCCACTGATCTCAGCCGTCTTCAGAAAATCGTAATTCCCCGACGGGTTCAGAGTCGTGTTTCGCACGCGTCGCGTGTGCACGAGCACATTATCGAAATACCACAGGTTGATATACGGCTCATCCTGCGCCAGTACTTCCTGAACTTCGGCGTACAAGCGCTTGCGGGCATTTTGATCGGTCTGGCGGCGCGCTTCATCGATCAAACTATCAACCCGCGGATTGGAATAAAATCCGCGGTTCGCGCCTTGGGGAGGGAATCGGTTGGAGTGAAAGGAATACTCGAAAATATCCGGATCTTCGTTGCCGCCGATCCAGCGCAACGAATAAAACTGGAAAGCACCGTTGGTGACATCGGCAAAAAAAGTGGCGAACTCGAACGTGCGAATGTCGAGCGCAATGCCCACATCGCGCAGTTGTTGCTGCAATACCGCCGCCAGCAGCCGCGTCGACTCCTCGGTGGACGTCTTCATCGTGAGGTGAAAACGAGTGCCGTCGCGAGCTCCGTACCCGGCGGCATCAAGCAACTGACGAGCCCTCTCGGGATTGTGCGGGTAGGCCGCCACGTCCGGGTCATAGGCCCAGCTTTGCGGCGGGAGTACGCTCAGAGCCGGTTGCGCGAAGCCCCGCCAGATGTACTGCAGAAGAGGACCACGGTCGATGGCATACGCAATCGCCTGGCGAACCCGGACATCCCGCAAGGTCGGGTCGCGCAAGTTGAACGCGAGATAGGAAAGCACGGTGCCCGGCGCGCGCTCTACCTGCAAACTCGGCTCACGCTGCAGCGCCACGATGGTGTCGGAAGTAAATGCATTGATCGCCGCATCGGCGCTCCCCTTGCGCAATTCCAGCGCTCGTGTCGTCGCGTCCGGTACAACAGCGAAGCGCACCCTGGCCAGGCGCGCCTTCGTCCCCCAGTAATTGTCATTGCGCTCCACCACGACCTCTTTGTCTTGCTCCGCGCTTACAAACTTGAAGGGTCCCGACCCCATCGGATTGCGCGTGATCTCATCGAGCGACCCGTAGGGCACAATTCCACTCGCCCCCTCCGAGAGATTCCATAGCAAGGTCGCGTTCGGCTCCTTGAGATGAAATACCACGGTGAAGTCGTCGGGCGCGTCAATGTGATCCACAAAACGGTACGCCGCCGACTTCGTGCTGCGAATTTTCCCTTGGAGCAGGGAGTCGAACGTCCACTTCACGTCGCGGGAAGTAAGCGGTCGTCCATCGTGAAAGGTCACGCCGCGATGCAGTTGGAAGACGTAGGTCAGCGGATCCGGAATCTCCCAACGCTCCGCCAACCCGGGCGCAACATTCAAGTGCTCGTCGCGGCTCAGCAGCGCATCGAACAGGAGTTCGCCAATACGTTCCGATTGCGCATCAATCCCCACTCGCGGGTCGAGATTCGTAGGGCTGCTCTCAATAATCATCACCAGCGTGTTGGGATCGGGCGCCTGGGAGCAGGAAAGCAGCGGCAGCATCCACATTCCAGCGAATAACAACAGAGTTGTCATCCTGACCCTGAGCTTGTCGAAGGGAAAGGACCTGCTGTTTGCCCGCTCCCACTCTGCCGCCTTAGGCATACGAAATCTTTCCCAGAATCGCCGCCCGCTTCGCTCCCGTAGCCGACGGGACATTGCTGGGCCGCCGATGCCATGTCTCGTATGCCAGCAGGGCAAAGGCCACGGCCTCCTTCGCTTCCGCCGGAAGGCCGAACTCATCGGAAAAACGCAGTTCGACTCCCAAAGGCGCGATTTCATTGCGCAACATTGCCATCAGCGTCGGATTCTTAGCGCCGCCGCCCGAGACAATCATCGCGTGACCGTGCTTTCGAGTTACGCCAAATCGCGGCAGCACGAAGCGCTGGACCGCGTCAGCAATAGATCGCGCCGTTAATGCCGTAGCCGTCGCTACCACGTCGGCTTTACTGCCGCCGCGGCAAATCTGAAGAAATCGCCCGGCGTACTCCCGGCCAAATTCCTCGCGCCCCGCCGTTCGCGGAGGTTTCTGGCGGAAGAAGGGCGCACGCAGCAACCGCGCAACCACACCATCCAGGACGCGTCCCGAGGCCGCGACCTCGCCGTCGCGATCGAAACGTTTCCCGAAAAGCTCTTCCATCACCGCATCGATCACCATGTTGCCGGGGCCGGTGTCAAAGGCTATAACTTGGCTCAGCGCCGCGCCGGCCGGAATCGCCGTTAGATTCGCAATGCCGCCGATATTCTGCGCGATGCGATTCACGCCTCGATTACGATGACGATCGCGGTACAGAAGATAGTCGACGAACGGTACCAAAGGCGCGCCTTTTCCTCCGGCCGCCATATCCGCCGGACGAAAATCAGAAACCACAGGAACTCCCAACCGCGCCGCGATCACGGCGCCTTCTCCCGTTTGCCACGTGGCCGCCAACTTTCGTCCCAGAAATCGTTCCGCCACTCCCTGGTGATAAAGCGTCTGCCCATGACAGCCGACCAAATCAAGCTTCACGCGATGCTTGCGCGCTGTCTTAGCCACGGCCTCAGCGTACAGTTCGCCCAGAAGAAAGTTCAGCCGAGCCAGATCCGCAACCCGGGCCAATTCCGCATTCATCATTTCCAGAATCGCGCGTCGAATCCGAGCCGGGAAGGGATGTTCCTCGTGACCAAGAAGCGTGAATGTTTTGTGTGGGGACGGGCGACTCGCCCGTCCGGTGTGTGCCGACACCTTCACCAGCGCCACATTGATCCCATCCGCCGAAGTCCCACTCATCACGCCGGCAACAATCATGCCCGTTCCTCGTGAGCGAGTGCATCCATCCGTATCTCTTCGCCGAACTCCCAGAGCTGCCGCGTCAGCTTCTCCACTCGTGCGGAAGAGGGAGAGGCAGTACGACGCCGCAGCAGGTACTTCTTCTTGAACGCCAGCACACGCCCGGCCGATTCCCGTACTTGCTGACCGAACTTACGATCGCGCTCCGCTTCGTGAACGAGAGCTTCATACCCACGAACAACCATTTCTTCCTTGTGGCAGATCAGTGCCAGGTCTCCGCCGGCACGGATGTGCTGCACCACCGCCTGCTCGATGGGAGCAAGTTCGTGGACAGCCCCCATCTCCATGTCATCCGAGACGATGAGTCCCTTGTAGCGGATTTTCTTGCGCAGAATGTCGGTGATCCATTTTTTCGACAAAGATGCCGGCGTTCGGTCTCCTGTCACCTTGGGATAGGCCGCGTGCGAAATCATCACCATCGGCAATTCTCGGCGCCGGGATGACGGCATCGATAACGACCTGTAGGGAACCAGATCCTCCTCCCACAATTTGCGCAGCGGCTTATCCACGCTGGGAAGTTCATGATGCGTATCTAGCGTCGCCTCGCCCAGTCCCGGGAAGTGTTTCCCGCAGCCGAGCACTCCGGCATCGCCCAGTCCGCGCAGAAATTCACGCGCGTAAGCCACGACTTGCTTCGGATCGTCCGATACCGCCCGCGACCTCATTACCGAACGCGAAGCCTCATAGGCCAAGTCGAGCACCGGAGCGAAATCCACGTTGAAGCCCAGCGCGCGGCAGTTTTCGCCGATCACGCGCCCATGCTTGCGAAACAGCGCCCGTCTGCCCGTGGCAAAAACTTCCGCCGGAGAAGGCGTTGAACCAACCACATTGCGGAAGCGGTCCACCGTGCCGCCTTCCAGGTCCACGCAAGTGAAAAGCGGCGTGGTCACGCACTTCTGGCAATCGCGCAGAAGAGTATGCGTCTGCTCAGCCCCGGTGATGTTGCGGGCAAACAGAATCACCCCCGCCGGCTGAATCTTGGTGAGCAGGGAAGCGAGCCGCGGAGACATCTCGGTGCCGTCGAAGCCGATGATGAGGAGCTGGCCGATGTTCATGCGCATGGTTTAAGTTTCTGATCTGTTCGCTTTCTCGGCATACTCTGCGTCTCGGCGGTTAGATTTCTTTTTTCAACTCCGCCAGCAAGTTTAGCGCTTCCAGCGGCGTCAGCCGGTTCAAATCCACTTCGCGCAGCTTTTCCAGCACGGGCTGCGACAGCGGCGTGAAGATGGTCAACTGCGTCGGACGCTCCGGTTCTGTGGAACTGCCTGGCGTCAGATGCCCCGAAAGCCGGTGCTCCGACGATTCATGCTCCGCCAGCACTTCGCGTGCCCGCACCACAACTTCGTTCGGCAGTCCCGCCAACTTTGCGACTTCGATTCCGTAGCTGCGGTCGGCCGCTCCCGGTTCGACTCGGCGCAGAAAAACTACGCTTCCGCCAGTTTCTTTGACGGACACGTGATAGTTCTTCACGCCACTCAATTGTTCTGCCAATTCGGTCAGCTCGAAATAGTGCGTGGCAAACAAGGTCTTCGCATGCACGCGCGCATGCAGATACTCGATGGCGGCCCATGCGATCGCCAGCCCATCGTAGGTGGAAGTGCCGCGGCCAACTTCATCGAGCAGGATCAGCGACCGCGCCGTAGCCGTGTGCAGAATCGCCGCCGTCTCCGTCATCTCGACCATAAACGTCGAGCGTCCCCGCGCCACGTTGTCGCTAGCGCCAATGCGCGTGAACACGCGGTCCACAATCCCCAACCGCACGGCCCGTGCGGGAACGAACGAGCCCATCTGCGCCATGATCACGATCAGCGCCGCCTGCCGCAGATAGGTGCTCTTGCCTCCCATGTTCGGCCCGGTCAGCACAATGATGTTGTGGGCCGAGGAGTCCAGAAACAGATCGTTCGGGATGAAGCGGTCGCTCCCCGCCAGTTCCTGCAGTTCGATCACCGGATGACGTCCTTCGACAATTTCCAGATCGCCTGCGTCCTCGGCCTTTATGGCCGCATCGGACTTGTTTTGGAACCGCGGCCGGCAGTAATTCCGCAGCGCGGCAATGTGTGCCAAACAGCCGAGCACATCCACCTCGGCCAGTGCCAGCGCGGTTTGCCGGATGCGCTTGGCCTCAGCCGCAATGGCAGAGCGCAACTCGGCAAACAGCCGCCGCTCGATTTCGACAATCTTCTCCTGGGCATCGAGAATCTTCGACTCATACTCCTCCAGCTCCGGAGTCGTGAAGCGCTCAGCATTCACCAGCGTCTGCTTGCGCTCGTAGTCGGCGGGCGCATGGTGCAGGTTCGCCTTCGAAATCTCGATGTAGTAGCCAAAGATGGAGTTGAACTTTACCTTGAGCGACCCAATCCCCGTACGCTCGCGTTCACGTTGCTCTACCTGCGCGAGGTATTGTTTCGAGTTGCGGCTCAGGTCGCGGAGTTCGTCGAGATCCTTGTCGACGCCCGCAGCGATCACTCCGCCATCGCTCACCGTCAATGGCGGTTCCGGAACCAGCGTGCCATCGATCTTTTCGCGCAGATCGCCCAGTTCGTCAATCAATCCCTGCAGCGTGCCCAGCCGCGACGCCACCAGCCCACCCAAAACCGTTCGTACCTTGGGAATCTTTGCGAGCGATGCCGCCAGCGCCAGCACATCCCGCGGATTCGCCGTTTCCAGCGTGACCCGGCTCAGCAGACGCTCGAGGTCCAGTATTCCATCGAGCGACCGCCGCAATTCTTCACGTCGCACTGTGTCTTTAACCTGCACCTCAACCGAATCCAGCCTGCCTTCGATCTCGCTTCGATCCAGTGACGGGCGCAGCATCCAGGTGCGCAGCAAGCGCTTACCCATCGGCGTCACGGTGGCGTCGAGGCACCGGAACAAAGTCACCCCGGCGTCCGTCCCAGCGAATAGCGGCTCGATCAGTTCCAGGTTGCGTACCGTCACCGCATCGAGCACCAGGCAATTCTGCCGCTCGTAGAAGCCGATGCGATCCACGTGGTCGAGCGTGCCGCGCTGCGTCGAGCGGATGTAATACAGAATCGCTCCCGCCGCCGAGGCCGCCGCCCGTTTACCCGCCAACCCGAAGCCCTCCAGCGAGAGCACGCCAAAGTGATTTTCCAGCAGCGGTATGGCGTGGTCGGGAGCAAAGATCCAGTCATCCAAAGGAGTCTCTGCCCAGCCCCCGCCCGAAACCCGAGCGACAGGCGCTGTGCCGGTGGAGAGACCTGTGTCAGTGTGGTGACGGGCCTCTGGCCCGTCCAGCGGAGCGAAGCTCCGCATCTGTACTCCCCCAGCTCGCTCCAGCAGCGGAGCCGAAGACCCATACAGCATTTCTTTTGGCCGCAATTGTTCAAGTTCTTCTTGAATGCGTCTCCCAGCCGATTCGCCCGCAAACTCCGTCGCCCGAAACTCGCCAGTCGAAAGATCCAGCGCCGCAAAACCGACGCGATCTCCAACCGTTGCCACTGCCGCCAGAAAGTTGTTCTCCTCGGCGTTTAGAGATGAATCCACTGCCGTGCCCGGCGTGACCACCCGCGTCACCTCGCGCCGCACCAGCTTTTTTGCCAGGCGCGGGTCCTCCACCTGCTCGCAGACCGCGACTTTAAACCCCCGCCGAATCAGTTTTGCGATGTAGCCATCAGCGGCGTGGTAAGGCACGCCGCACATGGGTATGGCCATGCCCTTTTCCTTATTGCGCGAGGTCAGCGTGATTTGCAGTTCGCGCGCGGCCAGCACCGCGTCATCGAAGAAAAGCTCGTAGAAGTCCCCCAGCCGGAAGAACAGCAGAGCGTTGGGATGCTCTTTCTTGATGGCGGCATATTGCCGCATCAGTGGCGTAGAGGGCTCGGACATAGAGGAATTGCTGATTCGTAATTTGTAATGTGTAATTTGGCAATTTGCAATGGACGCCGGAACGCGTCCTCAAATTACAAATCACCAATTGCAAATTACAAATTCTTTTGTTCTCCTTACGCCATGGAACTCCGCAAAGATCCCATCACCCGCTCCTGGGTGATCACCGGTGACGATGTCATCGAGCCCACGCCGCGCTCCGAAGCCTGCCGTTTTTGCGGCCCCACCGCCGAGCCCGTTCAAGTCATCGCCAACCTGCCCGGCGTGGATGGCAGTTCGTGGTCGGCGCGCTCGGTGGTTCACCCCCACGCGCTCTACCACGTCGAAGGCGAGGCGGCCCGCCGCGGCGACGGGCTCT
>JGI12269J14319_10006517_pt1 | contig 10129 bp, 10 predicted proteins | sample PeaSoiSIISIP2007_FD_14319 | JGI IMG/M metagenome (IMG submission 14319) | reverse complement strand
GTTGGCCAAGTAGACGCCGATCTCAATCCTCCGCGCGCGCGTACGCGGCGACGAGCCGCGCGACGAGCGGCGGCCGCACGATGTCTGCCTCACCCAGGTGCACGATGCCGACGTCGTCGATCGCGCCGAAGAGACGGTCGACGTCGCCGAGTCCGCTGCGGACACCGGGCGGGAGATCGATCTGGGTCGCGTCGCCGTTGACGATCATCTTCGTCCCGCTCCCCAAGCGCGTGAGGAACATCTTCAGCTGCGCGCGGGTGGCGTTCTGCGCTTCGTCGAGGATCACGTAGGCATCCGCGAGCGTGCGGCCGCGCATGTACGCTAGCGGCGCGACTTCGATCGTGCCGCGCTCGATGTACTTGGTCACCGTGGCGTCATCGAGCAGCTCGCCGAGCGCGTCGTAGAGCGGCCGCAGATACGGATCGACCTTCTCCTTCAGATCGCCGGGGAGAAAGCCGAGCTTCTCACCGGCCTCGACCGCGGGTCGCGACAAGATGATCCGCGTCACCTCGCGATCCTTGAGCGCGCGCACCGCCATCACGATCGCCAGGAACGTCTTCCCCGTCCCCGCCGGGCCGATGCCGAACGTCAGCGTGTTCTGCGCGATGTTGGCGACGAACGCGCGCTGCCCGGCGGTCTTCGGGCGAATCTCCTTGCCGCGGTGGGCGACGAGGAGCGTGGGCGGGATCGAACGTGCGGCAACGTTCCGAGCGGAGAGCGCGACGTCGTCCGGGGTCACGTGCGCACCCGCGCGGGCCGCAGCGAGCATTGCCGCGAGCACGTCGCTCGCGCGCCGCACCGCGTCGCGTTCACCGCTGAGGTGGAGCCGGTCGCCCTCCACGCGGATGACGACGGGGAGCAGGGCCTCCAACGCGCTGATGTTGCGATCGTGGTGGCCGCAGAACCGGAGGTGATCGTCGAGCCCATCGAGGGCGAACGTCGATTCGGTCGTCGTACTGGCGGGAAGCGAGCAGGTTCTCCTCTTAAGCGCGCGGGCATCCGCCCGCGCATCCGTGCCGGTCATCCGGCCGGCACGTCATTTGTGGTATTTACCCCACTACAACGCGCCCGGAGGCCCGAGGGTGCCAGGCCGGCGCAGGGCCAGCGGCGGCCCGAGAATCTCGGTGAGGACGACCGCCTGCGCCCAGGCGCTCCCGTTGCGCCGTTCGCGCTGGAGCTCCACGTCCGCTTCCGCCTGGGCGGCGAGTGCCGACGCCTCGATTTGGGCCACCGCCTGGGCGCGCTCCGCCTCCGCCTCGGAGACCGGCGCCGGGCGGCCAACGGCCGCATAGGCGAGCGAGATCGGGCGCGGGACGGCCGGCGGGGGGCGTGGAGGCGGCCGGGGAGCCTGCACGACGCGCGGCGGAGCCGGCGGCTCCGGCGCGCGCGGGGGACGCTTGCGGAACACGGCGACCATCCCGGCCCAGAGCAGCACCAAGAGGAACGGCCCCCAGCGCGTGAACTCGTGGCCCAGATCGGCCGGCGACACGTTACGGCTCGGTGGGGCCGGCGGTCGGCGGGGTCACCGGACCGGCGGTGCTCTGACCGATCGCTCCGCGCATCTCCGTGTCGGCCTTGATGTTCGTCATGCGATAGTAGTCCATCACGCCGAGGTGCCCCGACCGAAAGGCCTCGGCCATGGCTAACGGGATCTCGGCTTCGGCCTCGACGACCTTGGCGCGCATTCGCTGCGTCTCGGCCTTCATCTCTTGCTCGCCGGCTTGGGCTGCGTACTGCCGCTCCGCTGCCTTCGCTTGCGCGATGCGCCGGTCGGCTTCGGCTTGCGACATCTGCAGCTCGGCACCGATGTTCTTCCCGACGTCGACGTCGGCGATGTCGATCGAGACGATCTCGAACGCCGTCCCCGCGTCGAGGCCCTTGCCGAGCACCGCCTTCGAGATGCGGTCGGGATACTCGAGAACTTCCTTGTGGTCGCGGGCCGCGCCGACCGCCGAAACGACGCCCTCGCCGACGCGCGCGATGATCGTCGGCTCGCCGGCACCGCCGACGTACCGGTCGAGGTTCGAGCGCACCGTGATCCGCGCTTTCACGTTGAGCTGGATTCCGTTCTGCGCGACGCCTTGGAACGTCGGCGTCTCGATCACGCGCGGGTTCACCGAATTGCGCAGCGCTTCGAGCACGTCACGGCCGGCGAGGTCGATCGCCGCGGCGCGCTGCCACTCGAGCGGAATCTGCGCGCGCTGGGCCGCGATCATCGCGAGCGTCACCTTCTCGATGTCGCCGCCGGCGAGCACGTGCGACTGCAGCTGGTCCACGGTGAGCGGCAGCCCGGCCTTGCGCGCGCGCACCAGGTTGGCGACGATCGCACCGGCGGGGACCCCGATGACGCGCATCCGGATCAGCGACCCGATCGAGAGCGGGACGCCGGCCGCGATCGTGCGGATCCACAGCCCCAGCGGGAAGTAGTACAAGAAGACGACCAGGACGACGATGACGGCGATGACGATGAACGCCAGCGCAAACGAGATGGATAGCATACGTGCTCCTAGGCGGGTTTCACGAAGATTCGCGCGCCCTCGACGCGCGTGACGACGATCGCCGTCCCGGCCGGGACGAAGTCGCCTTCGGTGAGGACGTCGACGCGCAGGCCGTCGATGGCGGCGACGCCGGCCGGCCGCAGGTACGTCGCCGCGATTCCGCTGCGGCCGAGCAGCGGGCGGTGGTCCTCGCTCGCGACGTAGTCGCTGCCCTGTGCGGCGGCGAGCGTGAGCCGGTGCATGAACGCGTTCCGCGGGACCAGCCGGACGAACAGCACGAACGCGGCGACGCTCAGCACGATCGCGATTGCCAGCGACTGGACGGCGACGAACACGAACGGCAAGCCGAAGGCCAGGAAGATCGACGCGACGAGCGCGACGGTTCCCAGGAGCCCGGCAACGCCGTGCCCGGGGACGACGTGCAGCTCGAAGAGGATCCCGACGAGCCCCAAGACGGCGAGCCCGATGACCAGGCCGTTGGAGAACCCGGCGTAGACGTGCGTCCCGAAGAAGAGTGCGAGCGCCGAGACGCCGATGAGCCCCGCGATCCCGTGCAGCGTCTGCATCTCGACCAAAAGGCCGAGGAACCCGATCGAGAGCAACAGCCCGCTGACCGCCGGATCGGTCGCGAACCGCGCGACCTGCTCGGCGAAGGTGTACTGCGCGTCGACGATCCGCGCATCGCTCAGATGCCAGTACGCGAACGCCGCGCGCGCGTTGTTCTCGATCGCATCGGCGAAGTGCGTCTGCACGGCCTGCGTGGCGGTGAGCGTGAGGATCGCGCCGGGCGCCTTGAACGCCGGCAGCGACACGGTCGCGTCGACCATCGCCTCGGCGAGGCGCGGATCGCGGTGGCGCTGCGACGCGGTCGCGGCGAACTCGCCGCGCAGCGCGCTGACGGTCTTCACGGTCTTTGGGATCGGCTCGGCGGCACCGATCGACGCGCCCGGCGCCATCGCGATCCGCTCGGCTGAGAGCGTAATCAGCGCGCCCGCGGACCACGCGCGTCCCGAGACGTAGGCGTAGACGGGGACGTCGGAGCGCAATGCCGCATCGCGGATCTGGGTCGCGGCGTCGACCAACCCGCCGAAGGTGTCGACGTCGAAGACGATCGCCCGCGCCCGGTCGGTGGCCGCATCTTGCACGGCGCGGCCGACGAGGTGCGCCATCCCGGTATCGATCGTCCCGTGGATCGGCACGACCATGACCTCGGCCGGCGGAGCGGGTGCCGCCGCCGACGCGATCGCCAGCACCGCGCCGAACGCGACGCAGGCTAGCGAAACGAGCGCGCGCCACCTCACACTCGGCACTACCGCCCGGCGGGCGCGAAGGTTACGAGGCGCCGGGACCCGCCAGCTCCTCGGTGACGATCTGGCGCACCACGTTGCCGTCGGCCAACCCGCGAAGCTGCGGCATGACGGCCTTCATCGCGGCCCCCTGGTTCCGGCCGCCCTCGGGGAGCCCCGCCAGTGCCGCGCGGACGAGCGCCCGCACCTCGTCCGGCGACTTCTGCGCCGGCAGGTAACTCTGCAGGATCTCGCGCTCGCGCGTTTCCTTCGCGACGAGCTCGGCCCGGCCGGCTTTCTCGAATTCGACGATCGAGTCGCTGCGCTGCTTGACGAGCCGCTGCACGACCGCCAACTGCTCCTCGTCCGAGAGCTCGTGTCCCGCCTCGACACGCTTGTACGTGAACGCCGAGAGCACGCTGCGCAACGTGTCGAGCCGCACCTGATCGCGCGCCCGCATCGCATCTTTGAGGTCCGAAGAAATCTGGTCTTTTACGCTCATGGTGATAAGCAAAAGCGCCTCGGAGAGGCGCCTTCGGTGACGTTCCTACCCGCTCTACGCGCGGCGCTTGCGAGCAGCGGCGCTCTTTTTCTTCCGCCGGACGCTGGGCTTCTCATAGTGCTCGTGCTTGCGCGCTTCGGCCAGGACGCCCGCCTTTTGCGTCGCCTTCTTGAAGCGGCGCAGGGCACTCTCGATCGTCTCGCCCGGTGCAACACGTACTTCCACGAACAACCCTCCCTTCGTCCGGCGCCTTGGCGCCGCAAGCTTCGGGCCGCCCGCAGACGGCCCGACTCGGAAGGTTAGCACGTCCCGGGCGAGGCGTCAAATGCTACCCCGGCGGCCACCGGAGCGCCCGGCCTGCCAGCACGTGGAGGTGGAGGTGGGACACGGTTTGGCCGCCGTCACGGCCCTCGTTGATCACCACGCGGTACCCATTCGGGCCGAACTGCCGCCCGAGCTCCGCGGCGACCGCGAGCAGCCGCGTCGCCGCGCGCCCGCCGGCCTGGGCGAACGCCGAGAGATGCTCGGCGTGCTCGGTCGGGATCACCAGCACGTGCGTCGGCGCCTGCGGGTTGAGATCGTGAAACGCGACCACGTCATCGTCACGCAGAATTTCCTTCGCGGGAATCTCCTTGCGCACGATCTTGCAGAAAATACAGTCGGCGCTGGCGGTCACTTTGCGGCCCGCATCAGTTCGAAGTGATAGTCCAGGGTGGGGCTCGGGACGAAACCGGTGAGCGACGTGCGCAGCACGATCGGGACGCTCGTGTGGACGATCGGGACGAGCGGCACTTGGTCGTGGACGAGGACGGCGGCCTGACGATAGATCGCGGCGCGCGTACGGTCGTCGAGCGCGCGCTGACCGGCGAGCATCAGGCGGTGGAATGCCGGGTCGCGCCAGAACGAGTAGTTCTGTGCGTCGGGCTTGTGGGCCGAGTCTCGGTCCAGCAACGTGTAGTAGAAGTTGTCGGGGTCGCCGTTGTCGCCGGTCCACCCGATGAGGCACGTGTCGTGCTCGCCGTTGTGGATCTTGCTCAGGAACACCGCGAGCTCGAGCGGCTGGAGCACGACGTTGATCCCGGCCTCCTTCAAATCGGCCTGGATCGCCTCGGCCAACCGCTGCGGCTCGGGCATGTACGGCCGCGGCGACGTCGGGAGCATGAGCGTGGTCGTGAAACCGTGCGGGTATCCGGCTCGCGCCAACAACGCCTTCGCCGCAGCGACGTCGTGCGGCCAGGCGCGCACCGCCGGGTCATCACCCAGCATCCCGCGCGGGATGAAGTTGTCCGCGACCACGCTGCCCGGTGCGTAGAGCGCCTTCACGATCGCGTGCAGATCGATCGCTTGCGCGACCGCGCGCCGTACCAGGACGTTGTCGAACGGCTTCTTCTCCACGTTGAGGGCGAGGTAGGCGACGTTGTTCGGCGGCTGCCCCACGACCGCGATCGAGGGCTGCGACGCAAGCGCGCGCGCATCGTCGGAACGCGGGTCGGTGAGCATGTCGATGTCGCCCTTCTCGATCGACAGCACGCTCGTCGCCTGGTCGGGGATATCGCGGATGATCGCGGTCGCGATCGCGGGCTTCGGCAGCGGGCCGCCGTACGACGGGTTCGCGGCGAGCGTGATGTGATCGTCGCGGACCCACTCCGCGACCGTGTACGGACCGCTCCCGACCGGCTTCTGCTCGAAGGCCTGCGGGTCGGCTTTGATCGCGGTCGGCGATCCGACGGCGAACGGCGGCATCGCCAGATCGTGCAAGAACGGCGCGAGCGGACGGTTGAGCACGAACGTGACGCTCTCGGGCCCGCTGACGCGGACGTCTCTCACCACGCCCGGATTCGCCGGGTCGTCCGAGTAGCCGCCGAACATCGCCACCCAATAGCTGTACGAGAAGTTGCCGTGCGCCGGATCACGGCGCAACCGCCAACGGTCGAAATTGAACTTCACCGCGGCCGCGTCGGCCGGCGTACCGTCGCTGAACGTCGCGTGCGGGCGAAGCGTGAACGTCCACGTCAACCCGTCTTGCGACGCGTGCCACGCCGTGGCGAGCCCGGGACCGACGTCGAAGCCGCCCGGTTTGAACGCGACCAGCGTCTCGAGCACTTCGTTCGTGACGAGCAGCGAGAGCCCGTCGGTCGCATGCGAGGGATCGAGGACGACGGCGTCCTTGACCCGCGCCAGTACGATCTGCGGCCCATTGCTGCCGCTCCCGCCGCCGCCGCAGGCGGTCAACGCGAGCAACGCGACCAGCGCCAGCCACCGCTGCAGCCGCATCAGTGCGACCGGATCGTGAACGACCACGATCGCTGCTGCGCGTTGCCGGCGCGGTCGCTCACGCGCACGGTGACCCCGACCGGGCCGTCGCCGAGCGGAACGGTCGGGCTGTAGGTGACGAAGCCGTCGGTGCGCGTCGACGACGGCGTCACGTCGAGGCCGTTGACGTTGATCGTCACGCTCGACGGGTTGATCCCGACGTCCGTGAGCGAACGATAGGTGGCGTAGATCGACGGCCGGTTATTGTTCACCGTCGCCCCGTTCGACGGCGCGACCTCGACGATCTGCGGCGGCGCCGTCGAGATCGCGATGAGCGTCGCCGCCTCGACGGGCGGCGACTCGATGCCGCCCACGACCAGGTGCCCGACGAGCGGCGTGCGGCCGAAGTTGACTTCGGCCGGGACCGTGTAGTGCGCCGTGTAGACGCCGGCCGGCGCCTCGGTCATCGGGAGCCCGATCACGTACGACCCGATGTCGTAGGTGGCTCGTCCGGCGGGCGTGCCTCGCAGCACGACCGTGAACGTGTCGCCGGCCCGCAGCGCGCCCTTCCCGCCAACCGCGAGCGATGCGATTGCCACCGGACCCGGTGAGGCCGCGGGGGCCGCGGCCTGGGCGCGCGCAACGATGATCTGGCGCTTCTCGTTGGTGTCGGGGTTCGACCGCACGGTCACGCTGTCGCCGACCGTGAGGTCGTCGAGCGTGGCCGGCTGCCCGTTCAGCACGACTTGCGTCGACTTGTCGGGGACGACCATCAGGCCGCTGTCGAGGACGAACAGCGATGCCGAGACCGCGGCGATCTTCCCCGTCCGCGACGCGTAGCGGGTGACGACCGACGTGACCCGGCCGTCACTGCGGACCAGCACGCTGACCGCATCGCCGACGTGCACGTCCGCGAGCCCGGCGGCGATGGTGGTACGGGTGACGACGTCCTGCAGCGCGACCTGCACGTCGGCGCCGACCGAGACGGTGCGTGCGTTGCCGGCGCGCACGATCGTGATCGATTCGGGGTTCGAGTTGAGATCGACGGCGCTGACCGTCCCGACGAGCTGGGTACCCCCTCCGAGGTGCTGCTCGAGCGCCGGGTTGCGACCGACGAGTTGCGAAACAATTTCGACCCGATTGCTGCGCCGGTTGAACGTCGCTTGTGTGCCCAGCGACTCGGCGACGAAACGCAAGGGGACGTAGGTCGCGCCGTCGATCGTCGTCGCCGGAGCGTCCATGATGACGGGTGAGTCGCCGACGAGCGCACGCGCGCTCCCAATCCGCAAGACCACGCGCTGCCCGGGGGCGCTGAGGGTCAACTCATCGCCGACGCGCTCCACCCGGATCCCGATGGCGCCGTAGATCTTCGCAACCGGAACGAGGATCCGTCCGCCCACGATCCGCGGGGCAGGGTTGCGCGGCAGCGTCTGGCCGTTGATCACGATCGCGATCGCGGGGACGACGGGTCGCTGCTGAGCGCCGGCGACGGCCGCGCACGCCGCAACCAGCGCCGCCGCCGCGGCGAGGGATCTACGTCCCCACAGAACCATGCGCAACCTCGCGATACACCGCGGCCGTGGCGGCCGCAAACCGGTCCCAAGTATACGCGCGAGCGGCCGTGCTGCCCTCGGCGGCACGGCGCCGGAACGGCGCCGGATTTGCCGCGAGATCGGCGAGCGCGGCGCGCAGCCCGAGCGCGTCCTGCGCTCCGAACGTGGTCGCATACGGTGCGACGATGGTCGGGACGGCCGTCGCGCTCGCCAAAACCGGCGTTCCTACGACGAGCGCCTCGAGCATCGGGATACCGAAGCCTTCGGCGAGCGCGGGGTGCACGTAGCCGAGGGCGGCGCGATATCGGCGCGCGAGTTCGCTCGGCGGGATGTCACCGAGAAACCGGAGCGTCCCCTGCGCGCGCACGAACGCGGCGCGAGCCGCCGGGTCGTCGGGCCCGGTCAGCACGAGGTCGAGCTCGATCGCCGGCGGCAGCGACGCCCAGGCCTGGTAGAGCAGCGCGAGGTTCTTGTGCGGGCGGTGGTTGCCGGCGTAAAAGATGAACGGCCGCGGCGGCCGCAGCGCTTCCGCCGGCGGCTCGAGCAACGCCGGATCGTAGCCCAGCGGGACGACCCGCGTGCGTTCGCGCGGGACGCCCAGCAGCCGCTCGCAGGCGCGCGCCGTACGCTCGTCGCCCATCACGAGGAGCGCGGCACCGCGCAACATGGGCCGCGCCAGCAACAGATAGTGGAGTGCCGTTCCCGTTCCGAACAGCCGCGGGTGCTCGAGGTGGATGAGATCGTGCACGGTCGCGACGTAGGGTGGACGCCGGATCAACGGCGCATAGATCGTCGGGAAATGCGTGAGCGCCGGCGCGAGTTGCGCGATTTCAACCGGCAGGTCGAACTGCTCGGCGAGCCCCAGCGTCTCGCCGCGCCCGACGCGGTGGATGCGCACATCCGGGGCCACGCGCGGCAAGCCGTCGAGCAGCGCGGCGAGGTACGCGCGCATACCGGCCGACATGCGCCGCGTGACGCGCGCGTCGATCGCAACGTCGATCATGCGGCGACGCGGCGGTAGAGCTCGGCGGTCCGACGGGCCGTCAGCTCCCAGGTCAGCTCCGCGGTCGCCGCGCGCGCCGCTGCCGCGCGCGTTCGCGCCGTCGCCGGATCCCGCAAGACCTCGGCGAGCAGGCCGCGCAGCGCGTCGACGTCGCCCGGCGCGTACACCGCCGCGTGGGCGCGCAGCACGGTCGGGACCGCGGTCGCGGCGGCGATCACCGGTGCGCCGCAGCGCATCGCCTCGAGCAGCGGAAGACCGAAGCCCTCGCGCAGCGCCGGATGCACGTACGCCGCCGCACCGGCGTACGCGCTGCGCAGCGCCGCCTCCGAAAGATTCCCGAGGAACTCGATCGCGCCGCGTTCGCGAGTCGCCGCGATCGCCTCGCCGGCGCTTCCCGTGAGGAGCAGATCGACGTCGAGCTCCGCCGGCAAGGCCGCCCACGCAGCCGCCAGGGTGTTGAGATCCTTGTGCGGCCGGCGATTCCCGGCGTAGAGCAGGTACGGGCGCGAACGGCGCAGCGGCGCAACGTCATCGGCCGGCAGATCGACCCCGAGCGGGATCACCGTGATCCGCCGGCGGTCGACGCGCAGGAACCGTTCGAGATCGTCGACGGTGGCATCGTCGTCGGTGATGACCGCCCGCGCGCGGCGCAAGACCGGCCCGACGACCGCGCGATAGTATGGCCCGACCTTGCGCTTCGCGTACTGGGGAAAGTGCAGATCGATCAGATCGTGGACGGTGACGACGTACGGGATCGGGAGCACGAGCGGAACGAACGGCGTCGGAACGTGCGCCAACCGCGCCCGCGAGCGCGCCATCTCGAACGGCAGCCCAACCTGTTCGGCGAGATCGAAGTTGTCGCCCCGCCCGACGGCGACGACGCGCAGATCGGGTGCGACGCGCGGCAGCCACTCGCGCAGCTTGCGCACGTAGCCCGTCATCCCGATCGACATGTGCGAGGTCTCGCGAACGTCCAGCGCGACCGTCATCATGTCGGGCGATACGCGCGCCACTGGACGACGACCGGGTACGCC
>JGI12269J14319_10006516_pt1 | contig 10132 bp, 7 predicted proteins | sample PeaSoiSIISIP2007_FD_14319 | JGI IMG/M metagenome (IMG submission 14319) | reverse complement strand
CCGTTGAGTTCCTTGAGCGCCGGAATGCCGGCCATGATCGAGACTGCCATTGATTTCGTCCTCGGTATTGCTAAATGTCAACGAACATTCTACTAAAGTCACAAGAGGGCAGGCCAATTGCCCTTGACTTCGTTTCATCGAGGAAGCTGCTTGCTTTCAAAGAGAAAAATCCCGCACCGAAAAGCGCAAAGACTGGAAAGTGATTCGATGCCTTTTCGCGCATAAAAATTGCGGCAACCCCGTGATGGAGTTGCCGCAAAGGTTGGAGGCAGAAATTAGAACACGATGCGACCGCTGAATTGCATCGAACGCGTATTGCCAAAGCTGGTGATGTAACCGAAGGTTGAGCCACCCACGGTAACGTTAGGGTTGCTGGTGAGCTGCGTATGGTTGAAGACGTTGAAGACTTCCATGCGGAACTGGAATTCGTCCTTGTCGTGAATCTGGATTGAACGGAAGATGCTGGCGTTGACGTTCGAGAACCCAGGTCCAGTGAACTCGTTGCGGTGAGTGTTGCTGAAGAAGGGGGATGCGTTGGTTGTGTTGGGGTTGGGGCAGCTCTTTGCGTTATAGACCGCACACGAAGAGGGTTCAGCCGGATTGTTGAAGGAGGCGGGATCAAACCATGCACCTGCGGTTGTGCCGGCGATGGGCTTGCGCTCGTGACCGCCGAGCTGGTGATAGGGCGCGACCAACTGGGCGTAGAGCGTATTGCCAGGTGAATTCAGGTTGACGGAACTGGAGGGGCTGACCGAGAACGGCGCGCCGCTGATATGGCTGAACTGGCCATTCAACTGGAAGCCACCGAGTACGGCCGCGGCAACGCCGTGGCTGGCAAGCAATTGATCGTGGCCAAAAGGCAGGTGGTAAATAGCCCAGAGTTGCACGTTATGCTTGCGGTTGTATCCAGCCGAGGCGCGTTGCAGCTTGAAGTACGCCGGATAGGAGATTGCCGTGCCCGCGCCGCCGGAACCTGCGCCGTTATCTTCGTAGTCGAAGGCATGAGACCAGGTGTAGACCAGGCCGAACGAGGTGTTTTTGCCGGCGTTGCGCGTCAGCTGCGACTGCATGCCGTTGTAGTTGGAGCTGAAGATCGGCTCGTTCATGGTGATGCCGCCGGTGTTGTAGCAGGCAAGGTTGCTGTTTCCAGCGCAGTGCTGCTGGTTGATGATGGTGTTGACCTGATACGAAGAGCAGGGTCCGGTCAAACCGGAGGTTGCGCTGTACTGGCCGTTGGGCATGCAAGGAGTGGCTGCCGTGGGGAGGGGAGCGGCATTGAGGGAGACGCCGGACAACTGACGCACCTGATGGGTTCCGACGTAGCCGACATTGGCGACGATGTTATGGCCCAGATCTCGCTCCACGAAGAGGTTCCAGCTCTCGACGTAGCCGCGATGGTAGTCTTTGCGCACGGTGTTGGTGCCGCCAGAGACCGGCAAAGAAACGAAGCCGGCGGAATTGATGGCCGGCGCTGAGGCGATTGGGATGCCGTAGCTGTTGAGGGGCATGGGCGCGTTGCCGTTGGCCGTATCAATCGCGATGGAGTCCGAGGAGGCTCCGCTATAGCTGGGGGCCAAATCCTCAGGGAATGAATCGCGCATGAAGCGGAGGCTGTCCGGGTCCGTAGTAAGACCGCCACCGGCGCGAATGACCGTTTTCTGATTGAGGCGATAAGCCAGGCCGAGTCGCGGTGTGAATTGGCCATGGCCCATATTCAGCCCGGCATTCTCCGGGTTGCCGTTGACGCCGCCCAATTCCACGTTCGCTGTCTGGGGTAGATTGGGGTCGAGAATGGCGATTCCAGAATGATCGCGGTAGGGCGCAGGATAGAACTCATAGCGAACGCCGTAGTTCAGCGTCAGTTTATTGCTGAGCGACCATTGATCCTGCGCGTAAGTCGCGTAGTCCGACCAGCGCAGCGAGTTGGGATCGCTGACTTGCGAGGGATGCGCAACCGCGGCGCTGGTGCCGTTGTTCGGCAAGCCAAGCAGCAGATCGGCAATGGCGTTGTAGCCGGTGGTGTTGTTGGCGTTGCCATTCTGATCGACATCCGTGGGGCCGGTGGTCAAACCGCCTTGAAAGTTGAAACCGCCACGGGCGATGTTGATGCCCGCACCTGATGTGGGCTGGAAGTGGTTAAGGTCGAAGTGGTACCAGGTTGCGCCGTACTTGGTGGCGTGCTTGCCCTTGGTCCAGCTCAGGTTGACGTCGCCGGTGAACTGGTTTTCACGGAAGAGGAAGGGGCTGCCACCAGTCGGGTTGCCGATCGACGAAAACGTGGAACTGAAGGCAAATGCCGGTTGGCCTGCATAGTCGGAAGTGGGTCCGTTGGTGCCGGGGATGCCCAACGTGTCGAGGCCAAAATTCCCATCGGCAATATCCAGGGAAGATTGTGCTCCCGTGATCTGGCGTGTATATCCAAAATCGCCATCGAGAACCAGGTTTGCGGAATACACATGGCTGAATCCGAGACCGATATTCTGGATGCGTCCATGGCCTAGGCCGGGTTGGCCGCCGTCGAAGGTGCCGCCACCGGCTGCGCCCAGTTCCTGCGGATCGATATTCTTGAACGGCTCGGCGCTGTAGCGGCCAAAGATGTTGGTGTTTTCACTCGGACTGTAGGTCACCTTGGAGTCCGAAGTCATGCGGTTGTAGTCGAAGGTCCCGTGCCCGTTGTAATCGTTGGCCATTTGCGTATCCAACTGGTTCGCGGTTGGCGTACCGACGAGGGTTGCGATCGGCTTCAGCAGGGCCAGCATCGTCGAACCCGCCTTGGATTGACGAGTGACAGGGATGCCGTTGAAGCCAGTTCCCTGAGTGCCTGCGGCGTTGGCGTACTCGTTCATGAACGGTACGCGGCAACCGGGTGCCTGATAGCCAGAAGTCGGGCAACCGGCGGGAGGAGTCAGCGGCTGAGGATCATAGAGGATCGTTGACTGATTAAAGCCTTTCGCTCCGAGACCCAGGTTGGCTACTTCCGTGAAGTCACCACCGATCATGGCAACGTCAGGAACCGTCTGGACGCCAGTAATTAGCTGGCGACGAGTGGTGCGCTCGAATGCTTCGAAGAAGAAGAGTTTCTTCCTGCCGGTAAGAATTTTCGGAATGTAGACTGGCCCGCCAACCGAGAAGCCATACTGATTGAAGACGTTCTTGGGGATGGAGCCGGTAGGATTTGAAGGGCTGACAAGCGATGCCTGCGTGGCCGTATAGCCGCGCGCATTGATGCCGCCATCCTGGTAGTACTCCCAGCCGCTGCCGTGTAACTGACGCGTGCCGGTCTTGATGGTGACGTTGATAGCCGCGCCGCCAGCGAGTCCCTGCTCGGCGTTGAACGAGTTGGTGACCACGTTGACGCTCTCGATGGAGTCCGCCGGGGGAACATAAGCCACGATGTACGGTAGCCAGCCATAGGTGTTGATGGCGCCGTCAATTCGCATGGTGACGCCCATATCCTCGGTGCCGTTGACGTTGGCCGACATGGCGCGAGAGGGGTTGGACGCGGTCGAGTTCTGCTCCGTGACGGCGGCCGCGCCAGGAATGATGGTGTACAGAGACTGGAAGTTGCGGCCTTGCCCGGAGGTAATCGGGAGGGAAGAAAGCTCCGTCTCGGAGAGTTCGGAGTTGACTTCGGCGGTTTCTGTCTGCATCTCGGCCGCCGCAGAGTTGACGGTAACAACCGCCGTTACGCCCGCTAACTGAAGTTCAATGTCAACGCGGCGCTCATGGTTGGCATCTATGGTGATGTCCTTCACAGAGTAGCCGGCGAAGCTGGTGGTTTTGGGAACCGATAGCGCATAAACGCCTGGTGCCAGATCGCGGAAGTCGAAGACGCCGCGCGCATTCGTTTTCTCGGTGCGGGCAACGCCGGTTCCCTGGTTGGTGGCGGTTACGGATATTTCGGTTAATACCGCGCCACTCTTGTCTGATACGGCTCCAGTCAGAGAGCCGAAGAGCACTTGGGCACTCCCTCTGCCGCTGGCGAGTAATACGGTCAGAAGCGCGAGCGCTATGAGACAAACTCTGATCGCGGATAAGGGGGGCAACAAATTGTTGTCTGGCCTTCCAAGCATACTTTCCTCCAAAAATAGTTGCGATTGCAGTCGTGAAACTTCCATGAAGGCATTTGCAGGTGCAAAAACAGATTTGAAGACAACGAGACTCCCGCAAATCCCTGGCCAAACGCTCCGCGATCAGAGTAGAAGTCAAACGCGAAGCATTTTAATTGGCGACTCGAACTATAGGTGCGAGAAAATGAGGTTGTCAAGAGGGAAAACGTTTGATGTGTGGCGTTTTCTTGAATAATGTATGGTTGTTGATGAATATCAATACAATTGTTTAGGTTAATCTCAACATTTTGATCGGGTTACGCTGGCTTCTGTGTCGCTTGCGTGGATGGGAGTCCTATTGCGCCTGACCGAAGATGTCGCGCAGCAGGGTGAGTGCTTCGGGGAGGGCGGCGCGGATGGGTTCGGAGACGGAATCTCCCAGGGCGAAGGACGCAGCGCCGACGGTGACGGTAAAGGCGTGGCCGGGGAGTAGCTGGTAAATTTCAGCGGTCAGCGCCAGCAGGGCGGCGGGCGAAAGCTGATGGGAGAAGGCCTGCGGTGGCTCCAGAGAGGGTTCCACCACCAGCATTGCCACTTCGCCGGGAGGCGTACCGACGGCGGCATCGACAAAGACGACGGTCCTCGCGCCGCGTAGGTCGGCGGCCAACTCGGCGGTAAGCTGTGGCACGACGATCACGTCAACGTCGGCAAAGGCGGCACCGCGTTCGACGGCCTCGGCAATCAGCGGGCCGATGGCGTCGTCGCCACGCAGAGTATTGCCGCAGGCGATCAGCACCTTGCGAGCGCTCGGGGGCAAGAGTTCACCGGCTTCGATGCTGGGCAATACGCGCATGGTCCCGCCTCAGCGATGCGCCTCCGCAAGCATTTCATTCGCGGCGGAACGCAGTTCGACGGAGAGCGGCATCTGCCCCAGCGCGTGCGTTGAGCAACTGAGGCAGGGATCGAAGGTGCGCACCACGGCCTCGATGCGATTGAGAATGCCTTCTGTAAACTTCCCGTCGTGGACGTAATGACGCGCGGCCTGCAGCACACCCTGATTCATGGCGTGATTGTTCTGGCCGGTGGCGATGACCAGATTGGCCCAGGTGATGAGGCCGTTTTCGTCGACTTTGTAGTGGTGGACGAGGGTTCCGCGCGGCGCTTCGGCCATGCCCGCGCCCTCAAAGCGGTTAACGCCTGCGGCGGCTCGGACATGCGCGTCCAGAATAAGCGGATCGGCTAGAATCCGCTCGATCTTTTCGATGCCGTAGATCATCTCGATGAGGCGGGCGTGATGGTAGTGAAATGAACCTTCTACGGGACCGTCGGTGAGCTTCTTGAAACTGCTGAGTTCCCTGTCGGCCAGCGGCGTACCCATGCTCTGGGCGATGTTCAGGCGCGCCAGCGGGCCGACGCGATAACTGCCATCGGGATAGCCGAGCGGTTTATAGTATGGAAATTTCGTATAGCTGTACGGCTCGACGGCTTCGCCGATCACCTCGGTAAAGCGCGTGGCGTTGATGCCCTCGTCCACAATGCCGCCGCGCGCGTCGATCAGGCGTAGCGCGCCGTCCGTAAACTCGATGGAATCGTCTTCGTTGACCAGCCCCATATAGAGCGAAGGGAAATTGGCGAAGACCGCGATCTCTGGCTGAAAGCTGTCGGCGATCTGCTTGTAGGCGGTCAGCGCCAGCTTGACGTTGTCGTGCGCCTCGGGAATCATCTTGAGGATCTGCTCGCGCTTGGTGGCAGAGAGCGGCTCAGTGACTCCGCCGGGAATCACCCAGCCAGGATGAATGCGCTTGCCGCCTAGCAATTCGATGATCTGCTGACCAAAGCGGCGCAGCGCCACGCCGGCACGGCCCAGTTCGGGGCGCGCGGCGACCACGCCGAAGATATGGCGCATTTTGGGGTCGGAGTCCATGCCCAGCAGCAAGTCGGGCGAGGCAAGATAAAAGAAACTCAGCGCGTGCGATTGCACCATCTGCGCCAGATTCAGAATGTGCCGCAACTGCGCGGCGGTGTGCGGAATCCTCACCGACATGACGGCCTCGCAGGCCTTGGCCGAGGCGATCAGATGCGAGACGGGGCAGATGCCGCAAACGCGCGCCATGAGGCTGGGCATCTCGTAGAAGGGTCGGCCCTGCGCGAAGCGCTCAAAGCCGCGCACCTGTGTGACGTGAAAGTGCGCGGTCTGCACCTCGCCCTGTTCGTCCAGTTGGATGGTGATCTTGCCGTGGCCTTCCAGGCGCGTGACGGGATCGATGGTGATGGTCTGGCTCATAACTCAAGCTCCAAAGCGCGTAAGGGCGGAGATATCCAGCGCCGCCACGGTGACCAGCGCGGTCAGCGCCGAGTTAAAGGTGGCCGCCGAGGGTGGGCATCCGGGAAGAAAAACGTCCACCTTCACAAATTCGTGGATGGGCCGCACAATGGGCAGCAGGCGGGGCACCACCACGCAAGGAATCTGCGGCTGAGCGCTGACGTTCTCGATATAGGCCTGGCGCAGTATCTCCTCGGGGCCCATCGGGTTGCGCATGGAGGGAACGTTGCCAGTAATGGCGCAATCGCCCATGCCGATCAGCAGTTTTGTGTGCGCGCGGATTTTCTTGATCTTCTCCTCGTCCGCGACGGAAGCCACAGCGCCCTCGACCAGCGCAATATCCACCTCGTCGGGATACTCCTTGGCATCGACCAACGGACTGTAGACCAGGTCGAATAACTCGGATAACTCGATCAGGCGCTCGTCCATATCTAGAATCGACATATGGCAGCCAGAGCAGCCATCGAGCCAGACCGTAGCCAGTTTCAGCTTGCTCATCGCGCCTCCCGCATCAGGTTCAGGTAGGGCAGAAACTCGGGATTCTTGGGGTGATCGGTGCCCACCTTGCTTTTGTCGAACAGAGCGCCGGTGGGGCAGACCTGCACGCATTTGCCGCAGCGGGTGCAGGTCGAGTCGCCCCACGGCTGATGCAGGTCGGTAATCACGATGGAATCAATGCCGCGCCCCATCACGTCCCAGACGTGCGCGCCCTCGATCTCCGCGCAGACTCGCACGCAGCGGGTGCAGAGAATGCAGCGATTGTGATCGGCGGTGAAGCGATCATTGGACGCATCGACGAAGAGCTGCGGGTTGCGATAGGGCAGCCGCACGTGCGTCAAACCCTGCGCCTGGCCCAGCTTTTGCAGCTCGCAGTGCGAGTTCGCTACGCACACCGAGCAGATATGATTGCGCTCGGCAAAGAGCAATTCGAGGATGGTGCGACGATGCTTCTTCAGCCGCTCACTCTGCGTGCTGACTTCCATGCCCTCCTCGACGGCGGTGACGCAGGCGGGAAAAAGCTTGGTGCTGCCTTTGACCTCGACCAGGCACAAGCGGCACGAACCGACACTGCTTAGGCCTTCCAGGTGACAGAGCGTGGGAATCTCGATGCCGTTCTCGCGGGCCACATCAAGGATGGTATCGCCGGCCCGCGCGCTCAGGTTTTGCCCGTTGATGATAAGGGTTTTTACGTCCACGGCCACGCTCATGCCATCACCTCCGCCGCGCTTTCCAGGGCCGCTGCATCCATCGCGCACACCCCGGCCGGGCATCGCTTGTTGGCGATGTGCTCAATATATTCGTTGCGGAAATAGCGCAATGTACTCAGCACTGGATTGGGCGCTGTCTGGCCCAATCCACACAGGCTGGTCTCCTTGACTGTGGCGCAGAGATCCTCCAGCCGCTCCAGGTCGTGCATCGCGCCGCCGCCGCTGCATATGCGCGTTAGCAGCGTATGCATCTGCGCGGTTCCGGCGCGGCACGGGATGCATTTGCCGCAGGACTCGGTCATGCAGAACTCGATGAAGTAGCGCGCCACATTGACCATGCAGGAGCTGTCGTCCATCACGATCATGCCGCCCGATCCCATGATGGACCCCGCCTGAATCAGCGATTCGTAAGTCACCTGCAAGTCCAGATGCTCGTTGGGAATGCAACCGCCGGAGGGGCCACCGGTCTGCACCGCCTTGAAGGCGTGCCCGCCTGGAACGCCGCCGCCAATGCCCTCGATGATCTGGCGCAGCGTGATGCCCATGGGCACTTCCACCAGTCCAGTGTTGGTGATCTTGCCGGTCAGCGCAAAGACCTTGGTGCCTTTGCTGCGGCCCGCGCCCATGCTGGAGAACCACTCGCCGCCCTTGCGCAGGATGGGCGCAATATTGGCGAAGGTCTCCACGTTATTGATGAGCGTCGGCTTGCCCCACAGTCCGCTGACGGCCGGATACGGCGGACGCGGCTTGGGGCTGCCGCGACGGCCCTCGATGGAGGCGATCAGCGCCGTCTCCTCGCCGCAAACAAATGCCCCCGCGCCCAGCCGAATCTCCACATCAAAGCAGAACGGCGTATTGCAAATGTTATTGCCCAGCAGGCCGCGCCGTCGTGCCTCGCGCAGCCCAGTGGTCAGCCGCGCCACCGCCAGCGGATACTCGGCGCGCACATAGATATAGCCCTTGCTCGCGCCCACCGCATAGGCCGCAATGGCCATGCCCTCGATGACGCGATGCGGATCGCCTTCCATCACACTGCGATCCATGAACGCGCCGGGATCGCCCTCGTCGCCGTTGCAGACTACGTACTTCAGGTCGCCGCCCGCCTTGGCCACCGTGCCCCACTTCAGCCCGGTGGGATAACCGCCGCCGCCGCGCCCGCGCAGCTCGCTCTCGGTCAGCAGCAGAATCACATCGCTCGGCGTCATCTCCGTCAGCGCCTTCACCAGCGCCTTGTACCCGTCGCGGGCAATATAGTCGTCGATCTTTTCAGGATCAATCTGCCCTGCGTTTTCCAGCACCACGCGCATCTGCTGATCGAAGTGCTCGCGCAGATCGCACTGCAACTCGGCAACCGGTACAGCACCCAGGCTGGCGACAATCGCCTCGGCATTCGCGGCCTTCACGTGCTGGTACAGCACCTGCTGCGCGTCCACCATCACCAGCGGACCCGCCGAGCAAGGCCCCATGCAACTGGTGCGGCGGACCAATACCTTGCTCCCCGCAGTCTCCACCGCCTTGCTCAGTGCGTCTTTCAACTCGCCCGCGCCCTGACTGAAGCAGGCCAGGTCCATGCACACGTTCACCTCGTGATCGTACTTGGCGTTTTCCTGGCGAACGCTCTCCGCGATCTGTTCGAGCTCCTCAATATTCATTCCACTGTCCACCTTTCCAGTTGCTCGATCAGCTTTTCACTGGTCATCTCGCCGGCTACTTCGCCGTCGGAGATGGCCACAGGTGCGCGGCTGCACGCGCCCACGCAGCGTGCCATCACCAATCCGATCAAACCGTCTTTGGTGGTCTCGCCGGCCTTGATGCCCAGATGCTTTTTGGCCGTCGCGGCCAACGCATCGCTGCCCTTGATAAAGCAGGCGGTTCCGGAGCAGATGGTGAGCGTGTGCTTGCCCGGCGGCTTGAGGCTGAAGTAGTGGTAAAAGGTGGCTACGCCGTAGGCCTGGCTCAGCGGGACGCGCAGGGAGCGCGCCACATAGCGGATCGACTCATCGTCCAGGTAGCCGAAGGAAGACTGCACCGTGTGCAGCGTTTCAATCAGAGCGTGGCGGGCAAAACCATTCTTGCGCATGGCTCCGCTCACAATCTTCCACCGTTTGTCGTCCGAAGGCAGCGGGGGCATGGGGTAAACAGCCATAACTCCTCCCGAATGTGCAAAGGAACCCGGCGCGTCGCCCCTGCCGTAATTGGGCGCAACTCAAACCATACCGCAGGGAATGCGGCAGCGGTGACGTGCGCACACTCGAGGAGAAAAAGGAAGCCGAAAAAGTGGCCCACGAGAGTGCACCGGGAATATAGTCCGTTTCCAGCCCCCCTGTCACCAACTATTTCGCAGTGCAAGGGAATAATTTTCGGCCAAGAGAGCCTCTTGCAAAATTGACTTTTGTTAGCCGATAAACGTCAGGGCATGACTTCAGTCGTGCCGCATAGGTCTCAATCAAGCCCCAGCTTTAGCCGCTGCGTAATTGCAATCGGCTGAAAACAAAGAGCCGCAGGGGCTAAAGCCCAACATCTTTTTGCTGATCTTTCGGCACGACTGAAGT
>JGI12269J14319_10006512_pt1 | contig 10134 bp, 11 predicted proteins | sample PeaSoiSIISIP2007_FD_14319 | JGI IMG/M metagenome (IMG submission 14319) | reverse complement strand
GCCGTTGGCCCCGAAGACCACGTGGTAGCCCAGCATGACCACCAGCAGCAACATGCCCGCGGTCGCCAGCTTGCGCCGCGTTCCATAGAGCCAGGCTCCTGCGTGCAGTAGGAGTTGATGTTGCGCCATGAAGTCCGCCAGCCGCTCCCAATCCAGCATCAATGGAAAATCCAGTCCTTGGCCTGCCCGCTGAGTTTTGCCAAATCGTCGCGCGACCGCGCTTCGGTATAGACGCGCACCACCGGTTCGGTGCCGGAGAGCCGATAGCACGCCCACGAGCCGTCCTCGAACAGCAGCTTCAACCCGTCGGTGCGCACCACGCCGGTGATTTTGCGTCCGAAAAACTCGCGCGGTTCCAACCTCAACTTGCTAGTGAACTTCTCTTTGACTTCCGGCGTCAAGCGGAAGTTCTCGCGCAGCGGATAAAAGGAACCAACTTTGCCAAATAGGATCTGCAATTGTTCGCGCAGCGGCTTGTGGCGGCGCGCCACCATCTCGGCCGCCAGCAGTCCCGCAAGGATGCCGTCCTTTTCCGGAACGTGGCCGCGGATCGAGAGGCCGGCGCTCTCTTCTCCACCGATGGCGATTTTGTCCTGCTTGATCAGCTCGCCGATGTACTTGAAGCCCACCGGCGTCTCGTGCAGTTCGACCTGGTGATGCTGCGCCAGGGCATTGATGAGGTTGGTGGTGGCGACGGACTTGGCCACGCCGTTCTTCCAGCCGCGGTTTTCGACCAGATAATCGAACAGCAGGGCAATGAGGTAGTTGGGCTGGAGGAAGGAGCCGTCCTCGTCCAGGATGCCGAAGCGGTCGGCATCGCCGTCGGTCGCCATGCCGATGTTGGAGCCGGTCTCGGCCATCTTGCTGCGCAGATCTGAAAGCAGATGGTCGTCGGGTTCAGGCGCGTGGCCGCCGAAGAGCACGTCGCGGCAGTCGTGGACGGTTGACACCTGCACGCCGGCCTCGCGCAGCAGCGAGTCGGGATAGCCGCGCGCCGCTCCCCACAGCGGATCGAAACAAACGCGCACGCCAGCTTTGCGGATAACTTCCAGGTCCACCAGTTCGCGCAGACGCGCCAGGTAGGCAGCGCGCACGTCGACGGTAACGAGCTGGGCGGCTTGCGCTGCGGGCAACTGGCCGTCGAGCCGCGCGATCTCCGCCTCGATCCGGTTGGTGACTTCCGGCAGCGCTGGCGCGCCGTCCGGGGTCGAGAACTTGATGCCGTTGTACTCGGGAGGATTGTGCGAGGCGGTGAAGTTGATGGCGCCGTCCGCCTGCGAGCGGATCACTTCGTAGGCGATCGCCGGTGTGGGCGCGGGCTCGGCGATCACCAGCGGCGTGATGCCGTGCGACGCGAGGATCTCGGCCGCCATCGCGACCAGCGTCTCGCCCAAGAAACGCGGATCGCGGCCCACCACGACGTGCGCCCCGCGCGGCTTCTCCGAGACCACGTAGCGCGCAATGCCGGTGACCGCACGGCGCACATTGGCAAAGGTGAAATCTTCGGCGATCACCGCCCGCCAGCCCGAAGTGCCGAACTTGATGGCCGTTGTCATATAGAATTCCCGCGCATAGCGGACGACCTACGATTGTAAATGACGGATAAACGAATCGTCCTGAGCACCGCCGGATCGGAAGAAGAAGCGCGCAAGATCGCGCAAGCGCTGGTCGAGCGCCGTCTGGCCGCGTGCGTCAACATCGTGGGCCCGATCCAGTCCGTCTACCGCTGGAAGGGCGCAGTGGAGAGCGCGCCCGAGCACCTGCTAGTCATCAAGACCACGTCAGAAGCTTTCCCGCGCGTGCGCGACGCCATCCGCGAGCTGCACTCCTACGAACTGCCGGAGTGCGTCATGCTGTCGATCGAGGCAGGGAGCGAGGACTATCTGAAGTGGATTGCGGAATCGGTGGATCGGGACATCGGGTCATCGGGTGATTGAGAAAACTCCCGTGTCCTCTGTGGTTAGTTCTTCGGCTTCCGGCCGCTCAGGTTCAGCCGCCAGTAGTCCAACGTGAACGGCGGGTTGTCGGCGGCGGCCTGGCGCGCGAGTTCGTCCAGGAAGCGTTCGCGCAGGGCGGGATCGGGAATGCGCGCGACGTGCCGATGGAGTGTCACCGTGGCAAGGAACTCCTTGTATTCCAGCGCGTCGGAAAGGGTTGCGGGCGCTTCCTCCAGCCAGGTCTTGACCGCGATGAAACCGGCACTCCGCATGCGCTTCGCCGTGGTGATGTCATCCGGATACTGCCAGGGTGGGTGCCAGCCGGCGAAAAACGCGGCGAATTCAGGGCGGATCATCAACTCGGTCGCGCGCTCTTTGACGCGCGTCAAGTTCCGTCCGCCACCGCACTGTGCTTCCAGCCAGCCGCCGGGCTTGAGCGCCCGCAACAGGCTGCGGAAGAGCCGGTCATGGTCCGGGACCCAGTGAAACGCGGCGGTGCTGAAGACGGCATCGAGAACGCCGTCGAGAGGGATGTCATGCAGGTCGGCGGCGATGAAGAACACCTGCCCGGGGAACTTCGGCGCGAGATGCTCGCGCGCGGTTTGCAGCATGTTCTGCGAGAGGTCCATGGCGACCACGCGCCCGCGCGGCAGGCGCTTCAGCAGTTCCGCTGTCACTTTGCCGCTGCCGCAGCCAGCGTCGGCCACGGTTTCGTCACCGCGCAGCGGCAGACGGTCGAGGACCTTCTGTCCCCACTCAAATTGCGGCCGCGAGAGCCGGTGGTAGGCCTCGGAGTTCCATTCGCGTGATGCTTGATTTTGAGCCATCGGCCAACAATTCAACGCAGAGTGCGCGGAGAATCTCTTTTATTCTCCTTCCCTCAGCGTCCTCTGCGTCTTTCTTTTTCACACGGCGGCGAGCGCCTGATCGAGGTCGCGGATGATATCGTCCGCGTCCTCGATGCCGACAGAGATGCGCACCATGCCGTCGGTGATGCCGATCTTGCGTCTTCCCTTCTCGCCCAGCGCGGCGTGGGTCATGGTGGCGGGATGGGAGATCAGCGTCTCCACTCCGCCCAGCGATTCTCCCAGAAAACAGACGCGCAATTTGCGCAGCATTCTCTGCGCGTTTTTCAGCGAACCGGTCTCGAGGGTGATCATCGACCCGAAGCCGGTCATCTGCCGCTCGGCCAGCTCGTATTGCGGATGGTCGGGCAGGCCCGGGTAGAAGACTTTCTTCACCTTCTTATGGCGGTTAAGGAATGCGGCCACGGCGCGGCCGTTGGCGTCGTGCTTCTCCATGCGGACGGCCAGCGTCTTCACCCCGCGCAGCACCAGCCAGCACTCGAACGGCGACAGGATCGCGCCCGCCGCCTTCTGGATGAACGCGAACCTTTCCGCGTGCTCCGGCTTGGTGCAGACCACGACGCCGCCCAGGCCGTCGCTGTGCCCATTGAGGAACTTGGTGGTCGAGTGGATGACCATGTCCGCGCCCAGCGCGATGGGCTTCTGAAAGTACGGCGACATGAAAGTGTTGTCCACCACCAGCTCGGCGCCGCGCCGGTGCGCGATCTGGCTGATGGCCGCGAGATCGCTGAGGGTCATCAGCGGATTGGTCGGCGTCTCCACAAAGACGAAGCGTGTGCTGCGACGAATCGCGCGCTCGACCGCCCGCAGGTCGGTGGTGTCAACGTAGCTGAATTCCAGGCCGAAGTTGGTGAGAATCTGGTTGAACAGGCGCGGCGTACCGCCATAGAGATTGTGGGTGCAAACGACGTGGTCGCCGGACTTGAGCAGCGTGCACATGGCGTTGATGGCAGCCATGCCGCTGGCAAAGACGTGCGACGTCCGCCCGCCTTCGAGCGAGGCCAAGTTCGTCTCCAGGCAGGTGCGCGTGGGATTGGAGACGCGCGAGTACTCGTAGCCTTTGTGCTTGCCGATCTCCTCCTGCACGTAGGTGGAGGTGGCGAAGATGGGCACAACCACGGCGCCGGTCGAAGGATCCGGCTCCTGGCCGACGTGAATGGCGCGCGTGGCAAAACCAAGTTTGTTGTTGTCCATAGAAACGGTTGAGGGTTTACTTGCGAATACCCCACCCCCCGGAGCTTTGCCTAACAAGCAGGGGTAAACCCCCCATTTGTTGGGCGGAGGCCAAAATTCTTGGGCAAGCAGCCTGGAATGTCATTTTGCCTTCTTGGATTTCTCCGTGAGATCGAAATCTGGAACGAACTCACGGCTTGAGTAGTTCTCTGTCCGCGTGACATGCCCCTGCTTGTCACGGTAGACCAACTGCACCATGAACGGCACCCACCTGCCGAGGGTGGTACCGCCGTTCAGGCGCTCAGGCGTTATGCGTTTGATCGCCTCGTCAGGCGGATATGTGCGCACTACTTCCGGCCCGTCCCACTTCCAGTCGCGCCCCTCTGCGGCGTGGGTTGCGCCATAAGCCTGTCCACATGTCTGTTCGGCGTGAGAGAGAAGATGCAGAAAAGCGCCGTTCAGATTTCGGTCTTTGAAGGACAGCAGGTACTCGAAATAGACGTACCGCGCGTCAGCTAGGGCGTCGCGACACCAACAGGAGATCGGCATGTCTTTGTCGCCACGCATGTCAGCTTCCGTCAGGCAATGACTCTCATCCCGGTAGACCTTGTCCAAGTCTGTCAGCGGAATGCCGAAGGCACCCGTATCAGAGCTAGTGCTTTTTGCCTGTGCCCCCCGCCGTGAGACAGCAAACCATCAAGATGGATAGAGCGACGGTGCGGTTCATTTCGCCTCCCGCTTAGCAGAACGGTCCCTGCCCCATTCGTCAAACAGCCTCGTGTTCTCTTTCCATTCTTCCTCGAACCCAAGGTGTTTAGTGACAACGTTGTTCACCATGAATGCCGCACTAGTGGAGGTGCCCACGACTTCGAGGATCTCGTCTTCGGAATAGGCGGGCAGAAGGTCCGTTCCAGTAAATCGCCTGCCTAATTGGTGCATCCCAACATGCGTGTAGCCGTGGAGTGCATCTTTTGCGCCCCTCAAAAACTTTTCGAAAAGCCCGCCCATCCCGGAGGCGGTATCAATCTCCGCGCCCACCGTTCCGAAATTTGTCCTGTACTCATCTTGGACTATTTTCTTCAAGACGTCATCGGGGACAAATATGACTAGGTGAGCGCGAATCGCCGTCTCGACTAGCGGGCGGACAAGTGCGAATGCCGCCCCGTAAAATTTCCTTGCTATCAAGCACAGAATCGCTCTGTGAAACTCGAATCCCAGGGACCAGTAGGCCATGAGGGGCGTATTGCGGTCTCCTGTGGGGCACTGCCCCTTTGCCAGGACAAGTTTTTCCGCTCTGGCGCCGAAATCGCCAGCTCGTTTGATTTCGTCATCAACACGCTTGTTCATCTAACCCTAGACTGGTGCGCGGACAGCTTCGTGCTAGCTGATTTGGCTCACCCAGCCCTAGCATCCGTCGAAGATCCCTTTCGACAGATACCGTTCCGCCGAGTCGGGGATCATGGTGACCACGCGCTTGCCGGCGCCCAGCCGCTGGGCAATCTGCAGGGCAGCGTAAACGTTGGCGCCGCCGCTGGAGCCGGAGAACACGCCTTCCTTGCGCGCCAAATCGGCAACGGTCGAAAACGCCTCGGGATCGCGGACTGCGAAGATCTCGTCCGCGAGCGGTTTGTCGAACGTCTTGGGCATGAAGCTGGCGCCAATGCCCTCAATTTTGTAGTCGCCCTTTGGCCCGCCGCCCAGGATTGATCCCACCGGCTCAACCGCAACGGCCAGAGCCCCTGGAATGCGCTCTTTAATGTAGCGCGCCACTCCCGTGAAGGTGCCGCCGGTGCCGGCGCCGATGACCACAGCGTCGATGCGGCCCTCCATCTGCTCGAACATCTCACGCGCGGTGGTCTGGTAGTGGTAGTCGGGATTGGCAAGGTTCTCGAACTGGCCGGCAAGAAAGGAATTGGGAGTGCTAGCGACGAGTTCGCGGGCGCGGCGGATGGCGCCTTCCATGCCCTCGGCATCCGGGGTGCGCGTAACCTCGGCGCCGAGGGCGCGCATGAGCAGGACTTTTTCCTGGGAAAACTTCTCCGGCACGAACAGCGCCACGCGATAGCCGCGGCTGACGCCGATCAACGCCAACCCTACCCCGGTGTTTCCCGCCGTGGCCTCGATGATGGTTGAGCCCTCGCGCAACAAGCCCTGTTCTTCGGCGCGGCCGATGATGCCGATCGCGGCGCGGTCTTTTACGCTGCCGCCCGGGTTCAGATACTCGAGCTTGGCAAACAGGTCGGCAGCGCCAGGGGGCGTGAGCTTGCGGAGATGCAACAGCGGAGTCTCACCGACCAGCTCGATGATGTCCTCCGCGACTCGAAGGCGGGTGGCTTCTGTGGCTTTCATCTGGACTTAGGGTAAGGGAGGTACGCGCTGGGGTCAATCGGGTGCGGCTGTTGGCTCTTGGCTTTTGGCGTCCAAATTATTTCGCGGCTCTTTCCTGGCCGGCGTAGTAGCCGCTGCGGGTGCGGACGACCAGTTTCTTGTAGCCGGACGCGTGGGCTTCGACGCGCACGCTGCGGTATCCCGGCCGGTTCGGGTCGGCGGGCTTGTAGCCGATGGTGTACTGGTTGCGGATGTCGTGCGCCACCTGGCGGCTGATGTTGTCCACCTCGTTCATGTCCTTGGGAAAGAAGGCCACGCCGCCGGTCTGGAAGGCCAGCGCCGTCAGCGCGCGCTTGGCGCGGTGGGCCTCGTGGTCGTCGCCCAGAATGCCGATGCTGTATACCGTGGGCCCGTTCAGATCCTGCAGACTGCGCACGCACTGCTCCAGCGACTCGCGGCTGGCATTGTCCTCGCCATCGGTCACCACCAGCAGGACCTTCCGGTCCAGGCGCGCGCCCTTGGCCAGGTGGTCGGCGGAGGCCACCACCGCGTCGTAGAGCGCCGTGCCGCCGCGCGACTCGATGTGGTCCAAACCTTCCTTCAACTGATTGATATTGGAGGTGAAGTCCTGGTCGAGGTAGTACTCGTCATTGAAGTTGACCACGAAGAGCTCATCCTGGGGATTGCTGGCCCGCACCAGGTTGAGAGCGGCCTGGTTCACTTGCTGGCGCTTGGTCCGCATGGAGCCGGAGTTGTCGATTACGATGCCGATCGACACCGGTATGTCTTCCTGATGGAAGGAAGTGATGACCATCGGCTTGCCGTCTTCAAAGACGGCGAAATCGCCCTGCCGCAGACCGGAAACCAGGTGCTGCCTTTGGTCGGTCACCGTGGCGTGCAGCACAACTTCTTCCACTTTTTTCTTGAAAGTAAAGGTACCGTTCTCGCCCCGCTCCACACCTTGTTGCTCCGATTGTTGCCCCGAGGCCGGGGGCGGCGGAGCCGGGGCTGCCTGGCCGGCGTCGCTGGCGGGCGGGTTGTTGGGCGCGGGCGGATTCTGGGCGACAACAAGCAGGGCCAGACCCAAACTCAGCAGCAACAGCAGGGAAAGTAGCTTATTGCGCAGGCGCATAGTATCCCGACTTGGCGTAAACGGTGAGCGGCGGTAATCCCTTCGGCGGCGAGAGCTTCACTTTGATCTTGTGCCAGCGGCCATCGCGCGCTGGATTTTTGGGACGGTACCCGAGCACGTATTGGTTGCGCAGCTCGATGCCGATCTTGGTGGCGACGTCGCCCAGTTCGTTGGGGTTGTCGATGACGAAGGTGCGCCCGCCGGTGATGTCGGTAATCTCGCCCAGCAGGTGCGGACCGCGCAGCTCTTCCGCCGTGGGCGGCGAGGGCTCGAAAATGCCAATGGCGAAGATCTGCACGTCAGCCTCTTTCACCATCGACTTGATCTCGCTGTCGGTGTAGCGGCTGTGGTTGTCGCCCCCGTCAGAGATAATCAGCAACGCCTTCTTGCTGTTCTGCGCGTCCCGCATTTTGTTCATGCCCAGGTAAATGGCGTCCAGCAGCGCGGTGCGCCCGCGGGGAACGGTATAGATCAGCTTGCCCTGGATTTCCTCGATGGAGCGGGTGAAGTCCGACACCAGCTCCGGCTTGTCGTTGAAGGCGATCATGAAGAATTCGTCCTGCGGGTTGGCGGTCTTGAAGAACTGCACCACCGCCTCGCGCGACTTCTCGATTTTGTTCGACATCGAGCCGCTCATGTCGAAAATCACCCCCAGCGAAATGGGAGCGTCCTCGCTGGAGAAGTGGCGGATCTCCTGCGCCTGCTTGTCTTCGTACAACTGGAAGTTGTCCTTTTCCAGGCCGGTGACCAAACGATTCATAGGGTCGGTGATGGTGACCGACACCAGCACCAGGTCCACGTCCACCTTGATGGGTTTGGTGTGCGTCTTCAGCGCGGGGTCGATGCCGTCACGGGGATCCTTGGGAGCATCGGGCGGCTTGCGCGGCGTGACGTGGACTTCATCCGAGGGGCTTTGCGCCACCGCCGTCGGAACCACGACCGCGATTGCCAGCATGGCCACGAGCACCAGCAGCGCGGCGCGGCACAACCTCGCCTGACCGGTGGACAAGCAGGACGTCCCTGCGTTCGGAGACACAGCCAACCTCATGAACAACCTGGTAGGGGGACGGGATGATCGGACCCAATCCTCGCTGGGGCTTTGCCAACCCTCTTTGCAGGCGATGGTATCACAGCGCGGCTGCCCCTTCCCACCTCACCGCGAAGCCCGCAGCCAACCCTTCGTCTGAGATGATGTGCTCCATCCCGCAGGTTTTCTGCAGCTCTTGCTACAATCCCAACGGTACCCGTTCTTAACTATGGCCAGGATCCTCCCCTTCCCCGCCCTGCGCTACAACCCCGCCCGGGTGCGGCTGGCGGATGTCGTCACCCAGCCTTACGACAAGATCACGGCGGAGATGCAGGAGCGCTATTACGCGGCCAGTCCGCACAACCTGGTGCGCATCATTCTGGGGAAGCGCGAACCCGGCGATAACGGCCAGAACGTCTATAGCCGCGCCGCGGCGGTGTTTTCCCAGTGGCGCAAGGACACCGTCTTCCTCCAGGACCCCGACCCCATGCTCTATGCCTACGCCCAGGAATTTGCCGTCCCGGGCTCTCCGCAGCAGCGTCTGGAGCGGCGAGGTTTCATCGCGCTGGGCCAGCTCGAGCCCTACGATGGCGGCGTGGTCTTCCGGCACGAGCAGACCCATTCCGGGCCCAAGGCCGACCGGCTCAACCTGCTGCGGGCGACGCGTGCGCATTTCGGGCAGCTTTTCATGTTGTACAACGACCCCGCCGGCGAGATCGACGACGCCCTGGCCAAGGTGGCGCGCCATCCCGCCGACGTCGAGCTGCGCGACGAGGACGAAGTCCTGCACCGCCTCTGGCCCGTTCCCGGGCTGGTGGAGTTCATCCGCCGCCGCATGGAGAACACCAAGCTGATCATCGCCGACGGCCATCACCGCTATGAGACGGCGCTGAACTACCAGCGTGAGCGCCGCGAGCAGGATGCCGGCCGCGCCGCCTCCCGGCGAAGCCGCCTACGACCGCGTCATGATGACCTTCATCAACATGTACGCCGAGGGCCTGGTGATCCTGCCCACGCACCGCGTCATTGCCGGCCTGGAGAGCTTCCGCGAAGGGCAGTTCCTGGAGTCGGCGCGGGTGTTGTTCAACGTGGAGCAAGTCCAGGTGAGCGACGCTGCCCAGGCCACCGCCATCCTGCAGTCCGCGGGCAAGCAAGGCACGGCGCTGCTGGCAGTGATGCAGGGTGGCAGCTTTCTCCTGCGGGCCCGTCCGGCGGAGGTCGAGCAGACCCTGGCCCAGCTTTCCCCTCACCAACGCGGACTGGACGTGGTGATCCTTCACAAGCTCGGCCTGGAGCTGGTGCTGGGCATCTCCGAGGAAGCCATCCGTGAGCAGCGCTATATTTCCTATCTGCGCGACGCCGGCGAGGCCATGGCACGCGTGCGCAACGGCGCCAACCTTGCTTTCCTGATGAACCCGGCGCGCATCGACCAGGTGCGCGACACCGCCTTCGCGGGCGAAGTCCTGCCCCAGAAGTCCACCGATTTCTATCCCAAGCTGCTGAGCGGGCTGACCATTTATGCCCTGGAGTGAGCACCCGCCTAAGACACACGGTGCGGCCCGCGCCACAGCAGTGGCTGCCCTGCTGCTGGTCCTGCTCGCCAGCGCACCCTCGGCCGAGGAGAAGCAGCTCTCGATTTACGGTCCGCGGGTCAGCTATTCCCTGCCGGTC
>JGI12269J14319_10006509_pt1 | contig 10135 bp, 8 predicted proteins | sample PeaSoiSIISIP2007_FD_14319 | JGI IMG/M metagenome (IMG submission 14319) | reverse complement strand
CCGACCGCGCCGAAGAGGCCGCCGGCCACGTCCGAGATGGCGATGGGGAGCCGCATCGGCGGGCCGTCGGGGTCGCCGTTGACCGACATGAGCCCCGACATCGCCTGGATCATCAAATCGAAGCCGCCGCGGCTGCGGTAGGGTCCGCTTTGCCCGAAGCCGGAGATCGAGCAGTAGATCAGGCGCGGATTGAGCGCGGCGAGACGCGCATAGCCGATGCCGATGCGATCCACAGTACCCGGGCGGAAATTCTCGATCAGCACGTCGGCGCCGGCCGCGAGCTTGTCGAGCGTCGCCACCCCTTCCGCCGTCTTGAGGTCGAGCACGACGCTCCGCTTGTTGCGGTTCCACAGCATGAAGGGGGCACCCTCGCCGCCGACGAAGGGCGGCATCTCGCGCGCGTCATCGCCCTTGCCGGGCTTCTCGATCTTGATCACGTCGGCACCCTGGTCGGCGAGCACCATGGCGCAATACGGCCCCGACAGATGCTGCGTCAGATCCAGCACGCGCAGTCCCTCTAAGGCTCCCGGCATTTTGAGCGTCCTCCCTGGAAATGCGCTTGACAAAGCGGCGGCACCCCGTGACTCTCGTGCTAAATAAAATATGCAAAGCAAAGAGTTGCAACGATAATCGGCCGCCAAACCGCGAGGCGAAGCGCTTTTTCAAAGGGATGCGGAGCACACGGGGCGGGAGGCCCCGCAAGCGCGCGGCGCGCGGGGCTCCTCGGGGGCGATCGGGAAATCCGCGGGTGCTGCGGCGGAACGGGTGGTTGGGCGTGTCGGACATCATCGTCGCCAGGCGCAGTCCCGAGGTCGCGGTCGTGACGATCGACCGGCCGGCGCGGCGGAATGCCTGCAATCTCGCGGCCTGGCGCGATCTCGCCCGCAGCTTCGCCGAGCTCGCCCGCGCGCGCGAGGTGCGCCTCGTCATCCTCACCGGGGCGGCCGGCCATTTCTCCGCGGGTGCCGACATCAGCGAGTTTTCGCACTCGCGCGCGGACGAGGAGTCGGGTGCCGCCTATGAGCGTCAAGTCGAGGCCTGCTATGCCGCGATCCAAGCGTTGCCGCAGCCGAGCATCGCCGCGATCCAAGGTTATTGCGTGGGTGGGGGCTGCGCGCTTGCCATGGCGTGCGACTTCCGCGTAGCACTCGCGAATGCGCGGCTCGGCATTCCCGCGGCGAAGCTCGGGACTATCTACAGCGTGCGCGAGTGCCAACTTCTCCTTTCGCTCGTCGGGCTCGCGAATGCCAAGCGCATCCTCTTTGCCGGCGATCTCGTGGACGCGGCCGAGGCGGCACGCATGGGCCTCGTCGACAAGGTGGTCGAGGGCGACGTGGTCGAGGCAGCACTGGCTTTCGCCGGCAGCATGGTGGGCAACGCCCCGCTCTCGATCGCGGGTGCCAAGCTCACGCTGGGTGCGCTCGCGCGCGGCGAGGTCGAGCGGAACGCGGCAAAGATCGAGGCCCTCGTGCGCCAGGCCTTCGAGAGTGCCGACTACAAGGAGGGTGCGAAGGCCTTCATGGACAAGCGGCGGCCGCACTTCGTCGGCCGTTAGACACGAACGGGAGGTGTGACATGAGAGACGTGCGAAACGCGTTTGCGGCATTGGCCGTGCTTCTCGCCGGAGGTGCCGTCGTAGCAAATGTGGCGTGGGCGGAGGACGTGCCCGGCGTCAGCAAGGACGAGATCAGGCTCGGCTCCTTCGGCGCCATGACCGGGCCGCAATACCTCTACGGCAAGCTCACCATGAACGGCGTCGATGCCGTGTTCTACAAGGTGAACGCGGCGGGCGGGGTCAACGGGCGCAAGCTCGTGCTGGTGCGCGAGGACGACCGCTGCGACCCGGCGACCGCGATCGCCGCGGTCAAGAAGCTCGTGTTCGAGGACAAGGTCTTCGCGCTCATCGGCGGCGGCTGCTCGAATGCGACGCTTGCCGCGCGTCCGGAGATCGAGAAGGACCAGATTCCGTTCCAATGCTTCGCTTCCGTCGCCGACGGCATCTCCGATCCGGTCAGCAAATACATCTACACCACCATGCTCACCGCTTCGATCGAGAGCCGCTCGCAGGTCCAGTATGCGGTCGACCACGGCCTCAAGAAGATCGCCGTGGTCTCCCAGCACGACGCCTGGGGCCAGTCGCGCTACACCCCGCTCATGGCGGACCTGAAGCGGCGCAACATCGAGCCCGTCGTCGATCTCGAGATGACGGTCGACGACAACGACGCCACGACGCAGGGGCTCAAGATCGCGCAAGCGGGCGCCGACGCGGTCATCATGGTGCTCTATCCCAAGCCGGGTGCGGTCTTGACCCGCACGCTCAACAAGCTCGGTCAAAACCCGATGCTGATCGGACAGACCGGGATCGCCGACCCCGTCGCCTTCACCAAGGATGTGGCCATTCCCGGCGCCACCGACAAGTTCGTGACGCCGGCCGCGGTGCGCTTCGCGCCCTCCGACCCGCAGGTCAAGGAGTGGACGACGCTCGTCAAGCAGCTCTTCCCGAACGACGAGCTCTCCGTGTTCAACCTGATGGGCATCGGCGCCGGCGAGGTGATGGTGGCGGCCCTCAAGGCGGCCGGACCCGATCTCACGCGCGACAAGCTTCTCGCGGCCATGGCGCACATCAAGGTCGATACGGACACCTACGCCTCGACGATCGTGTGCAACGACCCGGCGAGCCATCAGTGCAACAACAGCCCGGCCTGGATGAAGGCGGCGGGCGACCATGCCGAGATGGTCGGGGTGACCACGGTCAAATAGGGTGGCGGAATAATGATGGCGTTGCCGTCGTCCTTCGAGACGCCGCCTTCGGCGGCTCCTCAGGACGAGGGCATTTGAATTTTTTCGGCGCGAGACAGCGCGGAGCGGCGCTCGGCCATGATGATGTTCGGCTACCTGCTTGCCTCGGGCATCACCACGGGGGCGCTTTATGCCCTCGTGGCGCTCGGCATCACGGTCGTCTACAAGGCGACGCGCGCGGTCAATTTCGCGCACGGCGACCTCTTCATGATCTGCGGCTTCATCGCCTACACCTTCCACGTGATGTGGGGGATGCCCTACGTCCTCTCCCTCGTGCTCGCGGTCGCGGCAGGTTTCGTCATCGGCGCCTTAGCCGAGCGCATCGCCTTTCGACCGCTCATGGAGCAGAGCCTCGTGAGCGTGCTCCTCGCGACCATCGGGCTCTCCTTCGTGCTCAAGGGCATCGCCAGGGGCATCTGGGGTGGCAAGGGGGATTTCATTCCCTTCCCGCCGCTGGCGAGCCCGACGCCGATCTCCTTGGGCGGCATCCTCGTGATGCCGCAGCAGCTCATCGTGCTGGCGGGCGCCATCGCGGTGATGCTGCTGTTCGCGGCCTTCTTCAAATTCACGCGGCTCGGCAAGATGATGCAGGCGACCGCCGACAATCAAAAGGCGGCGAAGCTCGTCGGCATCCGAACGGGCCGCGTCTACATGTATACCTTCGCCGTCGGCACCTCGGTCGCGGGTGCGGCGGCCGTGCTGATGGCGCCGATCACGCTGCTCTATCCGGACATCGGCTTCGTGCTCTTCATCAAGTCCTTCGCCGCCGCCGTGCTCGGCGGCCTCACCAGCATCCCGGGTGCGGTGGTGGGCGGCTTCCTCATCGGCCTCATCGAGGCGTTCTCCGGCGGCTACATCAGCACCAACCTGCAGGACGTCTCGTCCTACATCGTCATCATGCTGGTGCTGATCTTCCTGCCGCAGGGCCTCTTCGGCGGCCGCAGCCTGCGGAAGGTCTGAAGTGCGCCTGGCATTCGGCAGCCGGCAGTTCCTGGCCCTCCTCTTCCTCGGGCTCGCGATCATCCCCTGGGTCGCCAACCCCTACATCCTCTATGTCGCCAACCTCGCCCTGCTCTACATCATCCTCGCACTCGGCCTGAACCTCCTCGTCGGCTATGCCGGCCAGTTCGCGCTTGCCAATGCGGCGATGTTCGGGATCGGCGCCTACGGCACCGGACTGCTCGAGGTGCGGCTCGGCTTGCCCTACCTGCTCGCCGCCCCCGGGGGTGCCCTGCTTGCCATGCTGATCGGCACGGCGATCACCTTCCCGGCACTGCGGCTTTCGGGCATCTATCTGGCACTCAGCACGCTCGCCTTTGCCATGTTCTCCCAATGGGTGCTGCTGCATTGGTACTCGGTGACCTATGGCGGCGGCGGCTTCCGCGTGCCGAATCTCGATCTGAGCCCGCTCCCGATCGGCCCCGACCTCGGCATCTATTATCTGAGCTGGGTGGTGACGTTAGTACTCGTCGTGCTTGCCTGGTCGCTGGTGCGCTCTCGCATCGGCCGCGCCTTCGTCGCGATCCGCGACGGCGAGATCGCGGCCCAGTCGCTCGGCATCGATCTCCTGCGCTACAAGGCGCTCGCGTTCGCCTTGAGCGGCTTCTATGCCGGCGTCGCAGGGGCGCTTTACACGCCGCTCCTGGGCTACATCTCGCCCGAGGGGTTCGACCTCTTCCAGATGATCATCCAGAAGTCGATGATCGTCGTCGGCGGCATGGGCTCGATCGTGGGCTCGGTGATCGGCGCCACCGTCATGGTCGCCCTGCTCGAGCTCCTGCGCGAGTTCAAATCGACCCAGGAGATCGTGTTCGGCTCCATCCTCATCGCCTTCGTCCTCTTCCGGCCGCGCGGCATCGTGACGCTTCTGCGCCGCCTCCCCGGCTGGGAGGAGCCGCTCAGCTCCTTCGACCGCCGGCGCTACGTCGTGAGCGGGCCGGCGAGCCCCGCGGCCGCGGCGGCCGCAACCGGCCTCGCTCGGGCCGCGGCCGAGCCCGCGCGGGGAGAAGGGCGATGAAGATGCTCTCGGTACGCGACCTCTCGGTCGCCTTCGGCGGCGTGCTCGCACTCTCCGAGGTGAGCTTCGACGTGGCCGAGGGCGAGATCGTCGGCATCATCGGCCCCAATGGCGCCGGCAAGACCACGCTCCTCAACACGATCTCGGGCCTGAGCCGCGCGAGCCAAGGCGAGATTCATTTCGCGGGCACCCGCATTACCGGCCGCCGCCCGACCGAGATCGCGGCCCTCGGACTCGGGCGCACCTTCCAAATGTCGCAGCTCTTTCCCGGCATGACGGTGCTCGAGAACGTCATGACCGGCCTTCATCTGCGCACGCGCGCGAGCGCCTTGGCGGCCGCCTTCCGCACCCGCGGCATGCGCGCGGAGGAGGAGGAGGCCGCCGGGAAGGCCTGGCAGGCGCTCGCCTACGTGGGCATGGAGCGCTTCGCCCATCGGCCGGGCACGGAGCTCTCCTTCGGCCAGCAGCGCATCGTCGAGATCGCGCGCACGCTCGTCAGCGAGCCCAAGCTCGTGCTGCTCGACGAGCCGGCGGTCGGGCTCAGCGTCACCCGGGTGGCGGAGCTCGACGGTCTCCTGCGCCGCATCCGCGACGAGCGCGGCGTGACGTTCGTCATGATCGAGCACGTGGTGCGCCTGGTGATGGACGTGTGCGACCGTGTCGTCGTGCTCAACTACGGCATGAAAATCGAAGACGGCAGGCCCGAGGAGGTCAGCGCCAACGGCCAAGTGATCGAGGCCTATCTGGGAAGCGGGTTCGATGCTGCGCGTCGATCATCTTAAAGTGTGGTACGGCGTCACCGAGGTCTTGCGCGACGTCTCCTTCGAGGTGCCGGAGGGAAAGGTGGTGGCCCTTCTCGGCGGCAACGGCTCGGGCAAGACCACGGTCTTGAATGCGCTCGCCGGCCTCATCCGGCCGCGGGCGGGGAGCATCGCGGTCAAGGGCGAGGAGACCGCGGGGCTGCCGCCCGACCGCATCGTCAAGCTCGGCATCGCACAGGTGCCGCAGGGCCGCGAGGTCTTCGCCACCATGACGGTCGAGGAGAACCTCGAGCTCGGCGCCGTGACGCGGCGCGACCGCGCCGGAATTGCCGCCGACAAAGCGGAGATGCTCGCGCTCTTCCCCGCGCTCGCCGAGCACCGCAAGAAGCGCGCGAGCTCGCTCTCGGGTGGGGAGCAGCAGCAGGTGGCGATCGGCCGCGCGCTCATGTCGCACCCGCGCCTTCTCCTCATGGACGAGCCCTCCGCCGGCCTCGCCCCCGTCATTGTCGATAGGATGGTCGAGACGATCAGGGCCCTGCACGCGCGCGGGCTCACCATCCTCCTGGTCGAGCAGAACGTCGGCGTCGCCGCGGCGGTGGCCGAGAGTGCGCATGTGCTGCAGAACGGCGCCATCGTCCATTCCGGCCCGGCGGCAGCACTCATCAACAGCCGAGAGGTGCTGGCTTCCTACCTCGGGCGGTAACGAGACAAAGGGCCATCGCCGAACAATTCGCGCCCAGTGATAGAGGAACTCGCAAGTTTTCTGAATCTAGGTACCATATCATTGCTCGGTTGCTCCAAATGGGCGTATTCATGAGTGTATTTCAATCGTTGTCTTGCCCCGATGTCCCACTCGTTGGCAGGGGTGATGCGCCGATTTCGCAAGGAGATGGTTATGAGCTTTCTGACGAAGCTCCCCACGAACTTATACGACAGCACAGCGTTCGTTTCGTTTTCGCTCGATCAAGGCTTTCGCATCGGGACTGCGAAGGCTATGGCGTGGCTGTCGCAGCTTGCTTACGAAACAGACGAGCCTGAAAAAATAAAAAGCATCTTGGGCACTTGGAATCTTCGCCTCGTCGATGAGGTGGTCGCTGACGAAGTCGCCACGGTACTCCCGATCGCCAGCACTCGTGCTTTCGTGGCGGCCGGCCGTGGCGCCACGTTCATTGCATTCGCCGGCACCGACCCTCTCGTCTTGGCGAACTGGGTCAGCGACTTCGACACACATCTGACCTCCACGGGAGCTGCGGAAGGCTACGTCCAAGCAGCCTCGATCGTGGGGGATCAGTTGAATAGAATTGTGACAAGCAGACCGGACGCTGAGAAGAAACTCTTTATCACGGGCCACAGCTTGGGTGGCGCGCTTGCAGTAGTTACGGCAGCTAGGCTGGCGTTAGACCCCGTCGCCGGTGTGAACGCGGTTTATACTTTCGGCATGCCACGACCGGGGAGCGGCAAGTTCGGGCAGAGCTACAACGCATCTATCGGGATGACTACCTATCGCCTCGTTCACGGAGACGACATTGTCCCGACCGTGGCGCCCACTGAGATGGGATTTCGACACGTCGGTCGCTATCTGCATTGCGAGCGACGCGGCAAGTTCAACGAACGGAATCTTGCGGCCGACACCCGGGAAGATGCTCCGTTTTTCATTAAGGGCGAGGCAAACGAGATCAGGGCCTTCTTTCATTCGCCGCTCAGTGCCGTAAGTTCCGTCGCAGGGCAACTGGGGTTGGCCGCCGAAATGGCACTGGGAAGGGCACCTCCCGGGACTCGTACGGATGTCGGCGGCGTGCTGATCGAACTCTTGCCGCCACGAATTCGCGACCATATGCCCGACCGTTACTGCAGCGCTCTGCAATGAGGTTGCTAAGGCGCGACAGGCGCGGAACGGCGAGTCCCCTCTCCCTGCGTTCCCCCTTCGGGGCAGGGCATTCGCATATGAAGGAAACGTTACTCGTTTCCGTCATGGCCGGGCCGGCCGAAGGCCGAGTCACGGCCATCCACGCTTTGGACGCAGCAAAGCCAGACGTGGATGGCCGTGACAAACACGGCCATGACGAGAAAAGAGGATGTCCGAAGTCAAATGCGATTGCGGTCCCCCCTTGAGGGAGATCGGCCTCCCCTTGAGGGGGAGCGGCCGGTGGGAGGGGGGTGTCTCAGGCGCCGATGATGCCGAGTACTCGCGCCGACTCAACAACCGTCGGCTGCTGGCCTTCGCCGCAAATTCCCGGAATAATGCGGGTGCCATGACGCTAGGATCGGAGCAGAGGATGCAGTGGCTCGGAGTCGACGTGGGCGGCACTTTCACCGATCTCGTGCTCTACGATCAGGCGAGCGGCTCACTCGCGGTCGACAAGGTGCCGTCCACGCCCGAGGACCCGTCCGTGGCGATTCTCGCCGGTATCACGCGCATGGGCATCGAGCTCGAGCGCGTGGCCAAGCTCGCCCACGGCACCACGGTCGCGACCAACACGATCCTCGAGCGCAAGGGTGCGCGCACCGCGGTCATCACCACGCGCGGCTTCCGCGACGTGCTCGAGGTCGGCCGCGGCAACCGCACCATCCTCTACAACATCAAGGCGACGCGGCCGCCGCCGTTGGTGCCGCGCAGTGCGGTCTTCGAGGTGACCGAGCGCACGCTCTACGACGGCACGGTGAGCCGGGCGGTCGAGCCCGCGGAAGTGGCCGCGATTGCCGCCGAGCTCAAGCGGCGCGGTATCGAGGCGGTCGCCATCTGCTACCTCCACGCCTACGCGAACGACGCCAACGAGCGGGCGAGCGCCGAGATCGTGCGCGCGGCACTGCCGGAGGCCATGATCTCGCTCTCCTCGGAGGTGCTGCCCGAGTACCGCGAGTACGAGCGTTTCGCCTCAACGACGCTCAACGCCTATGTCGGCCCGCGCATGGGCGGCTATCTGGGGGCACTTCAAGGCGGGCTCGGCGCGCGCGGCTACGCCCGACCCGTCGACATCATGACCTCGAACGGCGGCACCTGGCCGATCCCGCGCATGGTCGAGCGGCCGATCAGCTCGGTGCTCTCGGGCCCGGCCGCCGGCGTCATCGGCGCGCATTTCGTCGGCCGGGCCGCGGGCTACCGCAACCTCATCACCTACGACATGGGCGGGACCTCGACGGATGCCTGCCTCGTGCGCGACGGCGCCTTCGCCATGTCGACCGAGGGGCGCATCGGCGCCTTCCCGCTGAAGCTGCAGCAGATCGAGATCAACAGCATCGGCGCGGGTGCGGGCTCGATCGCCTGGCTCGACGCCGGGCGGGTGATCACGGTCGGCCCGCAGTCGGCGGGGGCAGCACCCGGGCCCGCCTGCTACGGTCGCGGCGGAAGCGAGCCCACGGTGACGGACGCCAATGTCGTCCTCGGCCGGCTCGGCACCGAGCGTTTGCTCGGCGGCGAGATCGAGCTCGATGCGAGGCTCGCAGAAGCTGCCGTCGAGCGGCTCGGCCGCCGCGTCGGCATCGAGACGCAGCCTATGGCGGAGGGGATCATCGCGCTCGTCGTCGCCAAGATGACGGCGAGCATCAAGGAGATCTCGATCATGCGCGGCCACGACCCGCGCGACTTCGCGCTCTTCGCCTACGGCGGCGCCGGCCGCTGCATGCGGCCCTCGTCGCCGCCGAGCTCGGCTGCCACCGCGTGTTAGTACCTCCCATGCCGGGCAACTTCTCGGCCTTCGGTCTCCTCGTCGCCGACGTGCGTCACGACTATGCGCGCACCCGCGTGGCGGCGACGGTGGAGCTGCCTTTTGCGGAGCTCCGCGACATCCTCGACGAGATGCGCGAGGAGGGCCGGCTCAGGCTCGCCGATGAGGGCTTCGCGGCCGCGGACATGCGCTTCGAGGCGAGGCTCGACATGCGCTACGTCGGCCAGGCCTTCGAGCTTTCGGTCCCGGTACCCGAGGCGGCCGCCGCGATGGCCGACATCGACGCCGCTTTCCTCGCTACTTACGAGAAGCGCTACGCCTATGCCGTGCCGGGCCCGGCCGAGATCGTCACCTTCCGCCTCTCGGCCTACGGCCTCGTCGCCAAGCCGACGCTGCCCGCGGACTTGAAGGGCGGCGACCTCGCCGCGGCACTCTGCGGCGAGCGGGCGGTCGCGTTTGCGGGGCGTTTTCATACCACGCCGGTCTACGAGCGCGCGCGGCTGCCCGCTACGACCAGGATCGAGGGGCCGGCCATCGTCGAGGATGCGGGTGCGAGCACGCTGGTGCCGCCCGATTTCAGCGCCTCGCTCGACGCCTTCGGCAACCTCGTGCTCGAGCGGAGGCGAGCGTGAACGAAATTGGCGTCAAGAGCGCCCTCGATCCCATCACGCTCGAGGTGCTGACCGAGGGCCTGATCTCGGTGGTGCGCGAGATGCGCGCGACCGTGTTCCGCACCGCCCGCTCGGTCGCGATCTACGAGGCCAAGGACTTCTCCTGCGGCCTCTTCGATCCCGCGACGCAGGTGATCGCCCAGTCCGAGGACATCGGCGCGCACGTGGTGCCGCTTCCCTGGTCGGTCAAGTACGCCATGGAGGACTTCGGCAACGACCTCG
>JGI12269J14319_10006508_pt1 | contig 10136 bp, 5 predicted proteins | sample PeaSoiSIISIP2007_FD_14319 | JGI IMG/M metagenome (IMG submission 14319) | reverse complement strand
CCAGCGTGCTGTGGGCGGAGCAGCCGTCGTCGAATTCAATCTGGGTCGCGATCTTCACCTTAGTGCCGTTCGCTTTTTCTGATTTCAGGCGGTCGCGCAGCATGCGTGCTACGTCGGCTTCTCCTTTGACCACGGCCGCGATGCTTTGTTTCAAACGCTCCCATTCTTGCAAATTCATCTCCAGGGTTCGAAAGCGATCGGTGAAATAGAAAGTGTCCACCACCATGCCTGCGGCATTTGAGAATGCGTTGGCTTTCACGATGTTCATTCCCCACGCGGCCAACGCCCCGGAAACGGAAGCGAAGAGGAAGGGCCGGTCGGTGGTAATCAGCGTCAGCTCATACCAGTGGCGCACCTGCTTCAGATTTAGCTGGACCCCGTCCTGTCCCAGGCGGGCGGCCATTTCAGCGTGCGCCAGAACATCGCTTGCGCCATGGATTCGCAGATAGCGTTGCGGCAATCCTTCGAGAAAAACGTTGATCTTTTTCCCCGCCACCGGCGCCAGCGAGTGCAGATGCGCCAGACTCGATCCATCGTTGCCCGTGTGCACGCGCTCATCGGCGCTCCGGCTCAGGTAATTCGCGCACGCAATGTACAGTTGCCATAAGTTATCCGCTTTCCAGGGCGTCATGGCCTCCGGGTTCACGGCTTTGATGTCGGCATAGGTCATCAGGCACTGCATCTTCATCCGCTCGGGCACTCCCACTTTTTCCGCGAACGATTTCACATTCGCCGGATCGAAGACGTCGCGCCGCATTGCGGCCGACATTTCCAGATGGCTCGCGACCAAATAGCGCACCGTTTCGCGGTCCACCGGATCAAGATCAAGCCGCTCGGTGCAGCTGTCGGTGAGTTGCAGGCTGAGATCAACGTGATTCTCGCTGGGCACGGATTTGCCGGAGTCATGCAACAGCAACGCCAGGTAAAGCAGTTCCGGCTGTTCGAGTTCGCTCAGCAGTTCGGCAAAGCGCTGGTCCCATTCTGATTTCGATTCTTTGAGACGATGCAGACTTTCGATCGCCAGGAACGAGTGCTCATCCACCGTGTAGCGGTGGTAAAAATCCCGCACCACAAGCGCCTCAATCCCCTTCAGTTCCGGCAGCAGGAGCGCCAGCAGTCGAAGCGCGTTCATGGAGCGCAGAGCGTCGGCGGCATGCGGCTGGACCAGGGTTTCCTGCAGGTAAAGCCACAACTCGGCGCCCCGCGGGGGAGTGGCAGCCAGCGCCGGCAGCGCCTGCTCGACTTTGTATTCGGTGGTGGTGCTCAACTTCAGGCCATGTTCGGCCATAAAATGAAAAAGCCGCAACAGCATTTCCGGATCGCGCAGGCCGCCCGATTGCTGCTTCAAGAAGATCAGTCCATCCACCACCGAGAAATCGTCGCTTGCCACCCGCGACCGCCATCCCTGGAATTGACGGTAGAGGGATGACCAGGCGGCGGGAATTTCCTCCAGCAACTGGTTGCAGACGCGGTGCACGCTGCGCACGTGGCCAAAGTAGATGCGCATCCAATCGGCTGCGTTGGTGATATCCGCTTCGTTTACTCCAACGCTGGCACCGATCTTTCTGGCCGCCGCTTCATCCTGCGCCTCCCAAAAGAGCGTGTTGTCGTGACGCCCGTGCCGGAAGTGCAGAAAGCAACGCACGGACATCTGGAAATCGAGGGCCGCGTCGAACGCCCTCCGCGAAGAAACCGGCAACAGCGTGTTCGGGTCCGGCCACACCTTCAGCTTTTCCATCGCGGAAATCAGCGCGATCCAGTTGGCGACGTTGTAGTCGCGCAAGCCGCCGGGCCCATCCTTCACGTTGGGTTCCAGATGAAAGACGGTATTGCCAAATTTATGATGGCGCGCGCGCGTAATCTCGGCCAGGTTCTGGATCAGGTTCTGGCACTCGCGCCCGACCAGACGGGGAACAACTTTTTCGCGCAACCGGGTAAAAAGCTCGCGATCGCCCGCCAGGTAACGGCAGTCGAGCAGGGAGATGGCAAACTCGACGTTGGCTGGATCCAACTTTTCGCACTCCGCCAGATTTCGCGTGGCAGGACTGAGCTTTAGCCGCAGGTCCCACAACTCCTGGGAAAAGCGCCGGATGGGATCTTTGAATTCAGCTTCGGAGTCACTCCCGGCGTGCAGAAACAACAGATCAATATCGGAGTGGGGGAAAAGCCAGCCGCGTCCGAATCCGCCGGTTGCCACCAGCGCAAAGTTTTTTGGGCTGTCGGGACCGGCGGTGCTGGAGCTAGGAGAACCTGGGCGAGAGCCAACGATGATTTCGTTCCAGAGCCGCTGAACCATCGAATCGACCAGCGCCGTTCGTCGTGCAAGCGCCGTGCGCCCTTCACCGGTGACCGAAAATTCCTGCTCGATAGCGGCGGATTCCCGCCCGTACAGGTCCCACAACTCACTGCGGACGATGGCCCCGGTAGTCATTCGATGACAGTCTCCCCGAAGTGTTCAGCCTCTGATCCAGCCTTCATTCCACTCTGCTCATAAATAAGCAGAAGAGGGGGATGTCGATCTTTCCCGCGGTTGATCTGTGCCGTCGATCTTTTGCCAGTCGAATCGGCATTTCGAAATTCGAGCGCCTTACAGCACGCTGTCGCCACGTTCGTCGTTGCGAATCCGAATTGCTTCGTCGATGTGCGAAAGAAAAATCTTCCCGTCGCCGATCTTGCCGGTGCGTGCCGCGGTGGTGATTGCCTGGACGACTTTTTCGACCATTTCATCAGCCAGCACGATCTCGAGTTTCACCTTTGGAATCAAGTCGACGGTGTACTCGCGTCCTCGATAAAACTCGGTGTGTCCTTTTTGCCGGCCATGTCCTCTGGCTTCGAAAACAGTCATGCCTTCGACGCCAACCTCGTGCAATGCGTCTTTTACGGCATCGAGCTTTGAGACCTGAATAATCGCTTCTACTTTTGTCATGGTTCTCCGTCCCGTTGATTCCATCGCTCCGTTTGGTTTCTCGTTTATGCGGAAGACTCCCAATAATATCCCTCTTCACCGTGCTGCGAGAGATCAAGACCCTGCATCTCGTGATCCTCCGAAACGCGCAGGCCGATGGTGATGTCGACCAGTTTCAGGATGACCACGGTTCCGACGATCGCCAACCCCCAGGCAATCGCTACCCCGACCAGTTGATTGAGCAGTTCGTGGGCATTGCCCTCGAGCAATCCCGAAGCCAGTGTGCGTCCCTGAGCGTCCTTGAATATGGGATTCACGGCGCTCGAAGCGAAGACGCCGGTCAGCAGAGCTCCGAAAGTTCCACCCGCGCCGTGAACGCCGAACGCATCGAGCGAGTCGTCGTAGCGGAACATTGACTTGACCCTGGTCACCATGAGGAAACAGGCAATCCCCGCGGCCAATCCAATGGCGATTGCCGACATAGGCGAGACAAAACCGGCCGCTGGAGTAATCGCGACCAGTCCGGCCACGGCTCCCGAGATTGCGCCCAGCGCGCTGGGCTTTCCGCGCTTCCACCACTCCGCGGCGCTCCAGCCGAGGGTTGCAGCGGCGGCGCCAAAATGCGTGGCGACGAATGCACTCGTAGCCAAAGCTCCTGCCGACAGCGCACTGCCCGCGTTGAACCCAAACCATCCCACCCAGAGCAAGCAGGCCCCGATGAAACTCAAAACCACGCTGTGAGGAGGCATGGACTGCTTCGGATACCCGATGCGAGGTCCCAGATATAACGCGCACACCAACGCCGATACACCAGACGTAACGTGCACCACGGTGCCGCCGGCAAAATCCAGACAGGGAAATCGTCCGCCGAGAGAAGCATTGAGCAGGCCGCCCTTTCCCCAGACCATGTGCGCCATGGGGGCGTATACCACGAGCGACCACAGCACCATGAAAGCGGTCATCGCGCTGAATTTCATGCGCTCCGCGAACGCGCCCGTGATGAGTGCCGGGGTGATGATGGCGAACATCAACTGGAAAACCATGAATGTCTGGAGCGGAATGGTTGCGGCGTAATCGGGGTCAGGTTGCGCTCCCACGCCGCGGAGAAAGACGTTGCGCAAGCCACCGATGAAGCTGTTTCCGGGAGCAAATGCCAGACTGTAAGACACTAGTCCCCACATCACAGTGACGATGGCCATGAGTGCGAAGCTCTGCATCATTGTCGACAGGACGTTTTTCTTTCGCACCAACCCGCCGTAGAACAATGCCAGGCCGGGTCCAGTCATCATCAGAACCAAGGCAGAACTCATCAGCATCCAGGAGTTGTCGCCGGAGGACTTGGCGTCAGCCACCGCCTGTTCCAATCTTGCGATCCGCGCCGATTGCGTCTCATTCGCGGCGCCAGTCCCGCCTGAGGTCTGCGCCAGCGCGCCGATCGCGAATAAACACAGCATCACCAGCGTAAGAGACACTGTGGCGGAATATTTCATCAATCGCGTCTGACTCCTCGCCTTGAACGCTTAGCATCATAACAATAGTCGCTGAGCCGCCTTTTGCGGAAATCGAAACTATTTATCTTGGTGATTGGAAATCCTTATGTGCGCGGCAGGCCCGCCCCAGCTCCGAAGGAAGCTGCCCTCCAATTGACGCGGGAGGGCTTTCTGCGGTTGGATGGAAGCTGCGTGGCGCCTGCGCCTTCAATCCTCGATGCCGAGTCCCGGCGGTTTAACCGCCTCGATGCGGTCTGGCTTGCGATCTGGCTGATCTTCCTCGCCATACTCGCGGTGCTGCCGCCGCTATTCGAATGGCACAAGCAGTTAATTCTCCTCGCCATCGGAATTGTGCAGTTGCTGGAGACAAGGTTGATCTCCCGCTTTCCTAAACGAGGAGTTTTCTACGTCGTCCTGCTTAAGATCTTGCTGGCGACCCTACTCATCGATCACACGGGCGAAGTCGGCATCAACAGCAGTTACTACCCCATATATTACCTGCCGGTGGTTACCGCGGCACTTTACTGTGGCACGTGGCTGACCCTGCTCTGGACGCTGTTTGCATCGGCCGCCTACTGCTCGTATCTGTATCCGGCGATGCAGGAATATGAACTGACTCCCGAGGCATTCGGCCTCTTGGCACTGCGCGTCATGTTTTTCTTTCTCGCCGCCATGGTGGTCAATCGCTTCGCACAGCAGAGCCAGCATCAAACCCAGTTGTACCGCGAACTCGCCGAACGGCTCGCGGAGACCAATCGCCGCCTCGAGCAGGCTCAGGCTGAAGCGCGGCGCTCCGAACGGCTAGCCGCGCTCGGTCAGCTTTCGGCTGGATTGGCGCATGAGATTCGCAATCCCCTGGGGGTCATCAAGGGCTCGGCCGAAATGTTGACCCAGAAATTGCAGGCTTCCGACGAGCTTGCCCGTGAGTTAGCCGGATATATTTCGACCGAGGTCAACCGGCTCAGCGCCCTGGTTACGGAGTTTCTAGACTTCGCTCGTCCGCTGCATGCCCAACCGCATCCAGCGGACCTGGTCGCTCTTCTTGACCGCGTCCTGCAAATTGTCGCCGGGCGTTTTCCGGGCAAAGCTGTGCGCGTCGAACGCCACTACGCCAGCGGATTGCCGCTGGTTCCGCTCGACGAAAGTCTGTGCGAGCAGGCCTTCCTTAATCTGGTGCAGAACGCTTACGAAGCCATGCAGGATAAAGACGACGGCGGCACATTGCGAGTCGGTGTTCTGCAGGTCAGTGTTCAACTGGCTACACAAAATGATCGGGAAGGCGTGGAACTGCGTCTGGCTGACAGCGGCCCCGGCGTTCCCGAAGAGTTGCGCGAAGAAATTTTCAACCCGTTTGTGACTACTAAGAAAACGGGCGTGGGACTGGGGCTGTCCATCGTTTCGAAGATCGTAGACGGTCATCATGGGTCGATTCATGTGGAGAACGGGCCGGAGGGAGGCGCGGTGTTTACACTGTTCTTCCCGCTTGACGAAGCGGTCGAGCCGCGCGCTAATGCCGAGCTGCGCTCGGCCTGGACGGGCGAGGGCGCCCGTCCCTACACTAGCCAGTCCCACACTGGCCAGCCCCACACGGGCCATCCTCACACTAGTACCAGCTAAGCAAATGCCAACCATCCTCATCATCGAAGACGAAGCCAAGATGCGGCGACTGCTTGAACTGAATCTGGGCGATGACGGCTTCAAAACGGTCTCCGCGGGCGACGCTGAAACTGGATTAAAGCTGCTCGCCTCGGAACCGGTTCACCTCGTCCTCACCGACCTTAAACTCCCCGGCATGAGCGGGCTCGAATTTTTGCAAGCTGCCAAGCAGGAAAATCCCGCGTTGCCCATCGTGGTTATGACCGCGTTCGGGTCGGTTGAAACCGCGGTTGAGGCGATGAAAGCCGGTGCCAGCGACTATGTGCTTAAGCCTTTCTCGCTCGCTGAAATGCGGATGGTGGTGCACAAGGAGCTTGATAACTCCCGCTTGCGCGAGGAGAATCGTTCGCTTCGCGAAGCGCTCGGACAGAAGTACAGCCATCCCAACATCGTTGCGATCAGCCCCAAAATGCAGGAAGTGCTGGCCACCGTCGAGCACGTCGCGCCCACCAACTCTACCGTTTTACTGGGCGGCGAAAGCGGCGTGGGCAAAGACCTGATTGCTCGCGCCATCCATGAAAAATCGCGCCGCGCTTCGGGTCCGTTCATCAAGATCAACAGCACCGCCATCCCTGAAAATTTATTGGAGAGCGAACTGTTCGGTTATGAAAAAGGAGCGTTCACCGGAGCCACCGCCAGCAAACCGGGCAAATTCGAACTGGCCGACAAAGGTACCCTCTTTCTCGATGAGATCGGAGACGTGCCGCCCGCCATCCAGGTCAAGCTTCTCCGCGTGCTGCAGGAACGCGAGTTCGAGCGCCTGGGTGGTACGCGAACCATCAAGGTTGACGTTCGGCTTCTCGCTGCCACTAACCGCGATCTGCGCGCCGCGCTCGAAGATGGAACGTTTCGCGAAGACCTCTATTACCGGCTCAACGTGGTGCCCATCGATATCCCGCCGCTGCGCGAACACAAAGAAGATGTCCCTGGATTAGCCAACCTTTTTCTCGCACGATTTGCCAAGGATTCGGGAAGGGAGGAAAAAATCACAGGCATTTCGACCGCCGCCATGCAGCTTCTGGTCAGCCACTATTGGCCGGGCAATGTGCGTGAGCTGCAGAACGTTATCGAACGCGCCTGCGCGCTCGCTTTGGACAGCCAGTTGGAGGCCAGCGACATACAGCTCGACTCGCCGCGCAATCGCGTCTTCTCTGCGGCGGGCTCGGCATCGGATCGTGATCGCTTCCTTCCAGACGGCATGACCCTTGACCAGTGGGAAGACGAAATGATCCGCGAAGCTCTGAAACGCGCTGGCGGCAACAAGTCGCAGGCGGCGCGGTTGCTGGGACTCTCGCGGAATGCGCTGCGATACCGCTTGTCCAAGATCGGTATCGAGGATGAAAACGAAGCAGAGTAAGCGACTACCAGCGAGATGCCTGGAGTGTGTCCACGCCTAATGTATGGCCACCTTTTGCCGATAAGGAATACAGGTACAGGTCAGATGCGATCTTACGCTGCCAGTGTGCTTGGCGGATTGAGCCGGAGGGAATCGAAGGTGGAAGCTGAGAATGAGTTCGCGACCCGCCCTCTTCGAGCCACTGAAATCGATGCCCGGCGCCATCCCCGATTCAAACTTGGGGTGGACATCGTTATCCATTCGCGGACGTGCGGTGTGCTGAAGGGCCATACCGTGGATATCAGCGAAACCGGAATTTCAGCCATATTGAGGATAGAAGTTCCCGTCGGCGAGGTCGTCGATTTGGACTTTACGTTGCCATTCGGTACAGTGACAACCTATGCTAGGGTTCGCCAAAGAAGCGCGTTTCGGTACGGCTTCCAGTTCCTTGAGCTGCGCGATGGGGAAGCCATCCGACGCACTTGCCGCCAGCTTGCGGTTGAACAAGCCCTGATAACGCCTGATAGTCAGTGACGCAATTGGCGAGGAAGTCATTTTGTGACTAGGTGGTAGACGGCTCCTGGCCGAAAAGCACCACCCTGGTGAAACCGGGCCACCGGAACCCCGCGAATCGAAGATTGCCCTCGCTGTTATGTCTCTCCTACTTTACTGATAGCAAGGCAGTTAAGGAGATTATCGTCCATTGTGTGACGTTGGCATTCTGCCTGCATTACTTGAGACAGAGCTTTGTCTGAGCAAGGGTGGAGGTACGTATGAAATTCAAGTTAATAGCGGCAATTCTAGGATTGATGATCGGGATCCCAGGCGTCGTCGTCGCTCAGAACTCGGACGACCAGGTGCCGGATCAAGATTCGAAACCGTCGCCGAGCATCCAAATGCCGAGTCCCAACGACCAAGGTTCCGCGGACTCGATACCCATGGATCAGGGTTCGGCGGATCAGGGCCCGATGGACTCCGGCTCCAGCGCCCCGATTACTTCCAATGCGTCGGCTCCGACTGAGACCCGGGGCGTGGCGCGCATCAGTCTGATTCACGGTGACGTTTCCACGCAGCGCGGCGATTCCAAAGATTGGTCGGCGGCTATGCTCAACGCTCCCGTCCTGGCGGGTGACAGGGTTTCTACCGGCGACAAAGCGCGCACCGAACTTGAACTCGACTATGCCAACATGCTTCGGCTGTCGGAGCATACGCAGGCCAATATCACGCAGCTGACGCACTCGCAGATTCAGATTCAACTTGGGCACGGAATGGCGAACTACTCCGTCTACAAGAACAGCGATGCGGACACAGAAATCGATACGCCCAATGTTGCCATTCGCACCGAGCGGCGTGAATCAAGCTTTCGAATTCTGGTGACTGCCGACGATCACACTGAGGTGCTGGTCCGCAGAGGCGAAGTCGAAGTTACTACTCCGCAAGGCGGCACGCGGGTGGGAGCGGGGCAGTTCATTACCATTCAGGGCGTTGGCGATCAGGCGCAATACAAGATTGGCGAAGCGCCGGCTCGGGATGACTGGGATCAGTGGAACACCGATCGCGACAACATGATCCGCAACTCGGTCTCGCGGCGGCAGACTAACGACTATTACGTCGGAACCGAAGATCTCGATGCGAACGGCACCTGGTCGGAAGTTCCGGACTACGGCCCAGTGTGGCGGCCAAACGTAACATCGGGCTGGGCTCCGTATCGTGACGGGCGTTGGGTGTATGAGCCTTATTGGGGATGGACGTGGGTTTCTTATGATCCCTGGGGCTGGGCGCCGTATCACTACGGCCGCTGGATGTATGTTAACGGCGGGTGGGGATGGTGGCCTGGTCCGGCCTACGGATATCCGTTCTACCGTCCGATTTGGGCGCCGGCTTATGTTTCGTTCTGCGGATTCGGCGGTGGTTTCGGATTTGGATTCGGTTGGGGATCAATCGGCTGGCTTCCGCTTGGACCGGGTGACTTTTTCCATCCCTGGTGGGGGAGGTGGGGCGGAGGCTTCGGCTACGCCCGTTTTGGCGAGTTCAACCGTGGCGGCTTTGCTCCGCTGCGCGCCGGCTCGCGATTCTCGAACGTGAATCTGGCGATGCATGACGCGAACTTCCGCGGCGGGACGACCGTCTCGGGAAGAGAGTTCGGCACCGGCCACATGAGCGCGCAGGCGATGACACACGCGCAGTTCCAGAATGCGCGGTTGGCTACTGGCAAACTGCCGATGAGTCCCAGCCGTGAGAGCTTCTCGGCCAGCGGACGTCCGGCGGCTGCTTCAACGACTCGGAACGTGTCACAGAATCAGCACTTCTTCTCCGCCCGAGGCGCGACAGGAGCCGCGTCCAATGGCAGGTCGGCTGAAACTGGCCGCGAAGGTGGAGGTGCGAGGCCCGGAAACACCGGCTCGAACGTCCATTCGAGCATAAACTCGGGCGTTAATTCGAACAGCGGGCTCCAACACTCAGGCCAAAGTTCGGAACGAAGTTTGGAATCGCGGGGCAATTCGAATACAGGTTCGGCGGCGAGGCCCGGGAGCTCGGGTGGGTCGACCACCGCTCGCGAAAGCAGAAACGGAGGCTGGCAGAAATTTACGCCGATGGCTCCGCGCTCCTCTTCTTCTGAGTCAGGCAGGGCCGGTGAGTCGTCCGGTCGCACATCGTCCGGGCGCGCAGAATACGGCGGTTCGTCCCGCAGTTACGGTTCTGGTGGGTATGGTTCCGCGGGCCGTAGCTCTGGCGGATACTCTCGCCC
>JGI12269J14319_10006507_pt1 | contig 10136 bp, 10 predicted proteins | sample PeaSoiSIISIP2007_FD_14319 | JGI IMG/M metagenome (IMG submission 14319) | reverse complement strand
CCGCTTGTTAAACCAGGCCACGCGATTCTCCTGAGTGAATGGTCCTATTCTCTCATCAGTTGGTCGTAGAGGCGGGTCAAATCCGCCGCGTCGTAGTACTCAAACGCCAACTGTCCCGGCCTGCCCGGGCGCAGCGGATGGATGTTAACTTTGGTCCCGAATCTCCGCTGTAGCTCCTCAAGCGCCCATTTCGTGTTCGGATCGACGGCTGGGGCGTGCGGGTCGGCCTTCGGCTTCAAGCTGCGGGCGGCCAGGCGTTCCACCTGCCGGACCGTCATCCCGCCATGCGCGACTCGGCGCGCCAGATCGAGGCGCGTCTTGGCGTCGGCGATCGCGAGCAGGGCGCGGCCGTGGCCGGCGGAAACGCGCCCTTCCTCGATGAGATCTTGAATCGGCTCTTCGAGTTTCAGCAAGCGAACCGCGTTGGCGATCGTTGCGCGGTCCTTGCCGGTGCGCTCGGCCGCCTGTTCCTGAGTCAGCTGGAATTCGTCGGTGAGGCGTTGGAAGGCACGCGCCTGTTCGATGGGGTTGAGGTCTTCGCGCTGGAGGTTTTCAACGAGCGTCATCTCCAGAGCCATTTCGTCGCGAACGTCGCGCAGCACCGCGGGAACGCGGCTGAACGCGGCACGTTGTGCCGCTCGCCAGCGGCGCTCTCCGGCGATCAACTGATAGCGCTGCCCGACCCGGCGAACGATCAGCGGCTGGACGATGCCGCTCGCGCGGATCGAACGCGCGAGTTCCTCGAGAGCTTCCTCGCGGAAGCGCGTGCGCGGCTGATAGGGACTCGGGTCGATGAGGTCGATATCGACCTGTAAGAGGCCTTCAGTCGGTGCCAGCGCCGGTGCTGCCGCCGCTGCCGCTCCCGCCGACACCACCACCTGCGGCGGCTGCTGAGGCTGCGGTTCCGGTTCCCTGATCAGCGCGCTCAGACCCTTGCCCAACGCGTTTCTGGGCATTCGATATAACCTCCTTAGCTAGTTGGATATAGCTTTCTGCGCCTTTACTATGTATGTCGTAGAATATCACTGGCATGCCGTGGCTCGGGGCTTCAGCCAAGCGGACATTTCTGGGAATCACGCTTTCAAAGACCTGGGTTCCGAAGAAACTGCGGAGGTCTGCGGCTACCTGCTTCGAAAGCGTCGTCCGGTCGTCGTACATCGTGAGAAGAATTCCTTCGATCGAAAGCTCCGGGTTGATCGTCCGGCGGAGGCGCATGAGCGTGTCGAGAAGCTCGGAGACACCTTCGAGCGCCAGGTACTCGCACTGGATCGGGACGAGGACGGAATCGCTCGCTGCGAGAGCGTTGAGGGTCAGGAGATCGAGTGAAGGCGGGCAATCGATCAGGATGTAGTCGTACTTCTCGCGCGTGCTCTGGATGAGCTCCTTCAGCTTGTATTCGCGATTCTCCATCGAGACCAGCTCGACGGCCGCGCCGACGAGATTTCTGTCCGATGGAATGAGATCGAGTCCGTCAACCTGGGCGTCGATCAGGACGCGCTCGAGCGGCTCACCCAGAATCAGAGCTTGGTAGAGCGTACGTCGCGCCGGATCCTTGGGGAATCCCAATGCACTGGTGGCGTTTCCTTGCGGATCAGAGTCAATTATGAGTGTTTTCTGCTCTGAAGCAGCGAGAGAGGCACCGAGGTTTACCGCAGTGGTGGTCTTTCCAACGCCGCCCTTTTGGTTCGCGATGGCGATGATTCGCGCCAAACGATGCCCCCAGTGTGAAAGGCGAATGTAACAGAAAGATTTTCGTGTGTGCAAGATGTTTCACGTGGAACACTCTCGATTTCGATGTTCCACGTGGAACAATTTCGAAGAATCAAATCTTTGGTGAACCCACAAGCAGATACCGGCGCTGCGATCCAGGAATGAGGATGCGATTCCGCCAATTCCAGCTAGGATCGCGAGAAATTGCGTGGGAACCTTCTTCGCCGAGCCACAGAACCACACGACCTCCATCCGCTAGGTGGTCTACCGCCCAAGAAAGCAGCTCATCGTGATGGCCGAGAGCTCGCGCTGTGATGAAATCAAACTTCCTAGGGCCCGCCCGCAATTCTTCCATGCGTCCCCAAAAAACGGTCACGCGATCGACTTCAATCGAGCGCACGACTTCAGACAGGAACGCACACTTCCTTGCGTTCGACTCGATCAGAGTCAGATCGAGGCCCGGAACGGCCATTGCGATGGGCAAACCTGGAAAACCGGCGCCAGATCCAACGTCGGCGAGCCGACTTTCTTCGATCGGAACCGCCGAGACGGCGAAAAGGCTCTCACCAAAGTGGAATTTGACGATTTCGGCCAGATCCGTGACCGTTGTCAGTGAAATCTTGCTGTTCCAACGCTGTAAGAGAGACACGTAAGTCCACAGCTTTTCGCAAAATAGCGGGCTAGCCTCAAATCCATAGGGACTGAGGAAGCGCCCGATCTCGGTGTCTGAGAGAATTTGATTCATATACTATCTACGTAGTATATAACTTGACTTAGCCTCATTGCTTTGACACGGAATGAGTTAGGCTAGCCTCTGAGGCCTTCAAGGCAGCTCGCAGATTCGAGGGGGCGAGAAAGCCGGCCGTGAGATCGGCGACGAAGTGCGCCAAGAGTGCCGGAAGAAGGCTCCCCGTCCAAGCGCGAATGGCTGAAAACAAAAGCCCCACGATCAAAGTTGAAATGATTCCCCGGCGGCCCTGATAGAGATGCGCCACCGCGAACAAAAGGGCCGAGCCGAAGATCCCTGCGAGGACGAAGCCGCCGGAACAGTCCTGCATCACGCGCTGCACGAAGCCGCGATAGATCAGTTCCTCGCACGTGGCGACTGTGACGACGACGGCGAAGAATGCGAGCCGCTCGACAGCGTCCTGGGGAAAGATTTTCAGCGCGAGTTGCGGCAGGATTCCCTGGGCCTCCGCAGGCCGCAGAACCAGCCGCCGCAGGCTGATGATCTGATTCGCAAGAATGAGTGCGGAGAGCAGGACCGACACGACTGCGGTTAAGGCGGCACTGGGAATGTCGATTCCGAGCTGGGTTGCCGAAATGTGATGAGCCGCGGTGCGCAGCATGACCACAGCTGCCGCGATCCATTGAAACGCGATCGTCGAGGCGTAGAGCGTGAGGCGGTCGGACTTAGTTGTCTCCGGCATTTGCATCAGGATGCGAATGCGGCGTCGGCCGAGCAGGGGCACGGCCGTGGCGAAGAAAACGAGGATGAGCGCGAAATCCCAATGCATAATCTGAGATCAAATCACCTTTGCCGCGTGGGAGCAAGCACGGCTCGCCGTTCCGGGTTGACACCGACAGACGCGCCGCCGTATCGTTCTTGATTCTCTGCAACGAAACACTATGAAGATACTGGTCATCGGCGGCGGCGGACGCGAACATGCGCTCGTGTGGAAACTGCGACAGAGCGCTTCCGTCGAGAAGGTATGGTGCGCGCCCGGGAACGGCGGGATCGTGAACGACGCGGAGTGCGTCCCGCTTGACCTGAAGGACGTGAAGGCGGCCGCAGATTTGGCGAAAAAGCTGGGAGCGGGGCTGACGATTGTGGGGCCGGAGCTGCCGCTAGTGCTCGGCATCGCCGACGAATTCGCAAAGCGCGGGCTTCCGTTGCTCGGCCCGGCGCAAAAAGCCGCGCAGCTCGAGGGAAGCAAGATTTTTTCGAAGCAGTTCATGGAGCGGCACGGGATTCCTACGGCCGAGGTGTATGGAATCTGCGAATCGGCGGTGGAGGCGCACGCGGCGCTGGATTCCGTGGAGTGGCCGCTGGTGATCAAGGCGGACGGATTGTGCGCGGGCAAGGGCGTGCTGGTGACGTCTTCCTCGGACGAAGCCACGGCGTTTATCGAGCGGGTGATGGAGAAACATGAATTCGGAGATGCCGGACGGCGCGTGCTGCTCGAAGAGGCGCTCGTGGGCGAGGAGCTTTCCTACATCATCCTGACGGACGGGAAGAATTTCATCCGCATGGCTCCGGCACGAGATCACAAGCGCGCGTTCGACAACGATGAAGGGCCGAATACCGGAGGAATGGGCGTTTACTCGATTGACGATATTCTGCCCGCGGAGCTGGAGAAGACGATCATCCATACGATCGTGCAACCGACGCTCGACGGGCTGCGGGCAGATGAGATGCCGTACCGGGGTTTCCTCTATTTCGGACTGATGCTGACGGCGGATGGACCGAAGGTGCTCGAATACAATTGCCGGCTCGGCGATCCGGAGACGGAAGCGGTGCTGCCGCGCGCCGATTTTGATTTGGCGCAGGCGTGCATGCAAGCGGCGCTCGGGGATTTGAGCGGGGTCGAAGCAAAATGGTTTCCGGGAGCGAGCGTGTGCGTGGTGATCGCTTCGAAGGGCTATCCGGGCGATCCGCAAACGGGTGTACCGATTCACGGGCTTGAGGAAGCGGCGAAAGTTCCCGGCGCGGTGGTGTTCCATGCGGGGACGCGGCGCGATGGCGCGGTCTGCTACACAAATGGTGGTAGAGTGCTGGTGGTCAGCGCGATGGGCGAGGATTTGACTGCGGCGCGGCGGCCCGCGTATGAAGCTGCGAGCCGGATCAAGATAGACGGCGCGCACTATCGCAAGGATATCGGGGCGAAAGCGGCGAAGGGGCGCGCTGCGGTTTAGCATCGTCTGCTTCAGGGGTTTCCCGATAGAAACCATCGGGACGCACAAACCGCGGAAACCCCTGTTTGGGAAGTGCGCGAACGGCGGGGTTAAAACCCCGCCCTTCCGAAGAGGAGACGGGGAAAGTGACGACGGCCGGCAAGCACGGAGCGCCGCACGTGGGAATCGTGATGGGATCGGACACCGATTTTCCCATGATGAGCGAGACCGCGAAAACGCTCGAGAAATTCGGCATCCCGTATGAAATGGAAGTTCTCTCCGCGCATCGCACCCCGGAACGGGCTCATGATTATGCAACCAACGCAGCGGGCCGGGGCTTGAAGGTGATCATCGCGGCGGCGGGGGCGGCGGCGCACCTCGCTGGAGTGATGGCGGCCGGCACGACGTTGCCCGTGATCGGCGTCCCGATGGCGACGAGTTCGCTGAACGGCCTGGACGCGCTGCTTTCGACCGTGCAGATGCCCGCAGGAATTCCTGTCGCGACGATGGCGATCGACAAGGCCGGTGCGATCAATGCCGCGATTTTGGCCGCGGAAATCCTCGGGATATGCGACGGAGACATCGCGGGAAAGCTCGTGCAGCACAAGGAAGACCTGGTGAAATCCGTCGCCGAGAAGAACGTCCGCCTACAGAAGCAGATTTCCGAGAAGAAGTGAAATAGATTACCGGACATCTTGGTCCCAGTACCAACTTGTTTGGTAAGCGCGTTAATCAGGACTTGGCAGAGAGGGAGTGGGCCTGACGGTTGGAGCAGCAGCCACGTGATGCAGCGGCCGCGTGATGACGGTCACGTCATAGCGTGACGGCAGTCACTGACTATCGTATGCGCCCAGCCGTAAGCAAATAGCGCAAGAAGAACAGACATTGCCAAGGGAATGAGCTGCCGAGGCTGTCGGCAAAGAAAAAAGCACAGTCCGGGCGCTCTAACAGAATGCACAAACGAGAATCATAGCCTTTGAGGAGGTGCGTCGCTTTTGCTGGAAAGGTTAGATTCCACAACCGGACCTCATAACAAACGGTTGTCGGAATGTAAGCAAAGGAGAACAAGCTATGCACAAGGCAAGAATTGCGGCGGCCATAGTGGCCTTGGCTTTTCCGATGTTGGCTGCGGCGCAGAATCCACCGACCGTGAAACGCGTTCCTGTGCAACAGAACCGGGTCGTGTCGGGGAAAGAAATGTTTCAGACGTATTGCAGTCCCTGTCACGGTCAATCGGGCAAGGGCGACGGACCCGCAGGACCGGCCATGAGGGTTCCGCCCCCTGACCTGACCAAACTCACTGCCAAGAACAATGGCGTATTCCCTGAGGCGGAGGTTGCCGAAGCATTGCGGGAGGGCCCAACCGCGACCCCGACAACACCAGCGCACGGCTCACAAACCATGCCAGTTTGGGGGCCTGTTTTCAGATCTATGAACCCCCAGAACAACGCACTGGCTATCCTACGGATCCACAATCTAGTCGAATACGTGAGGAGCATTCAGGCGAAGTGATGTCCACGAACATGTAGCCGCTGCTGGAGGCTGACCTTTTCGTTCAGCGCAGGCGCCAATTGTGGGATGGCTTCTGCGCTGAAGCCCATATTTACCATCGGTTGCTCGGTTGCGGTAAATTCGAAATCCGAAACGCCCCTTACTTAGCCTCAAATATGAAATCAACCATTGCAGTTTCTCCCGCGCGAACGCTTACTTGGCGCTCCTGGGTTCCGAAGGTCGCCGTCCATATAGCCAGCGTGTAGTCACCCGACGGGACTCCTCGTATCGCGAAAACGCCGTCGTCTCCAGTCACGGCGAAATATGGATTAGTGACGACTCCGATGTACGCCTGCATCCATGGATGAAGGTTGCAGTTCACTGAAATCATTACTTGGGGATTCGAAAACTTCGTCGTGACCGGATCCGAGCCTGGCTGTTGGCTCACGTTCAAGTGGCGGCCATTTCTCGGCGAGATGTGAATGTTGTGTGCCGTCGGGTCCTCCGTTACTACCTGGAGCGGCTGCCCAACCTCGATTCCCAATACATGCGGCTCGTAGCGGCATCCCTTTTGCGTAATGGTCACCATCTTCGTGGGTGCAGGCACGTTGAGATTGCCGCTGCCCTTTGGGATGTAAACGAACACATTTGGTAGCGTGTTGTTCGCGTTCAACCGGCCGTCTTCGGGCAACGCCTTCCCCGATTGCTCCGAGGCGCAGACCGGATCAGCGCCCATCAGAAGTGGGTGGAGTTGCGGTGGCTTCCCGCGAAAATTCACTTTGCCCGTGATATCGCCCGCACCTGATTCCGTTGCGCCAGCTTGCCTAGACGGAGTCGCAACTGGCCGCGCTCGCACATTCCTTCCGAAACCTACCCCAACCAGCAGCAGCGTTGCTTCCAGGGTTGCGTATGCCATCCTGAACCTCATCACCATCTCTGCTCCTTTTTCCTAAATCCCCACCCACACCCGGACGTTTCGACTGGCTGGGGAAGCACCGTTTCAAGTGCTTTTGTACCACCAAGGAAAAATCATTTGGGCGAATCATGGAGCCGATCCTCCCGATTCAAGTCGTAGGGCGGACAAAATACTACACCGAATCCAGGATAGTGCTTGGTAAGTCGGGTGGTCTCAATGGGTCGACGCAACACTCAAGTCGAACCCGACTTGCATTGAAAACAAAGGCTAAATCGCTCGCTAGGGTTAGATCAGCCAGAACACTACCCTGGCTAGGTTTTCACCGAGGACAGCCAAACAGATCACTTCTCCCCGGGAAGCATTGTCGAATCAACGCATTGGATGGTGTTGCATCGACCGGTTGAGCTGGCACGGATAATCGGAGACTGACGCGCGACGCTCTTACTGCGGGGGCTTGACGAGCGTGGGCGCGTCGGGCGGGCGCAGAAGCTTCTGGCCCGGATGGACGGGTTCGGGAGGCGGCGGGAGAATCCACTCGAAGCCGGTTTCCTCGCGGATGATGGCCATGGTCTCGCGGGCGTTGGGCGGGGCGATGGCGTCGAGCGCGGCGCGCAGAAATTGTGTGGCATCGGCGGCGAGCGTTTTGTTACTCGTCCCCTGGAGGAAGTTATTCGCGACTTCGGCCATTTTGGGATCTGACGCGCGGATTTTATCGAGGCGAGGATCCTTCTGGCGCAGAAGCTCGAGCAGAGTGGTCGGAGCGCTTTCGGGCGGATAGGCGAATTCGACGAGGGTGCGAGGCTGTCCCTTTTCCGGCGGCCAGAATTGCAGATAGCTCGGGCGAAGGACGCGCGTGGTCCAGTAGTCGGCTTGTTCCTCCTGCTGCTTGATTCCGTAGGCGAGCTGCCAAACCTCCGCGCCATAGGTGGGAATGTAATCCGCGATGATGAGTTCGGCGAGGGGTTCGTTCGCGGGCAAGTCGATTTTGCCGTGAAGATTCGAGGCGATGTCATTGAGCCGTTCGAGCATGCCCTGGCCGATGGCTTCGATGTCGATGGCCTCGTCGCCGCCCACGGTATCCCCGAGGTGCGGCTGCGAAGGCGTCAAACGGCTGCGCAGGTGAGGGAGCTCCTGGTCGAGGCGGGCGATTTCCTGTTGCGTGGATGGCGATGTCCACTCGACCGCGCCGAGAATCACGCCGAGGCGCGCGGTGCTGATGTCCACGGGCACGGGAGGGCGCGTTTCGGCCTCGATCGGATTCTCGATCGTGCCGACGAGGATCGCGTCCTTCACCACGGCGATAACGACGCGTCCCGCGGCGAGATTGGCGACCATTTCGTCGGTGGGAGTGTCGGAGCGGTCCTGGGCTTGCGATGCGAGCGGGCACACCGAGAGGGCGATCGCGAGGGTCGCGCCCAGCCATTTCGCGTGAAGTGCCATTGTCTTCAAGTTAGCACATGCGCCGGAGAGAGGCGCGCCTAGGGGGTGCAGAGTGGCGCTGTCTCTAGTAAAATGCAGCGGAGAGTAGATTTCATCCCGCAGGTGCCCATGAGCATTTTAGACATTTTGAGAGGCGAGGGTCCGCGTTCGCCGCACAGCATCCGCCACAACGGCAAGCGGCTATCCGATATTCTCGCGGCGCACGAACGGTTTGTGCGCGGGCAAAACGGAGGCGTACGCGCCGACCTCGCGGGAGCGGACCTGACCCGCGCGAATCTTTTCAAGGCGAATCTCGCTTACGCCGATCTTCAGGGCGCGAATTTGGAAAACGCGAACCTGCGCGAGGCGAAGCTGGCCTCGGCGGACCTGAGCAAGTCGTATCTGCGGAGCGCCGATTTGCGGAAGGCGGACTGCACGGAAACGACCTTGAGCGGCGCGGACCTGACGGAGGCGCAGGCGGGCGGGGCGGAATTTTTCCGCGCGGACCTCAGCCAGGCCGTGCTGCGGAGAACCGATTTCGGCGCGGCGAACTTTCGCGATGCGAACGTGCACGGCGCGGATTTCGAGGGCGCCATCCTGAAGACCGCCATCCTCCGGGAGACCAAACTCGACGGCGTGGACCTTTCCCGCGCGAACCTTTCCAACGCTCTGCTGCCGCCGGGATACCGCACGGCGGGCGCCGGGAAGAACTGAGAACGATCGAAAGGCGCGGCTTCAGGGGCTTCCCGATACAAACCATCGGGACGCACAAGACGCGAAAGCCCATCTTTCTTTTGGGGCTTGAAGGCGGGGCTGAAGCCCCACCCTTCCGGGCCAGCCATTTGTGAAGTGGCTTCCAGGAAACAATTAGACAAGGGAGTCTGCCGAGCGTGCCCTGGATCGACGTGGAAGACTACAAATGGCCCGGCGGCTGGGTGCGTCCCGAGCAGCGCGACGCGCGGGCGCGGACCTGGTGCGAGCTTCTCGAACGCGGCCAGATTCTTTTCTTCAAAGAACCTCCCTTCCAACTTTCGCGCGAGGACCGGGATTTTCTGGTCGCACAGGAGTGGGCCGAGCTGCGGCTGCACAAGAACGTTTCCTACCGCCCGGCCGACGATATTCTGCGGGGCGTCGGGGGCGATGCAGCGACGGTCGGGCGCGTGCATTCCATCCTGCGGGACTACAGCGGACAGGTGATCGACTTTCTGGGGAAATTTTTGATGCCCTACGCCGGGAAGTGGACGCTCGATCTTTCGAGCTTCCGCCCGTTTGAAGAAGAGAGGCGCGGGCTGCCGCTGCACAAGCGCAACGATTTGCTGCACGTGGACGCGTTTCCGAGCCGCCCGACGCGCGGCGGGCGCATCCTGCGCGTGTTCACGAACCTGAATCCATCGAAATCCCGCGTGTGGAACACGACGGAAAGTTTCGAGGTGCTCGCGCAGCACTACGCCGAGGACGCGGGTCTGATGCGGATCGCCGAAGAATCCTTTCTCAGCCGTACCGTGCAGGATTGGGGAGAGAAGCTCGGATTTCGCGGAATGGGCCGCACGCCCTACGACATGTTCATGCTGGGCTTTCACGATTACCTGAAGGAAAACACGGCGTTCCAGGCGGACTGCCCGAAGGCGCGGCTGGAATTTCCGCCGCTCTCGACGTGGCTCGTCTTCACCGACGGCGTCGCGCACGCAGCGATGTCCGGGCAGTA
>JGI12269J14319_10006506_pt1 | contig 10137 bp, 7 predicted proteins | sample PeaSoiSIISIP2007_FD_14319 | JGI IMG/M metagenome (IMG submission 14319) | reverse complement strand
AAAAGCACCAGCAGCAGACGCAGCAATTGCAGCAAAAACACGACCAGCAGAGGCAACAGTTACAGCAGAAGGTACAGCAAGCCCGTCCGTCAAAGAAGTAGAGTGTTCCCTTGACTGAAGATTGACGGAGAACGCGAAGCGGGCGAGGCATCGGCCAGTTGATGGGTGCCTCGCCCGCTCCTGCAGTTGAATCATCAGTGGCGGGTTCTACCGTGAGAAGGATCGCTTGAAGTTGCAACATCGAGGTCCAACGGCAGTCGTTGGGCGGGGTCCGGTCCGGAAACCATGTCGGGTGGATAGCAATTTCTATCCTTATTGTAGGTAGCGGAGCAGCCGCTAGCGAAATCCGTTCGCCTGGGTGACTGAGCAAATTGCCAGACTTCCGCAAAGGGGATGCCGCTCGACTCGGGCGCGAGATCTTTTCGTGAAACGGCGCATCCCGGCGAAGGCGGACAGGAATCATTGACCACCCAATAGCTTATTTTTCTTGCATCTGCATTTTTCCGGATGTCCTCCGCGGTCACGATGGAGACGCGTGAACTTTCCCTTGCAGCTATTCCCGAGCAGTACACACCGGCTAGAAATTGNGCGGAATTCACGGCATCGACCCAGGCGTGNAGATAGGCNCGTTGNTCCGGAAGCAGACGTCCGCCTTGTTCCTGATCGAGGAAGATGACGGTCTGCGCCGGAAATCCTTCCGCACGCGCCGCCGAGATAGCGGTGGCAGCGTCGGAACTGCCCAATCGGACGGCATCCCCGGCTGCTTTGATCTCCGCGTAGGTGCGGCCGTTGAACAGAACCAGGAAGCCGAAGCCTGCATCTTGGAGGGTCTTCCGCTTTCCGGTCCAGGAATTTGTTTTCGCTCCCGGCGGATTATTCAGCCAATAGCCGGAATAGGAGAAGGTCTGGCGGAGAATCTTCAGGTTCGAGTCTCCGGGATAGTCGTTGCGGTCGAAGCCTAAATATCCGGCATGCGCCATGCTTGGGCTTGCATCGGGCATTCGTTGAGAACCGGCTGCCAGGGTTGCTCCGATGACCGCGATCAGCAGCAAAACTTTCAAGCCGTCATCTCTTCCCGGCGATCGGGTTTCGCTACTGCTGCCGGGAGCCGCAAGCGAAAGGTGGTGCCGGTTCCTACGATGGAATCGAATTCCACCGAGCCATAATGCCACTGCATGATCTGGTAGGTTTGCGCTAGGCCGATTCCGCTTCCACCTTTGTCTTCCTTAGTGGTGTAGTAGAGTTCGAAAATCTTCTCCTGCGCTTCGGGCGGAATACCGCAGCCCTGGTCCAGGACTTCGGCGAGAATCATTTCGTCATCGCGCCGCGCTTTCAGAGTGAGTGTCCCTCCGGCGGTCATGGACTGCACGCCGTTCAGCACGAGATTCAAAATCGCCTGTTTGATCAGATCGGAATCGACTCGAACCAGGAGCGCGTCATTTTCGCTAGGCAGTTCTTCGCTCGGCACTTCTTTGTTCGACACTTGTTTGTTCGGCAAGGTCCGGTTGGGCAATTCCAGCACGATGCGCACGCCGTGACGTTTGGCATCGGGGGCGGCCAGTGCCGATACACTCTCCAGAATCTTGCGCAGGTCCACGTCTTCCAGGCGCAAATCGCGGGGACGGGTGAAGTCGACCAGGATTTGCACGACGCGGTCGAGGCGGTGGATTTCATTGCCGATGATTTCCATGTGGCGGCGCGTTTCGGGATCGTCCTGCTGCAGTTTGTTTTGCAGCAACTGGAGGTGCAGCACGATGGCGTTGATGGGGTTCTTCACTTCGTGGGCCACGCCCCGGGTGAGGCGTCCGCTGGCGGAAAGGCGCCGAGAAATTTCTATCTCATCCTCGATGCGTCGCACCGATTCGGCATCGCGCATAGTGAGCAGAGCGCCAATCGGCGTGCCCTTTTCCTGAATGAAGTCGAGCGACACCTGCACCCGGCGGCCGTCGGCAGCGTCGAATTCGTATTGCACCAGCGGGCGCTGTTTCTGGAAGGCGGGCAGAACCACCGCGCCCAGAACCGTACCATCGGAGAAGATTTCTTCCGCGCTGTGGCCCAGAATTTCGCGGCGCGGGCGTCCTAGAAACTTTTCCGCCGAGGCGCTCACCAGCACCACCCGCGAATCGCGGGTGAACAGCATGAGCCCGTCCTGCAGTTTGGTCATGACCTGCTCGACGTTGTCTTTGAGCGCGGAAAAAATCTGGTTGGTGTCGCGAATCTGACGGCCGAGGTGAGCGATTTTCAGCGACACCAGGCCAACCTCGTCCTCCGAACCAGACTCCTCGGTAGACAACAGATCTCCGGCGCTCGCGCTGTCAAGGTTGCGGGCGATGGCCTTCAAGGGGCCGAGCGCGACATTCGAAACTACCGCCCCTAGCAGCAGTGAACAAAAAATTGCGACTACCGAAAAGAAAACCGCTTTCTGCAAGTTTGGGGTCAGTTCGTTGCGCAGAAACACCGTGTTCACGCCCACGCGAACGCTGCCGAATTCCTGACGATCGAGTTCCAGGCCAATGCTCACGTCATAAACGGTGGCTGGACCGTAGAGCAAGCGCAACTGGTGGCGGAAGCCGGCATCGCGCAACACGGCCAAACGGGGGCGCTCCGGAACCGGCTTGCCATTCAGGGCGGGATTGGTATTGAGAATCGCCACTCCGCTGGGATCAATGACGGCAGCATCGTAGATGATGCGAGAATTTCCCACCACCGATTCCAGCATGTCGTTCAGGTTAGCGTCGGTCTGCAAGTAATTGGTGATGGCGGCGCGCAACGCCTTGGGATTGTTGGTGTCAACCCGCGTGCTGGTGAGATCGGGCACCGCTTTAGAGGCGGCGTACTCCAGTTCATTGGTGAGCTGGTACGCGGTTTCATCTGCCCACAGCAGACGCTGGCGCAACAGTTGCGAGAGGTAAATCCAAGAGAAGGCGACGACCAGCGCCGTGAACAGCGTGGTGATCACGAAGACGATGATAAATTTGCGAGTCATCTAAGAGCAGTTCTCAGTTCTCAGTGAGGGGCACAGGGCGTTTCTGAGAACTGAGAACTTTTTCTCACTCCTCGGCAGCCATTACCGCATCCTGCGGCCGTCCATATTCTTTCAGCTTGTTGTGCAGCGTCTTCAGGCTGATGCCGAGCATCTCGGCGGCTCGGGTTTTATTGTTGCTGGTCGCCTGCAGAGTTTTCAGGATGAGCAACTTCTCCGCCTCCCCGACGGTCGTACCCACGCCCAGGTGCACGGCATCGGGATCGTTCACCACCTGTCGTACACTCTGGCCAAAGCCTGGCGGCAAATGCTTGGTTTCCACCAGCCCGCTTTCGCAGACGATCACGGCGCGTTCCAGCGTGTTGCGCAACTCGCGCACATTGCCTGGCCACGAGTACGTCTGGAAAATATTGAGCACGGCCTCACTCACGTCGGCCACCTTGCGATCGTGCTTCAGGTTCATGTCCGCGAGCAGGCTTTTCACTAACTCGCGGATATCTTCTTTATGCTCGCGCAGCGCCGGCATGTGAATATTGAAGACGTTGAGCCGGTAATACAGATCCTGACGCAGCTCGCCGTTGGCCACGGCATCGTCGGGAACTTTGTTGGTGGCGGCGAGCACGCGCACATCCACCGAAGTTTCAACCTTGCTGCCGAGCCGCCGCAGTTTGTGGTCTTCGAGCACGCGCAGCAGCTTGGCCTGCGTGCCGACCGGCATCTCGCCAATTTCGTCGAGCAGAAGCGTGCCGCCTTCAGCCAGTTCGAAGCAGCCGGTACGACGCTCCAGCGCGCCCGTGAATGCTCCTTTTTCGTGGCCAAAAATTTCGCTCTCGATCAGCGTCTCGGGAATGGCCGCGCAATTAATGGGGAAGAAAGGTTTGTTGCGGCGCGGACTCAGATCGTGGATGGTGCGCGCCACCAATTCCTTTCCGGTTCCGCTCGCCCCGGTGATCAACACCGAGGCCGTGCTCGGAGCCACCAATTCGATCAGCCGGAAAATCTCCTGCATTTGAGCGGACGCGCCGACCAGCAGCCCGAGTGCTCCTTTGTCGCGCAAGCGGCGGCGCAGCGATTCGTTTTCCGTGCGGGTGTTCAGGATCTCCCCGATGTTGGTGAGTATGGAGCGCAACCGCCGGAAATCGATGGGCTTCTCGATATAGTCCTGCACGCCGAGGCGGCCAGCGTGAAATGCAGTGTCGGTTGCCTTCTGGGCAGTGACCATCACCACCGCGATCGACTGCGCCATGTCGGCCAGGCGCTCCACCAGTTCCATGCCGCCCATGCGGGGCATCTTTACGTCGGTGATCACAATGGACGGAGCAAAGGCGGAGATTTTTTCCAGAGCTTCCACGCCGTCGGCTGCCGTGTCGGTGCGATAGCCCCATCCCGAGACCAGTTCGGCCAGCCCGGTGCGTTCGTTCTCTTCGTCTTCAACTATCAGCACGCGTTCCTGTGTCATATTTCCTGTGCTCATGGCCCCATCAGCATTATTCAGGGAAGCGCGCCGCCCCGCAACCCGGCCCGGAATGCAGCATATCAATTTGAGATAATTGCGCGCGGTCCTTCCTCAGAAACCGACGTTCGACCAGTGATGGGTATGAAAATGTCCTACACCAGCTCTTCGATTTATTTTGCAAAGAAGCCCGGTTGCTGTAGAATTCGATGTTCCCGGTTGCAGCCTATCCGTGCGTGCCGTAAGGCTTTATTGATTCCAGTTCTATCAAATAACTTGGAGTGGACTTGATTCGGAGGAGCTCAATGTTACTTTGTCAAAAGACTTACCGGAGATGCGCGAGTGTCGCGCTCGTCCTGGCTATCGTTCTGATTGCGTCGCCGGCGTTGCTGAACGCACAGTCGGATGACACGGTGCCTAAGGCGGAGTGGTTCATTGGCTATCAGTGGTGGAACCCAGGCGGCAACATTCCCGATAACAGCACACCGCCGTTGGCGCTCAAGGCGCCCTCTTCGCCGAAGGGGTTGGGGACCAACCTGTCCTACAACTTCACCAATAATCTGTCGCTCGAAGGCAACTGGGGCGGGAACTGGGAGCACGGCTACCTGAACAACGCGTTCACGGTTGGGCCGAAGCTCACCTATCGTGGCGAGGGCGTGAACTTTTTCGTGCACACGCTGATCGGAGTTGACCGCTTCAATTCGAATTACAACCAAGCCACCACCGGCTTCGCCGCGGTTCTGGGCGGCGGTATGGATCTTAAATTCTGGAAGCAGGTCTCAATCCGCCTGTTTGAAGCCGATTACCAGTTGGAGCGCGTAAACTTTTCCGCCAATGTGCCCCCAAACGATCCGGGGTTGGAGCATCAGACTTACAACGGCGCCCGGCTGACCACCGGTCTAGTGTTCAACTTTGGAGGAGAGCCCGAGGTCCCGGTGGCCGCGGCCTGCTCCATCGACCACAGCGAGGTTCTGGTGGGTGAGCCGGTGCATGCCACCGTTTCCGCCAGCAACTTCAACCCGAAGCACACACTGGCCTACACTTGGGTCAGCAATGGTGGGAAGATCCAAGGGAAAGACACCGGCGCTTCCATCGACACCGCCGGCGCGGCCCCTGGCGGCTACACCGTCACCGCCACCGTTACCGATGCCAGATCCAAGAAGAACGGCGTGGCCAGTTGCACCTCAAACTTCACTGTGAAGCCGCTGAATCCGCCGCAGATTTCCTGCTCGGCGAATCCGGCAACGGTCGAAATCGGAACCTCCTCGACCATCACCTGCTCGTGTACCAGTCCTGACAACGCGACTGTCGTGGTGGGTAACTGGACCTCGAGTACGGGTAGCGTAATGGGCAGCGGCAACTCCGCCACGCTCAGCACTACCGGCGCTTCCGCAGGTACGGCTACGGTGAGCGCGACCTGTACCGACTCCCGAGGCTTGACCGCCTCGGCTTCGAACTCGGTGACGGTAAACAACCCGCCGCCACCTCCGGCGCCAGTTGTAGACAAGGTGCTGGAAGCACGGCTCGCGCTGCACAGCGTGTATTTTGTGACCGCCAAACCGACGGAGCAGGACCCCAACGGCGGCCTGGTTAAGAGTCAGGAGCAAACCCTAGTGGCGTTGGCCACGGACTTCAAGCAATATCTTGTGGCCGTACCGGATGCTCACTTGACCCTCGAAGGACACGCCGACGAGCGTGGCTCCGTGCCTTACAACCAGGCACTCTCCGAGCGTCGTGTGGCGCGCGTCAGGGCCTTCCTGATCGAGAATGGCGTACCCGAAGCCAACCTCGCGACCAAAGCTTTTGGCAAACAACACAACATGACCGCGGAAGAGGTGAGGGCAGCGGTTGAGCAGAACCCCGAACTGACGAAAGAGGAACGGGCCCGGGTCCTGCGCAACTTACTGATCATCAAATGGGCGAGCAATCGCCGGGTGGACGTCACCTTGAAAGCGAAGGCTGAGGGTGAAACCGAAACGTCGACGCGGGTCTACCCGTTCAATGCTGCTGATGCCTTGACTCTGATTGGCGGCAGGGAATCCGAGAGGAAGGCCAAGGCCGCAGCGGCAAAGAAGGCTCCAGCGGCAAAGACAGGCGCCAAGAAACCACCAGTGAAGAAGCAGTAAGCGCGGGAAGGAAACGTCGGAAGAATACAACGGAGGAAGCGAAACCTGCTTTCTCCGTTTTTTTTGCCGGCGCCTATCTCCCGCCGCCTTGCGTTCTCGGCAACGGTGGGGAACAATTCTGTTGGAACCGTTATGCGACTAGCGTGTGGACTTGCGATTGCGTTTTGCCTGAGTTTCCCGGCTGCGGGAAAGGGCTCCCGGCAACAGGACGCGGCCGGCGCGCCGAATTCCGCTGGACAAACTCCCGCTCCGGCCGCGGTTCCGGCAGAGCAAACTGCCGCACCGACCACGGCGGCGGCGGGGGAAAAAGCACGGGAGGGCGCGGCGAAGGAGAAGGAGAAGACGGAGGCTACCGCGGCGAGCAGTGGCACGGCGAGCGGAACCACGAAACGCCGCAAGCACACCGTGCCCGCGCCAACTCCCACGCCAACGCCGGATGGTGCTCCACGGAAGATTGTGGTTCGCCAGGGTGGAGCGCGCGAACCGGCAGCGCAGATTGCGCCCGGCATGACTCCCGCGGAAGCCACCCGCCAGCGCCAAAACGCGGAACAGATGCTCAGTTCTACCGACGACCAGTTGAAACAGCTGGCGGGGCGCACGCTGGACGCGCGTGAACAGGAGACGGCGGGACAGATCCGCAACTATATGGTCGGTGCGCGTTCCGCGCTGAAGGAAGGCGATTTGCGGAGAGCGAGCACGCTGGCGGAAAAGGCACATTTGCTGGCGGAAGACATAGTGAAGCGTTAGCCGAGGTCTCAGGTGTTCAGGTCTGAGGACAGTCTCGGAGGCAGTTTCGGTTCGATTGAAGTTGAGCTCGAACGGTGCAGCCCCTTAAGGGACGTGTGATTTTCAGGAAATTGAGGTATCGCTAAAGCGACGCCCCGATACGAATCCCTTCGTCCCGGCCCTACTTTCTTCCTTCCCTCTTCTGCGCCACCACTAGGCCGCGCGGAGTTGGCAACAACACGGCCGAGATCAGGCAGTCTTGTTCGAGTTTGAGTGCGGCCTCGCGGACGATCTTCAAATGCGAACTGGCGTCGTGCATCAGGATCAGGCCATAGGGATTGATCTGCGGCAGAAAGCGACGAATTTCCTGCTCGCGGATGGGCATATCGCTGTCGCTGAAAAAAAGGTCGATCGTCCCCTCGACTTTCATGTCCATGCTTGATTCATTGCGCAGTTCGATCCAGTCGGCCAGACCGGATGCCTGGATTCGCGTTTTCGCGTTCTCGTAGATCTCGTGGTCGAACTCGCAAGTGATGACGCGTCCGCGTCCGTTGGCTTTCAATCCTTCGGCGATCCAGAGAGTGCTGATGCCGCTGAAGGTACCGGTCTCGACCACCAGTTCGGGCTTGATGGTGGTGACAGCGGTGCGCAGAAACTCCAGCACCTCGGCCTCGGCGGTCATGGAATCGAACATGCGCCAGCGCTCCGGGTGTGGACACTCGGGCGTGGGGCGATGATATTCGGGCTGCAGTTGATCGCCGGTGCGCTCGATCTGTCGCAGGATGCGGCGCTCCTGTTTTTCTTTCTTGAAAAGGCGGCGAAGGCTGAAGGACATAGTCGTAGAGAAGTGTACTGGAAGACGGTAGTCAGTTGAGAACTGGTTCCTACTCACTGGTGAAGTAATCCACGGCCACGGGGTTTTCAAACAGGGAGTAATCGCGGGTCACGATGGTGATGCCGGTGTCGGTGACGAAGTAGCGCTCGCGGTCGGCTTCGACGTCGTAGCCGATACTGGAGCCTTCGGGAATGTGCACGTCGCGGTCGATGATGGCCTTGCGGATTCGGCAACTGCGTCCCACGTTGACGTGCGAGAACAGAATGCTATCCTCGATTTCGGTGTACGAGTTGACGCGGACATCGGGCGACACCACGCAGTTCTTCAGGGAGCCGCCGGAAATAATGCAGCCGGAAGAAATCAGGGAATCGAGGGCGTGGCCCATGCGTCCGGCTTCGGCAAACACGAATTTTGCCGGTGGATACTGGCGCTGATGGGTGCGAATGGGCCAGGCCTCATCGTAAAGATTGAACACGGGAGAGACGGAAACCAGGTCCATGTTGGCTTCGTAGTAGGCTTCGAGCGTGCCCACGTCGCGCCAGTAGAGGGCTTCCTTTTTATTTTCGTCGACAAAATTGAAAGCGAAGACGCGGTAGTCGCCCAACATCTTGGGCAGAATGTTCTTGCCGAAATCGTGACTTGAATTGGGATCCTCGGCGTCTTTGAGTAATACGGGAATGAGCACTTCGGTGTTGAAGATGTAGATGCCCATCGATGCTGAAATCTTGGTTGAGTCGTAGGGCGATCGCAGCTCGGTTTGCTGCGGTTTCTCCAGGAAGTTGGTGATGCGATGATCGTGATCGATATCGACCACGCCGAAATGGCGGCAGTTGGCCGGGTCGGTCGTCAAGGTAGCGACGGTGACGTCGGCAGCGGCGTCCACGTGCTGCTTGAGCATGCGCTCGTAATTCATTTTGTAGATGTGGTCGCCGGAGAGGATGATCACATACTTCGGCTGCTCCGAGCCGATGGAATAGATGTTCTGATAGACCGCGTCGGCGGTCCCCATGTACCAGTTCTGGCTGACCCGCTGCATGGGGGGCAGGATTTCGATGAACTCGCCGATTTCGCGGCCAAAAATGTTCCAGCCCTCGCGGATCTGACGATTCAGCGAAAGCGCCTTGTACTGGGTGAGGATAAAGACGCGGCGCAGGCCGGAGTTGACGCAGTTGGAAAGCGTGATGTCGATGATGCGGTAGATGCCGCCGAAAGTTACCGCCGGTTTGGCGCGGTCGCGGGTGAGCGGATAGAGGCGTTCGCCTGCGCCTCCGGCGAGCAAGATTCCGAGCGTATCTTTCATGGGCACACCGTTATCGACACACCGTAGAGAGGCAGCGACCAGCGTGGACGCGGCCCCGCGCTAACGCGACATACTAGCACAGGGAGTGGTTTTTGATCGGCGTCGTTGCCTTAGATTTTGGGAGGGCGCAGCGGTGCGAGAGAGGGGGTCGTGTGGTGACGGGGCTCCGCCCCGTTCCGGCGGGGCAAAGACCCTCACCACACACGCCTTGGACAGCTAGCAGTGCACGATTTTTTCGCTCTTGATGCCGCGCGTGGCGTTCCTCGAATCCACTACGAGTTTCGAATCACTGACGATCTTCTTGTAATCGTAGTCGGAGTGGTCGGTGACGATGAGCACGCAGTCGTATTGGCCGAGATTGTCGAGCGGGGCGCACTTCATCTGCAGGTCGTACTTACGGCCGCGGCCGACGAAGGGGAAGTAGGGGTCGTTGTAGCTGACCGCGGCTCCCTCTTTTTGCAGCAGTTCGATGATGGTGAGAGCAGGCGACTCGCGCAGGTCGTCAATATCCTTCTTGTAGGCAACGCCCAGAACCAGGATCTTCGATCCGTTGATCGCCTTTTTCTGCCGGTTGAGCGCGGAGATGGTGGAGGCGATCACGTTGTAAGGCATGGCCACGTTGATTTCGCCGGCCAGTTCGATGAAGCGGGTGCGGAAGTCGAACTCTTTTGCCTTCCACGAAAGATAGAACGGGTCGACCGGAATGCAGTGTCC
>JGI12269J14319_10006502_pt1 | contig 10143 bp, 10 predicted proteins | sample PeaSoiSIISIP2007_FD_14319 | JGI IMG/M metagenome (IMG submission 14319) | reverse complement strand
GACCTGCCTGCTCGAGCATTTGCTGGGGCACCACTTTAGCCGCTTCTTCCCGCGAGTCGAGGAAGCAACGCGAAGCGATGCACTTCTCGCCGATACATTCTCGAAGTGCTGGAAGTTTGGACAGGCAAAAGAAGAAGGGAACGCCAAACGCTTCGACCGCCTGCAGGCTGAATGCCGAAAAGCCAGACCGCAGAAGTAGTTATTCGAAAATGGAGTCAGATCGATTTGACCGGAATCATCGTCAGATCTTCCACCAGCCCCACTTCCTTCTGGACGAATGGTTCGGCGTAGGTCACGCCGCCCAGCAGGCCGTAGAAGCGTGCCATGGCTTCGATGCGGGTGCGAATTTCCGCCTGGGCAGGGAAGAGGTCTTTACCCGCTACCTGATCGCTAAATTGCGACTTGTAGGCCATCAGAGCCTGAAAGCGCGTTTCGAATAGCTCGGTGATGTCCACCACGAATGTGGGACGCACGTCGTAATAGAGAGTCGCGTAGATAATCTTGAACGGCCTGTGCGGCGGAAGGTTGGCAGCGCTGGCATCCTGAATCGCGGGTGAGGGCACGCGCGCCACACTAACATCAAGCTTGGCTAATCCTGCAAGAAAACAGGCTTCGTAACCTAGCGTTGACGCCGTGTAGTGGTCTGGATGGCGTCCCTTCCAGTAAGGAAGTATTACCACGCGTGGGCGCTGCTCGCGGATCACTCGCGCCACTTTCAGCCGATTCTCGAAAGTGTTCTCGACCCGTCCGTCTGGGATGTCGAGGGCGTGCCGCCACGAGACCCGTAGGATATTGGCCGCATCTGCAGCCTCCCGCGCACGGTCTTCTGCCGTGCCTCGTGTTCCCATCTCTCCCTGCGTCAGATCGAGGATTCCGGTGCGTCGTCCCTGCTGCGCCATTTTCAGCAACGTGCCGCCGCAGGTCTGTTCGACGTCGTCGCGGTGGGCTGCGATGGCCAAAACATCCAGCGGCGCGGCAGAAGAAGAAAGAGCGGACATGTTAGTCAAGGCTTCCTTGTTCCAGAACCACATTTTCGCGCACGATGAGGCGGTAAGCCGCCATCTCCTTCAGCGTGGGCAGGACGCGGTTCACGTGTTCATCCGTGTCGACGAAAATGATGATCACGGGAAGTTTCCCTCCGGCATCTACAAGGTGGCTGGTTTGCACCCGGTGTCGACCAAGAAACCCAGCCACGGCATGGATTGCGGTCGCGGCGTATACGTTTTCCCGCCGCAGGTAGTTGAGGATTTCCACGTGCAGCGGCCGGTGATGCCATTGGTCGGCTTCGTTGAGATAGATTGTGACTTGAACAGCCATCGCGTCTGGCATTTTACAGCACCCGAGCCAGGGCCATACCGGCCAGCGCCCCGCCGAGGCACAATAAGTTGTTGGTGAGCACATTGGTGAGCATAAGAAGCCACTGTCCCTGTTCGAAGTAAGCCATGGTTTCAAACGCATAGCTGGAAAAAGTAGTGAACGAGCCGCAGAAGCCGACCACGACCAACAGGCGCCAGCGCGGGTCCGCAAGCACGCGTTCCGTGGTCCAGATCACGAAGAAACCTACGATCAGGCTGCCTGCGATGTTGATAAAGAGCGTGCCGTAAGGGAAGACGGGCCCCAATTCTTTCGCCGCGAACCGGCTCAGAAGATAGCGGGCATTGGCGCCGACGATCGCGCCCAGGGATATGACGAGAAGATCGATCACGATAGAGTTCTCCCTACAAAGTTTGTAGGAGTCATCAGCCGGAGCTTACCTGATCTAGCTATCAATTCACCCAGGCGGTTATGGCGAACTCCATCGCCTGAAGAGATTCTATCAAGGCTCAATGGAATTCCGCATTTGTTGAGCGAAATTAATAGACATAGCCGAGCATAAGAGCAGCCAGCATTACCACTGTCAATACTGTAAGGTCCGATAGCCGGCGTTGGGCAGCGTTCAGCCCGCCGTTCTTGCGGAAACCACGATAAAGATAAAACGGCAGAAGTAGTCCAGCTATCACGATGACAGTCCCGGTAATGTCATTCAGCAGCTCCCAAACTCCCAGATGCCAATGCGCAACCCCTGGGTGCGGAAAAAGGCTGTCATGAGTATCGAGGTTCAGTTTGTGCATAACCATGAGGGCGCAGAGCCCCGCTATGACAACCGGCACGCTCCAGCGCAGGGAGTGGTGTGCGGCCGACTCCAGGCTCGTCCGCGCAGCACCAGAACGTCGATAGCAGAAGACGCCCCCCAGAACGAATGGCAGATAAGCGAGTGCGTTAGCGAACAAAAATGCGGGGATCCACTTGTACGGCTCGCAGCCAGTATTAAATCCTTCAGCCTGGCAGGGAAACAGGCGGCTGGCCGTGGCAAATCCCGGAAACTGAACCGTGATGAGAGGCGCAATCCAGGGCAGCAAGTGCGAATTGAAGATTCCATCGTTCCAATCCAGAGCTAACCATGCGCTGAGAGACATCACACACGCGACAACGATAGAGAGAGCGAGCGCTGATGGAAAACAACGGATCCTCCCTGCGTTGGTGCCGGGCGCAGCCGTAATTGAATTCCTGTCGTCGCTTCCAATAGCACGAAGCAGGCAACAGAAACAAAGTACAAACCACAAAAGTCCGCAAACGGCGGCTAACACTACAGTCCCAATCCAATGTCCGGTCTCGGCAGCCGGAACTCGGTTAAGCATCAGTCTGAAAACGGCCGCTCCGAAGACCGAAGTGGCAATGACAACGGCATAACGGCCTGCCATTGCGGCGCTACGTCGTAACTGCGAGTCTCGACCCGTAGCTACTTTTTCCTCTCCACAAGAAATCGCGCCAGCGCTCTCACGGTGTCAGCGCGTGCTCCGAAGCTATCTAAGGCTGCGTCGGCTTTGTCCACCAGAGCATCAGCACTCTTCAGCGACTCGTCGATCCCGAAAAGAGCCGGATATGTCGCCTTTTCCGCAGCCGTATCTTTGCCCGCAGTCTTTCCCAATTGCTCGGACGTCTGTGTGACGTCGAGTACGTCATCCACGATCTGAAAGGCAAGCCCGATGGATTTCCCGAAGGTCCTCAGCTTCTCGATCGCGTCGTCGAGAGCCCCTGCGTAGAGTCCGCCGCTGACCACGCTCGCTGTGATCAACGCGGCGGTTTTCGAGCGATGGATGTACTCCAGCACCTGGAGATCGGGCTTGGTGTGCTCCGCTTCGAGGTCGACCACCTGGCCGCCGATCATGCCGTCGATGGTGCCGGTGCCGCGAGCAATCTCTTCGATGATGCGTACACGCGCTTCCGCTGAACAGCGCAGCCGTGCCAGCGTCTCGTACGCCTGAGTTTGCAGCGCGTCCCCTGCCAAAATTGCGATGGCCTCGCCAAAAACTTTGTGACAGGTCGGCCGGCCGCGGCGTAAATCATCGTTGTCCAAGGCGGGAAGATCATCGTGGATCAGAGAATAGGTGTGGAGCATCTCCAGCGCGGCGCCCAAGTCTTCGATGCCCGCAGGAAGTGAACTGGCGATCATCCTGCCCGCTTCCATACACAGAATGGGCCGCAAGCGTTTGCCGCCGGCGAAGACGCTGTGCCGCATGGCACGATGAATGGAAACCGGATGCTGCGTGGCCGGCGGAAGCAGGCGTTCCAGTGCCGCGTCGGTCAGCTCTCGGCCTGCCTCCAGGGTGTCTTTGAGCATGACGCTGAGTATAACAAGTGCGCTTTAGGGTGTGAGGAGCGTGATCGTTGTTTCAGAACAAAATAGAAAAGGACGCCCGCGGGCGTCCTTTAAATATTGACAGCATACTTTTNAGGCAGCCGCTGACCGCGTGTTCGACGCGTTCCGCAGNGCAGTTTGNACNATGCCCCGAGTGTCTGACGGAGGACAAACGTCGGCCGCGCCGGCAGTCACCGCAGCTGTCCACATATCTTCGTCTGCCAGGCGATGCGTGCAAACGATACAGGCTGTGGGAAATTCCTGCGAGAGATGCTCGACATCAGAAATCGAGGCTTCTTCCATGTCGAGGATGGCAACGCCCGCACGGTGTTTGGCAATGCTGGTTCGCAGTTCGCCCAGGGACTGGACCTGGCGGACTGAGCTGAAACTGTTGGATAGGGCGGAAACGAGAGACTGCGCAATCCTCGAATCGCGCTGGAGGAGTACCACATTCAGAGACTGCATGACTTCCCTCTGGCTTCTACCGCTAGGCACGGCGACCGGGCTGCATCGGCGTTGCACGGGGGAAGCGCCGGCACAGACGTGAATACTGATGAGCTGTAGCAACCGATGCGAGCTTTATCTTTAATAATTTTGTCTTTTATCTTTTCCCCGCCGCACTCTCGGTCACGGGCTCAAACGACTCGGCCTGGAGCTTCCCGTTCTGCTTCAGTAGTATTTCCACTTTACCCTCCGCCTGCTCCAATTCTTTCCGGCAAGTGGCGGAAAGCTGCATGCCTTCCTCAAAAAGCGTCAGGGATTTCTCGAGGGGCACTTCGCCCTTTTCAAGTTCCTGCACGACCTTCTCCAGACGCTGGAGGCAATCTTCAAATTTTGCCAACGGTTTCTGCTCCTGCACGTATTCTAGTCACTTTTGGTCGAAATGTGTCCAGTGGAAAATGCACTTTAAAGAAGATTTAACACAGCTCACGCCGAAGTGGGACGGACTGTTTCCCAACGAACATTCAGCGGTTCAATCCGCGCCGGCGCCCTTGCCTCCCAAAGCTTCCAACACGTCGACCGCCAGCGTGTATCGCCCCATGGGCGCGCTGATCTGGGCTCCCTGCGCCATTCCACGTATTGCCACCAACATCTCTCGCGCGATGGCGACTCCTTCTTCCCGCGCGGCTTCCGGGGTCTTGGCCGCGGCCATGCGCTCCAGGATGGAATCCGGCACCGACACCCGCAATTCGTTCTTCATGAATTCAGCATTGCGCACACTCACCAGCGGCCAGATTCCGGCCACCACTGGAATCCGGCAATGCTCGATCCGGCGCAGGAAACTTTCCAGCAGGCCGAGATCGAAGACTGGCTGGGTCACAACATATTCGGCACCCGCCTGCACTTTGAATTCGAAGCGGCGAATTTCTTCGTCCATGTCGTTCAACCCGGGATTCGCGCCAACGCCGATCACGAAGGCCGTGCCCGCGCCAATGGGGTTGCCGCCAATATCGAGGCCGCGATTAAGATTGTGCACGATATTCACCAATCCGATCGCATCTACGTCAAACACCGCGGTAGCATCGGGATAGCTACCCATCTTCGGCGGATCGCCGGTGATGCAGATGAGGTTGCGAACGCCCGTGGCCGCCGCTCCCAACAGGTCCGATTGAATGCCCAGCACGTTCCGGTCGCGGCAGGTGTAGTGCAGAATGGCTTCGATGCCAACCTCCTGCTGCACCAGCAGCGACAGTGCCTGATTGCTCATGCGCGCCGAAGCCCGCGGACTGTCTGGGATGTTGATGCCGTCAACCCCGACCGACTTCAGAAAGCGCGCACCCTCGATTTCCTTGCGAACGTCGGTTCCTTTAGGGGGGACGATCTCAACCATGGTCAGGAATTCACCGGTGGCAAGCTTGGTGCCGATGCGGGAACGCTTCTCCATGGCTACGGCTGGCACCGCTGCGGGTTTTGCCTGGCCCGTCGGAGGAGCCGAGGTCACTTTTGCACGTGATTCTCCAACCCGCAGCGCAGACTTCATCACCCGAATGTGGTCCGGCGTAGTACCGCAGCAGCCGCCCACGAAGCGCACGCCCGCGGCCACGAACTTGCGGGCATAGCTCGCCATGTATTCCGGGGAGCAAAGATAAATATTCCTGCCCTCGACCGAGCGTGGCATACCGGCGTTGGGTTGCGCCGCCAGGGGCATGGAGGTAAGCGCACGCATGCGCTCAACTGCATCCAGCATGGCTACGGGGCCGACACTGCAGTTGCAGCCAATCACGTCTGCGCCCCACTCTTCAAGGCGTGGGGTAAATGTTTCTGGAGTGGAACCATCGAGACAATTCCCATCTTCATCGATGGTCACAAGCGCCACTACAGGAATCTTTGGATTCACATCGCGAGCGGCCTGTATGGCCTGATGAATCTCTCCCAGGTAACCGAATGTCTCCAGCACCAGCAGATCGACGCCGCCTTCTACCAAGCCCGCGATCTGGTCGCGAAAAGCCGCGCGGGCCTCCTCGAAAGAGGTTTTGCCTAGGGGTTCGATCTGGACCCCGAGCGGCCCGACCGACCCGGCGACCCACACGTCGAAGCTCTTGGCCTCTTCCCGCGCCAGTCGTGCTCCTGCCAGGTTGATCTCATGCACACGACTGCCCATGCTGTGCCGTTCCAAACGGAACGAATTTCCGCCGAAAGTGTTGGTTTCAATAATCTCCGCACCCGCTTGCAAATATTCGTGGTGGATGCCACGAATCAGGTCGGGTTGTGAGACGTTTAACTCGTCATAGCAGCGATTGATGAAGATCCCCTTGGCGTAGAGCAGGGTTCCCATCGCGCCGTCGCACAGGACAGCGGACTGTTTTATCCGTACCAGTAGGTCAGAGGCCATTCTGTTCAGAATACAAGAGGACTGAGGCTTTTGCATCTGGGGGCAGGCACAGCAGTGATTGTCTTGACTTTCTTGGGATCTCCCGAAAGAATGTGAGATTATTGAACGAAAGAACAGTAGGAGCGGTGGCATGAGACGCCGAATTGGTGTGTGGGCTAGTGCGGGTTTTCTCGTTGCAGGCTGCTGGGCGATTTATGCTTTCGGCAGAACAATTCCGATAACTTCGGCCGAACCGGTTGTGTACAGTCTCGCGCGTTTAACTCAACCAATCGTGCTAGCCAGTTTCTATTTCCATTTCGGTCTTCGTGTCTATTGGGTTCTGCTTGCGAATGCCGCTACGTATGGGTTGACCGGTCTGATCTTGGAAACCCTGCGGCAACAATTGAGTCACGCGACATAATCCATGAGCCCTCTGCCACAGGGTCTGGCGTAAACCCTGAAATTCTCCCAAGTCGCTCTGTTATAATCCGCTTTCTTGCATCTAAATCTCTATCCTTCATGCTCTTCGGAGTCCCAGGTTTGAAGAGAATCTTAATCAGCATCTTTGTGCTCATAGCGGCCAGTGTCACCATTATTTCCTGCGGGGGTAGCGGCTCTTCCAGTACTACGCACAAACCCAGCGGCCTTGCCTTCCGGGTTTTTATATCGAATCCCCTCTTCCCGACCGGGATCGGTGGGACTGGACTGAATGCGCCGGTCCTGAACATCGTAAATGCCCTGCAGGACGAAGACGTGCTTTCGGCTTCCGTCGTTTCTTTGGCGGGCGCCGTCGCGCAGCCTGAACTTATGGCAGTTTCTGCCAACCTGAAGTTCACCTTGGTTTACAGCCCAGCCGGCAACTCGGTGGCGGTTGTCGACAACTCCACCGAAACTATTGCGGCAGCGGCTGGTACTACCTCGTCCCTGCCGGCCATCTCGCTACCCGGCTTGACCGAGAGTATCGTAGTCAATCAGTTCGCCACTACTGCCTACGCCGCAGTGCCCACTGCCGCGGTCACCGGGCAGTCCCCCGGTACGGTCGAGGTTCTGAACCTGCAGAACGGCTCTATCACCGCATCCATCCCGGTGCCGGGTGCGCATTTTGTTGTGCTCAGCCCGGACGGAAACCACTTGCTGGTGTTCAGCGACAACTCCGACGTTGTGACCGTGATCACGACGATCTTGATCGGGACGGCCACGGATCCACGCAGTTATGCGACCGGCTTCAATCGCCCGGTGTGGGGAATTTTCACCAGCAACACCGCAGCTTACGTCTTGAATTGCGGTTTGCAATGCGGCGGTACTGCGGCGGGGGTTAGCGTTTTCAACCTGGGCGCATCTTCTCCCGCGAGTACCACTCCGGTCAGTGCCGCCACTTATGGTTTGCTGATCGGGTCCAATCTTTATGTCGCTGGAACTCCCTCCGCTCGTCCGCCCGGAACCAATACTTGTGCCGGAACGACAACCGCCGCCACTTCGTGCGGCAGGCTGAGTGTGATCGATACCAGTTCAATGACCGTTACCGGTTCTGCCATCATCACCGACGGGTATCACGACCGCATGCAGGTAAGCCAGAACGGGCAACTCTACATCGGTTCGCATAGCTGCACCAACATCAATATCTCCGGCGGCGAGGTTCGCGGCTGCTTGTCGATCTTCAATACGAATGCCCCCGGCGTTGTGATTCCGGCGAATGTCGGCGACGTAACCGGCATGCAACAGATCGCGGGCCGCGACATCGTCTACGTGATCCAGAACGGCGCCCTTGAAATCTATGACACCGACACCAACCAGCTGCAGGTAACCCCGGGCGACACCCTGAACAACAACGGCCAAGTGGATATAGTGGGTCCGCTGTTCGACGTAAAACTGGTCGATTGAGCTGGCTAAGCCTGAAGCCGAAGCCCGATCTACCTCTCCGGCTCCAATACCAACTCATGCGCACGAACCTTTTCCACGGCTGGCTCCGAAAACGGCCAGTCAAAAGTGAAACCCTCGTACCACGCTTTCCACTGGTCCAGATAGTAGGGGCTCAAGAGATTCCCCGCTTCCCCCGTCACCAGGTTCAGAGTGGATTGATCGAGATTCGCCAAATCGACCGTCATTCGCTCGGACGGCCCATGGTCACGGGACACTGCTTTGACTGTGTACTCGCTTCCCGATTGCGGCTGCAGTCCCGGTCCTGACCAGCGCCGCAGCAGGGGAATCTTGCCAAAGATTGGGTGCTGAATTTCTAAGGGATTGAAGTCTCCCCAGTTCCACGAAGTCAGTTCTTGTGGAGCATCCGAACCTTGGGCCGGACTTAAATCGACTGCAGTCTCAACCGCGGCTGTCAAAAGTTCGTCATAGTTCACGTAAGTGTCGGGCAGCCAGCGCTTCGGCTGACGCTGGATAATATTCTCCAGCCAAATCGTGCTCATCATCCACTGATAGCTCTTCCAACTGAGCGTGGTTCCGGCTTGTTTGGGATCTTTAGGAGCCACGCCCAGCTTGGGCTCGAGCAGCAAACGCACTAACTCCTGGCGTGCCCGCACCGCGATGGTGGGCGCGGCCGAGTTCTCAATCATCCTTCCGTCCCACTGCCGCAGAATATCAGCCGCAGCCTTTGCCCGCACCGAGGGATTCTTGGCATGGTCGACGGCATACACAAAACGCTCCCCGAAAAAGCGGTCCAGTTCGGAATAGATGTCGGTCTCAAGCGTCAGCATGTCGGCCGCAGAAAACTTTTTCCCCGACTCCAGCACGCGATAAATGCGAGCCGATCGCCAGGGAGCCTCCCATTCCGTGCTGAGCGAATATCGATACCCATCCGGTGCGATCCGGCTATTTGCCGTGGCGATAATCCCTGAGGCTGGATTGAACACGCTGGGCAGCTTTTCAAACGGTACATAGCCCACCCATTCATGCGCATCGTCGCTGCCGTTCTCGGGCAGGCTGCCGTCGCCGGCGGCGCGGATAGGAATCTTTCCCGTAGCCTGATAGCCGATGTTGCCATCCACGTCGGCGTACACGACGTTTTGAGCGGGCGCGTCCAGTTCCGAAAAAGCGTGCCTGAACTCATCCCACTTTTGCGCCGAATCGACGGCGAAGAACGGACTGCGCGAGCCCTCATACAAAGTCCAACGCAATGCCAGACTGCGCGTCTCTCCGGGAACCGCCTCTGCAACGATCGGTCCATGGCGCGTCAGCACGACGTCTTGCACCACATCGGGCTTGTCTTTGACGCGGATCACCTCGCGGCGATGCTCCGGCTGCTTCCATCCCTGCGGCGTCAGGTATTGTCCATCCGAGTTGAAGGTCTCAATGTACACGTCCTCGACCGTGGGCCCGAGATTGGTGAATCCCCATGCAATACGCTGGTTGTGCCCAACGATGACATAGGGATACCCCGGCAGCGTAACTCCGGCGACATCGAAGGCTCCACAGTTCGCATTGCCACAGCCCGAATTGCTGGGACCCGAGTTGCTTAAACCCGAATTGCTTAAGCGAAGATGGGCTTCGTACCACAAGTTCGGCATCTGATGCGCGAGATGCATATCGTTCGACAGCAGCGGCTTGCCAGAAACCGTATGCGCGCCCGAGACTACCCAGTTGTTCGACCCCGGCATCAAAGGCCGCTCGTCAAGAAACAGCGGCGGCGCGGGAACATCGG